>JAABUQ010003774.1_pt1 | contig 26925 bp, 24 predicted proteins | sample 5560001 | NCBI WGS metagenome assembly JAABUQ01 (sample SAMN10711888, study PRJNA513371) | rock metagenome | isolation source: Antarctica rocks | place: Antarctica: Victoria Land, Finger Mt nord | collected 2015-12-18 | reverse complement strand
TAACAGGAGATCCGCCGCTAAAAGGGGAAAGTCCACTGAGTCCAAGCGTTAGCATGGTTGCTAGACTGAGCAGAAGAAACACGCGAAGTATTGCACTATGCCTCATTGCACTGCTTCCTTTCTGTATCCTTACAAAGCAGGTCTATCTTAAACCTGAAACAGTGTCATATAGAGATCAGGTCCTCCTTTTGACTGTTCTAAAAGGTGGGAAAGAAGCCGCTTCCCTCCTCATAGAGGGAAGCACCCGTGACCAGACAAACCTCCTTTCTGGCTACGATCTCAGCCGGTACTCATATTGAGCAATGGATGAGGCGTGGCCGAACCCGTTCCAAAGATAGCATCAAGCACCACAGCAATTCCGCCAAGAGAAATGGCATCGTTGCCGAGTGCCCCAGCCATAATGCGTGTATTCTCCCGCAGATCGGGCAGACTATAGGCCGCTATCGCCTGACGAATCGGTTCCAACAGTAGCGACCCTGCTCGCATGGAACTTCCATCGATCAGAATAAGTGACGGATTTAGCACGTTCATCAAATTTGCCAGTGCAATTCCGATAAACATGCCAGCACGCTCCAGGGCCGCTTTACAGGATGGATCACCGGCCTGAGCTGCCTGCACAACCTGAACAATATCAGTGATCTCAGAGGCATTCTCCACTCCAGTAGTAGCGGCACCCTCCCGATCAATCCGGGCAAGTGCCTGTAACCGGCGTACCTCATCCACAATGGCGACTGCGCCAGCCAGGGCTTCCAGGCATCCGCGTTTTCCGCAACTGCACAGGGGACCCTGCGGCTCAATCGTCATATGGCCGATTTCCCCGGCACCACCAGCACTACCGCGGTACATTTTGCCATCCATAATCAGGCCGCCACCGATACCTGCACCGAGCTGGAGGTATATCATGTTGTTTGTATTGCGGCCAGCACCATAGCGGCTCTCGCCCAGAGCACCAAGATTGGCGTTATTATCCAGATACACGGGCACACCTGATTCCTGTTTCAGCAGATCCCGGACATTGACATTATGCCAACCAGGCATACGGGGAGGCGTAATTGGCCCTTGCAAGTGAGGATCAATGGGGCCCGGCATACCTAAGCCAACGCCAACAACTCGGCTCCAGGAGAGGCCCTGCTCGCTGACAAAAGCGCGTAAAGCAGCAGCGAGCAAAGGTATGCAGACTGCGGCGCCTCGTCCAGTATCAAAAGGAAGCATGCTCCGGCTCACAATGCTGGCACTGAGGTCACAGAGCAGCATCGTCAGATGATTTCTTCCCAGTGCGATCCCCAAAATATAGCCACAAACCGCGTTGAAATGTACGGAGACTGCACGTCGCCCACCGCTGGTAACGACCTTCTGCATTGCCCCTTCTTGTACAAAACCTTCCTGCAATAACGCATCAATAATGGTACTGACGGTCGTGGCGGAAAGACCCGTGGCGCGTGCAACTGCGGCGCGAGAGATCGGACCATACTCGCGCACATAATTGAGAACTAGAAGTCGATTGGCTTCACGCATCATCTGCAAGTCGGTTCCTTGCGATCCTCCCTTTGCCATGACCTGAGTAAAAGGACTACGTTCCTGCATACTAAACAGTAGCTGCAGTGCATTTTCAATCATTGTATCTTGTCGCCTCCTCTCTAGTAGCGTACCATCCTTCTCTCCCTTTTGTCAAGACTCTTTATTTACAAACTCACTTTATGAATTTGGAGTGTTGGACATTTTTGCGGCTGTGTTGCAAGAAATAAAAGGAAAACAAAGCGAACAGGTTCTGTTTGAAAAAGTGAGCACAAAAGCCCGGCATCAGCGAAGGAAATTAGAAGACGCCAGTATAAGACGTATAAGACAAATTTGTACATCTTCAAGCCGTAATAAGAACTCTTATGTGTGCAATGTAGGAACATTCCATTGTCTTTTCATGGCGTGTATCTTTTGTACGCGTGTGTTCCATTCCCCGCGACCTTCGGTCGCGGGGAATGGAACACACGCGTACAATTCTTTTTGCTGCGCCGAAGGCGCAGGGGGAGGCTGAGGAGTTGCTGGGAAAGAGACGCGTTGAAAGAAATGTTTATCAACAGTTGTAAAAAGCTTTGCCTACAAAAGCTTCAAATAAAGGGAAAGAGACGGTTTATGTATGATGTAGGGATACAATGTGACCTGTGGAGATGTATCAAATGGGAAGGCTTTGCCTGATGGGGTGAAGATGATGTCCTTCCTGTTTCTACTTGCTGAAGAACTGCATTTTGTACTTCTTATAGTCTTTTATTCGTGTGCAATATCTACCGAGAAGCTTTCTAGGAGATGATAGTAAGAATGTTCCTCTATACTCTGTACAAGAAAGCGCATTGTGGAGCATTGTACAAACAAAATGCTTACACAATATTCTCATGTTGCTAACGCGCCCTTAATAGAAAAATGTAATACTGTGTTAAAAGGAGATAAGGCCGTTGTAGGATGATTATGTAATGTCGTGCTCTGTAGAGCAGGAAGGAATCACAGAGATGAGCGGAAGTGAAGTTGCACGCCTTCGCCAGCAGATTGAGTTAGAACTGGAAGCAATGAGACGTGGTCTTTTCGGAATTTCTGCGGGCACAGCCCGCCATGCTTTTATTCATGCGCGTATGGAGCGTGTTGGGGCCTGCCAGGATGTACTGGCGAGCCACGTGGGTGAGCCGGAGGCGGCACAGGTCGTCTGTCATCTCTATACGCAAACAATGGAGCGTGATACTTCACACGAAGCAACGTCGTAAATGGCGGGGCATCTCCCGCAGGCAACCTGTCGTTGGTCTTAGCAATGTCTGGAGGGCAAGCAATGGTGGATAATACTATAACCACGCTGATGCCACGGTTACGGTTGCCCCAAAAGTCTCCACTGTTTTCGCACGCTAAAGGGCAGGGAAGCGCAGCAGCGCAATCGTCATTATCGTCGGCGTATGAGACCATCGCGGAGATGCCGACACGCCCTACCGGTTCGACGCCTGCTATTAATAGAAGGCGTCCGTCAGATCTGGTTCAACCTTTGCAGATCGGGGTGGGATGGGATGTTGGCATCAGTCGCAGGCACGAGATGAATGAGGATAGCCTGGCGGTCTTGCAGGGTACCTGTACCTATCAGGGCCATCTCGTACCCTTTGGCCTGTTCGTTGTCGCCGACGGCATGGGAGGCTATGAGTGTGGGCAGGAAGCCAGCCGGGTCGCGGTACAGAGTATGATGCATACGGTCTTGCAGAATATTGTGATGGGAGATGATCTTAGCGACGAGTTTCTGACCGATATGCTCATTGGTGGCGTGGAATGGGCGAACCTGGCCATCTTTCATCGTAGTCAGGCGTGGCGGAAAGAGATGGGGACGACGATTACCGCTGCCCTGGTCGTGGGGATGAGGGTCTACATCGTAAATGTGGGGGATAGCCGGACGTACGTCTATCGCGAGGGCGCCGGGCTGGCGCAGATAACGCGTGATCACTCGCTTGTGGCCTCATTGGTAGCCGCAGGACAGATTGCACCTGACGACATTTATACACATCCCGAGCGCAATAAGGTCTACCGTGGTCTCGGTAGTAACGATACTATCGACGTTGATTGGTTTGTTGTTGATCTCTACGCCCACGATTGCATCCTGCTGTGTTCCGATGGCCTGTGGGAAATGGTCCGTGATCCCGCTATTGAACGCATCATGCAAGGGCACGAGGACCCGGCCGATGTGAGCGATCGCCTGGTACAGGCGGCCCTACGCGGCGGTGGTGCCGACAATGTGAGCGCGATCGTGGTTCGTGTGCCTTAGCAAGTTTATATGCGTGTGCAGCACTTGATGTGGCCTGCGGCCACATCAAGTGCTGCACACGCATATTTTTTTATTTAATGCTGCGCCGCAGGCGCAGGAGGAGAGCTGAACGTAAGCAAAAAAAGGATTGAGCCAGCGTGTGGCGAACGCTGGCTCAATCTAGAACCGATTCAGGGAAAGCGTGGCGTCTATCCCTGATCCCCATCATCGTAATGGCTCAATCCCGTTTCTCTCCCGTTCTCTCCCGTTTAGACCAGGAAATCCTGGAGCATTTTGCTCCGGCTTGGATAGTCTAATTTACGCAGTGCGCGGAACTCCACCTGGCGAACCGCTTCGTGGCTTAATCCTAATTTCTTACCTGTCTCCGACAGGCTGTGTTCTCCCTGGCCGTCCAGGCCATAGCGCAGTTGTAGTACCCTCCTCTCTCGCTGTGATAAACAATCCAGCAGGTCCCGTATATGCTCCTGGAGCGTCTGTGAAATCACGATACGCTCAGGTGAATAGATGGGATCATCCTCCAGCACATCACTGAGCGAAATATCGTCATCCCCGCCTTTGCGCGGCATATCCAGGCTGATAGTCTCCTGGTTGGTGGATAGGAGTGTGATAACCTGCTGCACGCTGACCTCCATCTGATCTGCCAGCTCTTCAATTGTGGGTTCTCCCTCCATCCCCTGTTCCTGCTGTAAGCGCCGTCGCACCCGACCCAGGCGTTTGATCTCCTCCACTTTGTAGAGTGGAACGCGGATCATGTGCGCCTGTTCTACCAGGGCGCGGGTGATATACTGGCGAATCCACCAGGTGGCATAGGTACTGAAACGATACCCTTTCCTGTAGTCAAACTTCTCGACGGCATGCATCAACCCGATATTCCCCTCCTGGACGAGGTCCATCAGGTCTACCCCGAAGCCTTTGTACTTCCTGGCGATATGCATCACCAGGCGCAGGTTGGCTTCGATCAACTGCCGCCTGGCATCGTTCGCTTCACGTGTCGCTTCTACCTCCTGTGTTTCTCTGGGCAAACGCTGTAAGGCGCGCCTCTTCCCGCTGTTCACCTTCGCTTTCGTCTTCTCTATCCGCTCTGCCAGGTGTTTGACTTCGTCAGCGGAAAGCAATTCGACCTTGCCAATCTCATACCGGTAGAACCGGGTAGAATCGTTGAGACTGAGAGCCTCCGGGTCGGCCTGGATGCGCTCGTTGTCTTTGGGCGCGTCGATTACGATCGTCATGTTCATCTCTCTGGACTCCCTCCACACTATTGGGTATTACTGGCCTCTGTGGAAGTGAGTATACGTGGGCAGGCTTTCTATCATCTCCTAATCTGCTTCGTAACGAAAGAGGCGAACCAGGAGAAGAGAGAACAGAAAGATGAAGGAAGAAGAAATGTCCTACTCTTTTTGCTTTTTCTAATCTTTTTATATTAAAAAACGTGTGTCTTGTCGCTGTGATTGTGCGGTGAATGTACCTGTCTTATACCAGTCTTCTCTCGACCGCTTCATTCTGGCTGATTGACGCGCCTATCAATTGTCGTGGTGTAGGACGTGAACGACGCTATTGCTAATCATGCCTGATTCTAACGAAACGGCCTCCTGTCCTCGCGCGAGGACAGGAGGCTGCTTCGTTCCTGTTTCCTACAAAAAAGAGATGGCAATGTCTGGTAGCAATCGTGTCCAGGCGCCTGTTATCTCTTTGTCTCTCCTGTTTATGCCTTCAGGCCGGTCAAGGCGATACCCTGAATAATCTGGCGCTGGAGGATAATGTAGACGATCAGAATGGGCAGCACTGCGATAACCGAGCCGGCCATGACCAGCGCCCACTCCGTGTTATACTGGCCGCGGAACTGGTTGAGCATCATCGGCACAGTGAACAATTCAGGCGTGTTCAGGTAGACCAGGGCGTAGAAGAAGTTGTTCCAGGTGCCCATAAAGGTAAAGATACCCAGCGCGGAGAGCGGCGCTCTGATCAGTGGCATGATGATGCGCCAGAAGATGGTCCAGCGATTCGCCCCATCGACAAACGCAGCCTCCTCCAGTTCTGCCGGGATACCCTTGATAAATTGACGGAGCAGAAAGACGCCAAAGGCATTGAATAACGCCGGCGGCACAATCAGCGCCAGGTGCGAATCGATCCAGCCAAGCTTCGTCAAAATGAGAAACTGCGGGATGATCGTCAACTGAAAGGGGATCATCAACGTGGCCAGGAAAAGGAAGAAGATGATGTTGCGGCCGGGGAAGTTGATTTTGGCGAAGGCATACCCGGCCATGGAACTGGTGATCAGGGTAAAAAAGACGACAAGGATCGTAATGTACGTACTGTTAATATAGGCGTAGCCAAAGGGCAGAGCTTCGAGTGACTTGGGGTAGTTTTCCCAGACAAACGGATTGGGCAGAAATGTTGGTGGTACACTGAATGCCTGTGCGTTCGTCTTCACCGAGGTGAGCACCATCCAGAGGAATGGCGCTGCCATGATGATGGCTCCAATTATCAGCAAGAAATGGAGGCCCACCGACAGGGCCAGATCGCCCGTCTTTCTGGGTTGTGTTACCGCAGTCGCATCAGCTTTTGTGTTCGCGTGCGTTCTGGTTCCACTCACAGTCTCTTGTAGCATCGTCCGTCTCCTTTTCTCTTCGTGTTTATGCGTCGTAGTGTACCCAGTAGCGCTGTGCCCAGAATTGGAACAGGGTGAAAACGAGGATGATAGCGAACAGAATTACCGCAGCCGCACTGGCTGGACCAAAGGTGAACTGCTCGAAGCCCAGGTGGAAGATGTGATACACGATAAAGTAGCTATCTTTGCCCGGACCACCTCCGGTAAGTACGTAGGCGAGGTCAAATACCTGGAACGAGCTAATAATCGCGATTACCGTGGTGAAGAACAGGGTCGGTGATAACAGGGGCAGCGTAACGCGCCAGAAGAGCTGCCAGCGGCTTGCCCCATCGATACGCGCAGCCTCAGAGTAGACAGTCGGAATGCCCTGTAAGCCGGCCAGGAAAATGATCATATTGAAGCCAACCCCCCACCAGATTGCCACGATGGCAATGGAAGGAATGACGAAGCGATCATCCGTTAGCCAGCCTGGGCCGTTGACATGGAACCAGGTTTTTATGAGGGCGTTGATCAGACCGAAGTCGCTATTCATGAGCCAGAGCCAGATAACACTGACGGCGACCGAACTGGTAATCTGTGGCATGAAGTACAGCACACGATAGATATCCTTGCCGCGCACACGATTCAGCCCGAGCGCGAGGAGCAAGGCGAGGATAACGCTGCCGGGGACAACCAGGAGCGTATAAGTGACCGTATTGGTAAGCGCGATATGCAGATCGTCGCTTATGAACTGGTCTGCGAAGTTCTTAAAACCGACAAACTGGATCGCCCCCAGGCCATCCCAGCTCACCATACTCAGATAGAACACGAAGATCAGCGGAATGAGCGAAAAGGCGAGCAGACCGACCAGTTGCGGCAGGATGAACAGATATCCCCACAACGCCTCGCTACGTTTTCTATGCTGGAGACCCCCTGCCGTTGATACATCTTTTGTACTGCCAACGAGTGGGCTAGCTTGGACTTGCATACTCTCTTTCCTTCTCTCTTTTCTCTTTATCCAGGGTAAGGGGAGGATGCTCAGGCGTTCAAATAACCGCGCAACACAGCACCAGCTAGAGCACCTTGAGCAACGCGTCACAACACTTCGTTGCTAAAGAAGGCAACCGGGCGGTATTACTTGATCTGCTGCTGCGACTGCTTGATGCGGGGATTCGCCATAGTTGCCACCTGCCCGAGTAAGGTTTTGAGGTTCTTCCCCTGTAACCAGGCCGGATCAAGCAGCGTCTGTATATCGGCGGAAAGACCCGGCGCTCCCATCTCGGCTGGCAGCAGGCCATAGCCCATATTGCGCGCCTCGATAAAGTAGTGAGCATGTCTGGGTAAGTTCCCTTCCAGGACCACAGGTTCGGCACCCCTGATCGATGGTACCGCGTTCCCTCCACCTTGTAGGCGGAAGTGCTGTCCAACTTTGGAGAGAAAATTGGTGTAGAATTGGAAAGATGTGTTGAGATCCTTCGTCTTCTTATTAATCGTCAGATAGGCCAGCGCTACGCCGGCTGGCTCCATCTTGCCCGAAAATGAGGGGAATGGGATGATGTCGTATTGCAAGCCACTCGTCTGCCTGAACTCAGGCAGATACCAGCGACCGGCCGAGACAAACGCAACCTGGTTGCCGATAAAGGCGAGGTCATCACCCTGGCCCTTGGGTAAACTGCCTGCGAAGGTGATCTGCTTCTGGCGGATACTATTCGCCAGCCATTGCAGGGCATCCAGGGATTTGGGGTCTTCGTGCGCGATAAAGTCGCCGTAGCCTTTGTCCGCGTAGATCTGGCCGCCGTTGGTCGTACACCAGCTCCAGAATTGCAGGGTCCAGTCGTCGAGAATGTAGCCGTATTTCCCTTTTGCGCGCACCTTTTCAACGATATTCATGAACGCGTTCCGCGTCCACTTGCCCTGGTCATAGAGCTCCTGGGGCAGGGTAGGCGACAGACCCACGCTTTGCAGCACTGTTTTGTTGTACCAGATGATCAGAGGATTGCAGTCAACCGGTACACCGTAGATCTTGCCGCTCCTGGTTCTGGCCGCACCCCATAATCCGGGGATATACTCGTCTGGGTGAGACTGGCTCTGCGGTCCAGTAAGCAGTGATGTCAGGTCAACGATTGTCTCATTCTGTACGAACTTGATAATGTCGCCATCACCGGCATAAAAGACATCTGGCGCGACACCCCCATTGATCTCGATCAGCAGCTTGGAGGCGTAGTTGATAGAGGAGGGTACGGGGATCAGCTCAAAGTCTGTGTGATGTTCCTGATTATACTTCTGGGTAAATAACTGGAAGCGTTGGACCTCGCCGGGATTCCCCCATGTTGACCATTTGAAGCCTCCTTCTTTGTAGAACAGGCCCCTGCACGAATTCAGCAGCATCTCGATGCTGCCCAGTGAGAGGCCCAGGGCCAGCGCGCGCGTGACAAACTCGCGGCGGCCGATCTTCCCTGTTCGCAAATCATGTACTATAGACCACCCTGCACAGTACTGACCCAGACATTACCGGCATAGCCCGGCACCGCGCGTACCTGCCCGAAGACGTGGGAATCGTTGCCAGTACTGGATGGCGCTGTACTGGCCCCCTGCGTCCAGGTCTTGCCACCGTCGCTGGAGCGATAGAAGGAACCACCATTGGATGCGCTGTACAGGTAGAACAGGCCACCGGTAACTTTATCCGCGTCCAGTGCCTTTTTGTGTCCCCACCAGACCAGGCGATGGAGATCCGAGGCACTATCCAGCCCTGTAGCACCCTGCGTCCACGTAGCGCCACGATCAGTTGTGTAATAGGGCTTTTTGTTGTTGGTCGGCAGCCAGACGATATTGGTGGTATCGGTGGCCGAGACAGCAATATTACCACCATACAGGTCAGCGTAATTGCGGCTACCACTAAATTGCGTCCAGGTTTGCCCCCCGTCAGTCGAGTAGCCGCTTTGATCAGGATTGATGTTACGCGTATCACTTGAAAGCGCGGCAATAAAGCTCGGCGTACCTCCGCTGTAATCCAGGCTCAGTCCGGCGGAAAACTTACTCGTCAGAATTGGACTCTGCGGATACGCGTCGGGATTGGCGTGATAGAAACCGTTGCGGTCATCCACCGCCGTCACAGGTTTGCCACCAGGAGGCGCGATAACATCGTTGGAGACCATCTCTTCGATACCCTTGCTCACAAAATTCCAGGTAATGGTAGTATCGCTGAGATTATTGGCGCGCCAGACACCCGTTCCCTGCGCGAACCAGAGCTGGTTTTGCGTATGGGGATCGAAAAGGAACTTGCCACTACTCATATACCCGGCTTCGTCGGTATTGAGAATCCAGGGAATGTCCGCCGAGGCCAGTGTGAGATTCAGCGTATCCCAATGCGCACCCCCATCGGTTGTACGCCACAGATTGCCATTGGAGACACCACCGTCACCGACAAACAGACGCTGCTCATTAAACGGGTCAACCGAGACAGTATATGCGTTTCTACCAGAGGCGGGCGAAACATCCTGCCAGCTATTGCTGCTGGCAGTGTAGTGTTGGAGTGAGCCACTGCCACTGGTAGCAAGTATCGAAAGATAGAGCGAGCCATCAGAAGTGAGCGCAATATCATAGGGGATCTGCGTCGTCGCATAAACAGGCTCATGGCCACTTTTGGGGATAGATGAGCTTTGTATTAACGCCGACGTAATTCTGCGCCGACATAGGCTTGGAACGAATGCTTTCTGAGCAGAGAAAAACAGGACCATTTTTTGTTTCGATGGCACATCATTTCCCTGAGCATGCTTCTCAAGCGATGTCAAGGGAAATGATGTGCCATCGAAACAAAACGCCTTATGTCAACCGGCGCTGACAATAGTGCCATCCTACGATCTTCCTACCGGTCTGGGCGAACGTCTTCACGGCTTCAATGGTGGCTTCAAGCTTGTGTACCACTGGGCGAGTGCCATCCCCACCTCCTCTGGATTATCTTCTTGTAAGAAATGCAACCCAGGTCCAGTGTCAGCGACTGTTAAATTCTGAAGATGGCTTTGACACCATTCGATCATCTCATCCCAGATGATTCTTCCAGGTCTTGCTATCAATAGAAGCTTCGGTAGGTTCGTCTGTTGTAGCCAGTAATTGTAGGCCGTTACCAGCGTTACAACGTCCACAGGCTCGCCGGCAATCGGCAGTTCGTTCGGCCAACGCCAAAGAGGCTTACGACGAGCCGGGTCTAAGAAAGGTGCCCGGTAATGCTGCATCTCATCTTCATGCAGACCACGCATTACGTCATTCGGAAGTATCTGCTCGATAAAAATGTTCTGATTGACAGCCAAGTCCCACCCTGTATCAGGGATACGTAGCATTTGTTGGAACTGGCGCATATCTTCGGGAAGCCCATCCCAGCTTTGTACTGCCATCAAAATCGCTTCCATGAATGCAAGCCCTTTGATGTTACTTTCATGCTGATGAGCATAATGAAACCCCAAAGCTGACCCCCAATCGTGTATCACTAATGTGATGCGTTTCAGTTCCAGTGTCTCAATAAATCGTTGGAGATATCGCGCATGGTCAACAAAACGGTAATCAATATCTGGACTGTCGGACTTCCCCATGCCAATCAAATCGGGAGCGATACAGCGCCCAAATGAAGTAAGATGCGGAATAACATTGCGCCAAAGATATGAAGAAGTGGGATTACCATGCAAGAATAGAATAGGATCACCGGTGCCTTCGTCCAAGTAGTGGATGTTTGAGCCATACACCTCGATGAAATGTGACTCATATGGAACGTTTGATGAGATGTTTGTTGCAGATGACATGCTTTCTCCTTCACAATAAGTAGTTCACCTTGATTCTATCATTTTCCTGTTCTAAGCGAAAGTCCTGATATGGTTAAATGGCGTGGAGAACTCGCTGGCGCAGAAGAGGAAATCCAGCCTTCCCATACATCGTGCGTTTAATGAGTTTCAATTTCGTCACTTGTCCCTCGACCTGGCCGTTGTTGATGGACCAGGTTAAGCCCGCTGTTACAGCAGCTTTGTCTTTCTCCACCCCAGTGGCAAAGGACTGGAGTTCTGGGAGATTGCTGGCGGCAATCCGCTCTAACCAGGTGTCAAGCCGTTGCCCTTCTCTCTTGTGGACCATCTGCAGAAAATCTTGAACGAGATCATAGGCCCGTTTGAGTGTTGGGCTGGCTTGGCAGAACATCGCCAGATCCTCTTGTTCGATTTCATCAAGCGTCTTCGGATCGCGTACGAATAGCCAGACAGCCGTGTTTGGTGTATATTTCTTGATACGTGCGGCGTTGATGGGAGCTTGAATCTCTGTCTGTTTGAGTGTCGCAAGGTAGCGATACACGCTCCGATCTGAGCCAGTATAGCCTTGTGCCTTGATCTCCCGATAGAGCGTAATTCCCTTGTGTTCTCCCTCTTTCCAACGTTTGAGCACAAAAGGGGCAAAAGCATCAAAGGAACTCGCTTTTTTCCGTCGCTTCCTCGCTTCAGGGAAGGTTCTGGCCACAAGCCATTTTTGGACGGTACGATCACTGAGACCCAGCCGACCAGCAATTTCTTTGGGGGTCATCCCTTGCTGCCCGAATGCAACCACCTGCTGATAGCGAGCATATTTGCCTGCACGTCTTGCTAATCGCGCTTTCTTCACCTTCGCTGGCTCTGGTGGCTGCCACTCTTGGATGCTAATGTGCTGCTTCGTTGGTTCCTCTGAGCAGGGCTCGTTCTCCGTTTGGTTCACCCCCAGGATTTCCGCTTGAGAACGAGCCAAGAGCAGTTGTGTTGCTTCTGTGAGGTTCTTACAAACGTGAAAGCGATCAGCCACTTGAATAGCCAGTGGGGCAGCTTCGGAAGCGGCTTTGGCATAGGCACTCGCACGATCTCGGCTCACCACAGCAATCTCTGGATTGTCTCGCATCCATGCAACTGCGGTTTCTGCTTGACGATCTGGGAGCATATCAATGGGACGGTGACGTTCCAGATCGACAAGGATCGTTCCGAATCGATAGCCACGCCGGAAAGAAAAGTCGTCAACGCCCAGATACACGACTGACCCTCTTGCATCATCGGGCACGTCCATAATGCAGCGCAAGGTCGTGTTGCGAGAGGTCTCGATTCCTAGACGATCCCCTAAACGAACTCCCCCCTTGCCACAGGTTGCCAGGCCAATGGAGGTGACTTGCTCCCTGAGCCTGCTTGTCATCCGCGCCCAGGGCTCGGCTAGCGGCTTGAGACGCTCGGTAAACACTTTTCGTGCACAGTACTGATTACGGCAAAAGAACTTGCGCACCGTCAGAGAAAGCTGAAGCTGGCGTCCGACACAAGGGGCGTCTTTTAAGCTACGATGATACTGGCTATGGATGTGAGACGAGGGCTGGAGACAGAGTGGGCAACAAGACTGAGGCTGAGTTGCAACCACTGAGACCACGAGACCTGTCTCTGTTCTCTGGATCTGGTCAACTTCCATGCCTTCTGAGAGCGCAAGGAGTGCTGCTTCTTTCATCTTACCATTCCTTCACTACATTTCCCATATCTGCGATGTGTCTTTAGTAAGAGAGAAATACTCATCGCCTGTCAAGTTCCCCGCCGATTTTTGCCGCTCTTGCTCATTGTAGAGCTTGTCACCAAAAGTGGACATGAGCCATAAACATTCGTCCAGGTGGCCCCGGCGTCATCTGAACGGTAGAGACCCTGCCCAGCAACGCCGACATAGACGCGATTTGTCTTTCCGCTCGTCGTTCCCTTCGATGGATCAAAAGCGACTAATTTGACGCCTGCCGGGTTGTTCGCATCGCTATTGCTGCCGAGAGGTATCTGGCTGGTGGAAATCTGGCTCCAATGGGCGGCACCATCTGTACTTACCCATAGGCCCATTGTGCGCGAGCCAAAATAGACGATATTTTCGTTCGCGGGATCGACGGCTAAGCGTTCGCCTCCCTGCCGGTATTCATTGTTGCCGCCGATGGCCCAGCGCTGCCCACTATCCGTCCAGCTTTGACCACGATCCGTACTCTTGAGAATACGTCCTGACGGCGTATCTTGCTGGAGATTCCAGGTTGAGCCGACCGCGACATAGACTATCTGATCGTTTGTCTGGCTCAGCGCGATGCTCTCAACATTGTAGTCACTTGCAGTGGGATTGGGCACACCGCCTGCTAAAAGCAGTTGTGACCAGGTCTGAGAAGTTTCATCCCAACGGTAGGCTCCCCCGACGTCAGTACGAGCGTAGACGAGTCCGGGAGTTTTCGGGTGGATGATTAGACCAGTGACGAAGCCTCCGCCACCAATCTTGAGCTGTTTCCAGGCGTAACTATTCGAGATGTCCGCCGCCCTCGCTGGCGTGGCCCGCAGGGCAACAACAAAAAAAACACTAAACAGGAGGACAAGTAGGGATAGAACGCTGACCACGATCGCCGTGTAACGAGGATTGATTGCACGTCCTTTGTGCATGATAATCTCCTTCCCTGGAACAATTTCTGGAACGTTGAGAATATGACATTACATAGATCTACTCTGTTGTCATCCTTAAAAGCTATCACCTCCCTTCTGCACCTTGCATTTTTAGCTATAATCAAGTCCCTCACAAAAAAAGAGGAAACAGGAACTGTCTTGAACAAAGGACAGCGTTCTATCAGCCGCACTCGTCATAGCGTAGCACAGCAATCGCCTTTTCTTGAATAGTTTTTAGTACTTCAGGATGACAGAGCATACGATAATCATTCTCTCTTACCCGCGCTATCTGCCCCACTACAGGAGCACTATAGCCGACAACCTTCCTCATCTCTTCACTTTCATAGGCGGGATGCGTAATTAACAGATAGGAGCCCGCCGTCAGCTCTTGCAGTGTCTGCTGCAATTCTGCAGCGGATGTACAGGCGAGAAATTTGAGAGGCACATCTTTATGCCAGAGCAGACCTTCTTGTTGTGACAGCTCGCGTAGAGCATCAGACAAACGTCTTTCTGCCGGGGGAGAGAGGAGCCAGCCAACACCCATGTGCTCATCGATATAGCGAATATCCAGGCCCAGCGCACGAGCGCGCTCTAATTGCGCCCGTACCTCGCGCATCATCTCCTCTATACGTACTTCACGTTCATACAGCTCCATAGGCGTACGAAAGAAACAACCATCCCTGTCCAGAAGTGACGGAACAGCATCAGGTGATGAGACTGGTCCCCAGCGCGGCGTATCCCATTCTGATGTCAGCGTGATATGCAGGCCCAGACACAGATCATGCTCGTGTTTCACCAATGCTGCTGCCTGCTGAGCATAAGGAGCTGAGACCATGATTGATGCATTGCGCAGAATACCGTTTCTAAACGCGTCCATGATGGCCAGGTTGCCCGCCTGAAAGGCCCCCATATCGTCGCCACGCGTAACCAGAAGGACACGTCTATGATCCGTCATTAACTCTCTCCTACCGGGTGTCCTGAAACACCGTGTTCTAAAACAGAGAATAAACAGAAATAAGTGTTTTGTCAAGGTTTTATAAATTTATCAGTACAAAGAAAAAAAGATGCCTAACACCAACCATAAAAGAGAGAAATAGTATGTTTTTCTTAAACGTTTTTAGAAAAACTAAGTATTCTGGAGAAACTGGCGCAGAAACACTTGACAGAAAGGAGAGATATGATTATTATTGTTTTAGAACAGACAATGATGTACAGGACAATGGATAGAGGAAATGTTCAATGAAAGAACCAGCCAGGGATGTAGATGAGCTCTATCTCGTGACGCCCAGACAACGTCGCCAGGGAACGTCCAGGCGCGCTAATGCGAAAATTGAAGATGTGCGTGAGCGGCTGCGAGCGCTGGCACGTGAAAAAGGGCCTGGCAACCAGTTGCCGACCATACGCGAACTGTGCACTCTGTTCAGTACATCCAGTGCGACATTAACAACGGCGTTGGATCAATTGGAGACTGAACACGTTCTCTGTCGTAAAGAACGTCAGGGCGTTTTTGTTTCTGATACCATCCATCAGGGACTGATTCACATTGTCTTTAACGTCTCTGGTCTCACAGATACCGGCACGTCACCTTTCTGGTCATTGCTCTGGGGCCATCTGGTACAGGAGACCGAACACCGCGCGACCTTTAAGAACGAGCAGTACCGCTTTCACTTTCTCTGCCGTCCATATGGCCTCCCGTTGCCCGAAGATTATATCGCGCTTTTACACTCTCCCCAGGTAGGAGGCTGCCTCCTGATTGGCGCGAACGCGCATGCCCCTGATCATACAAAGCTCTTACATGTACCACATGTCGCTTTTGCCGCAGGAGGTGATATTACAGTACAGGTAGATGACCAGGAAAAGGTGAGCCTGGCAGCGCGGGCACTTATCCAGCAGGGGTGCAGGAGGATAGCCTGCTGGCAGCCACTCTGGAAACCAGGTGAATATGAATATGAGCTTCTCCAAGAAGACAGCAAAGGTTTGCTCTTCAAAGAGGCTCTCTCTCAGCAAAAGATCCCGGTACATCCTGAGTTGTTTCGCTGTGCTCCCACCTCTCTTATCTCGGATAAAAAGATACCAACGCTGCAAGAGCAGGGATACCTGCTAGCTAAAGAGGTATTTGGTTCCTCTAACGAAAAACCGGATGGTGTTTATATCACCGATGATATGCTAACATCAGGGGCACTTATTGCCTGGGAAGAACTGGGGCTACATGTTGGGAAAGATTTCAAAGTTGCCACGCATGCCAACGCGGGTTCTCCTATTCTCTTTGGCAAAACAAAGCTGATGGCAGTGATCGAATTTGACCCCGCCGATCTAGCACGGGCGATGTTTTCACTTCTCGATACTGCGATGATGAATAGCTATACACCTGAAGACCGCGTTGTCCCTATTCGGCCTCGCCTGCGCTTATAACGCAGGAGCAGGCAGCACAGGGTTTGCCAGAAGAAGGTGATGGCTACAAAAGAGCCCGCTTTAGTGCTGGCATCCTACCCTGTTACGTGTGTTTTATTTTAGCTTCCCGGTTAACACATTTTTCGCGTGCTTTGTATCTATAGTTGTCGATTAAAGGAGATCAAACAATGGACGAAAAACTCAGCGCCAATGATGTCTCTATTTTACTTCAATCACCTACTTCCGGTCAGATGACACGTCGTCACGTGTTGCGGACGTTAGCACAAACAAGCCTAGCGGTAGGAAGCGCTTCGATGATTGGGGGCGGCCTCTTAACAGCCTGCGGCGGCAATGACACAACAGCAGCAACGGAGCCAGTGACACTGCTCCTGGGCGACTGGCCGTTAAAGACGTCCCTTCTTACCAGCAAGGCGAAGCCGACCGATCCCGATGATGTGGCTGAGTTAGAGATCATGCATGCCTGGTTAGCCAGGAATAAAAACGTTACCATTAAGCAAACGGCGATTGATCTGACTGACCCGAACGCGGACCAGAAACTACAGGCGGCCCTTGCCGCGCGTACCTGCCCTTCCATCGTTGGCACCTTTCAGAATAAATCGCTCAACCGGGCCGCGCCCAAACTCAAATTCGCGGCTGATGTCACCGAGATCTATCAGCAATACAACGTTGATAGCCTCCTCGCAGACTATGCCAGGCCCTACTGGAAGCAGATCGGAAACCTGGACGGCAAGTACTATTCACTGCCAGGCGATGGCCTGACTGCGGGAGCGGGACTCTACTACCGGCGCGACCTGCTCAAAGCAAAGGGCATCGCTGACCCGCAGATCGGCTGGACGTGGAACGACCTGCTTGGCCTGCTCAAACAATTCCAGCAGGATGGCAAGCCAGTGATGGGCGCGCCCTCTTACATGTTCGGTTATATGCTCAATTCGAATCTGCTCGATGCACACCCTAATGGCGTCCTGGGTTCTATTCCCGCACCAAAAAAGGGTTGGCACTGGCAGATCGATAGCGATCCCTGGCTGGCGGAATGGGAGCAAGTGGCGACGGCCTATCGCAAAGCTACACTTGATGACAAACTCATTGAGCAGAACGCGACGGCCTATGCCTGGGAAGGTCCCGCCATGGGGAAATTCGCGGCCGGGCAGTTTCCCTTCTCGCCTGGCTTTGCGTTCCAGGGCACCATCACTGGCTATGCCCCAATCACTCCAGCGGAGATGCCCGCCAAATACGGCAAAACGTTTGATGAGCTGGTCGGCTTCGTCGCCTACCCGAAAGGCTCAAATGGAGGATATAACCCGAGTATCTATGGCAACCTTTCCGGAAACGTTATGTTCCCTCACTACCTCAAACCGGCTGCATTGAACAAAGCCGTAGACCTCTACCTCTACAGGGTCTATGGGGATGGCTATCTCAATAAGTACGCCAGAGTATACGAACAGACCAAAGATCCTAAGACCGCCTATAAATTTATCGCTCCAGCCAACAGGTATCAGAAAAACCCCAAACTGCCGCCCAATGTCACGATCGAGAATGCCTATGGCCCCAAATGGGTACAGTCCTACATGGATGTGATCACTAAACTGACACCAATGCCGGTCATGCAGGTATACTTCCCGGCCGATAAGCAGACCGGCCCGACGCCTACCGCCCATTCCGACCTGCTTGAAAAGCTCAGCGTGAGCAAGGTTGATGTGGCAACTACCGTTAAAGCCTTCCAGCAGACCTACAATCAGCAGGCGTCTTCCTTGACCTCCGACATTTCGTCTGAAGATTTCATTGCCGGAGCCAAAAACTACCTTGCCGCGCTGGACAGCTTCTTCAAGGCACACCTGCCAGAATTTTATGCTGGCGACTGGACAACGTACTACCACAACCATGCTCTACCTGCGCTGTCGTAAACTAACGACAGCCCAGACACGTAGAGGCGTGGCAGCGGGAAATATCCAGGCGGGTATTTCCCGTGCCCGCGTTTAAGCAAAGGAGCTCTGGCGGAAATGTCTAGAGGGTATGAACAGCATTGTTTGTTGCAGGAGGATGTCCGTCTATGTCCAGTCAAATAACAGGGATGCCGACCAATACCGTGGTAGGAACAGCGCAGGGGACACTACAGGATGTTCCACCACGCCGCCGCAATAGTCTGAGCACCTGGCTCTTACTTATTCCCGCAATTGCGTTCCAACTGGCCTGGGGCTGGCTGCCATTAGTGATGAGCGTCGTCATCAGCTTTACCAGTGGGGAGATTCTGGGCCCGCCCGATTTTGTGGGCCTGGCGAACTACCATCACCTGCTGACCGACCCCCAGGTCTTTGATACCTTCCGCGTCACGTTTCTCTACTCAGGACTCAATATCGCCCTGACGTTTGTGATCCCTCTTTTTATCGGCATTCTGATTATGGAGATGCCGCGCAGGGTGACGTACTGGATGATGTTTCTCTGGTTCCTGCCACTGAGCGAGATCAGTACAATTATGCTCTTGCGCTACTTTTACGATCCAAACTACGGCCTGTTTCAGTATATCGCTACCAGCTTCTTCCACCTGCCGGCGCAGCAATTCTTGCAGGACCCCAACCAGGTGTTATTCTGGCTTGTCTTCCCCAATATCCTCTTCTTTGGCCCTGGTCTGCTCTATATGGCAACGATCCAGAGCATTCCCAGCTCGTACTTTGAGGCGGCTGAGGTTGAGGGGGCGGGCTTCATGCGTAAGATCTGGACCATCACACTGCCACGCCTGCGTCCTATCATCTACCTGACGCTGTTTCTGGCGATCGCTGCTTCGCTCCAACCGTTTAATCTGCCGCAGCTCTTAACGAACGGCGGTCCCGCCGGGGCAAGCCGCATGGTGATGCTCTATGTCTATGTGCTGATCGGCAATGCTCGCTATGGCGATGCGACTGCGCTTTCCTGCCTGATTTTCTTCGTCACCATTGCGATGCTGGTGCTCTTCCGCCTGGTTTTTAAAGAAGATCCCGATGCTTAGCGCTCAGGAAGTTAACACGCAACTATCGCTATATAGTAGTTCCGTAGAGGAGATTGACAATGGCCCTGTTTCCAGTTGTGGGGCGTAAGCAGCCCCATCTTCGTTTCGCCTGGTGGTTGGTCGTGAGCATCCTGTGCCTGGGGATACTGCTGCACCTGGTGCCATTTTACTTTATGATCACAACCTCGCTCAAGTCGGGCTTTGAGACGCTCGCGTCCCCCCCGACGCTCTGGCCGCGACAGCCAACGCTCAATGCCTGGAATCTGGTCTTTAACTTTATCAGTAAAGGACTCTTCGCCGCCCCGGATCAGAATTTTCTGGTCTACTTCTGGAATTCGCTTTTTATCGCCTTTATGACCCTGCTCATCTCAACCCCTATTACTGCGTTCGCCGCCTATGCGACGAGTAAGTTGCTGCGCGGTCCAAAGGCGCGCTGGATATTCTTCTTTTTTATTGGGACGATGGTGATTCCTGGTGTGGTGACGCTAGTTCCTACCTACCTGCTGGTCAACCACTTCCCCTACCCGGTCTCCTATGTCCCCGAACTTCCCAGCGGCGATCAATATCCGTATATCTCGTTTTTTGATCAGCCGTGGGCGATTATTCTGCCCATGGTCTTTAACGCGACGGGCTTCCTCTACTTCAAAGCCTATTTTGATACAGTACCCGATTCAGTCATTAACGCGGCGCGTGTCGATGGCGGCTCTGATGTGAACATTTTCCGCCGCATCGTCCTGCCAATGAGTATCCCTGTGTTTGCCGTGGTGATGTCTGCTCAGTTCAATGTCGTCTGGGACTCCTACCTGTTTCCTTCACTGGTGCTCCAGAGTCCGAGCAAACTGACGATTACAGTCGCGGTCTATAAGCTCATTAACGCCTTTACACAGGCCGGGTCGATCAGTACAGCGAGCGCCTTGAGCCAGTCGCTGGCAGCGGCACGCCTGGCCCAGGAAGGCTATACCTGGAATGGGGTGATGGTGCTGAGTATCCTGCAGTCGATCCCCGTCTTCATTGTCTTTATCATAAGCTTCCGCTATCTCCTGCGCGGCGTACGTATTCGCGGCTTGAAGTAGGAAATACATTCAGGTTGCAGTCAGCAAAACGCTTCTGCCGATGGCAGAAGCGTTTTGCTGACTGCAACCTGAATACATAAAAATATACAGCAACGCATTTCGTAGTCATCTAGTAGCCATGTCGTACGCTGTTACGATAATAGGAAGGACTGAGCCCGTAGTGCTTCTTGAACAGGCGACTGAAGTAGAACAGATCTCCGTAGCCGACGCTCAGGGCGATCTCGTGAACGGTCAAGTCGCTCATGACGAGCAGATGGCGGGCTTTCTCCAGTCGCGCATGCTGTATATAATCACTGGGTGACTGCCCGACGACCTCTTTGAAGAGCGTGTAAAAACGGGACGGCGAGAGATGCACAGATGCAGCCAGGTGGTCACGGGAGAGTGGGTACGCCAGGTTCTCGTTTATATATTTCAATAGAGGTACAAACAGGCTAATATGTGGCGCACGTGGTTGGACAGCATAGACGGAGACCTCAGCAATAGTCGCGGCAAGAGCAAAGCCCAACGACTTCCTGCGCAGGATCTGTGCGAGCGTTGGCCGCGCTGCGGTGTGTAGGGATGCCAGTTCGCCATTGAGATCGCCGATACTCTGCGCAACCTCCCCGCTAAAGGCTATCGGCAGTTCGAGCAGCGAGAACAGAGAGGTAGAGCCCGGTAGAGAAAAATCAACATGCGACCAGCGGCTGATGCCAGGCTGATGGGTGAGAAGATCAAGCTTGTGGCGGACATGGGGAGGGATACAGAAAGCTGCGCGGTCATCTATTTCATACACGCTGCCGTCCTCGTGATTGATCTGTACGCGCCCGTTGACGGTCTGCACGATTACCGCGAACGGCAGCGTGCGCCAGCCTGTCGTATGCGGGTAATCGATAGCAGTCTCACCACCGCCCTGGTAGTCAAAGGTGAGCGTCTCTTCGGCGGCGTTAAAAAAGAAAGCAAGCGAATCAGACATCTTCTTACACGCAAACTCCATGTTCCTTAGCCATATGATACGCCATTATATAGGGAGCAGGCAACAGTGTCTGCGGCACAACAGCCGAGCGAAACCGGCACGCAAAGGAGACCCGGCACATGAGCAGTTTGGAGCAGCGCAAACAGTTTTTCGATACCTTTGGCTATCTTGTCCTTCCAGGCTTACTCCAGGAGGAGATCAGCCGGATCACACAGGAATTTGAGGCGGTTTTTCAGGACAGACACGTGACGCACGATACAGGCAAACGATCGTGCATCGTGCCGTTTATTGACCAGCGTGAACGCCTCTGTAGTCTCCTGGACGAAACCAAAATCCTCCAGGAGGTTAAAAATCTCCTGGGGGAGGATTTCAACTATCTGGGGAGCGACGGCAACTACTACACGGGCGATACGCCCTGGCATTCGGATGGGCTGCACTACGTAGGCAAATATCTGAAGGTCGCATTTTACTTAGACCCTGTCAATCGTGATACAGGTGCGTTACGTGTTATACCAGGATCGCATCGTGTAAGCGAGGGACAACCGCAGTGGGCGGCGCGCCAGGCTATCAAGTCGGTAGAGTTATGGGGCATCGAGCAGCGTGATGTTCCCGCGCTCTCACTGGACTCACAACCGGGCGATGTCGTCATTTTCAACCACAACCTGATGCACGCATCTTTTGGCGGCAGTACACGTCGGCGCATGTTCACCATGAACCTGGGCGGGCACTGCGAGAGCGCGCAAGAGATCCAGGATCTGGAAGACTACATTGGCTCGATCGCACGCTTCTGGGTTGATCGCTTTTACGGTCCTGTGATGGCCAATACTGCCTCATCAGAGCGCATGCGCCATCTACAGCAAGTAATGGAACACCAGTCTCACCTGCCAGCACTCGCCGCCAGAGCGCGTGAGACAATGGCGGAGCCAGCACGCGGGTAGAAGGTCGTTCTTATTTGTGCACCACCTGTGCTTCGCACAGGTGGTGCACAAATAAGAACGACAGACATGCGAGCGCCACGCGCGAGAACGCACGGGAAAAGACGGCTTCCCTTAGCGCGAGACAAATTGCAGAAACTCCATGCGCTTCTCATACTCGGTACGGAATACGCCGCGCATGATTGATGATGTCATAACGCCAGGTGTGCGAATGCCGCGCGCGCTCATGCACAGATGTTCACCTTTGAGCACCACGGCCACATCCTGGGTGCCAGTAATACAACTGATCTCATCGGCGATCTGCTCCCCCAGCCGTTCCTGAATCTGGAGGCGGTGGGCGTATTTGTGCGCGATGCGCGCGAATTTCGAGAGGCCCAGCACTTTGTCGCCAGTTATATAACCAATGGAAACATCACACCACATTGGTAACAGGTGATGTTCACACAGTGACCAGACGCGCATACCAGAGACACAGACCATCTGATCTGTCGCGACAGAAGTAAATGTTGTTTCGGTCGTCCCGGGATCGTACTCTATAAATTCACGCCACCAGTTGGCCCAGCGGCGCGGCGTATCCTGCAATCCTTCACGGTCAGGGTCCTCACCTATCGCCAGCAACAGCTCGCGACCCAGCGCGAGGAGGCGAGGATAATCGACCTTCTGTTCAGCTTCCTGATCAGGGTAATCGATCTGCTCAAATTCCTCGCGCTGAGCATTGTGCCCATTGCTGCGTATATGCTCCTGATCCATGTGCATTACCATATATTTTCGTTCCTCACTTCGGCAGGCTTCAATTCTTTGCTCCTGGACAGGACATGCCAGGATGATTGCCCCAGAATAGAGTACACTTTACACGCCTCTTTTATTCCCCCAGAGCAGGACATGAAGCTGTGGCAACACGGTTGCAGCATACCACTTCTCTTCGATTACGCGTCCAATCAACCAGTCCATGCGACGCATAATGCCCGTGATATCAAGCTCCTGTGCCTGTTGGGGAGGGGTGTGATTGCCTGCTTGCAAGTAGATAGGAATGGCCGGATAGCGCTCAGCAACGTACCTGGCGTAAACAAAGTCCGCTTCATCAAAGATGACGATCTTGAGACAGACGTTCACTCCTTTGCCGCTTTGCCCTTTTGTCGCATAGTCGATACAACGATCCAGGCGCTCCCAGCGTGTTACTTGCTTGCTACTGGGGGGCTTGGGAGAAAGAGTGAGGTGATCCAGCCTGGCGAACCAGGGCCGGGCAACGCTGCCCTGCGTTTCAATGGCGAAGGTGTAGCCGTGGCTATGGCCGAGATCCAGCAGGTCTTCCAGGGGCTGAATAGCAGGATTGCCACCGGAGAGCGTGACGAGGATGGGCTGATTGCCCGAGAGCCGTTGGATCTCGGCAAAGATCTCCCCGGTCGTCATCGGCTGCCACTCAGCTTTATGCTCAGGGAGGACCGCGTACAGGCTGTCACACCAGCTGCATCTATAATCGCACCCACCGGTACGCACAAAAACTGTAGGTTTGCCGATAAGTGCACCTTCACCCTGCACCGTTGCGCCAAAAACCTCGGAGATCATGATGGTCCGTACTACTGTAGACGCTCCAAAGTCCTCATACCTCTTCTCGCTCGGAGTGTGTAATTTCTGCATAACCCTTCTCCGTTTCCCATAATCTGATGCGGTAGAGGAGTGTATCGGGTACACCGCTGGCTACCAGAGCATCCCAGATCCAATGTACAAGGTTCTCGGCGGTAGTACGAATACCTGTCAGCGCGTTCAGATCGTTATGATCCATGCCACCCTTTTCGAGCGGGCGAGCAGCACTCCCCCGTGGCACAGAGTCGGAGAGCTCTTCGATGACGGCGGCATTGACGATGCGTTTGAGATCGTCGAAATCCATCACCATACCATCATCAGATGCGCCGGGGGAGGCGATAATCGGCCCGCGCAGGGAGATCTCCAGCTGGTAAGAGTGGCCATGCGGCCGCCTGCACTTACCCCGGTGCCCTGGCAGGTGATGGGACGCCTCAAAGGTAAATTCTCGCGTGATGATGGCGTAATGTGTCATGGCTTCCTCGCATTCTCAGGAGCTGTTTGATGGAGTTCAGTTCAGGCGACCGCAGGGGCTCACCCCTACGATACTTCCTCGCACTCCTCGGGCGGCCACAAGCGGCCTATGAAAATCTGGCATAGAGTGTTTCTACAGATCAGAGCTCCCTGGCATATGCAGATATTGTTCAGGGTCATTTGCATATATAGTTGGATCGGGTACGCCGGCGATTTTAAAGGATTCGTACCTTTCGACACAAGTTCCACAGATGCCGCAATGTTTATCGCCAAATCCTTCATTTCCACCCTCATAGCAGCTCCATGTCAGTTCAAAGGGCACATTGAAGCTGGCACCCAGTCGTGCAATCTGTGCCTTGGTAAAGTGCATAAATGGGGATTGTACGGAAATGGTCTGTCCTTCCATAGCGGTTGTGAGCATTTTATTGAAGGCATCAACAAAGATCTCGCGGCAATCGGGGTACTGGGCATAATCACCCTGGTGGGCGGCATAGGCAACGATGGAGGCGTGCGCGTTCCAGGCTACAGTAGCCGCTTGCAGCAGCATATTCGGGTTGCGATAGGGAACAACTGTTGCTTTCATGCTGTCGTCTGTGTAGTGCCCATGCGGCATCTTACGCTTGCCATTGATCAGCGCCGAATCTGAGTTAACGAGCAGGCGTGAGATGGGCAGTTCAATGACGCTTTGCTCGATGTGCAGTGTACTGTAGCGCTGGCGCAACTGCGCGCTGTATTTTTCGGCGTACGTCAGTTCTTTGACGTGTTTCTGTCCATAGTCGAATGAGAGCAGGTGCAGGTTGAAGCCGGCCGCGGCGTAGTAGTGGGCCAGCACGCAGCTATCCATACCGCCGCTGACAATTAAAACTGCCTGGCGCTGAAGTGTTGTAGACATGGGTTCCTCCTGATAGGGTTCTGACAAGATACTGATGCAATTGCTAATTGACGGCTGAGAGATAACGGCGATACTCGGGCAGCGGACCGGTGTAGTCGGGTTGCTCGTGCTCGGCAAAGATCACGGTCTTGATGTTGCCGCGCACCGTATAATCCGCGACGACCCGTATCCAGCGCGGCGCGAGTAACGCCACCAGATCGTCCAGCACGGTGTTCGCGGCCGCTTCATGCCCGATCTGACGATCGCGATAGGCATTGATGTACAACTTTAAACTTTTGAACTCCACAACATATTCATCAGGGACATAATCAATGACGATGGTGGCGAAATCGGGGAAACCCGAAAGCGGACAGAGGCAGGTGAACTCTGGAATCTCCAGGTGTACGACGTAATCTCTGTGCGCATGGGGATTGGGCCAGGGCTGCAGCCGATTCGTCTTGATCTCTTCAAAACCATATCTACCGGGGACGCGCTGCTGATCTAACATCGAAACCTCCTTCAGGTACTAAGCGGTTCTCTCAAGAACAACAATACCATGGGACACGCGTATTTTTGCCGCGAAAAATCGCTAGCAGGCGCCACGTTGCGCAACCATTCCTCCGCGACCACACATCCATTTTGTACGGGGGTCCAAAAAAGCAGCGATGTCTTAAATTCGCCAATTATAAAACTGTGGGTGCACATTGTTTCGGCCAAAGGCCGAAACAATGTGCACCCACAGTTTTATACTTTACACGCCACTAAAAGCCGAGAAGCCCCCATCGACAGGCACGACGATACCTGTAACAAAGCTAGCGGCCGGACTGGCTAACCATAGTAAGGCGCCAATCAAGTCGTCCGGCTCGCCCAGACGCCCCATCGGTGTGTGGGCGAGGATGGTCTGCCCACGCGCAGTGTAGCTCCCATCCTGCTGATTGGTGAGCAGGAAGCGGTTCTGCTCGGTGAGAAAAAAGCCTGGCGCGATCGCGTTTACGCGTATCGCCGCGCTGTACTCCTGCGCCATGTGTACGGCCAGCCACTGTGTGAAGTTAACAACCGCCGCCTTCGCCGCGCTGTAGGCTGGGATGCGCGTCAGGGGGCGCAGCGAGTTCATAGAAGCGATGTTGATAATACACCCTTCGCCACGTTCGGCCATGCCACGACCAAACACCTGGCAACATTTGAGCGTTCCCGCGAAGTTGAGGGCAAAGACACGATCGATCGCCGCGCTGTCCAGCTCGAAGAAAGAACGATCCACCGATGTTGTCGCCTCCGGCTGATTGCCACCCGCGCCGTTGATCAGGATATCAATCGGGCCAAACGCAGCAGTGATCTGTGCTACTGCTGCTACGAGCGCGGCATGATCCACTACGTCACAGGCAATGCCCAGCGCACGTCCGCCAGCAGCTTGAATCTCGTCTGCTACTCTCGCCGCTGTTTCCTGCCGACGACTGATAATAGCGACCTGCGCTCCCGCTCCTGCCAGTGTCTGGGCCATCGCACTACCCAGGCCACCGCTGCCGCCAGTTATGACAGCAGTCTTGCCCTGAATGTCGAAAAGCGCTCGTAGTCGTGCTTCGTCATACATAGATGTTTCTCCACAATGGTGTGATGGTGCAGCAAAATAAACAAACCTACTATACATGCATACGATTCTGAGCAAAGCTTAGAATCAGATGTAGCAACTCCTCAGCCTTCTTCTCGTAGCTCGCCGCCTGTAGCGGCTCACTTCTTTTTTTATGTATGTTGCATTTCCGGTGGCCGAAGGTCACCGGAAATGCAACATACATTATATTTCTTTTTTTGCTGCGCCGCAGGCGCAGGAGGAGGTTAAGCGGCTACCAAC
>JAABUQ010003773.1_pt1 | contig 26932 bp, 20 predicted proteins | sample 5560001 | NCBI WGS metagenome assembly JAABUQ01 (sample SAMN10711888, study PRJNA513371) | rock metagenome | isolation source: Antarctica rocks | place: Antarctica: Victoria Land, Finger Mt nord | collected 2015-12-18 | reverse complement strand
CAAGCAGCTTAAAGAACTCCTAAAAAGTTTGCTCAATGATGGCGAGCTAGTGATTAACTGGAATAGGAAAGTCCGTAATAAGGGTAATAGAGTTGTTGCAAATTAGATGTCTATTAGCTTATCAATCAATCAGGCCGGGTGGTTGGCTATTCGACCTATTCGACCCCTGGTAACGGGGATTTTCATGCCTTCCGCACGGCTCGTAATCGGGCGATTAATCCGGCAACGGACGATTTGTGCACCCTTGGCGGCACGTACAGTCAGGCTTTTGGTATCAATAAATTAGGCCAGGTAGTTGGCGCTTCAACTACCGCTAACGGGGATTTTCATGCCTTCCGCACGGCTCGTAATCGGGCGATCAATCCGGCAACGGACGATTTGGGCACCCTCGGCGGCACGTCCAGCCAGGCTTTTGGTGTCAATAAATTTGGCCAAGTGGTTGGCTCTTCGACCTATTCGACCACTGACAACGGGCAATATCATGCCTTCCTTTATGATATTAAGGGTCATCTACTCGATCTCAATAGCCTAATTAGTCCTGACTCCCCCTCCAATTTCTCTGTACTAACCCAAGCAAGCGCCATCAATGATCGTGGACAGATAGTGGGCTATGGCTACACCAGCAGCGGAACCCATGCATTCCTTGCAACGCCCGTTAATAATGAAGTAACAACCCAATCGGCACAATCTTCTAACGAAGATTAGACTTCTGGCAAAAGTAGTAAAGTCTCACCACCTACAACAGTGGGTGGTGAACATGTAGATTGACCAATCGTTCTCCTGCTCAAACCCAAAAACTTGGGCGATCGCCCCTTTAAAGCGTCTTTGAGAATTGCGTCTCGATCTGTTTGACAGACTCGGAGAAGAAAATGCCATACAATAGCAATATGTGGCACAAAAGGATAAGCGTGGCACGCGGGAGGATGTATGAATAAACTGTCTAAACCGGTGGAGGTGCATTTGGGTCGCCAAGGAAGGTTGGTGATCCCGGCAGCATTGCGGCAGTTACTGGGGTTTGAGGAGGGGGATACGCTGGTTGCCCGTGAGGAAGCAGGGCGATTGGTATTGGAAAAGCAAGCAATGGTGAAGCAACGGTTGAAGGCTCGGTTTGCACAGGTGCCGAAAGATCGCAGTTTGGTGGATGAATTAATCGCGGCACGGCGTGAAGAGGCGAAAAGGGAAGTGACTGAATGACAGTTGTTTTGGATGCTTCGGCGTTGCTGGCTTATTTGAAGGATGAACCGGGGGGCGATGGGGTAGATAGGGTGCTGGCGGAGTCGGTGATGTCGAGTGTGAACTGGGCGGAGGTTGTGCAGAAGTTGATCGCGGCAGGGGTTGAGGTCGATGGGATGCTGGATGATTTACAGTCTCTTGGTTTGATGGTGGGGCCGTTTACGCCGGAGGATGGGGAAATGGCGGGACGACTGTGGATGCAAACGCGGCAAGCAGGGTTGTCTTTGGGAGATCGCGCCTGTCTGAGTCTGGGACTGCGACTGGGAGTTCCCGTTTTGACCAGTGATCGCGCTTGGGCAACGCTCAATCTGTCTCTGGATGTGCAGGTGCTTCGGTGATGGGTTAATCATGCGATCGCTCTCCCTGGTCAAACAGCAAAATATTGGTATCGTTCAACAGCATCTGCCGCGATCTATAGTTGGGACAGCGTTGGAGATCGCCACTGCCCCATAGGGGTGCACTGATCGTTTTCGGTGGCATACCGAGGAGTTCTTCAATTTGTCTGACATCCTCATCACTGGTTACCCCCGTGATGTGATCACCAGCATTTCCAGGGGGCAATGGCTATTAATTCCACGCGTAGAAACAAAATAGTGTCACTCAAGTTACTATAAATTCGCACATTTGTTTTGCGCGTTCTTAATTTCCATGCATATTTGGCATTGGCGCACTTGGGAAGAATTACCATACCTAACGTGTAGTCTCCTAGAACCCTGGCCCCACGGCTTTTTTACTCAGCAATTTTGGCCCCGCTCCCCGTCAGAGTTAGTGGCGGTGCTGCAGCCTAACGCTGAAGTTTACTTGGTAAGACAGGTACACGGCAATATTGTCCTTACCCCTTCAGAGATCAAATGCTCGACTGGTGATGAAGATGCGGCAGATGGTTTAATTACTGAGCAAGCGTTGCAGGCGGTGTGGGTAGCGAGTGCTGATTGCACACCAGTGCTGATTGCTGATGTGCAAACTGGACAAGTTGCAGCGATTCATGCCGGGTGGCGTGGGACTGCAGCGAAAATTGTGCCGCAAGCGATCGCACGACTCCAAGCCCAAGGTAGCTCGCTCCAGGATTTGCGAATTGGAATGGGACCTGCGATCGCCGGAGAGGTCTACCAGGTATCTACTGAGGTGGCAACCCAAGTCGGAGCCAGCATTATTTCATATGACCTAGCTGAGGCAGATGAATCGATTCTGAATCGTTTGTACGCCATGCCTAATTCACCGATTTTAGTGGACTCGCAACCAGGGCGGGTGCGACTAGATATCCGCCGCGTGATTGCACTGCAGCTGGAACAGCTGGGTATTAGCCCTGAACAAGTAGCGATCGCGCCGAACTGCACGTATCAAGAGCCAGAGCGTTTCTTCTCCTATCGCCGCGACAAGCTCAAAAAAGTCCAATGGTCTGGGATTGTCAGTATATAGATTATGTAACTGAATTCGAGGAAATGAGACTGCTACGATCTTGACAGAATGAACAGGGGCTTGCGAATGGTAAAGTTACCAACAAAAACACTCACACTTGAAGAGTTTTTGAAGCTACCAGAAACTCAACCAGCCAGTGAATACATAGACAGAAGAATTACCCAAAAGCCCATGCCCCAGGGAAAGCACAGCAAGTTACAAGGGAAGCTGGTTGCGGCGATTAACGAGGTGGTTGAAGCCCAGCAGATTGCCCTAGCCTTCCCAGAATTGCGGTGTACCTTTGGTGGGCGGTCGATTGTGCCAGATGTAGCAGTGTTTGCCTGGGAGAGGATTCCTCTGGATGATAACGGGGATGTAGCCAACGTCTTTGAAACAGCTCCAGACTGGACAATTGAGATTCTCTCTCCAGACCAAAGCCAAACAAAAATAACCGGCAACATCCTGCACTGCCTCAGACAAGGAAGCCGGTTAGGCTGGCTGATTGACCCAGACGAACGCTCGGTGCTGATCTACCCCCCAGGGCAGCAACCGGAACTGTTGCAGGAGTCGGCGGAAGTGCTACCCGTTCCAGATTTGGTGGTAGATCTGCGCCTAACGATAGGCGACTTATTCAAATGGTTGAAGCTAGACGCTTAGGAGCGTAGTGAGAAGTTCGAATAGGTCGCGAACAAGATAGTCAGGCGGGCAAGGGGAAAACCTGGCGGCGGATTGCCGTCCTAAAATGCCGACAGTTACAGAGCAGCCAGCCGCTTTTCCCGCTTGGATATCCATCCAATGGTCGCCAACCATAATCGCCTGCTCTGGCACAGCACCCAGCCTGTTCAATGCCTTATGCAAATGCTCGGGGTGGGGCTTGGCACGGCGCACATCGTCACGCGTAAGCAGCGCTGCGTGCGGCACATTGAACTGTGCCAGCAGGCTTGTCGCCACACGGCTGCAGTTGCGCGTGACGATGCCAACTGCCACACCACGCTGACGCAATTCCATTAAGCATTCAACAGTACCGTGCAATAGGGCAGGCTGGGAACAGCCCTCAACCTCTATTTCTTCCAAAACGGCAAACGCATCTCTCCGGAACACCTCGCCATCTTCTCCGCGCCGGTTCAACTCGTTCTGCACTGCCTCAACGATACCCAATATGTCGCGCCCCTCCACGAAGTGCGGCTCGACACCTGCCTCTTCCGCCATCCGGCGCATCGCTTGGGTCATCGCCGGAAAATTGATGTGGGTCTCGATGAGCGTACCATCAAGATCAAACAGAACGGCGGAGATACTTTTGGTGAGAATGTGGATCACGACGGCTCTATCCTGCAGCTTCCCAGTCTCGGCAGAGGTCGTCGCTAGGGCCATAAGGATGCATCGCACAGATGAGCTGGTCATGACCGTGGCGCTTACCGTAGTAGTAGCGGCAACCAATACAGGAACTGGGTTGTGCAGGAGTACTGTCAGGCCGGCGAATCTGGTAGTTAACGCGTACGGTCTCGACTATGCCACCCGTTTGAACAGCAGCACGAATCTTCCAGAGATCAGAACTGGAAATACCTGGCAATTGTGCCCCAATGAGCAGTCGCTGGCAGAAGCCCTCTGATTCAATTGGCTGACAGACGCTCATTCCTCCGGCCTGTTGAACCATGCGTTGGATGATACTGACAACTTGTTCAGGAGCATTGCAGTAGGCAGAAATGTAAACCGACTTAGTTGGAGTGGCAGCCCGAAAAGTAATTTGGGTTGGCACAGCCAATTCTGTGAATTTAGGTTGCGGCTCAAAAGGGTTGATCGCCATAGCGTCATTGATAGTGTCCCAAATCAAATCATATCGCCGCTCATTCATGTATGGACAAAACTACTCAAAAGTAGAAAACTGTCCAGCTCGCATCCGAGCGGCTAGATGCTGTACCTTATTGATTGGTGTGTAGACTGCCTAGAATCTAGATAGCAAGATAGTCTCAGGTTAGGTGCTGATTTTTTTGACTGCCAATTTTTAGCACGATAAAACTTCTGCGAGTCTTTGAGGCTTTTAGCCTTTTTGCGTAACCATTCTTTAGCAGATTTTAGCTTGCCTTCAAGCTGGGCAATATGATTAACTCTACATTCTTGGCAGAGCCGATCATCCCGTCTGCATCAGTGATGACGGCATTAGCGTGACGCTTCATCAAGCCAAACTGTTTTTGCAAAACTGTATTTAGGTCTGACTTAGAAGTATCCGACGTGAGGCGCGTGTTCACGGTGAAAACCAATGCAGACCGATAGATCTTGCTGTAATCAGATATGAAGTTTTGCAAAATCACAGGTAGTTTATCAGTTACGTAGGTCTTCATGGCTATTTCCCCGCGTAGAAGGTTGCCGGATCTAGCAGCACGGTTCAAACTGCCACGGTCTAATAGGTAATTCAGTTGCGACAGTTCGCTCTTTGCATGACTAGATTGCTTCTCAGATGTATTAATTATAACATAAATAGTGGCAAAATGATGGCAGACGAAAAAGACAACATTAAGGCTGACTGAAGAACAATGGAGAATTGTGACTTGCAGCATAAAATAGCATTTTAGGCCATGATATGCTTCAAAAGTCACTAGGTCAAAATATGCTTCAAATACGGAAATTTAGTTCAAAACCATTCAAGTCCAAACAGAGTCAGTAACGCCACTTATAAGGCGATTGGCTTGCGTTTAAGTAGGCAACGCTCGTCACATTATGGACGGGTGTGGTCAAAAGTCGCTGGTAGCAGGGCAAGCCGTGTAGGTGAATATTAGATTAATGTGAGCGCCATAATTGAGAGTTAGGTCGCGTTAACCAATGGATAGTAGGTCTTATGTGTTTGCTCAAAGTTGCCCTGCTGCAGATGACAGCGTGCGGCAATAACCAAGCCGCGAACCAAGTCAAAGGCGAGGCTTTTTACCGTCACGGCTGTATGATGGGAGCCGATATCGCTCTGTTTCCAGAGATGTGGAATAACGGCTATACCTTTGGAGACCCAGCAGTGCCAGGAAAACGCGAGCATTGGCTGGCGCAGGCTGTTAGTCAGGAGGATGCTTTCATCAATCACTTTCGCACACTGGCAAGAGAATTGAATATGGCGATCGCACTGACTTACCTGGAGAAATGGGATGGTGCCCCACGTAATTCGGTGTCTTTAATCGACCGGCATGGTCAGATCGTGCTGACCTACGCCAAGGTTCACACCTGTGAATTCAGTGCTGAGGCCGAACTTACTCCCGGTGAAGACTTTCCCGTCTGCACGCTGAACACAGGACAAGGGGAGGTCAAGCTCGGCTTTATCGAGAGCGGGAGAGTTGGGGCAACGCCTACCGAAGGCCCCGCTGCTACGACCTGTTGACCTCCACAGAAGTGCAGCCACCTTTCATTCGGTTCGATGCCACAAGATAAATGTGTTCATGAAATTTTCTACTCCACTCAATACCGACTCACTTCTCACTCCAAAAATTATCCTTTGAACCATATTTTGACCGTTTTGAACCATATCTTTGACACCAAGTCCAAAATCCATGGGTTAGAGAGGGGGATTTTCTGCTATTTTTAACCTTCTTAGAAACAAAAAACTCTTGACCAGCTTATAGTTAAATTTTTGAACTTGCGGTCAAGTTATGATGCACGCCGTTATGCACTCCGATTGCTGTAAACCGTGAAATTACGTTCTTACCCGGCCACTTTATGCTTCAAAAATTGGTCATTAGAGGAGAAAAAGCACAGAAATTCTGGAGACATACTGTTAACAGGTAAAGCGAAGTCAAAATGAGGTGTTGCGTGAAAGTATTCGCCGTTTAAAGAGCAAGCTAAAACCTGTACAATATGAGTAAATTTGTCCAGGTTTGTACAGAAACTAGCATTCAGCTAACTACCCTAGCTGATCTCAAATCAGCAGTGGCAGTTGCTTTTGGAAAATACATCTGAGTAACGTACTCTGCTACCATGCGGTCTGTGTTGAAATATGGGGCAATCGTTTTAATTGACGCCTTCATCATTCCAATCCAGCGGTGAGGAATTCCTGCCTCGTCTTGGTCGTAGTAGCAGGGGATAATTTCTGACTCCAACAGTTGGTATAGCGCTTCAGCATCCCGTTGAGTTTGCACCTGGGGGTCATCGTTGTGGTTGTCCTCCGCGATCGCCCAACCACAACTGCCATTTGGTCCAGTCTGGTACGCCTCATACCACCAGCCGTCTAAGACGCTGCAATTAATGCCGCCATTGAGTCCAACTTTTTGTCCGCTCGTGCCCGAAGCCTCCTGTCGCCGCAGCGGATTATTCAGCCAGACATCCACCCCTTGGACCAACTTTTCGGCAATGTGCATGTCGTAATCTTCTATGAATACCACTCGATTGTGGAGGTCAGCCGCCTGACTCCACTCGATCAGCCGTTGAATGATCCGCTTGCTCTTGTCATCTGCAGGGTGCGCCTTACCTGCGAAGATAATCTGCACGGGCCTTTGCGGATTGCTGAAAATTGCCCTTGCCCTCTCAGAATCGTGGATAATTAAATCGCCGCGTTTATAGGTACTAAAGCGTCTGGCAAAGCCAATAGTCAATATATTGGAGTCTAAAAGCTGTTCAGTTGCCTCAATTGACGCAGCCGCTTCTCCTCGATTAGCCTTTGCTCGTTGCACCTGCAAACGAGTATAGGCGATGAGCTGTTCCTTGAGACGCTGGTGTCGCCACCAAAGTTCTTGGTCAGGAATCTCGTCCACCTTAGCCCACATTTGCTTTTCATTCATCTGGGCGGCCCAGTTTGGGTCTAAGTGTTGAGCATACAAATCAGCCATCAAGGGTGCTATCCAAGTGCTGGCATGAATGCCATTAGTGATGTATCCAATGGGAACCTGTTCTACTGGCCGATCAGGATACAGGACTGACCACATTTCACGACAGACCTCGCCGTTGATCTTGCTGACTCCGTTGGCGGCACGACAAAGTCGTAACGCCAACACCGCCACCGCCATGTTAAAAGACTCCCCGAAGTTTTCTGGTAGATTGTTACCCAGATTTAGGAATTCTCCTCGCTCAAGTCCTAGCTGGGGCCAGTAGTGACCGAAGTATAGCTCCATCTGCTCTGGCGAGAAGTGATCGATACCTGCTGGAACTGGGGTATGGGTAGTGAAGATACAGCGGTTCCGAACAGCATCTTTTACCTGCTCAAACGATTGACCTGTACGATCAATTTCCTGGCGAGCAACTTCCAGAATGGCAAACGCAGCATGACCTTCGTTGAGATGATAAACCTGCGGCTCTAGCCCCAGGCGATGCAAGAGTCTTACCCCACCAATGCCTAAGATACACTCTTGAGCAATCCGCGTTTCTCGGCTACCGCCATAAAGCTGGTCTGTTAGCCCACGGTCAATCGAGTCATTATCCTGGCGATTTGTGTCCAGTAAATAAAGATTGACACGCCCCACCCGCGCTAGCCAAACTTGCGCTATTACTGTGCGCTCACATATTTGAACTGTGATCGTCAAAGTCTCCCCATCTTCGTCCTTGCACAGCTCTAGGGGTAACTCCTCGAATTGATAACTACAGGTTAGTTCTTCTTGCCAGCCTTGGTCATTGAGGCGCTGGCGGAAATAACCTTGGCGATAAAGTAGACCCACACCCACTAAGGGTAATCCTAAATCAGAAGCAGATTTAAGGTGATCGGCCGCTAAAATACCCAAACCACCAGAATAAGTCGGTAAGCAGGGATGCAGGCCAAATTCAATTGAAAAGTAGGCTACAGGTTGCTGAACACTCAGTTGAGGGGCAACTTGACTAGCCCAGGTATCTCTTTGTTGCATATAGTCTTCCAACTTGGCTGCTAGTGCCTCAATGCGATCGCAATAATCCGGGTCACTAGCTAATTGAGTTAGGCGCTCATAGGGGACAGCGTTTAGCAATTGCGCCGGATTATAGCGGCATTGTTCCCACTTTTCATAGTCAATTTCGCGAAATATCGATAACCTTTCAGGAGACCAACTCCACCAGAAGTTGAAGGCTAATTCTACTAATGGATTTAGTTGAGAGGGTAGCCGGTCTCGCAAATGGGCAGCAAAAGATAGAGGGGCTTGATTACTCATATTCTTCCTCAGTATTCATTAATAGTTTATAGAAAAATTAATATTTAAAATTTTCTAGCGTAATTTTAGTTTATTCGAGTAATAGCATTAAGCTTTTATTAAAAATATATTATCTCCTGGTTAATAATACACTTATATTTAGCTTAAAACTAGGTTTATAAGATAAGTAAAACGCTTTTATATTAGATATATTTTATTTCCTAAGAGTTAAATTTTATTGTTGTCAAACTAAAGTAATGGCGCTGTAACAGATGATACAAATATTAAAGATTCTTGCTTCGATCTAGCAATTTCTCGCTTGAGAATTTTAAGTTACTGTGCATTTATAGCAATCCTAAATGATTCGTAAAACACCCCGTAGCACAGGCAGGAAAGCCTGTCGCCCTTGCAGCTCGTCTCGCCAGCGCTATAAGTTCACAACTCAACTCAAATCGGATTGCTATTAGATTTGCCCATACTTAAAAACTTGTCATTACCCTCATTTCCAGCAAACCCTTGGTTTCGCCCAAGCCTGTATTGAGGTGAACTCCCAGCACTCGTTTCCAGGCTGGGCTGGAAATGCTTTCTTTAAGGCTCCAGCCTCTAGTCCCGTCACGAACCAGAGGCAGAGCCTTGAATCATGCTTTCCCAAGCTCCAGCATGGGAGCGAGAAATATGGGTAACGACAATACGTATAAAGCAGAAAATTTGATACTGTATACTAAATTACCTAATTTGCAGGTTTCATAATTTATTTAAGCTTGGCTTTTTATGTATAGCAGGATACAGAAAGTCATTTTTCAGTGAGTTCAACTAAAGTCATTTGTTCAAACTTCTTGGCGTTGAGGGACGAAAACAAATGTGGAAGAAGATTTTGATTACGGGGGCGATCGCGCTGCTGCTCAGTGGCGGCCTGACTGGTAATGCGCTAGCCGCAACCGCTGACGTGGCCAACGATATCGCCAAGGCTCAAACCGCTGCTGACACTGGCTATATGCTGATTTGTGCAGCGCTAGTACTGCTGATGACACCTGGGCTGGCCTTTTTCTATGGAGGCTTTGTGCGAGCAAGCAACATCCTCAATACCCTGATGATGAGCTTCTTGCTAATGGGAATAGTTGGCGTAACGTGGGTACTTTGGGGTTATACTCTCTCCTTTGCACCGGGTCTTCCTTTCATCGGTGGCCTCAATTGGGCATTTCTTAATCATGTCAGTTTTACAGACACAGCCGGCTATTTACCGCGCATGGCTTTTGAGGCTGGTAAGGCAGATAAAGACGTTTTGACCTCCTATGCCCCGACCATTCCACACCAGGCATACATGATTTACCAAGCCATGTTTGCCATTATTACCCCAGCCCTAATTTCTGGGGCAATTGTGGAGCGGATGAGCTTCCGCGCCTATGCCCTGTTTGTACTTCTATGGGCAACGTTTATTTACTGCCCGATGGCGCACATGGTCTGGGGTAAGGGCGGCTGGCTTGGCTTGTACGGCGGCTTAGGAGCGCTAGATTTTGCTGGCGGTACGGTCGTGCACATTAGCTCTGGTGTTTCAGCTCTAGTCGCGGCCTTAGTCCTTGGTCCTAGAAAGTTGTACCCTTCGCAACTAACCCCTCCCCATAACGTGCCATTCATTTTGCTAGGCGCTGGTTTGCTGTGGTTTGGTTGGTTCGGATTTAACGCTGGCAGTGCCTTGGCCTCTGGTTCTCTAGCGACGGTGGCCTTTGTTGCCACCAATACAGCGGCGGCTTCTGCACTCTTGACCTGGCTGATCATGGAACGGGTTTTGCGGGGTAAATCAACTGCAGTTGGCGCTGCTACGGGAGCGGTTGCCGGTCTTGTAGGAGTGACACCAGCAGCAGGATTTGTCACTCCAGTCGGAGCGCTTTTGATTGGTAGTATTACAGCCTTTTGCTGCTTCTATGCAGTTAGTATTAAGGCGAAGCTAGAAATTGATGATGCCTTAGATACCTACCCTGTACATGGCGTAGGCGGCACGGTTGGTGCACTTCTGACAGGAGTCTTTGCTACTACAGAAGTTAACTCAGGGGGTGCGAATGGCCTGTTGTTTGGTAATCCTGCCCAAGTCCTTCAGCAACTAACAGCGGTTGTAATCACCTATGTGCTGGCTGCAGTTGGCACTTTCATTATTCTCAAGCTCCTGGCTGCTACCGTAGGTTTACGTCTGAAGCCAGAAGCCGAAGTCCAAGGACTGGATATCAACGAACATGGTGAAGAAGCTTATGGAGAGGAGGTTGCTGGGGGGTACGATATCACTGGCCCCTCTGGTGAATTGCGCTAGCTCAGCTTTTAGTCCTTGCAATAACGATATCTAAGCTGTTGTGCACGCAATGCAATTACATGTTGTCATGAAGGCCGTTGGTTGTGGACAGTTGGCTGTATGTTTCAATCAACGGTTAACAGTCAACATGTAAAAATAAGTAGATCAACAGGGCAAACTAGATGCGTGGCAACTTAATGTCATGGCTAAGTTAGTAGATACATAAAACCTTTTAAAAGTGCAGGAGAAAAGGGAATATGTCTCAGATTTTGGGGAAATCCCTGCTGCTATGCCCAGCTTTCTTAGCAGCATCTTTGGTGTATGTTGCTTCAGCAGTTGCTCAGTCACCGCAGCTTGCTGCCGAAAAACCAGATGAAGTTTTAAACCAAGTAGTGCAGTACGGCAAAGAAGGCACTAACAATAAAGACGACACCATCGGTCAAGTGACTTCGGTTTCCCAACTCAAGGACGTCCAACCTACTGATTGGGCCTTCCAGGCTTTGCAATCGTTAGTAGAACGCTACGGTGTAATTGCTGGTTACCCAGATGGTACATTCCGGGGCAACCGGGCGATGACCCGCTACGAGTTTGCGGCTGGTTTAAATGCGGCACTAGACCGAGTGAATGAGCTAATTGCCGCCGGTTCAACTAGCATGGTGCGCCGCGAAGATATCGCCACTCTGCAGCGGTTGCAACAAGAGTTTGGTCCAGAACTAGTCAGCCTGCGTGGACGGGTAGACTCACTCGAAGCACAGACGGCACAGTTGGAAGCAAATCAGTTCTCTACGACAACCAAACTGGTGGGTGAGGACATTTTTGCCATTAGCGATAACTTTGGCAATTATCGCAATGATAACGCCGTGTTCTCGAACCGGGCGCGGTTAGACTTCCAGACCAGCTTCACGGGTAAAGATACACTACATACCCGGATCACAGCAGGTAACGCTCAACGCTTTGGTTTCCAAAACAGAGTAGCGCCTGGGGGCTTTGGGACATACGAAGGTAGCGGCAGCTTAATTAATGTCTTTGAGCCTAATACTAACAACGGTGTTGGCTTAGATTGGTTGGCGTATTACTTCCCCATATTCAAGAATTCGCAAGTTTATATTGCCGCTGCTGCAGGATTTACTAACGACATCCTCCCCTCAGGCAACCCATACTTTAACGACGGCGGCAACGGCGGTAATGGTGCAATCTCTACCTTTGCTCAGGTGAGTCCGATCTATCGCATCGGTGGTGGTACAGGTGCGGGCGTGAACCTGGTCCTTAGCGACAAAGGCATCTTCAAAGATAGTTCCCTAAGTTTGGGCTACTTTGCCGACAATCCTGCTAATCCAGGCCGGAGCAGTGGTTTTACCAAAGGTGACTACGTAGCTATAGGGCAGGTCACCCTCAATATCACTAACCGCTTCTCTATCGCTGGCACCTACGCCAACGGTTACCATACTACTGGCACCGGGATATTTAACGCGGGCGCACCTGGATCTAATACGTCACCATTCAATGGACTTGTTGGCAGTGCTCAGTCAAACGATCCTTCTATCCTTTACGGTGCCGGAGGTCAGAGGCCAACTACAACTAACTCCTACGGTGGTACAGTTTCGTTCCAAGTTAACAAAAAAATCTCTATTAGTGGGTTCGTGGAGGAAACCTTAGCGAGAATTAAGGGCCGCGGGGACGCCGACATCTGGAGTTATGGTGCCGGGATAGCTTTCCCCGATTTTGGCAAAAATGGCAGCGTTTTAGGCTTTTTCGCAGGTGTAGAACCTACTCTGCGAGGTCTTCGTGCTGTTGGTATTGGCAGAAATTTTGGTCGGCGTGATGAAGACTGGCACTATGAAGCTTTTTACAAGTACCAGGTGTCGGATAACATCTCAATCACTCCTGGTATTATTGTGCTGACTGCTCCTGGTCAGAACATTCGCAACAATGACGCCTGGATTAGCACGCTGAGAACGACTTTCACCTTCTAGGCTGTTCGTTCAACTTATGTATCCCTTGGTAACAAGAGGGGGCTAGGGGTCCCCTCTGGGGTTGGGGGCAGAGGGGGGGAGTGGGGGAAAAGTACTTAAATTCTCTATCTCCCCATCTCCCCATCTCCCCATCTCCCCCTCTCCTGGCTAACTAAATCGGTTCTAGGGCAAAGAAGGTTTTAGCAATTTTGTCGCCGACTGCATTAATTTGAATCTGGATGTTGTCCAGAAATTCATGCAGGCCACTTTCAATGATTTCCTCAATGGTTAGATAGTTCAGATCGGAACGTAATCGTCCCAAAGAGCGCTCTGCAGGGTTTCTCCAAATTCCTGCAGGAGTACCTGTAATTTGGTAGAGTGATTTTTCTGCTTCCAGCAAACAAAATTGAATGGAACGTGGAAATTCTCGATCTAAGATGAGAAAATCAGCAACTCCGGTAGATGTAATTCGATGTTGAATGCGTTTGCGGTACATCTCGTAGGCACTGGCAGATTTAAGTAAAGCCATCCATCCAATTTCATCGAGTGTATTGCCAACAACTTCATTTGAGGGCAAAAGCATGAAATACTTAACATCAAGTATGCGGCTGGTCTTATCGACTCGCTCCAACAGCCGACCCATTGTGCCGAAGTGCCAACCCTCATTGTGAGACATTGTGGCATCCATCACGCCCGCAAACAGGTGGCTAGCCATTTTGACTTCAGTAAAAAATTCATGCAGCACAGATAGGGACTGTCCTGGATCTGCTTCTTTAACCATGAAATAGAAGGCATTGACTTGCTGCCACATTTCCCGAGAAATGAATTGTCTGATGGTGCGAGCATATTGCCGAGCTGCCTCAAGGCACGAAACGATGGAGTTAGGACAGTCTTTGTCGAAGGTGAGAAACTGAATTACATTCTCTGCGGTTGCCTCACCATAGCTTTTTTGAAACAATGGTAAGTCACCTGTTGTCACCACTAACGGTTCCCACTGCTGTGCTGTGCCGGTAGGGGAGTCAAGAATGAGATTGAGATTAACATCGATGAAGCGGGCAACGTTTTCTGCCCGCTCAACGTAGCGGTTGAGCCAGTAAATTGATTCGGCTACGCGACTGAGCATTAACCTAAATTCCTCCTATTTGCTAAGTACCCAAGTATCCTTGCTGCCCCCACCTTGGGAGGAGTTAACTACTAAAGAGCCTTTTTTGAGAGCAACGCGGGTTAAGCCTCCTGGATGGACGTAAATATCCTTGCCATAGAGAATGTAAGGCCGTAAGTCCACATGACGACCTTCGAAGCGGTCGTCTACTAGGGTGGGAACCCGGGACAAGCTAAGAGTAGGCTGTGCTATATAATCACGCGGATTGGCTTTGATCCGCTGAGCGAAATCTTGTCGTTCTTCGGGAGAAGCAGAGGGACCAACTAACATACCAACGCCTCCATATCCACCAGCCGGTTTGACCACAAGCTTGTCGAGATTGGCTAAGACATGGTTCTGCTGCTGCTGATCCCAGCATAGATAAGTTTCGACATTCGGCAATATCGGGTCTTCGTTGAGATAATAGCGAATCATCTCAGGCACATAGGCATAGATAACTTTGTCATCCGCGATCCCAGTGCCGAAAGCATTAGCGATCGCCACTCGACCTGCTCGATAGACCTCCATCAACCCAGGAATCCTCGTGTCGGAGTTAAAGTCGAAGACAGTGGGGTCAAGTTGGTAATCGTCAATCCTTCTGTAGACCACATCCACCCGTTGCAGACCTTTGGTGGTACGCATCTTTAAATAACCATCAGCCACCACCAAGTCTCGGCTCTCGACAAGTTCTACCCCCATCTGCTGGGCAAGAAACGAGTGTTCAAAATAAGCAGAATTATGGATTCCTGAAGTCAAAACCACCACTGTGGGATCTGGTAATTTAGCAGGAGCCACATTCAACAGAGTATCGAGCAAATTGCTTGGGTAATTATCTACTGGGTTAATCCCTAAGGTCCTAAATAGCTCTGGAAAGGTGGTTTTCATCACTCCGCGGTTCTCTAGAACATAGGAAACTCCTGAGGGAATGCGGAGATTATCTTCTAGAACATACCATTGGCCATCCCGGTCGCGAACTAAATCTGTCCCCGTGATGTGGCACCAAACTCCACCGGAGGGCTGTAGCCCTATGCAGGGTTTGAGAAAGCCATCACCGGATTCAACTAACTCTCTAGGGACAACGCCGTCCTTGATAATTTTCTGCTCGTGGTAAACATCTGCTAGAAAAAGATTCAGGACGTGAATCCGCTGCTTGAGGCCCCGCTCGAGATCAGCCCATTCTTGAGCAGAGATAATTCGGGGAATAATATCAAGCGGAAAAATTCGCTCTGTACTCTCCTGCATATCATCGCTGGAGACTCTAAATGTAACCCCTAGCTTCAAAAGGGCATTTTCTGCCGCCTTCTGCCGTCGCTGGAATTCTCCTGGAGGTAGAGAATTGATGGTTTCTACCAAGAGAGAAGCTTCTGGGCGGGGTTGGTCCTTCGCTGCGAAGATTTCATCATAGAAATCTCCTGGATCGTAGTTATCAAACTGCACTATATAGCCTTTAAACGCTCTTTCACTAATGACTATAGGCGATCAAAACTAGTAAACTGTACTTTTAAAACCATTCTTCATACCCTGGATGAAAGGAGTCAGGAATTAGGAAAAATCCCATGGATGAATCCGGGGGTTTCAATCAAGATGCAACGCTACTCCTGTAACTTTAGATAGTTAACTTGCTCATGAATAATTTTTGGATATTAGAGCAGAGCAGTTTTATTTTATAATCAAGGATTAAGCCCCATTAAACGGGGAACTCAGTCAGATTGGGATAGTTTTATGTGTGGATTTGCAGGCGAGTTGAGAGCGCACGGAACTGTAGACGAGGACGCCCTCAAGCGCATGGCTGATACTATGGCTAACCGAGGTCCAGATGGGCACGGACTTTGGAATAAGGGCAGGATCGGCCTCGCCCACCGCCGCCTAAGCATCATCGACCTCTCAGAGTCGGGAGCCCAACCGATGGAAGATAAAGAGCTGGGACTGGTCGTAGTATTCAATGGCTGCATTTACAACTACCAGGAGCTACGCGACGAACTAAGCGCTCGTGGCTATCGCTTCTTCTCCTCTAGCGATACGGAGGTGCTGCTCAAGGGCTACCACTGCTGGGGAGAGCACTTTGTCGACCGACTATTTGGGATGTTCGCCTTCTGCATAGTCGAGATCGAATCGGGACGCGCAGTGCTGGGCCGAGACCGGTTGGGAATCAAGCCACTCTATCTCGCTGAGACGACGAGCGAGAGCCTGCGCTTTGCCTCTACGCTGCCCGCCCTACTAGCTGGTGGCGGAATCAACACAGCCATCGACCCCGTAGCTCTCCACCACTACCTGAGCTGGCATGGGGTTGTCCCTGCTCCCTACACAATCTTACGCGGAGTGTGCAAGCTCGCGCCAGCCACGCTACTCATCGTCGAGCCAGATGGCTCGCGCCGCCAGGTGACTTACTGGAACCCACCCTTTGATCGCGAACCCGCCCGTGCTGGCATGACTCCAAAGGACTGGGACGAGGCAGTACTGGAGGCACTGCGCCGTGCCGTGAACCGCCGCATGGTGGCCGACGTGCCAGTTGGTGTGCTACTCTCAGGCGGATTGGACTCAAGCTTGATCGTCGGCCTGCTAGCCAAGGAGGGTCAGCAGGACCTGCAGACATTTAGCATTGGCTTCCAGGAAGTCGGCGGTCAGAAGGGAGACGAGTTCACCTTCTCTGACCTGATTGCCAAGCACTTCATGACCAACCACCATCAACTGCTGATTAACACCGAGCAGCTTCTGCCCGCGCTTAGCGGCGCAGTAACTGCTATGAGCGAACCGATGGTTTCCCACGATGCAGTCGCGTTTTACCTGCTCTCACGAGAGGTTTCGAAGCACGTCAAGGTTGTACAGTCTGGCCAGGGAGCTGACGAGGTCTTCGGCGGTTACTATTGGTACCCACCGCTACTAGAAGCAGATGACGACGGCCTCGATACTTACGCATCTGTCTTCTTCGACCGACCGCATAGTGAGATGGCCGAGATGCTGACGCCGGAGTATGCCTGCTCTGACGATGTGAGCCGCGCCTTCGCTGCGGCTCACTTCGCTCAGCCAGGGGCGGGTGGTGCCGTTGACCGGGGACTGCGGATCGACACCGAGGTCATGCTTGTTGACGACCCTGTCAAGCGCGTAGACAATATGACGATGGCGTGGGGCCTTGAGGCTCGTACTCCATTTCTCGACCATGAACTCGTTGAGTTAGCCGCTGCCTGTCCGCCGGAACTCAAGCTCGCTAGCGGCGGTAAAGGTGTACTTAAGGAGGCCGCACGACGGGTCATCCCGGCTGAAGTTATTGATCGTCCTAAGGGCTACTTTCCTGTGCCCGCGCTCATGCACCTTGAGGGTGACTTGCTTGAACTGGTGCGCTCTGCCCTACACGCACAACCAGCGCGCGATCGCGGTCTCTTTCGGTCCGAGTATGTCGAGCGTCTGCTGGCTAGGCCTAACGAGGAGCGCACAAGGCTTAACGGCAACAAGCTTTGGCAGATTGGGCTGCTCGAACTTTGGCTACAGGCGCACGGGCTGTAGTGTAGTTCATGCGGCAGTAGCCAAGCCGCTATGCCTGAGCAAGGACGCAGTACTAGGTTCGCGTCCCCGAAAGGACTTAAACACTTCCATCGGGTGCTTGCTACCACCCGAAGCTAGCACTGTATCACGGAAGTGTTTACCCATGGCGGCTAGAGCTAGCTCCGAATCCAGTCCGGCTTCTTCAAAAGCAGCAAAGGCATCGGCACTAAGTACCTCAGCCCATCTATAGCTGTAATAACCGGCTGCATAACTCCCGGCAAAGATATGGCCAAATGTGCACAAAAATGCGTCTTCTGGTAGTGGTGGCAAAATAGTGGTGGTTTGGGCAATCCGGCTGCAGACATCAGCTACACTTTCATCACCACCAAGCTGATAGCGGTGGTGCAGCTCTATGTCAACACAGCTAAAGTGCAGTTGCCGCAGCATAGCACTACCGCGCATGTAATTGCGTGCGCCTAACAGCTTCTGGTAATAATGCTCTGGCATCACCTCACCCGTTTCGTAATGCTTAGCCATACCAAGCAACGTCTCTCGGTGATAGCACCAATTTTCCATAAACAGGCTGGGCAGTTCTACCGTGTCCCACTCGACATTGTTCATCCCTGCCGCCCCTGCGTAATCTACAGTAGTCAGCATGTGATGCAACCCGTGACCAAACTCGTGGAATAGAGTCTCCACCTCACTGAAAGTCATTAGGCTAGGCTTGCTATCTATAGGGGGGGTTTGGTTGCACACCAAATACGCTACTGGCATTCGCGTCATAGTTGTGCCGCTTTCTTCAGTAATTTTAGCGCGACTTATACACTCATCCATCCACGCACCGCCCCGCTTCTCAGCTGGGCGACTGTAGGGATCTAAATAGAAATAGGCGATCGGGGCTCCGGTCTCGTCAGCCATTTGAAAATAACGCACGTCCTGATGCCATACAGGGGCTTGACCATCGGCAGCAGTGATGGTGACGCCAAAAAGCCGCTTTACTAGGTTAAATAACCCATCCAGCACCTGAGGTAGGGGAAAGTAGGGCAGTAGCTCTTCAGCACTGAATCCAAACCTTTCTTCCCGCTGCCGTTCTGACCAAAAGCTTATGTCCCAATGCTTCAAGCTGCGCTCTTTTGTCTTAGCAGCATAGGCTTCTAGCTCCGACAAATCCTTGGCAGCAGCATCAAAGCTAGCGCAGCGCAGTTCCTCTAGCAGCGCCTCCACTGCCTCAATACTGGGAGCCATTTTACTGGCTAGGCTTAACTCGGCAAAACTGTTAAACCCCAGCAGTGCGGCTTTTTCCTGACGCAGCTGTAAAATACGTTCAATTAGCGGGGCGTTATTTAACTCGCCAGTCGAGGCACGGCTGATAAAGGCCTTGTAGAGTTTTTCCCGCAAATCGCGACGAGTGCTGTGCTGCATGAAGGTGCCAAAGCTGGGGAGGTCTAGAGTGATGCGCCAAGGGCCATCCTCAGCAGTAGCGTTCTCATCTCCCGCCGCACGCGCCGCCTGGGCAGATAAACTGGTTAAGCTGGGAGGCAGTCCGTCAATTTCGTCTTTGTTCGTCAGCGTGAGGCTAAAAGCTTTGGTGGCGTCTAAGACGTGGTTGGAAAACTTGGTGGAAAGTTCTGCCAACTCCAGTGCGATCGCATTGAACTGAGCACGCTGCTCACCCTCCAAGCCTACACCCGAAAGCTCCGCATCTCTAATGGCTGCTTCCACAATCCGCTGTTGGGCTGAGTCTAGGCTATTCCAAGCATCACCGGCACGCAGCACCTTAAAAGCTTCATAGATCGGTCGGCTTTGGTTCAGCTTATTCAAAAACTGCACTACTTGTGGCTGCACAGTTTCGTAGGCTGCTCGCAGCTCAGGGCTATTCTTGACGTTCATCAAATGGCTGAGTGTGCGCCAACTCCACTTCAGGCGCTCACCTAAGCGGTCTAATGGCTCCACTAAGCCGCTCCAAGTCGGCTGTACCTTAACTTCCAATATGGCAAGTTTTTCGTCTAGTTCCGCCAGTAGCTGCTTCATTGCGGGCACAACCTGCTCGGGCTTGATCACCTCAAACGGGGGCAATCCCTTGCCAATCAGCAACGGGTTATCATTGACAGTCCTATAGTTGGAAGCGTGTGGGGTTCTTCGAAGGCGGTTAAGAGGCTTAGTTAAATTCCTCTTGTTTCGGGATCTCCCCAGGATTTTTGAAGCCAATAGAAGCGGTGGTTGCCTTGCCGCAGATCCGAAAACTTGATACGTGACCTCTATAGCCCTGTTGAGATGCCTGTTGCTCATTTTTTGTTCCGGCTCAATGCTCCTATTACATAATTAGCGGCTGGCAAGGTTGCTTAACTGTAACTGCCGATACAGCTCTACACCTATTTGCAGCAAAAGCAAAAATAATTTGTTAAATCAACGTAAAGCTTCTCTCAGCAAGTCGCGCTAAATCAGCAGCAGTCTATCGAAGACTCGATTTACTCTGGCTAGAGTTAGCCATTGGCGTAACGTAGCCACATCTGACTTATACTGAATGCGATCACCTAAGAATCACCACCCTAGCACAAGAAAATATAAAAATTACATAAAGATTGGCATACTGAAGCAGTAACGTTGAAATCTGTGACCATGACAGCTCTTACACCCACAGCCAAACAGTCCCAACCTTTTTATCCCAGTGCTGATAGTGAACCAGTGGCAGAAACTTATGCTCACCTCTACGCCCTACTGACAACGCTAGAAGTTCTGAGACAATATCTGTTGGGTCGTCAGGCAACCGTATTGGGCAATCAGTTCCTGTACTACGCTCAGGGGTTTCCCAAGTTGCGAGTTGCTCCAGATGTGATGGTGATTTTTGATGTGGAGCCAGGGGGACGGGACAACTACAAAATTTGGGAAGAAGGTCAAGTGCCAGTTGTGATCTTTGAGATGACTTCTCCAGGTACTCAACAGCAAGATACAGGCTTCAAAAAAACCTTGTATGAGCAGTTGGAGGTGCAAGAATACTGGTTGTTTGATCCCAGGAGAGAGTGGATAGAAGAGCAATTGCGGGGGTATCGACTGCGGGGAGAGAGCTATGTGCCAATTACAGATAGCCGGAGTGAACCGTTGCAGCTACGCTTGGCTGTGGAAGGGGAACTGATTAGTTTTTATCGGGAAGATTCGGGAGAGAAGTTGTTAATTCCGGGTGAGTTGGCGGAGGCACTTCAAGCAGAAGTCAAAGCTCGCTCCTGTGCTGAGGAGCGAGCTGAACAAGCCGAGGCTCTGTTGGCTCGGTATCGAGAACGCTTTGGCGAATTACCTGGGTAATTTTACGTAAGCAAATACTGCGGAGAGGATCAGCAATTTGAAAAGATATTTCGGGGATGCCTTTCAAAATGGTCAGCGCACAATGCCAAAATTACAATGAGTCGTGAAATTCCTCAGGGTAGCAGAATAATTGGCGATGATTGAAATGTCTTGCCTCAAACATAATTAGATTTAGTTTGATTGCTCAGCGTTAAGTTTACGGTTATCACTATTATCAGTTCGATTACCGCTATTGTTAAGTTGAATTACTCCAATTTGCGGTATGGTGGATAGTTCATCTAAAGCGTCATTGGAGCAACAGGTTCAATATCAGGATCGAAACCACCAACCTGATTAGTTCGCAACACCCACGCTGATCCACCCTCTTTAAGAAAGGCTTGAGTCACCTCATCACTGGTCAGACGAGGTAGAATAGTGCGCCAACTCAGCAAACTGCGGATTAAGTTTTGCACTGGCTCATCTTCCAGGGTGCTGCCTAATACCTCCGCATGATTTTGCCAGTCAGCTCGTGCCGTTCCCCAAGGTAATAGTAGACGTTTCAAATCAAGACCTAAGCGTTCTAGCTGCTCCAATTTCTGCAGCTGTTCGGGATGTTGTTTTTTCCACTCCTCGACTTTTGGGTGGGAACGAATCGCTCTAGCTATTTGCGTAAGTGCAGCATACAAGGCTTGATTGGCATCCTGGGTGCAGTTATTTGCTGGTCCCACGAAAGTGCCTCCTGTCCCGTCGCCAATGCGATAGCGAGCCGCCATAATTTCTAGCTGATAGATCACCTCATCCAAAGGCGAGCGCTTCTGACCATCATCCGTTTCATAATCATCAGTAAACCCATCGAGTTCGAGCAGGGTATCGGAAACTGGACGCAATCCCAACCAGCCAAACTGTCGATCGCCCATGTAACGCGACCAATGCAGGCTACCTGCAATCAGTCCATCAGTATTATGGGTGTAGATTTGGTGGTAAACTATATCGAACCGCAATTCATCCGTTAACGGTTCCCGCACTACCTTGGCGATCCCGTAAGCAAAGTGACCAAAGTAGAGCGGAGTTTTCGCCTTGGGTTCCGTTTTATTGCCACCAATCCCGCCATAGACGTGAATTAGTAACGCCCGTTTACCTTCGCGCCAAGCAGTTGCACTTCTTACTTGAATTGTCTTGGAACTAAGCAGTGAGGTGCTAATTTTACCTTTTTGGGCAGCCAGATTGCCCCAAGACTCTTTTTTGAGATACTTTTTGACTGGCTTTTTGCCCACAACCATGCGCTCTGGTTCGAGCTGCAACAGGGCACGAGGGGCTAAAGCCTGCACAATAAATAGCCCTGACTCATCCGGCGCACCATAAATGTACCATCCGGTTTCGTTTAGGGGAGATTTTTCAATGTTCTTACTGCTGGACGGATAGGTATCATTGCGATTGGCTATCACCTGCGGCATTCTAATAATTTCTTCTGCCCCATCGAATTGCTTTGAAGCCCGATTGAAGTGAACCACACGAAACAAGTCACTTCCTGGCTTAGTAGGTTGGACGAATTTCACTAAAGTGTAGTAGCGTCCAGTGACTTGAACCGGGTCGTGAGAGATGTACAGGATGTATGGTTTAGGAGAGCCACTTTCACCGTGCGCAGATTTGCTCAGTTGCAACAACACACTTTGTGGGGTGTTGGCTTGGTCATTGCCTTTTGGCTGCACGACAATAGGTTCAGGCAACATCACCATCACGTCATTGTGGGGATGCGAACCTGCTAGCGATTCCAAGGGATTGACCAGTCGCCAGTGATTAATCCGAGTCGGATGAACGTTGCCCTGTCGACTGCTGTGCTCTGCTGCTGCACTGAAATGCACGTCTTTAGTCACTGCCTGGACGTATGAGCGCACCTGTGGCTCGTCACTAAGGCGCAACGTTACGACTTGTCCAACTAGATGCTGAAAATCGCAGGGCGCATGATGTACTTCAAACAATACTCCTTTAATAGTTTGCCGCTGGTCTTTGGGGGGCAGAATTAATCGTCCCATCCATTCAGCGATCGGTCGGTAGTATTCTTGTGACACTGCTTGATGGATAGGATAAAATTCCGGTAGATTGAAGGCTGCTTGCCGATACCGTTCGTAATTACTCAATTTGCGCTTAGTTAGCTGAGCATCTAATTTAGCAGTGCCAAGTAAAATGCTTACTACCCAATCGATGGTTTGTTGCAAGTAACTGCGACCATCGGGCAGAAATCGCTTGGGGTCCATTAATCCTCCCGGCAGTTGATGCCCGACTGGACCAAGAGAAATCAGGTTCACTTTCCCCATTCGCTTGGCGCGATTCCAGTAAGACAGGAAGAAGATCGGCCAACGACCAGGAAACATCACACTCATGCGCTCAACCATATCTTTGTCACCAACCAGATGATAGAGATGCTCAGGTTTCAAAACATCGATATTGCCACTAATAACCCCGCCAAGGGAAATGACTTCAATCGGTGCAGTCAACGCCTGCCGCAAAAGCGGGGCGGCGGCGGCTGCCATTTGTCCGCCGCCACTAAACCCAACTAGGGTAATCGGTACACCGCTATCGGGTTGGTAGCCATGTCGGATGAGGGCTTTGTACATGACTTGGGCAATTCCCAGGTTGTAAATTGGTCCATAGCGTTTGTCAGCAGAGACCGCGACAACCAAGACGTTGTGAATGTTGACTAAGTAACCAAACAAGCTAGCAGGATTTTTTAGCCGAAATCGGTCAGCCAAGCGCCACAAGAATCCTAGGGGACGGTTTCCTGTCAGTGGGTTATTGCGGACTGAGTAAGGCATGATTCCTTTAATTAGCTGCACGTCCTCTGGTAAGACGGGTGCCAAAGAGTCTAGAAACTCTTGAATATCTGGCAGATAGTCGAATGTGGACTGACCGATGCCGTCGAGATAAATTACATAACGTCTGACTTTTTGTTGTGGGGTAGATGGCAGCTCTTCTTTTGAATCGGGAGTGGCGTCTAAGAGATCGCCGTACCAACCCGCCCACCAGCCAAGGGCTTCTAGGGGAGCTAGGAGTGCCGCCGCCGCCAGGGCAATAATGCCGATCCATGCCAAATCAAAAATCAGTTTAAAAATCCCGCCCAGATTTCCATACCAGGCGAACCACCAGTGGCGAATCGGTGAAAGGAGGACAAGCGCAGCAAAAGTTACGCTAGCCAGAATCATTATGCCGAGTAATTCGCCAGCTATCGTACTTAACCAAAAACGGCGATTTTTGGTTGTATCAGTCTGGTAAGCGATCGCTGCATTACTTGAGGAAATTGCGGCAGGAATAGGCGATCGCCCATCTAAAGATGCATTTGGCTGTTCTCCATACCCTGCTATTTCCTCTGCTTCCCATCGAGGGGACGTGACTGCATTTCTTGTTTCCGGTAGGCTAACCGTCGCTAGATTAGTGGCGAAAGGGCGTAGTAATCTTGTATGCAAAATTGCCAAAAGCTGTTGACGCTGGGTGACTAGTTCTACACCTGCCACCTGGCAAGCAACCCAGTGACCGAATTCTGCAATTGGCTGTCCAATGGTGCGCTGCAGGACCCAAAGCGTAACCCATCCCAGCGCTACAGTGCCAAATGCCTGCCATAGACTGGTGTTGCTTGCAGCGGCAAAGCCGACAACCATTGCCAACAAGTGCCACAGCGACAAAAGTAATAGGATCGGTTCTCCCAGGTAAGGCATCGCCCCAAAAAGACTAAAGATCAGCGGTGCGTAGCTAAATCCTAAAGTGCGTGCCACCACACCAAAAGGAACTCTGACTGTAAATGGAGCAAAGCTAATGAGCCAGGTACTAAAAACCAGAAATATGTAGCCAAACGCAAACAAGACTGCGCCAATCAGCAAGCTGAAAACAAAGCGCACTGGTTTGACACGGTTGATGAATAGAACAACGCCCTGAGCACCAACTTGGGATAAAGCAGCAGCCAGAACAACTATCAGCGCCACGATTGAGCCATGACGCAGAGTGTGAATTTGCTCAAACGCTCCAGAGTTAAGGGCAAGAACCCATCCCAATAACTGCCAAAATCGGTCGAGGGCAGTTTCATGCATCATATTTATACTGTCTCATAATCGGGATCAGCAACAGAGATAACGTGATATCACAGTCTAGGCACGAATAGCTTGAAAAGCTGTAAGTACTCCTCCTTTATGTTGTAGCAAAACTTGCTAGTGGTGGCAACACATAATACTTTCGGTATAGACCATTTGGTAGGCGTACTAATTCCTATCGTGGCGTAATTTACTTGAAGACATATTTGCTCATTCCGCAGTTTAAGTGAGAAGTAAAAGTGTTTTTATTTCTACTCAGCAATTACTTTAAGTAAAAATAAGACTCTCGATTCATGATAAACAGCTAAATATTAGCTGAAGGAATGAATGTAAAATTGATGGAGGTAGTCAAATGAGAATTGAAGCTGACCCTCAAACGCATCGTCAATTGAAACAAAAATTTGGCTGGGCGATCGGCTGGGGTATCCTCCTAATTATTTTGGGAATCCTGGCGCTTGCTGTACCTTTACTTTCCGCTATATACGCAGTTTTAGTCGTTGGCTGGATGTTCGTTTTTGGTGGTATTACCAAGATAGTTTATGCACTTCAAACGCGCTCAGTAGGGCAATTCTTGCTCAGGGTATTAATTGGTATTTTGTACGTAGTTGCTGGTTTTTTTCTAATTGTACGTCCGCTAGAGGGTACACTGTCTCTGGCTTTGGCCTTAGGGATCTTCACTTTCATGCAGGGTGTAATTGAAGTTATCTTAGCTTTTCAATGGCGTCCGACTGCAAATTGGGGATGGGTACTGCTTAGCGGTATTGTGGATGTGATTCTTGGCATCCTGATCTTGAATTACTGGCCCTCTGCTGCGCCCTGGTTAATTGGTCTGTTATTTGGCGTTAACCTGCTTACTAGCGGTCTGTGGATTGTTATGGTTTCATCGTCTGCAAGAAATGCTTTAAGGCAAGCTGATAGTCAGTCATAGTCGGAGCAGCCTTGGAGCTTTATCGTTGCCATGGTTAACTAAGCAGGACTTCCGCAAGGCTCATGGCGAACGCTAGATGGCAGTGGAAGACCTAGTTACAGCGAAGCTCATAGCATCAACAATAAAGGTCAAGTAGGTGGTACGTCAGGAATTCGTTCAAGTTATGGCAGTCACGCCTTCCTTTCCAGTAACGGTGTCATGACTGACCTAAACAGCTTAATCCCCGCTAACTCTGGTTGGGAACTAACACAACGGTATCATCGTGGCTCAATGCCAGAGAGCGCCGTAGTTGCGCCACGGAAGGTAAACAAAGCTTTCACCGTCGAGTCGTCTGGGTCAGACTGCCGATATTGCCGGAAAAAATTTCATCACATAGACTGGAATGATTAAGGAAATTAGCGAGGTAGAAATCATGAATAAAGGTGTATTGACCTGGCTGGGCTGCTCTAGCACTCTAGCTTTCGTTGTTCTCACAGGCAATGCTGCCAAAGCCCTAGTGCCACCTAACTTTACAGGGCTGGCAGAACCTAAAGTTGAGACTCAGACAGTGACTGCACCCGTTGCTCAAGAAACGCCTCAATCTCCAATTCATGTCTCTAATGACAAAGTGAGACAACTGGCGCTAGCCACCTTTGGATGTACTTGCTACAACTGCCAGAGTGCAGTGCGTCAAATGATTCAACAAGGTACCCTTTCCCCATAAATGAATTAAGAAAAGGCATTGACCAGTTACGGCTGTTGAACCATCTAACTTACTGGGGAAGAGCCAGCCTCCCGCTTTGAATCATTGATAATACCCTGTTGCGGCAGCTCGGGCAGTCGCAACCAAATTTGGCAATGGCTAGATCTCCGACTGTATCGCTATTAGAGTCTAGTGAGGACGGTTGGGAATAACCTTGGGAAAGGGGTGCATTAACAGTCTGAGCAGCAGTTGTTTTAGTGCTTACAAAGCCTCCAGACTGGGGTGCTAGTGTGCTAAGCTAATGAACCTCTAAAAGGTATAAAATGGAAGCTTGAAAGACGCAGAGTGAATTGGACAATGCCTACAGAAGGGTTCCTCAATCAAGAACAGAAAAAACGATTGCAAATGGCAGTGCGC
>JAABUQ010003772.1_pt1 | contig 26934 bp, 25 predicted proteins | sample 5560001 | NCBI WGS metagenome assembly JAABUQ01 (sample SAMN10711888, study PRJNA513371) | rock metagenome | isolation source: Antarctica rocks | place: Antarctica: Victoria Land, Finger Mt nord | collected 2015-12-18 | reverse complement strand
GGGGTTGGAGTGGGCGGGGCGGAGTCGGATATTTCCTCTCTGGTCTGTGGGTCTGGGACTGATGCTGTTGTTGAGGGCTTGGCTTTGGGTTTGCGTTTTGGAGACGGGGTTGCTTTTGGGTCTTTTCGTGGTCGGCCTCGGGGTTTTTTGGTGGGTGGGCTAGTTATGTCGTCTTCGTTCGCTTTGGGGAGGGGTTTTCTTGGCCTGCCTGGTGATTTCTTGGGAGGTATGTCAACGGCAAGATCTTTGCTGTCCTTGGGAGCGGAACCCTTGGCAGGTCTGCCCTTCTTGATGGGGTTTTCTGCTTTTGAGGGCTCAAGCGATGTCTGTGGTGGTAGAGGAACGTTAGGCGGTAATTCACGGAGCGCTGCACTGTGTTTGCTGTCCCAGCACTTCTCGAGAAGTGTGATCATTGCTTCTCTTTTCTTGACTGTTTTGAATCCGTAGGCCTTCACTTCTTTGCTCAATTGCAGGTCTGTGAAACCCTTGTAATTGGGCATCCCGTCTGATCTGGCATTTGAGGCAATCTCCTTCTTTTTTGGAGATTTAGACCTGGGACGATCCTTGAGAGTACCCTCAGCTATAGATCGCGGCAAAGCCACGTCCACCTCTACACTACTCGCGCCGGGCTCTCGCACATGTTCAGGAGCAGTAGATTTCTGGGGGCTCGAGAAATCATCCACCTCGTTCCATTGATCAGAGGCTTCCTCGCGAGGCTTCTGTGGTCTTGGAGTCTCGACATCCTGCTGCTGCTTTCCAGGTTTAGGAGTATTTGACAAGTCCACTACCTCCGCTTCCAGTAGGTAACCATCAAAGCCTCGAGCGGCGACCGACCACAGACTTCTCGACGGAGCCAAAGCCAGCGAGCTCGACATCTTTTCCAGGCCTGGAAGAACATCGGTAGTGCCAGGAAGGCAGCGTGTAGTGCCGTCGGGATTACGTAGAGGGAAGCCCAGCTCCATTGGCTCCGATTCTTTGAGAGCATGCTGCAAATCTTTCAGGAACGTTGGTGATTCCTCTCGAGCGAGTTGACTTGAAGTACCAAAGATCACTTCTTGATCATTGGCGCACTTCATGGCTGTCTTTGGCGACAATAAGATGGGTGCGGCTTTGGTCCTTGCTGTTTTCTTGATAGGTAATGTGCGTCTCCGCTTAGACGTCTCGTCCGCGGTCGACTCTGAATTTGCCGGAGGGGCAAAGTAGTCTAGCAGCGAGGTGGAAGACGCCTCTTCGGGTAGAAAAGGGGCGGTAGCTTTTTCTGTAACTGTTCGAGGCTTCTTCTTGGGAGCTTTCTCCTGCTTAGGCCTTTCCGTAGTTGTGGGCTGGCAGGAAATTCCACTGACGAGCTCAATCTTCTTTCGCTTCACAAGGCTCTCGCTGACCACCATGCGAGTGGCTTCTGTATCAATAGCAGTTTTGTCTGTCTGTTGAGCAAGACCATAATCATCGATTAGACTGCCGAAATTCGGGCGCGGAGTGGCTTCTGTGCCAGTGAGATCCTGCTCAGTGTCTTTGGTAGGCGTCCACCTCTCCCTCCTTTTCACTGCTTCTCTCAATTGAAGGTCCAAAACCTCCCCTGGGGTTAACATGAGCTTTTTCTTAGCCGGTTTGGTGGCTTTAGCTCCTGCTGTCCCTTCTTTTTTCTTTTCTCCAGGTGCACTTGATTTCCTTTTGGCGGTGTCATCCTTCACCCCAGGCTTGGTAACTCCAGCTTTTTTTATTTTGGCTTGCATCGGCTGCTCATCCTTGCTTTTCTTCTTACGAGTTTTCTTTGCAGGTGTTCTTTCGAGACTCTCAGGTTCCTTAGGTTGAAGGGGTGGAGTATCGTGCCCAACTTTCGGGGCGTCTTCTGGAGGATCATCTTCCAAGATTTTCCTTGGCTTCTTAAAGACGGCTTTGTTCTCCTTTCCGACCTTTCTCTTCTTGAACGGAGCTTCTGATCCACAAGGCGGCTCACTCCCATCAATTGAGCGAGCCTTGTTGATTAAGCTTGAAGCGGTGGCAAATCCCGTCACTGCACCTTCTGGGATCGGGGCTGCTCTACTACCAATCGACGATTGCGGAATTTTCATCGAGAATAGCTGCGACGGGGATGGCAAGCTAGGCGAGGACGATGGGAGGATAGCAAGCCGTTTTGCGGGAGGTGGGGTCACCACCGAGGGCGGCGACGACGAGGAAATCACAAATGTGGCTGTATGTGCCATCTTGCCAAAGCGCAAGATGCGCCGGCCGCCGATGATGTACGTCAGGGTGGCATCTATGGCTGCAGCACCATCAAGAACGTATTACATCCGGTTTAGAAAGCAATTGTGAACCATGGTGATGTTGTTGATTTTTGATACATTTTGGGTTAGAGCATTACCTGCGCTAGTGAGAACTAGCGCAATATGAGATGCTATTGTTCTTATGGACACAACGATTCGTCAATGACCATCAATAAAACTCGGGTGATTTGACGGTATACAAAAACCACCTCCAAGTAGGCTTAGCTTGACTCTTTAGGTGCATCAAGGTCTACCTATAACTGGTCGAGTTCTGGCTACTGGCCTCATGTCGAGGAGATGATGACTACGTATCAAAAGTATTATTTCAAGTCCTTCGGCGCTGTAGAATTCCAACATCTTTCCAGCCAGCTGCGACATGCTCCCACAGTACCCCCACGCGAGCAATGAATCAACCCTACATCATCGGTCATGTTGGACGTAATCAGATCATAACCCGCGATCCATGCAATTGAGAACGTCAAAAGATTTTGCCGCCGTACGTTCCTGAGATTGGTGATGTCAGAAAGGGCGCCGTTTGTTCGAACTGGATGCCATTGCTATTGATCATCACTAATTCTCGGCCTCTGGAAGCTCCCTACAAGGGCGACCGCTCGCCGCTCTCTCTTCTCCTTCGCTGCAGCTCTTGTAGGCAATCATGTCTCATCGCATTCGAGGCACAAGATCATGTCGTGAACCTGCTCTGAGCGGCCTCTAGCCATTCTGAGATAGACTGAAACCTCCTAGTCTCCAATATACCAATGCTCTCCTTCCCTCCTGGGCCGTGGAAAATTCATCTTGGCAGCCAACCACTTTAGCAGGACCAGGGATTGACCCTCAAGGATCCACCTTTTGATTGCGCTCCAAATGCCATTTTCGTAATTCAAGGCTTAAGCTAGAACCCTGTCTCGCAGAATGCTGATTCTTGCAACCTCCAAGTAGATATTGGTTCCTCGCTGATAGTAGTGACTAGGGTCTTGACAAGCTAGCATTGGAGAGAATCGGGTCAATGACTACCTTGAAATTTGTATCTGGGAGGTTTCCAGGAGAGCCAGATAGCCAATTTTCGAGCAGCATCATAGTTTTTGGATCTGTCCTTTGCTCTACTCGTTGCACCGGCAGTCGGTGCAGTAGCGAAAGGCGGCCTCCGTGTGTATTTCATGTGTCTGTCTTTTCCATCAAGGCATTTCCACGAGCCTTGCCCATCAAGAAATCAATGTAGCCCAAGTGACGACCACGAGCCAAGCCCAAAGCATCTTGTGAAAGTCCAAACACCAAGCCCCCGTACAAGCCCAGGCGAGACGTCCGAGCTGCGGTTGGCATGGGCAGCCTGTCTACATGTAGTCAGCATGTAAGTCTGCCTAATTCTAGCAAGAAGAACAAGACCCACTCCAAGCACTAAAGGCCCCAGCAGTACTCAAGCCAGCCACCACAGTAGACAGGAAATCTTTCGACCCTCTGACTCTATCCACAGCCTCTTCAATTAGGAAGAAGCTCCCAGCCCAAAATGCGATCTTGCCTCCCATCTTGAATCCTTCCTTGATTGCACCCAGCATGACATGGTAATTCTTAGTCTTGTGGTATAGATACCATCCTGTAGACGTCGTAGGGAATCGGTGCGAATTCTCTGCTCGGAAACGCATGCCTGCATTCTTGCCTCCATGGGAGAGGCCCAGGGCTAGGCCCACTATGAAGGCACTTGATGTAGCTCCTGGGAAGCGAAGAACGAATGGGAGGGAGAGGCGATTTTCGTACATCGAATCGGTAGAGAAAGGAAACGTCAAAGGCTCTCCAGACGCATTAGTTTCGATGGGAGGATCGATAATGATTATTGTATCTCCTGACCCTGGAATGGATGCATGTATCCTAGTACAATCTCTTCATCAAGTGTCCAAGATCTGGATGTCGAACCAAAGAAACGAACGGACATAAAAATTGCTTACCGCCGGTTGCACTAACAACCCAGAATGCCGCTCGAGACCTTTCCAGAAGCAAAATCTCCCACCATGGTAAGTCTACGGAAGCTTGTCAATACTACTGGCTCAGTACTAATGTCCTATTCACAGCCGTCCAAAGTCTCGAGCCAGCAACACTGGACCCTCAGCTTCAAGTGCCACAAAACCACAATCCTTCTCCTTGCCCAGCAGAGCCAGTCCTTTACCTCCATAAAACAAGATCTTCTTGACGCAATCAAGGCCACTGGGCTCTCAGATATCAATGGCAATCCTATTCCCTCACAGCCAGAGGATATTGTCTTAGGAATTCCCATCGACGGAAATGATATCAGCAAAGGATGGGTGAACCTAGAAATACCGGAGTTCGATGAGGAAGTGGGGGCCAAGGGTGTGAAGAAAGGGAGCGTGCTAAATCAGAGTCCGCTAGGGGCAGGGTTGAAGGACGGGGCTGTGCTGGCTTTCAAGTTCAAGGACGGGGAGGCTCAGGATGAGATGGACCTGGATAATCATTGGGACGTCGTCATTCCGAGCTATGAAGACGAAGATGCTGCTTTGAGTCAATCTAGAACTTGAACTACGTCGCATGAAGACCGAATCATGAGATGTGGGGATAATTGCATTCATGCTGGCCCAGCATCTGGCTCTACGTATGTCAGCTCGGATGGGAAATCGTCAGAGTTGCTCGGTTTCGAACGTTGACATGGCGAACTTTTCTAGACATCTGCTCTCAACTGCCCCTTTCACGAAAGAGGCTGGGATCAAAGTATTGTCTCGAGGCGAATGACTCAACGGCCTTTCCTAACGGTGGTCTCAACCTACCTTCATTATTTCAAGAGAGCAAATCTTTCCAGTAGCCACCGCGATCTCAAGACGCAATCAATCAAAACCTCACCGCAAATCTCATCTGAGTTACTCGATGTCTATTGCACCTACAACATACTTCTATCTATACTAAAGTCGGTCATCATCGTATCGGCTTTGTTACTCATGATAGTTCGGCTCACATTGGGCTGACACTGGTTTCGCCGTCCTTTATCTTCAGACTAGTCTCATCCTAGTTGAGGAGCGGTGCCGTCGTCCCACATCTCCCGGTGGCCACTGCAAAGTCTTAGCCTTCAGTTGGAACCCGCGAACTCGTAGAGCCACTCTGTCCGACCAGAAACAGTCATTCACCGACTGACCGCTGATCGTGTCAAGCTCTCAACCATGGCTAGCAACTCAGAACCACCCTCGATCTTGAATACGCCGCTACAAACCATCATTGACAATTCAGTCAAAGAAACCCTCATAGCTGAATTAGCTCCAATCGAGCAGCTCACTAAATTCTGCCAGGAAACCCTGGGGTCTATACACATACAAGCCTTGATTGAGACATCAGTAGCTAAGGTCATCACCGCAGCTATTCAGCAGGAACTACGTTCAGCAGATACTCATGCCTTATTTCAATCTCTGTTGGATGCAGCCCTTCAGAAGAAATTTGGATCTGTTCGCAGTCCACTGACTGCTCGAATGGGTTTCAACGCATCTCAGGTCACAGGATCACAGCTAAACGTCAAAGCTGAGAAAGCGTCACGTTCGAAAAAGGCAATTGACACTGCATTGAAAGCAGTGAAACAGGACAACAACAAAGCGGTATTGACAGCATCGCCAAAGTCAAAGCCTACCTTGCAGCGTCCTGGAAGAAATAAGATCAGCGTTAACGGTACCCACGCCTCACGGCATTTGGGTGCTCCAGCGCAAGAAAATCATCCGAATGAGGTGAGCCTCTCCATCAATATTGCTTATAAAGCTTCATGTGCTAACATGCGGCTTTTCAAAAGAGAGGATGTGACCAAGCCCAAGCAGGTCTATCCAGTGCACCAACCCGGGTAGACGCGCTATTGCAAAACACTGAGCGGGGTCCTCGAATATCAGATATGAAGCGCGTATCCAACCTTTCATCCGCAAATCAATATGCCACAAAGCCCGTGACGCTAATAATCTTCAGGCCGAGATTACTTTCTGAAGGCCTCGTTCAAGGACCTTGGAAGCCTTTGTCGGTAGCAGGACAGAAACGTCTGTATACAGACCGCCAGGTTGACGGAATCGAGTCAGAGTTTGACGCTAATCAAGTTGCCATGTCCAAGGAGAATCGCAAATACTATGACAATGGCCAGGGGGCACCACCATCACGGAAGCAGAAGACTGGTTCCACATCGAAAGGGGTAAAACCGTCGAAGGTGAAAAAACCCGTGAAGGTGGTAAAGCCAGCCAAGGGGGTCAAGCTATCGAAGGTGGTAAAGCCAGCCAAGGGGGTCAAGCTATCGAAGGTGCTAAGGCCAGCCAAGGGGTCAAGCCATCGAAGGTGCTAAAGTCAGCCAAGGGTCAAGCCATCGAAGGTGGTAAAACCAGTGAAGGTGGAAAAAGATCACAGAACCTTCTCCCAGTAGTTCTTCTCTACCCAAGATAGATGGCGGTACAGACTATGAAACAATGTGAGACGCCATACGTTACCGGAGCTCTACCAAGGATATGGGCCTGATGTTATCGATTTCGGATCTAGGGACGAAAAGGTGAAAAGAGCAAAAAACCTCTTATGCTGGACTTTCGATCAGAGCGATATCGAGAGGGTCGGATTCTCGAAGAAGCCGGACGTTGGGTCGAGTTCCGAGAGAAATTACGGGCCTGGAAGTCAATGGTTGCAATTTGCAATTCTTAGAGAGATTAGGCCATTGTCTTGCAGAATTTGTTTCAATGCGCTTACTCTCTGAAGATCATAGATTCTCGTTGAAGCTACTTGGTACTATAGTGACCCTCTAACAGGTGCATCATCGTCCACTCGTTGAAATTTCATCGTGGTGTCATAGGGCGAAGGGGTCGATATGGTTGGTTAGATCGCGCTAAAAGCGGGTGTTGCTCAGGGACACCCGCTACAATATCAACACTAAAGATACAAAATCTACGACTTTTATGAGAGCATCAATAATCCCAACTCAATGACAGTCGGCTTCTTAATTACTGGCTTATGAGGCTGTGGGATCTAGGAGTCCTGAACACACGTGTTCGCGCTTTTTCAACAGCACTGCGCTCCCAAAGACACCAACGCAATGGCTGCTTCAGACGGGGCGTCCTCCATCAGCGTCGCCATACGAGTGCGACCTTTCACAGTATGCTCACTTTTGGCTGCTGCCGTCGTTCAAATAGCTCACATATCATCCAGGTTCGAGAAGCTGCGCAACTATCTCACGTGCCAGAAGGTCCTCTCTTCCTCGGTGATGGCTCACTTGCAGGAGCTCCACCGCCTACACTCAGATCGAAAGGCATACGGCCGGTCCTAAAGGTAGTCGATGATAAATGCCTGTATGGAGATTTCTCACAACCAAGTTGGACGCGTACTAGCTAATACTGCACTTAGCGTATTCGACCCCCCAGACGAGCATGCTATACAACGAGGCGGGAAATCCAACGGTCCCAATGGCAGACGATCGAAAGATCAAACCTTCGGCTTTGATAGGGTCTTTGACGAGAATACAACTCAAGGCGATGTATACGAGGCTACAACGAAGAATTTGCTAGACAGCGTTTTGGATGGTTACAATGCAACGGTGTTCGCATACGGCGCAACAGGTTGCGGCAAAACACATACAATCACTGGCACAGTTCAGGCACCTGGTGTCATATTTCTGACTATGCAAGAGCTTTTTGAGCGCATCTCGGAGCGGAATGACGAGAAAGTCACCGAAGTCTCGCTATCGTATCTCGAAATCTATAATGAGACCATTCGAGATCTGTTGGTCCCAGGAGGGAGCAAGCAGGGCCTCATGCTGCGCGAGGACGCCAATCAAGCTGTATCGGTAGCTGGACTGTCGAGCCATCACCCCCAAAACGTCCAGGAAGTCATGGACATGATTGTGCGCGGCAACGAGTATCGGACAATGTCGCCTACAGAAGCAAATGCCACCTCCTCGCGATCTCACGCTGTGCTGCAGATTAATGTCTCCCAGAAAGATCGGAATGCAGACATCAACGAGCCCCACACCATGGCTACCTTGAGCATCATTGACTTGGCAGGTAGTGAGCGGGCGAGTGCGACCAAGAATCGAGGTGAACGACTTCAGGAGGGTGCAAACATCAATAAATCCCTGCTTGCCCTTGGCAGCTGTATCAATGCTCTCTGCGACCCAAAACATAGGAATCATGTACCTTACCGGAATTCGAAACTGACCAGGCTGCTCAAATTCTCACTCGGAGGTAATTGCAAGACTGTAATGATTGTCTGCATAAGTCCTTCAAGTCAGCACTTTGATGAAACACAGAACACCTTGCGATATGCTAACCGCGCGAAGAACATCCAGACCAAGGTCACAAGAAATGTCTACAATGTTAACAGGCACGTCAAGGACTTCGTAATCAAGATTGACGAGCAGATGGCTCTTATCAACGAATTGAAGGCGCAGCAGAAAGACCACGAGGGAGCAGCTTTCACCAAATTCCAGAAGTTACAAGAGAAGCGTGAGGCAATCACAAGAGAAGGGGTGGCTAGGATACGGAAAGCGTACGATGACTCTGATAAAGAACGCCTAGAAAAGAAAACAAATATGAAGAAACTGCGACATGTTGAGAGGAGAATAGCCATGATATCTTCGTGGATCGCCGCTTTTGACCAAGTGTGCGACAATCTCGAAAATGAAGGCGCCCTTGAGAATTTCTCAGCCATGCGCAAGACGGCACAAGGCATACTGCTCGAGCTCGAAAGCAGTAGGCATCACTTCCACCAGAGATATACCAAGAACAATTGGGAGCGCGCCATCGACTCAGCGCTGCAGAATGGGATGAGACAGCTCAGTGATGCAGATGCAAGGACAGATGGACAGGATGCTGCGTGTTTGAGCAGAGAGATTGAAGTTCTCAAGTCCAATGCAGATCGAGAAGCCATGCGTGCCGTCGCCGAGGAAGAGAAAAGAGCGGATGCTGGCATGGTACAGCTCTTGATACAAGCCCATTTCGAAACGATGGCAGCTATTCAAAGCATTCTAGCCATGAGTGAGGAAGAGGCTGTGGATGCTGCGCAGAAGATCTTGGGCAAGATTCTGGGTGGCTGCACATCGGTGACCTCGCATATTATCAAGCCTGATGGAAGTTTGATGCCGACCGAAGCATTTCCCCCGACTCGATCTGGGACACCAAAACGCAAGAAGCCAATAGCCATGGCAGGACCGTCACCTCTCAAACCAATGATGCCGCCTTCGTTTGCCAACGCACCACACTTAACCGGCTCTCCAGTGCGACTGTCTCCTAAGCGACGGAAAGCTGCGGTCGCCAAAAAGGGAGTCTCTTTCACACCAAAGAAGAAGTCACCAGTGAAAGGACTCAAGAGAGGCGTACGGTGGCGAGATGATACGGACGAAGGCACCCTTGCAGAATTCGAAAAGACCCCGCAGCGTAGCGATATAACTCCAGACACATCATCGATCGAACCCACCATCCCTGTTCCATCCGCGGCAACTTCGTCACTCCTACAGACCCAGCCAGATACATCGGACTCGAACGACTCTTCACCCATACCTGCGCCACCAGTATCTTCCGTTGAACCGAAACCCAAGCACAATCGCTTCAAGGCTGGCTTCCTAGCAAAGAAGACTGATGGTTCCCCATTACCGCCCACTCTGACCCAATTCTCGTCGGACTCGGATAACTCACCCCTGCGAGAACTTGAACCCGGCAAAGCCGGCAATCGCTCATCACTCCAGCATGTGCAAAATGCAAGCAACGATGTCACACCCAACGAGAGCTCAAACAACTCGGGCTCAGACGGTGAAGACTCGTGGAAAGCAAACAAGAGCGATGCCGTGCACATCAAAAGCGCCGTGAAGCGCGCTTCGATGTCAGTACCGACGTCGGTCAATCCAGCCAATCGTCAACGACGTCGAAGCCCGACAGGGACGTCATCCGGGAGCCCTCCAAATGAAAACAATCTCTTCACAGCGTCTCATGCGCGACGAATGGTCAAAAGCGAGAAAGAAAATGATTGGCAGAAAAGCATACTCAGCCCCCGCACAGCAGCAGTGGTCAAGCATTCCGGACAACGGCGAACTACGATGGGCGGGGAGGCGAGAAGTAGGGAGTCTGCAGTGATGGGTAAGGACGCTTTGCGCTTGAGTACTGCGGTCATGGGTAGTGGAGGTAATCGCGGCAGTCTTCTTATTGGAGGGAAAGGCGCATGGAGGTAAATCTCTATGCCATCCTTTTCTTCTATGGTCGGGGGTCTTTTGAGCATCGCTGGCGGCTGGGACTTTCATTGCATAGCAAGGCGTCTGCTTGGATGCAGACTCGAGGCAGGATGCCTTTCCGCAGCACAGGGTTGGCTGTACATTTTGATTCTTCTCATAGCATTGGTATTCCCAGTGAGAGTTCCTTATCAATCCACAGCGAGAACTCACAGAATAGATCTGGGCCTTTGTTATTTGTCACTTCTCGAGGAATGATTGCAGACGGAAGTTTTTTGTATTACCTTGTTACTCTTTACAGTGATTCCACATCACGGTCCAATTCATCGCCACCATGATTACTCAGCCCCTCCAATGACGTCTAAGACCGCTTCGAGCATCAGTGCATCAAATATGTTGAACATATAAACACTCCACCTTGTCCGAGCAGCTTCCACATTAATCTATCCCAACTACCCTTTCAATCTTCCAATACGCCTTTCCTAGCCCGCCCGATCGTCCTCATTGTATTCCTCCTCACAATACTCACAGCAACAACATCACTCAACTCTGCAATGACCACCCTTCCCACCTTCCTCACACGCCTCTTCCGCCCCTTCACATCATCCAGCAGAATGTCCCTCAACCCCGAGGGCAAAGCCCAAGTTGAAATCCCACCCAACGCTCAAAAATGTACCGTCGCCGCCGGCTGTTTCTGGGGCGTGGAGCACCTGTTCAGAAAGAATTTCGAGGGCAAGGGCCTACTGGAAGCGCGAGTGGGTTACATTGGGGGGGACATGAACAACCCGAGCTATCGCGCCGTGTGCAGTGGGAAGACTGGCCGTACGTCTCGCCATCCATTCCTCCCGTCTCATGACGTCTTGATACCATCCTTCAAACCCCCCCCCCCCAAAACATCCTCATTAGACCAGGCAAAGCTAATAAACCCCCTAGATGCCGAATCCCTCCAAATGACCTTCAACCCCGACCAACTCGCCTACACCACCCTCCTGCAATTCTTCTACAAAATGCACGACCCCACCACCCCGAACCGCCAAGGCATGGACGCCGGCACCCAATACCGCTCCGCCATTTTCTACCACAATGAAGAGCAGAAGAAAGAAGCTGAAGAGGTGACGCGGAAGGTGAATGAGCAGTGGTGGAAGGGGAAGGTGGCGACGGAGGTGTTGGAGGCGGGGAGATGGTGGGACGCCGAGGATTATCATCAGGAGTATTTGGAGAATAATCCGGGAGGGTATGAGTGTCCGGCGCATTTTGTTAGGGGGTTTGGGGAGTTGAAGTAGGGAGATGGATGAGGAAGTAGGGAGGGGACGGAATACGGTCTGTGTATCTTTGATGTGGACGGAAGCATTTGTCATGGATTATGAGCTTTACTGGGCAATCTCCTTGAAACATCAATGATCTTGACGGCAGTGAGTCGATGATTCCTCTCCTTTATAAGATTATATCTTGTTCCAACCCGCTACTTCCCCCCAACCCCCTCCCTGCAGCCCCTTCATTATCAGCGATGTTACTCCTGAAGATAGTGCCATGATCCCCACACTCAAGCCAATAGAGGTCAATTCGCGGCGTTAGCAACACCCCTATTCGGCCCATCATACGCCATGAAATACTTCCCTCCGCCGGTATCCATGTCCAATTCCGGTACCAAATCTCTCCATAATCGATCTCCGACTCCATTACAAGCTGCTCCTGCGATATCATCCGGTCTCCTTTGCTCCCGTAGAAACACTCCATTCCCCCCTCTTCCCTACCACCGCTGGCACACCCCTCACTTCTTTCTCTTCCTCGGTCTCCAACATCAGCTCTACATCTCGGTAATAGCTATAGCAGTAGCGCCGACAAAAGAAGTAGCGCCCCCCTATCACCGGGTTCCACTGGCGGGAGGGGTTTCCATATGTCACGCACAGTCTTCTCTCCCGCGTTCTTTGACGCGCGAGATCATCGGGCCCTGTGACCAGCAAAACCTTCTTCCCCGTTTGCTAGCGCGTGAGTTCGTCGGGCCCTCGAAGAGCAGCACCACAGCAGCAGCAAGCGCAGCAGTAGCCCCACACCCAGAAACAGCAAAGACGATCAACCCCCACTGCATCTCCTCCGCCCGTAGCTCCATCTGCCCCCACCATGCCACCATTCTCTGCATGCAGGCTGTGGTGTATGGGCTTACCGTGTCCCAGTCCGGTGCTCCGTTGCGTGGGCTTGTCGTTGCTTCGTTCCGTGTCAAATGTCGGCTTTTCTCCCCAGCAGCACGAGCCTCTGCACCTGTATAGTCCTTGAAATTGCGCGACTGCTGGCAAGGGGGGCTGGTTGAGGGGTGCGGGACGAGAGGCTCGAAAACGTTGGCTCCAGAATTCGATCAAGGTGAAGCGGAAAGGCTGATTGAATCAGTGTCGTCTGTGCGTTGAGCTCGGGGTAGAGAGGAGGATGGCCGTAGATCACAGGTTGCACTATCGGGAAGCACGGGCGATCAGAGGTGTCACGGGAAGAGGGCTGATTTCACGTTAGGGTTTTGTTGTATGCTTGTTTTTGTTGGGTTTGTGTGGGGTGCTTACCGGGTGGAGTAGGTATGGAGGCGGGAGCACCTGCTTTGAGTGGGGATATTGGGGTGGGAGGGGAAGGTTACAAGCAACCTCGCGGTACGGTTGCGGTTGGTGCGTTGGCCTGAGTTGGTAGAGGTCAGTGTGATGGGCTCGTAGATGGGGTGGGTGCTGGTGGATGTGTAGGGTAGGACGGTGGGAGCTCGGGTGTACGGGGTGTTTGTGAAGGCGGAACGGGTCGGAGGAGGTGATCTTAGGGCAGAGTGTGAATCGTCGATAGGCGTAGGATGCGAGCACATTGGTCGATTGTGAGGGGGGTTGATAGGTGTAGGATGCGAGCATATTGGTCGATTGTGAGGGGGGTCAATAGGTGTAGGATACGGTGTTTCTCCACACTTACAGACTTACCCTTCTCCCACCGACGACACCCTTCCCCCCCCACTCCATGCCTTGCATGAAGGCCGTATCATCAGCGTGAGCTCTCCACGCGAAACCACCCCGGGAGCTATGGCATGTAAGTACTCTCGTCCGCAACCAAGACTCTTTGATGGCAGGCGTTGCTTACATGTGTTTTTTTGAGACTCGGGGGGCGAATCACCGACGGACCACTGATATCGCATCGATGCGGCGTCAGAGGAACGTGAATGCCTTTGCCACCAGCGATGTGGCCACGCTTAACCGCCTGGATGTGGCAGTACCCCCGTGCGCATTGCAATGAGGTCATGCGTGCTCTTGCGTCGTGGATGGCTCTGCTAGAGTAGGTCAGCCTTGGATGCATTTCCCTTTATATAGAAAGACGATGGCATGATGAGGGGGGTGTAGTGTGTCAAGGAGCGTGAAGGGGTACAGAAAACCCTCGGACCAGGTAGTGTGCTTGTTTTTTTGCTGCGGTGTCTCCTCTACTACAGTATTGTGTGCTTGGGTCGATGAGTTGCTGCCAGAGCTTTGTCTCTTGGAGCACAAATACCTTGGTTTGTTTTTCGTCCTTGTATAGAAACAAACGAGAAGTTCCTTACCATGGTAAGACTGGAGGGGCAAAAGGGTTTCACGATCAAAATTGGAAAAGTTCGCTTCCTTGCAACAGGTGTGCATGCAATCTGCACATTCACACACATATATATATATATATATGTTTATATAATCAACCTACATAGTAGGTACTTTGTTGCCCTTGGAAGAGAGGTACCACTGTGGTGTTGCCGTTAGCTTTTGTGTAAATGGTATTCAAACGGTCAGGGTCACTTACTGTACATGGTAGGTTGCTAGTATATGTATACTGCTTCCAGTCTCCAGATCCAGCGGCATAGGGGGTAAGAGGATGGGTGTCAAGTATTGCTAGACATGGAATGGTGCGGGTCAGTCGTCGTGGACGAAGGAGTGTTGTGGGAAAGATCAACGCGTCACTCCAAGCACGACTCATCAAGGACATCAAATTCCGCCCTATAGGGCGGAATTTCTTCCTCATGTGCAAAGAAAGAATGTGTTTGCATGCGGGTTCACCCTTCAAGACGAGGCGACATAATTATTTTTGTCTTACATTTCCTTCCCCAGCAACGAGAGCCCAGCGAATCCGCCCCCCCCCCCCCTGCTGATGACCACGAGCCCCTGCTCTCCTTTAACCCCTTTCTTTCCAAACCCCAGAAATACCACAACCTGCAAAGAAGGGTCAGCCTGTGGCAGAACCACATTGGAAAGCCTTCCACCCCAGACGAGAAAATCATACCTCATCCCCAAAGCCTTAAAATCACCTGTGCCAGCACCGCAACCTCTAAGTCCTCCTCGGACTCGGTATCCCCCCTTGCCTGCATTGCCCCTTCTCCCTTAATCACCCGGAGCTCAACAGGCGTAGAACGGCCAGCGACTATAGAGTTCCTTGTATGATAATACCTCCAGAGAACGCGCAGGGACCACAGTAGGAGGGTAATGAAGAAAAAGAGGGCTGCGATGGTAATGCCTAATGGTATTTGTATGTCTTGCATGCTTATGCCGATGATATTAGGGGTTTGATTGGTGAAATGCCGTCATTATATTAGTAGAGATGTTATGGCATGTAGGGCATTCGCGTAGAGTATTGAGGATAGAGGTAACAGCCAGTCAGGCAACATGGGTTGTTGACCAGACTAGAAACATTCCAAATGGTTTGCACCCATCAAGTTCACATGCATCGAAAGTGGTCAACCAATCAGAATTTACGCTTTTTCTTAGTCTTGCCAATGTTTTCACTATTGAGTCTTCGCTTCAGCTCTTCACGCTGTCTATCAGCTCGCTCCTCAGATGTTTCTCGCGGAGGCGAATGTGGCGTACAGCCTTGGACAGAAGTTCGGCCTCTATTCACAGACCTTGCTACTAATGAGGCACTTAGGTCATTAGGCTTTTGTGTTGGAGACTGCTCTGGGCCTTTGCCCCCCTTCGAGTGCACTGGAAGCTCGGTATGGTCTTCACTTTGGGAGTCATTGGTAGAAGCACCCACTTTCTTTCCACCGATCTTGCCCAATTTTGACTTCGGCTTGGGAACAGGCCGAATGTCACAAGTCTGATCCAGGTTAGATGTCGTTGCGCCAAAGCGTGGTCGGACATCGCCAATAGATTTCGAATCGTCACTGCTCTCATAATTTTCCTCAGCCTTGTGCCTGCTTGTCGCAACATCGTCTACCATGGTAGTATCTTGCGTGCCTGACTGAGGGTTTTCAAGGCTCAGGCCTCCGGCTGAGGACGCTTTTGGGGACAAGTGGCTAAACATGGACGGCTGAGGGTCTGTGTCACCCTCGTCAGTCGTCGAATCATTGTCAGCCGAGGCTGGGTTTGAAAGTCTTGGCCTTCTGTTCGGAAGCATGCTGCTTTTTACAGATCTTGGTTGTGATGAAGAACTTTGAATTCTCAGGAGTGCTGCTTGTGTCTGAAAAGAACTCAGTACTTCAGGTCAATATAATGTAGAAGAGTTGTACCTGAAATTCATCATCATTCGCTGAGTTCGTTTCTTCTTTGATTCCGGAGCGGGCTGATCCAATACTCTCTGCTGAACTTTCCAGATTTCTTCGACCGAGCCTCTCCCACCAATTGTCGTGATCTGGGATCAACGAGCTTTCCGAATACGAGCTCATGTCTGTTCCAGGGAAACTTGAAACAATTTCCAACAGTCCTCTGGGATCATCACTGGTTTTCGGAATACGGCTTTGCCATTGATCTTCGTCGAATTCCGCGAGCCCTTTCACAGACTTACCAAACGCTCCCTTGTCCTTTGACTTGGCAGTCGATTTTGATAGGCCTGCTCCCGGAAAGACTTTGCTGAGCTCAATGCCGTTCGTTTGCATATGCTGAATCAACTTAGCTATAACAGCATCCTTGTCTCTCAGTTGTTGCAGAAGCGATGTCTTTTCGATTTTGCTGGTTGCATGCTGACTTAGAAGGGGCACAACAAGCTTCCTTTTCATTGTAGAATGAGAAACTCTGGTGAGAGGTATTGACCATGCCAATGCCTTCAAAGGAACAGGGAGTGAGGTTGAGATGCTCAAGGAAAGCTGGTCATGATACAAGAGGTCTACATCAGTGCCAGGCTTTTGCTCTAACGCATCTTGAATGCTGCGCAGAAGGAGCTGCATCTGCTCAGAGTCTTCACTAGGATCTATGCTAGTGTCGGAAACAAAGGAACGGTAAATAATTGCTCTTCGTTCGATCGACTCCATCCAGATATGGGCCAGATCAGTCAGCCATATTTTGTAGGATGACGGGCCGAACTCATAGCTTATAAGAACTGGGGGTGTGCCAATATACTCTTGTGATAGCTTCAGGTAACTCCATGTTGAGGCCATGAGCAATGGAATACTTCATGAATTGTGCGTCGTTGATTTTGCCTTACCTGATCATTCCAGTACGCCCGTAAAATTCGATACACTAGTTGGCGCCAAGGCGCCTTAGCTCAAGCGTTAACCTTGTTTCTGTACGGAATAAGGTATTATTCTTCACTCTAGTATGATTGTGACTTCTCAATGTTTTCTCGATCAGAATGACGGCTTTCAGACATTTCTACACCTGCAGAGCTTCATGGAGGGCCAACCCACTCTGATCACAACACTTTAATAGTCATCTTCACTATGTCTGCACCAGAGGCTCGCAAACGACTAAAACAGTCCTCTCCCCCATGGCAACCACCAAGCAAAGACCAGCGGCGCACTCAAGAGCAAGACAGGCCCCAGCATGCCGGTGGAGAAGGCCTTCCTGACAGCGATATCACTGCTCGGAGAGAACAGGAGAGCTTCGCTAGAGAGCAAACCCGCTTGAATCAGATTCAAGAAGCGGAACAGATGAGAGAATGGGTATCGAAGGAGGACGAGTTTGTACTCAAACAATCCAAAAAGAAGGCGCATATTCGGGTCAAAGAAGGGCGGGCAAAAACCATCGATTGGCTGGCTGTGACTTTGGGTGTCATAGACGACACTAGGGATCCACTAGAGGATGATGAAATGGAATCAGATATTGATGTTATAGATCCTTCCGGGGTTTTTGATGGGTTGAGCCTCTCGCAACTGCAGGATTTGGCCAAAGACATCGACACATACATGGGTTTGGAATCAAATTATAGCAATCGCAAATACTGGAATGCCCTCCAAGTAATATGCAGGGATCACCAGACAAGGATAGCACCTACAGTGTCACTTGGTCGCTCGAACGACTCAGTCACTACAGATGTCGATCGTCTACTAAGCCCGAAGACCTTGAGCGAGCTTCTTAGATTAGAGAAGCAAGTCTCCGACAAATTACAGTCGAATGAGCCGATTGATGTCGAATACTGGGAACAGTTACTTCGAGACGTGGCCGTATACAAATCCAAGGCGGAGCTCAATGCTGTCTACAAATCCATTGTGGAGAGTCGCTTGAGCGATTTGAGGCAAGAGCAGCGGGCGGAGGCAGCAGATGTGAAGCAAAAGCTATCACTACTTTCACGGGGCGAGGTCACTAACTCTGCCATCAAAGACGACCCTCTCATCTCATACTCAAGAAGATTGGACCCCGAACCCCTTTTGAAGTTGCGGGCTGAGGACAAAGGTCTCGACGTAATCGAAGAAAAGGATTTCATGGACAAGATTGTAAGTGGTCAACGACTTTTACCCCATGATCATCTGCTGACCGTACCGTGCAAGGCCTCAGACAGACGCCGTGTCGTCAATCTAGGATACGTTCCATTACGGCACTCTCAGCTCAGCAAACGTGCTCCTCTTGAGATTGCCAAGACCCACAATGCAGCAACCTCGGAAGTTTCACGTTTTACACCGATCGCCCATGAAGACTTTTCATCCGCCACCAAAGCTTTGTATGAACGAGAAGTCGCTAGAGGCGTTCAGGAAGACGAGGAGATCTTTGCCGGCGAAGAAGAGGTATCTACAGCATCAAAACCCCAATGGGCGAACAAGTATCGTCCGCGGAAGCCGCGTTACTTCAACCGTGTGCAAATGGGCTACGAGTGGAACAAGTACAATCAGACTCACTACGACCATGACAACCCCCCTCCAAAGGTGGTCCAGGGTTATAAGTTCAATATATTCTACCCAGACCTTATTGACAAGATCAAAGCCCCAACCTATCGTATCGAACGCGAGAATGGTCGTAAACGGGGAGAGTCTTTCGCACCTGCTGGCGAGGAGGATACATGTCTTATACGCTTCATTAGCGGCCCGCCCTATGAGGATTTTGCGTTTCGCATTGTTGACAAAGAATGGGACTTTAGTGCCAAAAGAGAGCGGGGTTTCAAAAGCAGTTTCGACAAGGTGAGCTCTCACAATACATCCGATTTATCTGTGGAGAGAATACTAAGGCCTCCATTCAGGGAATATTGCAACTTCACTTTCAATTCAAAAAGGTTTCCTTCCTCCACTTCTATAGTCTACCCTATACTGATTAAGTGTTTTGCAGGTTTACTATCGGAAGTAGTCTCTTGTGCAGACAGATAGCCGCCTCCAGCACTTCCCTCAGCTGTGGTACTATATTGTAGCCTCCAAAATGCATCAGAGGGGGAAAGTCTTATATACGCTTATAGCCATTGACACAGTTTCACAGACGTCGGAACATACCAAGCAGCCAATTGTCTCCCCGGCACTGTGGCTTCCAGTCGAGTATACTGAAGTCTTGCTGGGTCCATTCCTCGAGTCCCTGCCCGAGGTGGCGCACAACCTCGTCCAGAGAACGCCCAGGAGGAGGGCTATCCCGTACTCGGCTTAGGTTACTCCTCCACGTAGTCAGGCCCATATCTGCCATTGAGCATCTTTGCTTACTGAGAGCCGATTACTACATCGGAAGTCTGTGCAAATCATTACCGGTAGCATGCTACAGAGCGCTGTGGCTTCCAGCATAGACATCAATTCTGTCTTCCAAGTACACCTCAACAAGCTTTCAAAAGTGCTCTCAAGCTGCAATTATACACCTTGTACGACCGTTGACTATTTCATGTACGTATCCGATAGGCGTTGGAAGCTATTGGTACACAAATGCCCGAGCTTTTAAGTGTCGGTCATCCAACCCAACGCATGTGACCTGATGTACTGTACCTCCCAACTGGCTTTAATCCAAAATTGCCATCGGTCGATACCTCCATTGCGCAGAAGATCAAGCTATTTTGACGTTGCAGAAGTTTGATTCCGTGGAAGAAAGACGCTTGCCTGCATTCAAATCCAATCTTCCAACCGCAGCCAACGCGCCATAGTACGGTTTGCCAAATCGCGCACGCAACATGGTACCGCAGAGATACGTTCATCTTGCATTAGCTGCTTGGGGTAGCTTGACGTGACACAATCCTTCCCATCACTAGGGGTTGCTGACGCTGAAGATTCTTCAATGTATCACATGGTATTTGCTGCTTGTTTCATGGCATTCCAATCTTGATACTTCTATCGATCTGCTCTCGCCTCCAGGGCCTTCTATTGTCTTCATCCAACGGCGACAACCACTTCTTCGATGTACATGCAAGGCTTACCGCTATCAAAGAATATACTAGCTCATCGTTGTCGATAGCAGTCCCACCTTTGCCTTGCACCTGGAAATTCCTCCTTCCTACAAAGTGGTTCAGCGCCTAGTGATCATCGTTGCCTTGAAATGTCTTACTTCATGGTCGATACAAGATCGTCGGCATCCGGGTATCCTCAATATGCGAAACTCCCTCAACAAGAGTATCAGGATTTCGAGAGTCGCCAGGGACCATTCACCTTTGCGCAAGCCACGCCACTTGGCCATCAAGTCAATGCTATGGTCGCTGGAACTCAGACTTCGTCTACAGCTGAAAACAGTCCGTGCTGGACGTTGGGAGAGAAGCACCTGCCAGAATTCGAGCCATACCAGCTCCCTGAACCACACCCTGCGTCAATTCTGTCTAATCACCATGGCTATGCATATTCAAATTACGGCGAAGAAGCTCTTCGCCGGCCTTCTGGCTTGCCTGGATGCCCTTCCGTACCATCTGCTGGATCAGACTTTCCCGGAATGTCTTCTCCAACGAATGGCTTCCAGCAAGGTGTGTTGCAGAGCTCCATTCAAGACATGCCAGGAGGATTCCCTCATTCTTTCGGCTCCCCTGATCCTATCGACTTTGAGCCTTCCTCTTCGCTTTCCATGGAGACCCCTGTGGCTTTGCGCACCACCAATACTGGTCGGAATGCTAAGTATGCAGACGGCAACAGCTCTCTGACCCCGACAAGCGAAGATCAAAGTAGCGGAGACAAACGTTGTGATATTTCCTACGCGAAGTACATCTATTGCGCTTTGATGCTCGCACCAGGCCACAGACTGGTACTCAAAGACATCTATCGTTGGATAGAGCAAAACACGGACAAGGCCAAAAACCCAGACTTCAAGGGATGGCAAAACAGCATCAGACACAATCTATCGATGAACAAGGTAGATCTTGCGATCTTGAAACTGTTCTTATTCACGAATACTGAACGAGTTCTAGGCTTTTACGAAAATCCGCTGCCCGCCTTCCCGTGAGAACTCTAAGAAGGGGTACATCTGGGTTCTCGAGCAATCGCAAATCGGTCGCGGCATTCATCCAACCACGAGATATCGACGTAAAGATGACAGCAAAAACTCCGTGAAAAGCGATGTAGCCAGTGCTCGGCAACGGTCGGGGAGGGAAGGAGGTCGTGCTGCGAAGAGATATGCCAGAGCAGACATAGACGATGGCCCCATCACGCCACCACTGACGGCGCAATCTTCATTGAGGAATGATATCTTCTGTGGTTACAATGATTCGAACGCAGGCGTCGATGCCAAACATGAGATACTCGACCTTTGCCATGACGCTGGTCTTCCGCCGTACCAAGTTTCTGAGAGAGTGGATCGCATCCCATAATTCGACTGTCTTCTACTAAACAATGCGTAAATGTACATCAATTTTCAAGTCTACGGAAATACACGATTTGATGGCTCAGCTGGTCTTACAGTGGTCCTCAGCGCTTATTAACTTTCTTCTTCCTGCGCGGCAGACGATTATCGAGTTCTGTGTTTGCACCAATGATCCTTCCACCTTGTACAACAGTAGACTCACGAGATTCAACGGGCGCGCTCAGAATTATCCTAACTTTGGGCATGTCCCAAACTGTCGGTGGAGGAGAGCAACATATCATAATTTCTGTCTCTGAGAATCTGCAGCTGAGAAGGACCAATTTTCCAGTCCCATTGATACCCAACAAGATCGCCGATGTTTGGCCAATGAAATGTTTATCCGCAAGATAGCAGTACGTGGAGACCGAAGTACAAAGCCCCACTTAAGCTGCAGCCTTTCGTAAGGTGGTCTCATGTCGCCCCCTCGCTGACTCGACGTTTCATCAGCACTCTGCCACCCACAAGCACTGCTGTGGTAAAATTAGCTAAGCAGCGGTCTCAACATTCCTACACCCATATTCTGTCTCAGGCTCTTCCAGCCTTTTCCTCCCCAGGCATTCTCTATAATAAGGCCGTGACAAATGCCACCGATGTAACAGAATGAAAACCTAGGTTTATGGTAACTAATGCTTCGGCTTCATCAATGCAGCGCGTATGTTACGGTGTGGAGCTTCGGGCTAATGGATTCGCCAAATCTGTGAGCTGCCGACATTGCAGCAAGCCACCTACATGGGTAGTACAGATTTGCAAATTGTTATCTCACAATGCTTGTGTACGCCATTGGCCTTCGCCACAGCGACTCTCGTCGATGTCAGAACGAGGCTCGATTGCTTTACCCTGGGGCTCCGCAAAGACACGATCTCCGGTAGCGCTCACACTTGAAGATCTCAAGCAGCCTCAATAACAGCGCGATCAGGCACTCTCGTTAAGTGTAATAGTACCTGCGCTCAGATAACCATGCACGCAAATCAGCGAGGTTGTTCTGGCTACTGGAGGATACCTAGAAAGTGGGTAGCGGCATTACACCATTGGTTTTTGGAAGCTACTTCTCTGATGTCATGTCTCATTTACTTTGGGTGATTTGGGAGAAGCTCATGTGATACGGACAAGTACAGGCACCACGCGGATGTTCACAACAAGAGGACCCCCATACATCGATGAAATCCCATGGATGATCGCAATAGCATACACAGACACTCACGGAGCCCAAGATCCAAGATATAAGATCTTGACATCTCCAGCGAGCCTGAGACACTCTAATTCGTCGCCTCTCGCAGAATCACGTGGCTTATTGAGGCACCTTCCTAACTTCTCTCTGCTTGGAGATAATGTTGCGTATATGTTTCGCCACGCTTAAAAGCCAGAATCAGTTGATCGTCCACGGAAGTGCTCCTGATTTGGAAGTCATCTCCGATGGCACACGGCCAGGCCCGAGCTATGTTCCTTCGGCGAGCCGAGTGCACGATGCGACCCTTTGTCCGGTACCCCTGTCAGTGCCAGGGACTACACAACTCGGATATGGCATGAGTTGTACAGCTCTTGCAGCACCCTCGATCAGAACTGCATATGTGCCAAAACATCCTTTACCATGTAAGTGAGTGCGCCGGTCTCCGGGGACGAACGGCAGGCTCATTTAATGTGGAGGTGATAGTGTTACATACACGGGGTCGATATCTAGCTTACTATCAGAGCACCGTCTATCTACTAGTGAATTAACGGTGTCGGTCGGCTGCTTGGCGGTTCAAGTTCCATTGGACGCAGAAGAACCGAGGTGCAACTTGATGCAGGGATGCGCAGCCCCTCTCTTTGCAAACGAATCAATCTCGCAGACCATATGCCGATCGCCCTACCAGCATCAAACACCACACAATGCCTACCGATCGCGTTTCCTAGCCGTTGGCCCGTCACGATCGAGCTATAGAATGACTAGACTATCCTCAACAGCTCCGACGTCACAATCATCAAGTGACGAAGGGCAGCATTTGGTACAGTGCAACTTGGCCAGTCGATCAGCCAACAATGCTAATGTTGCGTGGCAAGGAGATGAAAGTCATAAGTCAAGGACAAACGAATTATCAATAGGGGTATTCCAGCGGACGCACAATGATTCGGCAAAAGACACCAAACGGTTGCCCTCTGCAGAGAAGACACATGTTGCTCTGCGAGCTTGCACATGATTTCATGTGATGATCGAGCCAGGTCTGACCAACACTCTTAACACGAGGAAGCTCCACGTTCCGCAGCTCCATATGCAGCGACTCTCACCAAGCATCTATCCACAAATCACTCATGGTCAGCACCAATCCAGATTTCTGGATCAGTGTGCAGCACCTCGTCTTATACTCTTATTTTACGAAGTCCTTGCCTACTGGACCAAGTTCACTCCAGAAGCCAAGATTACAGGGTCGGAATGCTCTCCATCCATTTCTAGCGTTCCATATAGTACCCAAGGGGCAACTACTCCACGCTCGAGAAACCATCTTGCACCGAAGAGCATCCAACTCCTCTCAATACTAACAGTCATTGTGCGCACGACGCAGAGAGTTGCAAATATCGTTCGGGTTGCAACGATGTCGTTCTCTTGCTGGAAAGACATCCATTGAATGCGCATTTCCGCGAGTGGTCCCAAGCCCTAGAGCCTGCAATCCAGTCTTCAACAATCACTTTTTTAGAGATCTCTGTTAAGCCAAATCAATCACCAAAAGGCACGTCATCACGCCGTCGAAGTCTCAAAGCAGCTCCTCTAACCTCGTCACAGTAACAGCTAAAGCAATGGATAGTTATGATTGCAACATATAGTATCACGGAAACCAAGACTATCCAGAAAGACTAGTAGCAAATCTTCGAGAGATATAAGGTGTCAAGGCAGCAAAGGATACACATTACCAAGGAGGAACGGCAGAAGGCTTTCGGGGGCTTCCCAACTTTTGGAAAGGGGTATGATTCTGAAGGCTATGTGAGACTGAATGCTGGAGGCCGTGGAGGGCGCTGAGAAGGGATGACGAGGCGAGATTGAGGGATGTGGGCGTCTTGTTGGAGTTCGAACCATATTTGAGATGAAGGTATCGGCCTGGTGTTATAGAAACCCACAATATCAATACCTACGCTACTCGTCTCGTTCCCAGATGCATGTGTTGTGGTGTATCCATAACTCCCTTCTTCAAGCTAGCGGAAAACGTATCCGGCGCCCCGGCGCCAGCTAATTGAGTGCCAAACGCGAGATTGGCGGATGATATCCGTACGATACGACGCGCTAGTAAGAAACCAATGCCTTAACATTGGAATTCAATATCAGTCCAAATCCTGCACCTTTGAAGCCACCATGATCGGATGACTGTAAATTCGAAGAGGAGTACGCAAGGGGGCAATTCCTCTCACCATGACCAGTATTGATGAGCTCTTCCGGGTAAGGCAGTGAACGGTAAAGTATCCTTCGGCAGTGCTAATTCCTCTTAGAAGCCATCATTGCCGGCGCAGAAGAGGAAGCTAGAAGCAAGCAGAGATCCAAGTGTGTTCGCCCCTCGCCTGAAATAAGACATTTATCTGAGCAGCCTCAGATGAAATCTACAAAGCGACAAAACTCAGCTCAAATGGCGATGTCAAGAACACAGGGCGAGTTACAGTGGAGGATGAGGAGGACATGAATGATGTGGAAGCTGGTCCTGAGATGCCACCTGAGGATGCGCAGGTTCCGGACGACGAAGACGGTCGATTCTTTGGGGGAGGTATAAATAATGATACCGCCGAGGTGTTGGATTTCATCGACGAGAGAGACAAAAGTGATGTAGTAAGAGGGACTCTGGCCTTCCTAAGGAATACTGGCTGATCGATGTTGCAGAAACCCGAGAAGATTGACTTGGCATGGCTACGAAAACTAGCCTTGAACTTCGAGAAGAAGATATCCAAGAACACCGAATTGAGGGCCAAATATGAAGATATACCGCAGAAGTACGTCAGACCGGCCCTGAGCCTCCTGGTGGGTCTCTCTAACATCCACCCACAGATTCATGAGCTCAGAAGCAGATCTAGACACCGACATAAAAACCCTTTCCATCCTCTCCGAACACCCCGAACTCTACTCCGAATTTGCCAAACTCGGCTGCGTCGCCTCCCTCGCCTCTCTTCTCTCCCACGAAAACACAGACATAGCAATTGACGCTATTGAAATCATAAACGAGCTCACAGATGAAGATGTCAGCGCAGAGCAATCTCAATGGGACACCCTAGTCGATACATTACTAGAAGCCGACCTCCTCCCCCTCCTCCACTCAAATTTGAGCCGCATGAACGAATCCCTCGAATCAGACCGCGCAGGTGTCTACCACATTCTTAGCGTCCTCGAAAACCTCTCCTCGCGCCCATCCATTGTCTCAAATGTCGGCCAAATCACGGACTTTGTGCCCTGGCTCCTCTCCCGCGTTCGAGCCCCTGAGCCAACGGTCTCGCAGAATAAACAATACGCCGCAGAAATCCTAGCCATCTTTCTGCAATCCTCCTCCTCGAACCGTGCGCAATTCATCTCCCTCGACGGCATAGATGTGGCTTTACAATTACTGAGTCCTTATCGCAAACGCGATCCAGCCAAGGGGACGGAGGAGGAGGAATACCTCGAAAACATCTTCGACTGCCTAACCTGCACCGTCGAAGACCGTGACGGGAAGACCAAATTCCTGGAAGCAGAGGGGATAGAGCTCTGCCTCATCATGTTGCGCGAAGGCAAGATGAGTAAACCCCGCGCCGTGCGATTGCTCGACCACGCTTTAGGTCGCATGGATGGTGGACTGTGCTGCGAGAGACTTGTCCAGGCAGCTGGACTGAAACCCGTCTTCGGGCTTCTTGCAAAGAAGATAGATAGCGAGGCTACGGAACACGTCCTTGGGATTCTGGCGTCGATGTTGAGATCGCTGCCTGCGAACGGGTCAGAGCGGATTAGACTGCTGGCGAAGTGTGAGGAGAAGGGGTGGAGGGTTGTGGGAACGTTGGTGGCGCTGCGGCGGGAGGTGGGATCTAAGGTTGCTTCTGTGGAAAAGGAGATTCAAGCTGAGAAGAACGGGCTGGGGGCTGAGGACGCGGAGGAACGGGCGGATGAGTGGTTATCGAGACGGCTCGATGCGGGATTGTATGTGCTGCAGACTGTGGATGTCATCTTAGCGTGGCTAGTGGCGGAGGATGAGAGGGCGAAGAAGGTCGTGACTGAGGCGCTGGCGGATAGGGATGAGGGGCTCGTGGATGTGAGACGGACATTGCAAGGTCGGTTCTATCCTACTCAGTGGAATGATGGGACCGTTGCTGATGATGAAGATAGAGCAGCTGGACAGCATGAATGCAAGCCCCGAGGAGGAGGACCCAGTGCTGAAGGATATGATCGGTACACTGATCCAATTCCTCCAATCATAATCAGACATCTAAACACCGCCACATCTGTCCCAAGATCCCATCCCCCCTCACCCATCATATCCACCACCCCCCCACCCCCTCTCCTACAACCTCCCCCCTCCCCTCCCCTCATCCCCAACCACATCCATCCGCCACTCCACCCCCACAGGCCTAGGCCTCTGCCTCCCACTCTCAACCTCCCCCTCCAACTCCACCCTCAAAACCCTTTCCCCAT
>JAABUQ010003771.1_pt1 | contig 26937 bp, 18 predicted proteins | sample 5560001 | NCBI WGS metagenome assembly JAABUQ01 (sample SAMN10711888, study PRJNA513371) | rock metagenome | isolation source: Antarctica rocks | place: Antarctica: Victoria Land, Finger Mt nord | collected 2015-12-18 | reverse complement strand
CTCTTGCTTTGCTGTGCAATGCACAGCAATAATAAAAAAAAGGCTATAGCTTAATTGGCAAAGCAAGCTGCTCATGATAGCTCAGATGGGTGTTCAAGTCATCCTGGCCTTAATATATACCTAATATATATAGTCCGAGTGCTGGAATTGGTAGACAGTGCAAATTTAAACTTTGTTGATGAAAATCATGAGGGTTCGACTCCTTTCTCGGATAGACGCTAAGAACATACATATCTAGATTATCTAATGCCGTTAATATAATAAAGAGAAAAAAAGTTTTTTCTCTTTATTTTTCTTAAAGATGAAGATAAACAAGAATAAGAACTAAACAAAAAAAATAAAACCTTTGCATTTAACATAGTCACTCCCCCCTGTACTTTTATTTTTTATTCACTGCTTCATTCATACCTCCTCTTATTTTAGTTTCTACATATACAAGTAATTTCTTTATAGTTAACTTGTCTGCTTTTTATTCTACTTTTCCTTTATAGTAGGACGCCCTAGTATAAGGTTGCAATAAATGTATGTAATCTTCAGGGCTCTTACTTTTTTTATTCTACACATATCTGAGCAATTTTAAATTTATTTAACTTAACCTATAAGATAATATATATATTATTATTATTATTATTATTATTATTATTTTAGAGGCAAGGGGATATAGTTTAATTGGTAAAACTGCGATTTTGCATATCGTTATTCCAGGATCGAGTCCTGGTATCTCCATATATATATCTTTTACAATTACTTGGCTTCGTCTTCAGCGCAAGCGACTGATCACCTTTACTGAAGGGGGGGGGGTAACCAAAGGCCACTAAAAGCCCAAAAATAATAAAGAATAAAGAGATATAGGTGACTTTTTGCAAAGCAAAGAAAAGCAAAGCAAAGCAAACAAAAGCAAGATAATAAAAAAAAAAGTAAACACAAAAGCTCGCAAAGCTCCAGTCCTGCCTCTGACTTCGTCCCGTCTGCTCGTCTACGAGGAAAGGGTGATAAAGTATAAATAGATTAGTTTATAATCAATTTTGAATAGAGTGCAATTCTTTTATAAGCTATGTGAAAAAAAACATAAAATATAAAAAAAAACGTATCTATAACTTATTACGTAAGAAATTACAGTTATATAGCTAGAACAACTAAAGGTTTGTAAAAAAAAATATAGCATGGTAAAAAGTTAAGTGTTATAGCTGCAGTATCTTACTTTAATGCAGAAAAAGACAAATCTTGATACTACGGAAAAAAAAAATAAAAGTGTGGTCTATCTCGTATAAATAACTTAATACCCGGTAAAAGTTACATAGGGTCTTTTGTAAATTTATTTGGTAGGTTTAGCAACAATTACTCTTTAATCTATCTAAAAAAGAGAGTAGTAGCAGGATCAGGTATCCTTTATAACTCGAGATTAAAACACGGTTCTTCCAGCTTTAGTCTGGGTATTTTAAAATATGGTAAAGCAAATATATCCAGAGTACAGCATTATATTTATAATTTAAAGCCAAAATATAATATATTAAAAACAGCTGGCTCACGCCTAGGTAGTAAACAATTTGAAGAAACTAAGCAGTTAAGAAGTAATGCCTTAAGTAACCGCGTGTTTTAAAATAAATCCCTAGCCAAAGTGAAAAGAGCCGTTAAACCTTGTATAGGAAAAGAGACTTTTTTTTGGAAATACTCACACTATAGAGACAAAAAACATAATTTAATACACAAGGTTCTCCCTTGTTAAAGCTACGAATATAGAAACAAATACAGTTACCTATTTCGTGCAAAGCAAGGAAAATCCCGCTAAATATTTAGAAAAAGGTGAATCTACATTACGTAGGTACACAAGATTACCTAAAATATACTTATAAATATTTAATAACAAATGCATAAAGTATAATTATATTTTTATGTATAATATATACAAATTTACTATATATATTATTTAAAAAAAAGCTCGAGAAGCTCAATTGGTGGAGCGGAATACTGAAGCTATTTAGGTTGTAAGTTCAAGTCTTACCTCGGGCATAGCGTATATTAATATAGTTGTAAGCTCGAATCTTAGCCCGGGCACATAAAAAAGATCCTTTTTTGCATCAGAACAGAAAAATTGGTATGCTGGTATTGGCACACAGGCTCCGGCAGACCAAAAAATAGGTATGCTGGAATTGGCAGACAGATTCCGCTTAGGACGGAATGGATTAATAACCGTGCAAGTTCAAGTCTTGTTACCTATACATGGATGGATAATAATAAGGATAAGGATAAGGATAAGGATAAACATAAGAAATAAGAATTTAATCTAAACAAAGATGGATTTATTAGTAATGACAAAAATAAATCTTTAAACAAAGGGCATGCTATTAACACATATAGGTTTAAATTAGATAAAAGTAAAGTATATCTAGGTTCAACTATTTATACTGCACAACGTTTTAGACTACACAGACATAGGTGTTTTATACACCGTAAATCTAACCATAAGTTATATAGTTTAATAAAGAAATATGCTAGAGAAAATTTATAGTTTGTTAGATCATATTTACTAAATTTTCCTACTCATTACACTGCAGCTGAAAAGAAAAGATTCTACTTAAAAAAAGTACAATGTTATATAGATAAATATAAACCCTTTTTTAATCTAAATAAGATAGCTGGTTCTGTAATGGGCTATATACACACAGATTTAAACAAATTAAAATTTAGTTTTCTTCAGATAGGTAAAGCTTAGATAAAACATTTTATGATCATAACGTTATATCCCCGCTAAGCGCAGATACTCTCTCCAATCTAAGAAAACGTGCTATAGGAGTTTCCGATAGTGCAGATCAGAAGTATTTAGAATTATACAAATAGTTTTCTAGCCTTAAATACACTAATTTTCTCCTCGGCTTATCCTCCAGCAGTGTTAGTAAATACGTAGAAAAAGGTACCTTATGTTACGATACTTATTATTTTAAAATAGATGAGATATACGGATAGAAGAATTCTTTTTTTTACTGTGACAATATGATAATATGCGATTATTTTACTAATAAAAAATATATATCTCGTAAATTAGAAGTATTTGATACTCGTATAGTAATTTCTAGGCTTAGTCGTTTAAGTAAAGCGTATAAAGTATAATATGTAACTAGGAATTGTATAGTGAAGTATGTGAAAATTGGTAAACTTTTACACGGTAAATTTATATTAAAAATATAGTAACATTTTCTATTTAGTCTCTTGTTTGATTATTTAACAGAAAAAAATATGTTGTGGACTAATCGGTAAGTCATAAATTTTTGGTATTTAGCCATGAGTGTTCGAGTCACTCCAACATAAAAAAATTAAAGGTGGGTATAGTTCAATGGTAGAACATCTGTATGTGGCACAGTACGTTCCCTGTTCAAGTCAGGGTATTCACCCGCATTGTCTATATCCTATTTTACCTAGTAGAGAGATTTTTTGTCCTTGTTCTCCTTATCCTTGTCTAGGAGGACAAGGACAAAGGGATAAGCGGAGCACTGCGATAAAATATATAACAGATAAAAATTACAAGTAACCTAAACAAAGATTAGCCAGGATAGTTCAAATGGTTAGAACATTAATTTCATGCGTTAAATATGAGAATTCAACTTTCTCTCCCGGCTTTTAGGCTATTTTTTTTAGCCATTAAATCTAAAGCATATGTTTTCTTAACATATACATCCAAAAAGCTACAGTTAAAACTAAAATTTACAAACTTATGCTTTAAGTAGAAACGAAATCTTTATGCTTAGAGACATTTAAATTTAAGCAGCAGAGAGTATATCTAATGCAAGAGAGTTTATAGGTTTAGAAAAGGCCTCTAGACTATGTTTAAATCTTTTTTGATTTTACCTAAAACATTGCATATTACTATATTATAAATACAAGTGTAAAAATTTATCAATACTCTATATATTATAAACGAAACTTTTACAAACGGATACAGTGTGGCAATTTTAGACTTTTTAACTGTAATCTCTATTCTAGGTGCAATTTCAGTTATTATAACTAAAAATCCTATTGTTTCAGTTTTATTTTTAATAGGTTTATTTTTAAGTATGGCTAGTTATCTAATTATATTAGGTATAAGTTTTATAGGTTTATCTTATTTATTAGTATACGTAGGAGCGGTTTCTATACTATTCCTTTTCATACTTATGTTAATAAACGTGAGAATATCTGAATTACTTAGTGAAACTAGAAACAGTATACCACTAGTGCTTATAGTTGCTTTGTCTTTTAGTGCTCCTATAACACAAATTTTACCTTATAGTATATCTGTATTTAATAATGAGATCTTTTTTGCAAAGCTCGTGAACTTTAGCAGTTATTTAAGTGGCTTAGGTGCCGTCTATAACAACAAAATATCTTTTGTTACTGCAAATACTTGAGATAGTAATATTATAGAAACTAGTCATATTACTAGTATAGGTAATATTATGTATACTAATTATTCTATATGATTAATCTTAACTTCTATAATTTTACTCTTAGCTATGGTAGGTGCTATAGTTATAACTGTTAAACAAAAATACTTTTTCTTATTTTCTATAAGAAAGAAAGAAAGAATCTTTCTCTTTTTATTATCATACCTGTATTTAATGTAACACTTGCTTTACATATAAAGCATGCTTTATATGTAAAGCAAGAAAAAAAAAGTTTTTAATTTTTATTTTTAATGAGTTGGATCTATGGTAGTTATGTTATGTCCTTGGTGCCATAATTAGCAGTTTAGTTTTTAATATTTTAAGAGGTTTATATGAAAGAGAATTTTTAGTTTTGCAAAGCACTGCAAAAAGTTAAACTTTTTTTCTTTTTCTCCTTTTTTTCTTTCTTTTTTACTTACTGGATAAACTACTTAAAAATTTTTTCTTATAATTTATATAAGGTATTACAAGCAACGAGGAAGTAATAATCTAACCCGATAAAAAATCATTTTCCCCCCCTTTTAAGTCTAGTTCGTGAGTAATAGGTGAGCTATATATCAAGAATTAAAAGATGACATATGGTACAAGCAGCTAAAATAATTGGTACAGGATTAGCCACTACAGGTCTTATAGGGGCAGGTGTAGGGATAGGTGTAGTATTTGGTGCACTAATATTAGGTGTAGCAAGAAACCCTTCTTTAAGAGGACAACTTTTTTCATACGCTATCCTAGGTTTTGCTTTTGCAGAAGCAACTGGATTATTCGCTCTTATGATGGCATTTTTATTATTATATGTAGCTTAGTTACTTACAAATAATACTAAATGTAATACTTGTGAGACCATAGGTACAAATGTTATGCTCAAATGGCATATAAAGAAATGTATACATTGCGGTTATGTACTTGACTAGAGATATAAGGTTATAAGGTTCAAGTCCTTAGCATTTCTATAATTTTCACTTTACTGAGTCACTAAAGTTATTCTATTTACTAAAAAATAGTTTCATCCCTAAATCACTATACGTTAATTACTTACATACATGACTAGCCAGTTATTTATGAATATAGCCAGCCCTTTAGATCAATTTGAAATTAGAAACCTTATAAGCATAGATCTACCTATATTAGGTAACTTACACTTGTCTATCACAAATATAGGGTTCTACTTGCTTTTAGGAGCTTTTGTGGCAATAACCTCCAATATAATGGCTAACCATAACAATAAACTAGTTTCTAACGCTATATCGTTAAGCCAAGAAGCAATCTATGCCACAATACATGGTATAGTTATAAATCAAATAAACTCTCTAAAAGGCCAGAAATACTTTCCTTTTATATACGCTTTATTTATTTTTATCTTAATAAATAATTTAATTGGTATGGTGCCCTATAGTTTTTCTTCTACTGCGCACTTCATATTAACATTTTCTGTTAGTTTCACAGTAGTGATTGCTGCAACCTTTTTAGGCTTTAGTCAACACGGTATAAAATTCTTTTCTTTATTTGTACCTGCTGGTTGTCCTTTAGGACTACTGCCTTTATTAGTGTTAATAGAATTCATATCATACTTGGCTAGAAATGTTTCTTTAGGGCTTAGATTAGCAGCAAACATAAAAAAAAAATGAGGTTAGGTACCTCCTTTTTGTTGTGTTAAAGAACCAAACTCCGGGGAAGCCCTAAAGCTCTAATAACTAAAGATAAGACGGAAACTTCTTAACTGGCCCCACTAATGCCTGGGGGTATAGTAATATCATTAGAGATTCTAGTAATAGGAATGGGTGATCGCGGATCTAAATCAGAGAATTATCTGTAAAAGAGCAACGAGTAGACGGTTCTTCCATTACATTAAACGAATGGTAAGGTGTACTCTAGTCGCCGGGAAAGCCGGTTCTTAGGAGAAACTAAGTAATCTAAGATTAAAGATATAACAATAGCCTATCCTCAGTTTAGAATATTTATCCTTGTTATCTTATTCCCTTTATCTACTCGACTATGGAGTAGATAAAGGGAATAGAAAAGGAAAATTAACATAATAACTATACTATTATATATGGACTTCTAGAATCTTACGGTTGTTTCGTATTATATGAAGTTTATAATGTAACACTTTAAAAAAAGGATAAAGTATATAGACACCTTTAAGTAAAGGGACAAAGTTTATATATACCTTTAAAGAAAGGATAAAGTTGTTTACGACTTATATTATCTTTTGTTAAAAATTCTACAAAGAGATCTGTTCCATCTTATTGTTTTCACTTACATAACGTGAGATCGCGTAGCCTGTTAGATGCATCTAAAAATTATGCCTTTTCTACGAAGTGTTTAAGACCTTTTAACGTAAGGGCGCTTTCAACTTCAAAATGTGATGGTTCCTCTTCTACAGACTCTACTGGTTTAGCTGTTTTCTCTGATGCTGATATAGACAAACTAAATATCCTTAAATATGTTAAAGGTAAATCTGGTATTTACATGTGAACTAATAAATTGAATGGTAAGAAGTACGTAGGGAGTTCCGTGGCTGTAAGCCGTAGGCTCTTTAAATATTACAATGTAAATAGAATACTAAACGAAAAAAGTATGCCTGTTAACGTTGCATTATTAAAGTACGGTTATACTAACTTTAGTCTTACTATCTTAGAAATTTGTGACAAAGATAGTCTTATGTCTAGAGAAAAACACTTTTTTGAAGTATACTCTCCTGAGTATAATATATTAAAAACACCTCGTAGCCCTTTTCGAGGATCTGGATGAACACATTCTGAAGCTGCATTAGAAAAAATGCGTTTCGCTGCATCTAAGACATTCAAATCTCCGAAATTTTTAACTAAATTATCTAAAGGTCAACCTAGTGGTATCGAAGTTGAGGTAACTGATTTGAAAAAAAATACTGCTACTACTTACCATGCCATTAGAGCTGCAGCCCGAGCTTTAGATATTGACAAAAGATATATTGAACATTACATTTACTTGAAACAAGATAAACCTGTTTTAGGTAAATATACTTTCAAATTAAATTTAAACTCAGATGACAAAAGTACAAATTTAATTAACGAAAAGGTTCAAAAAACTTTTATGAAAGTGGAGGTTACTAACGTCGACACTAAACAGGTTACAGTATACTCTTCTATTACCGCTGCTGCTAGAGCATTAGGTTATTGTCAAGCCAGTATATCTTTATACTTAAAAGAAAACAGAACTAAACCTTATAAAGGAAAATATTTGTTCAAATTAGTAAACTAGAATACTGTGGTATGCGCCGTGTACTTTACCCGGAGACCACCTAATTGAATTATATAGTAAGAAAGTTTACTTATGTTAATTAATTGCATTATCTGAGGATGAATTTGTTTAACGACTTTCAGGACACATGCTGTTAAATATCTTAGCAGGTTTTACATATAATATTATGACTACGGGTTTTTTTTTCTTTTTTTTGGGCTTAATACCCTTAACTTTTATTATAGCTTTTGCGGGTTTGGAATTGGGTATAGCCTTTATACAAGCACAAGTGTTTGTAGTTTTAACCTCTTCCTATATAAAGGATGGCTTAGACCTACACTAATAAAAGTTAAGGGTTTTTTATACCAAGTACCACCTAAACCTCACGCTTTTCTTAGCCCTCCCTTACAAAGTAGTATAGGGCTACCCTCTTTAAAAGGGCTCTTTAATTTAAGAGCTTTAAAGCTGAAAGTTTATACTATTGTATTTAGTCAGGTTTTAATGTGATCTTGTATATTACTTTTCGATATTAAACCTTGATCTATTTTAGATTTTAACCTTTATTATTATCTGGGTTATTCAGCACTATCTATCTCTGTATCTTATGTGATTTTTATATGGGTAAGTAAAAACAAGCCGTCTTATTATGATTACTTAAAGACATTAATACTAGGACTATTTTTTGGCCTAGTCATTAAAGCAAGTTTGCACCATATTATGGTGCATTTCCAATCTATTGGATCTTTCCAATCTATTGGATCTTTACAATACAAAGACTTCGTTTGTCTTGCAGGAGCTTTGCTTGTCATACTTCTTGAGGCTACCTCCAATATTAGTCTGCCCATCAATGATAATGACTTGTCCCCCTTAAGACCCCATATGGGTACTACATTTATGAGCATGGATAATCAAGGTGGTAATACACATTATGTAAGGCCTGTTCCTTCTCCTTCTCCTTCTCCTTCTCCTTCTCCTTCTCCTTCTCCTTCTCCTTCTCCTTCTCCTTCTCCTTCTCCTTCTCCTTCTCCTTCTCCTTCTCCTTCTCCTTCTCCTTCTCCTACTCCTGCTGCTGCTCCTGCTCCTGGCACAGGTGTACCAGAAATGCCTCGTCTTGATAACATTGTGAGATATCCACGGCCTATCTTGCCTGATTTTGTGGGACATCCACGGCCTACCTTGCCTAATTTTAACCCTTTACCTAGGTCTAGACCTACGTTGCCTAGTTTTAACGCTATGTTTAACACTATACCTCCCTTACAAAATAGTAACCCTTTACCTAACCCTATGGCTCCCTTACAAAATAGGAATCTTCTGCCTCCCATACAAAATAGGAACCCTATGCCTCCCTCACAAAATAGGAATCTTCTGCCTCCCATACAAAATAGGAACCCTATACCTAACAGTGTACACCTTCTCGTAGATCAGTTTTCTACACTTTCCAGACTAGAGGCGATACGAGACTTCTCGGGTACTCTGAGTCAGATTGCGTCTAATGACGAGATTAGAAATATACGGTTAGTGGCTAATAAACACAATTTTCATAACATACATCGTAGTTGATTTTATACTAATTTTAATTCTAATAGCATAGGCACTATGGGTAGAGTGAATACAAATGATCGTTACTTTAAGGAACTATTAAATTTGGAAATTACAGAGAGGAGAAACAGAGGACAATAGCAAAAAATCAATTTAGGTTTACCTAGATTTTTTGTTACTCTGCTCTGGAAGATTATTTTGTGCATATTTGCAGGTACTGGTGGTACTTACTGGCCAGGCGGACCAGGTAAAAAGAACTATATATACTTAAGGTAGTACTCTTTAGAGAGGGCAATAGCTATATATACTTATATGGATTAACTAGGTGAAAAAAGAGAATTTCTTTTTGTTTAACATATTTTAGTAATTTACTTTAGTTTTTATACTATTTTTTTTCTCTAGATCGACATGTGCTTTGTTTTGCAGTGCTTTGCAAAGTAGGCATTTATCCTATCACAGATATAATACAATACAAAAAGTGGTTACATAGTTGTAAACAAATTAGCAGGGTTTTGTTATAATAAAACGACTAAGGTTTTTCTTTTACTAGGGCTTAATGGCCTTAACTTTATTATAGCCTTTTGGGGGCTATAGTTAGTCAGCCCTTTAGATAGGCTCAGGTGTTTGTAGTTTTAGCAGTTATATTATAAATGCTCTAAATTTTTACATTTAAGGCTAAAAAGAACTAGGCAGATTTTTATGTGCAAAAAAATTTTTCACCTGTCTATGTAGAAAGGCGTCACGGATATATAGTTAAAGACTAGGGTTAAGTGACCCTTTTCTCAAGTATATTAGGAAAGTAGAGTACACTACATAAAAATAAAAACAAAAGAGACTTATACTACCAGATTTTTTTTTTCTGGATATAAAACCTGTTTACTGATAAGCAAAAGTAGTTTTAATAATTTAGACTAAGTCAGAGATAAGATTATTAAATTATACTGTGATATATTCAGCCCTCTATATATCTATTTCAGAAGTATTTATACAAATACTGCCTGTTTTAACCACCGTTGCTTATGTAACTTTAGCAGAAAGAAAAACTATGGCTAGTATGCAAAGAAGACTAGGTCCAAATATTGTAGGATTTTTTGGTTTGCTACAGGCATTTGCAGATGCCTTAAAACTATTGTTAAAAGAATATGTGTCACCTACACAATCTAACTTGATATTATTTTTTTTGGGGCCTATTATAACTTTAATATTCTCATTATTAGGATATGCAGTGGTACCATATGGTCCTGGTCTAGCGATTTTAGACTTTAACTTAGGTATATTATATATGTTAGCAGTATCTTCCTTAAGTACATATGGTATACTTTTAGCCGGATGAAGTGCAAACTCTAAATATGCCTTTTTAGGGTCGCTAAGAAGTACTGCTCAACTAATAAGTTATGAACTTATTTTAAGCTCTGCAATATTACTAGTAGTTTTTCTAAGTGGTAGTTTAAATTTAACTGTACATATAGAAGCACAAAAAGCAGTATGATTTGTAGTACCTTTATTACCAATTTTTTTAGTTTTTTTCGTTGCTTCAGTTGCAGAAACTAATAGAGCACCTTTTGACTTGGCAGAGGCTATTAACTAACCAATAAATGATTTGGTCTCCTTAAAGATCGCTATATGCTGGAACACCCTTACTATAATTAGGACAATCAGCAGGAAACCAAAGGATATATTTATATCTTAGTAGGATCCTCAGAGACTACACGCGATCATTAAACACAATTTGTGTTTAATAAGATATAGTCCAACCTTGCATATAAATGCAAGAAAAAAAGTATTTATCTGAAATTTCCTTTACTGGCCGCGCACGGCTCGGCCAGTAAAGACATAGATAAAAATTTAGTCTGAACTAGGAAAGAGCAAATGAGTATAAAATATTCACACCTAGCTGTTGCAATTAGAAATTACTCCTAATCCACAAGTCTGTGCATACTTTTACCCTGTAAAAATAAAGCAACAAACAAGCCGCAAGATATAGAAACATCAGATATAGGATTACCAGTACCTTTATAAGTTTTTCCTAATTTAGATGATAATAAAACAATTTTTTCTTATTGTGATTTATTAAAAGGTAAAACAGGTATATACTGTTTAATTAATAGAACCAAGAATAAATTATATATAGGTAGTGCTAAAGATTTATACTTGAGACTGCTTTAACATATTTCAAATAAAAAATCCAACCTTGCTTTACAAAGTGCTATATCTAAATATGGATTAGACAAATTTAATTTTTGTGTATTTCACTATTTTACATATAGTAGTAAAGTTGTTAGCCATAAAGCTTTAACTGATTTATAGACGAGTTATATAGAAAAATACCCCTTTTATAGACTATACAATTTTATGAGTACGGCTACTAGTCTTGCCGGCTATAAACACTGCGAGCAAGCTAAATTAAAAATGTTTAAAAGATTTGAAGATAAGTCTAATCACCATATGTAGGGTAAGTCACACACAGATAATGCACATCTATTAATTAGTAAACCAGGTTCACTAAATGCCATGTTTGGTAAAAAACATTCTGAAACAACTAAACAAAATATAAGCGAGAAATTAATCAAACACTCTGGTGGGGCAGGTATACATGATTTAGATGGTAATTTGAAAAAAAAAATTAAAAAATAACGTAGAGTTAGCTAAACATTTTAACATATCTAGGGTAACAGTAGGTAAATATTTAAACTCAGGTCTTATTTACAAGAATAAAGATCGTTTACTTGTAATTAACCAGTAAATTAATCATTATTGTAATATATTATATTTCGGAATCAGAGCTAGTGAGTGGTTTTATGACAGAACATGCTGCAGTAATTTTTGTTTTCTTTTTCTTAGCCGAATATGCAAGTATTGTGCTTATGTGTGTTTTAACTAGTGTTTTATTTTTAGGGGGTTATTTATACAATTATATAGATTTAGTTTATTTTCTACAGTTTATAGATTTTGATTATTATTTAGAACTTATTACTAGGGAAAGCAAATCTAGCCCTAGTAATCCTCTTTTACAAGGCTTATACAATGGTCTAAGTTTAGGGCTAAAAAGTTTGACAATGATTTTCATTTTTATATGAGTAAGAGCTTCTTTTCCTAGAATTAGATTTGATCAATTAATGTCTTTCTGTTGAACTATACTATTACCTATAGTTATTGCCTTTATTATATTAATACCTTGTATATTATATAGTTTTGATATTATACCTACTAATATAGCCTTATTATAAAACTAAAAAAGCTCTTTAAAAGTAATTTAGCTAACTATCTTTTTTGTTATTTTTGCTTATCTGCCCTAGAGGGAAGATTACTCTTTAGATGTAAAATTTGGTACAATTTAATACTTGTTACTCGTAACAAGTATTTTAGAGGGAAATCTCGTGATCTAGCCTCCATGTAGGGTACATATCGTCATAGGGCAGGTGCAGCTTTATATGCACCTCCTAAGGAGGACCCCTCCTTAGATTTTAAAAGGATTATATTAGGGATAAACACAGCCGTGCTCAGTATGAAAAGACGATGGCAATTACAAGAAGTCTCAGTAATATGCCTTAACTCCGTACCCTATTTTTTTTTACAGGTTATGGTTACAGCCTAAGATACTTTTTATCCTTTACATCTCTATCTAGAGGCGTTTTTAGGGGCACTCCTTACAAGCTGCGTCTAGAGGGCACTCTATTACAGTTTACATATAGATAGTGTTACCTATATATGACAAAATTAAGTGGTTTATATGTCACTATTTTAGTGACTAGTTTAGAATGAAACCTTTTTTACAGGTCCCTTTTAGCCCTGCCCCGTTCTGCCACGTAGGTTACGTTTTAGATGTAAAATGTCTAAAAAAAGATTACTTTATTGTAATAAGTAATTTAGCAGGAAAGATTTTTTTTAATTGCCTTTACATACATGTTATTGTTGTCTTTATTAATCATACCTTTAGTTGGCGCACTCTTTATTTCTACTACCATGCCTTATGCATTATCAGATGTAAACCTTAAACACATTAAGTTGGTAGGTCTAGTTACGAGTATAATAAATTTAATGCTTAGCTTGCTTTGTTTTATCTTTTTTGATTATAGTATTAATCAATTTCAATTTGTGCAAGAATACCACCAAATAAGCTCTTTTGACTTATACTTGGGTATAGATGGTTTATCTATCTATTTTGTATTACTAACTACTTTTATAGCACCTATCTCACTATTAAGTAATTGAAATTCTATAAAAGAAAACGTCAGATCTTTTTTAATCATCATTTTGTTACTAGAAACATTATTATTGGCAGTGTTTTTAGTATTAGACATATTATTATTTTATATATTTTTTGAAAGTATTTTGCCACCATTATTTATATTAATAGGGCTATATGGTTCAAGTAATAGAGTAAGAGCAAGTTTTTACTTATTCTTATATACATTACTAGGTTCTTTATTTCTATTATTATCTATTTTAACTATGTCTTCTATAATGGGAACTACAGATTATGATGCTTTAGCCAAAACTAATTTTGACTATGCCACACAGTTATTTTTATTTTACGGTATATTTATAGCTTTTGCAGTTAAAACTCCTACTATCTTTTTAAATACTTGACTTTTAAAGGCTCATGTGGAGTCGCCTCTAGCAGGTAGTATCATATTAGCTGCTATAGTTCTAAAATTAAGTTTATATGGTATTTTAAGATTAATCTTACCATTAATACCTAAAGCTTTTTTAGATTATACGTATATAGTATTTTTAATAGGAGTAATTACTATTATATACGCTAGCATAAGTACCTTAAGAACTATAGATATTAAAGAGTTAATTGCATATAGTTCAGTATCACATGCCGCAGTATATCTAATGGGTGAATTTAGTAACACAATACAAGGTATAGAAGGTGGTATAACTTTAGGCTTAGCACATGGTTTTGTTTCTAGTGGTTTATTTATATGTGCAGGTGGAGTGCTATATGATAGATCTAGTACAAGATTAATAACTTTCTATAGAGGTATTGCACAAATAATGCCTTTATTTTCAACAATATTTTTTATATTATGTTTAGCAAATTGTGCTACTCCCCTTACTCTAAATTTTGTAGGTGAATTTCTGTGTCTGTACGGAGCCTTTGAAAGATTGCCTATTTTAGGTGCTTTGGCTAGTTCTTCTATAGTGCTTAGTGCTGCATACACTATATATATGTTTAATAGAATAGCTTTTGCGGGATCCTATTCTAAGTACTTCGAATTTAATATACCTGATTTAAAGAAACGTGAATTTTATATTCTATTTACCTTGGTTATCTTTACAGTTGTTTTAGGTGTATATCCTGTTCCTATATTAGATGGTCTACACTATTCTGTGTCTTGTTTAATTTATAAATCTTAAGAAAAAAAAACAATACCTACTATAAAAATGTATAAAGCAGGAGAAGTACAAGCACAAGTACTAGTACAAGTACAAGGACATATACAAGCACAAATCTTTAAAATCTAGTAATCTCTTCAAGAAAGACTATCTTAAGCTAGTTGTACATGCTTTAAAGCCTAAGATAGCCGTAATAGATCTGGAAACATCTAAGGCATACAGAGAAACAGGTAAAGTTGTGACAAGCGGGTTATATGGCTTTGGAGATAAGTCTCCTGCTTTATTTTACATAGACAAAAACTTATATTCTGAAAAAGTCATATATGATTTGTTAAATACGATGTTTCAAAACAGGTATTATAATTCTACATTATGGGCATAATTTTTATTATCTAGCCATTATCTTGAGCTAATTTTAGTTCTTCACTAATATATTAAGCCTTACAACTTCCTTTAGGTAACATAAGACCAAATTTACGGTCTTTAACAGGTAATAAACTTATGTACATATTATTAGGAGAAGTAACCTCATGATAAAACAAAGCGGCTAAGTCATGGCTTAAATTTTCCAGTTCTTGAAAATAATCAACATCTTTACATTCTAAGCCAGGCATAGGCTGTAAAACAACAATAGGATAAAGAGAATTAACGTCATAATAGTACAAGAATACATTTTTTTCATTACTAGGCTTGTATACCCCAGTAATAGCTCCATAATAAGCTCGTATAGTGTCACCAAATACTTTTCTGTTCTTTATGTAAGGTCTAGCCCCCATTTTACTATTATAATAGTTTTTAGTAAATATACTCATAGCTAGCCCTTAAATAGTTAAATTGCCTGTTATTTCTATATTAAAATCCCTATGTAAAGACTTGTTAACTTTGCTTAATAATTCATGTAGACTTAGTAAATCCTTAGCAAGATAGTTTTGTGTGACTTGTTTCATATTCCAGTTGTCTGTGTATTATGCCTGATAATCTTCAGGTTTATAGCCTCATAATTACTACTAGATGTAATACCGTATAAAAATAAAGTATATCCATACATAAATAGGGATGGTATGGGGTGGGTAAACCTTATAGTAACTTCTAACTCATATTTGGTGATAAGCCTTTTTTAACTTATCAGAAAAGCTATGTAGTCGATTATTGCGCAACATAAAGCACAGAAAAGCCTCTTTATGTTATAATAAATATCACTAAAAATATACGCCTTTTTTTTTACCTTTATATAAGGAATTAGCTCAATGGTAGAGCTACCGTTTTACACACGGTGGGTTGGGTGTTCAAATCACTTATTCCTTAAAGTTACCGGTTTAAGGTAATTGCCTATCTTTTATGATTTACTGTTATATGCCAATGTTTAAACTTATTCTTAGCTAATTACAACTGTTAGCTAATGCTTAAGAGGTTTGTTTTTTTAAACTTTTATGTGTTACATTGGTTAAGTAATGTACATGTTGTAAAGCTATACAAGTAGATGCATAGGCCTCATAAGTCGGCATTTAAGGAGAAACAAAAAATACAAGAGTCAGGATCCCTAATTAAAAACCAAAATATACTAAAAAACCCCCTTAGTCTCTGAATGGAAAGATGATTATGCTCAAGCAATGCAAAAGATATAGGTACCCTCTATCTTATTTTTGCTTTATTTTCAGGCTTAATAGGTACGGCCTTTTCTGTGTTGATAAGACTAGAGCTATCTGGTCCAGGTGTACAATTTATTGCAGATAATCAACTATATAATAGTATAATAACTGCTCATGCCATAGTGATGATATTTTTTATGGTAATGCCTGCCATGATAGGTGGATTTGGTAATTTCTTACTACCACTGTTAGTAGGTGGCCCAGATATGGCTTACCCAAGGTTAAATAATATAAGTTTCTGACTATTACCACCTAGTTTAATATTATTTTTATTTGCTAGTGGTATTGAGAATGGTGCGGGTACAGGTTGAACTCTTTATCCTCCTTTATCAGGTATACAAAGTCACAGTGGACCTAGTGTAGATTTAGCTATCTTTGCTTTACACCTATCAGGGGTAAGTAGTCTACTAGGTGCAATAAATTTTATTACTACCATATTCAATATGAGAGCACCAGGTATAAGACTGCACAAATTGGCCTTATTTGGATGAGCAGTAGTAGTTACAGCAGCATTGCTGTTATTATCTCTACCTGTATTAGCCAGTGCAATAACTATGGTACTTACAGACCGTAATTTTAACACCTCTTTCTTTGAAACAGCAGGTGGAGGTGACCCTATCTTATATCAACATTTATTCTGATTCTTTGGTCATCCCGAGGTTTATATATTAATTATCCCTGGTTTTGGTATAATAAGTACTACAATATCCGCTAGCGCAAGTAAAAGCGTCTTCGGTTATTTAGGTATGGTTTATGCCATGATGAGTATCGGTGTGTTAGGTTTTGTGGTTTGAAGTCATCACATGTACACTGTTGGTTTAGACGTGGATACAAGAGCTTATTTCACTGCTGCAACTTTAATAATTGCAGTACCTACAGGTATTAAAATATTCTCATGATTAGCTACATGTTATGGAGGATCTTTACATTTAACACCTTCAATGTTATTTGCTTTAGGTTTTGTTTTCATGTTTACAGTTGGAGGATTATCAGGTGTGGTTTTAGCTAACGCATCATTAGATATCGCTTTCCATGATACTTACTATGTCGTAGCTCACTTCCACTATGTTTTAAGTATGGGTGCAGTGTTTGCATTATTTAGTGCATGATACTTTTGAATACCTAAAATATTAGGATTGAATTATAATGTTTTATTAGGTAAAGTACATTTTTGAATAATGTTCATAGGTGTTAACGTAACATTTTTCCCTCAACATTTTTTAGGTCTACAAGGTATGCCAAGACGTATAAGTGATTATCCTGATGCTTTTGCAGGTTGAAATTTAGTAAGTAGTTTTGGTTCTATAATTAGCGTTATAGCTACTTGATTATTTTTACAAATTTTATATGTGCAATTAACAGAAGGTAAAGCTACTACAAGATACGTATGATTAACTCCTCAATTCTACAGTGACATCTTACAAGTATTATTAAATAGATCAAGTCCTTCTATAGAATGAGCAATTAACAGCCCTCCTAAACCTCACGCTTTTGTTAGCTTACCACTACAAAGTGGTTGAACACCTGGTATTTTCATTATTTTAAATTATACTAAGTTTGTAAAGGCCTATCAATATTCTTTATGTATACTTTTATGTATATGTATCGTATTTAAATTTACAGGTATATATTATGATTTTACATTTACAGATCTATGTATGGACGGCAGTGAAGCAAATATTGCTTCACTAGAGACCGAGGTACATCGTGCCCGTGCTACTGTCTTAGATCAAGCAGAACATTCATATCTCCAGGAACAAAATGCGAATAAAGTTGTAGAGAGTCATAACAATGCACAGGAGTTCTTAGAAAAGAACTGCTATGGTAACGACGTGACCGTGGATAACCCGCATTGGGTTAGATATCACCAAAGTGGTATGGCCGCTCATATGAGTTATCCTCAATATTTATATGAGAAATACAATATCCCATATTATGGGACAAATGAATTAGACCAGGCACGGCAAGAAATAGCTCAAGCAAAAGCTGATCTTGCTAGAGCAATGGAGGCACATAAAACGGTCGCCACTAGATTAAACCAGTTAACGGGTAAACCAATTGAAGATTTACGTCAATCCCATCCAGGTGCTTTTCAGGGTTATAGTCATTTGGGTGGTTTGTCGAGTCTGCATAGTTACTCCATATGAAGAGCTCCAAGGAGTTAAAACAGTATTATAGATTGTGTTTTGGCTATAAACTTTTAGTCTTTACATTACTATAGTAATGTTTTACAAGTATTACTAAATAGAGCTTATTTTTCTGTAGAATGGGCAGTAAATAGCCCACCTAAACCTCATGCTTTTGTAAGTTAACCTCTGCAAAGTGTTTTACCTGGTGCGCCTAGTAATCCTAACCACTTGAATACGGATAACAATGCGGATATGGATCCAGGCTCCTAGGCAGCAAGCGAGTCCATAAGTGATTTTATGACTCAATATACCGAGGCCAGCCGTACCGCTCAGGCCATCGGTGATGGTCTAGAGGAAGATAAAGAAAACCTTTTTTGGCATAAGGAGACCCTATCTAAATTACAGAGCAAGGCACCACTAGATGCAGAGGATTATGAGGACTTAACTAGATTTAATGGGATATATGGTGGTAATCTAGTCATGGTTCCAACTGATACTGTATTTGATGCTAAGACACCTTATTTAGAGGAGATCGCTAAAAACATAGCCTTCTGCATTAAAGAGGAATGTAAGCCAAATGTAGGTGAAAAACCACAAGCCTTGCAAGAAATGAAAGAAAAGGTGTTTTCATGTACATTAAAAACACCTTTTCTTTCATTTCTAGAAAACTCTGTAACTATTTTTCTACTAACTTTCCTGAAAACTGGTTGTATGTAAACTATTTGATCAAGATCCAGTGTGTATTTTACTAAAAGCTGTTCAAGTCTATCTACTAATACGCCCACAAGATCCACAAGATCCGCATCTGTACTATAAGTAAAACCAAATTGATTACCAGCCATAAGATACGAGTCCTTATTATATCTGACTCTAATATAAACAGTATATAAAGTATTACGATCTATTTTACCAAGTATTAAACTTTTAATTATATCTAGGTCAGTATTGATATTAATATATATATCTTCTAGATTAAAGGTAATAGATATAGCATTAAACGCTTTATCTATATTATAAACAGTTTCCAATTTATTATAAAAGGGGTTAGCGAGATTCGCGTAAAACTTCTTTAGACGAAGGGGCGAGGACATATTCATGGGGAACTTGTTTCTAATCATATTTTTTTTTATTAATAAGAGTCATCTAAACTTGAGTGATAATACACATACGTACTCTGTACAGTATTGGTAAATTCTAAGATTAACCTCAGACTATAAGTCCAATCACTAAGACACCGAATATAACCACGATAAGCGGCGCGAATCTATACCAAGACAAATACAGTTGGCACTTCTTAATTAAATACATATACGAATTAAGTATGTATCTACCAGAAAAGAAGAAAGAACACTGCAGATATAGTTTTCTTTCAATAATATACATATGAATCTTGGTACAGTTAGATGATACAGTAGTAGTAGCCCTAGGAAATATTTCGCAACATCTAGTGACTTAGTTACTTGTTCTAGTAAAAAACAAGATCTGATAAAGAGTAATTTCCTAGGAATCCAGAATATACTAGATAATAGTAACACAGATACATATAAAGGGCAAGAAAATCTTTAGTTGTTTCCATATAAAAAAGAAGTTGTATTCTCAAGCTACATACTAAAGTCCTCTAGTATAACGACAACAGTTATAAATACTTAATGTCTAAAAAGAGTGACTTGTTTATGCTATTATCTAATGATAGTTTTAAGAAACCTGCTAGGGTTAGTGCCAAGAACAAATTACATATAACATAGGGTGCTTTTTTATATGTTGTTGAATTCTTCGTTTTTTAATTAGTTTTGCAATGGTCTTAGGTATAATGGAAAGAATTGTTTTTTAGTTGGATGTATCTAGCCAAAGTGCTTGTATTTGGCAGAGCACGTATATGGTATAGTGAAGAAATGCATATCTATTGCACTAGTATATAAAAGAAGATTACGGTGTCTAATAATATAGATATAAAAAGAGAATTGACCGAGTGGTTTAAGGTGGTAAGCTTGAAACTTATTTGATCATTATGTGATCACATCCGTTCAAATCGGATATTCTCTGCTATAAAAGATAAGTTTATAAAATTATCTTACACGGGTTAGAGCCAGGTTGGTTAGGCGTCTCATTTGGGTTGAGAAATTGCTATGTTCGAATCATAGTAACCCGAAAAAAAATATAATTAACTATAACTAGAATAGTAAATATAACAGATATGGAATATAACAACACATCTTTTTAATCATCAAAAGATGCTAAGTATACAAAGAAATTATTATGGAATCCATGCTATATATCAAAGGGTATTTTTATATTGTCCTTTATTTCGAGAAATAAGATCTAGAGATAAAGAGTAAGACATGAACCCTTAGAGAAATTAAGTAATAAACGAAGTGAATTGAAACATCTTATTAGCTTCAGGAAAAGAAATCAAAAGAGATTCTGCAATTAGTGTGAATGAAAGCAGATAAGCCTATATGTAAATAAGTAAAACAGAGTACATACCAGTTTGAATATTAAGGGGACCCTTCCTCTAAGGCTAAATATGATATATAAGCGATAGTGTATAGTACCGTGAGGGAAAAGGATAGAAGTAGTAGTTTTATAAGCAGCTCGTGTAAAATTTTTAAGAATAATTAGAGCGTACCTTTTGTATAATGGGTCAGCAAGTTAATACTAGATGCGAGCGAAGAGCAAAGCTAAAGCAGTTAAAATTTAATGATTAGTATCTAAGATTAGACCCGAAGCCTAGTGATCTTACCATGATCAGGGTTATAAAAGCTCGAACGGTTTATCGTTGTAAAGATATCCGATGAATTGTGGTAAGTTAGTGAAAGACAAAACTGACTAGGATAGCTGGTTTTCTGCGAAACCTATATAAGTAGGCGATTTTAATAACATCTTGGCAGGTACAGCGATGTAATCCCATTAGAACTTGTAGTTTAATTACTAGATTTTGTGGATATTGGGGGGCGTGAAAACCCTATCAGTGGGTATTTGCACTCGAAAGGGCTTGGATGTATGTTGAATTATCAGACATAGTACGATAAGGTTGTATGTCAAAAGGGAAACAGCCCAGAACAAGAGTTATAAGGTTCCAAAATTATTGTTAAGTGAAATAAAGGTAGTGTTTATCTTATTCGGTCAGAAAATAGGCTTAGCAGCTGCCATTTTTTTAAGATCTCGTAACAGAGCACTGGCTATCATTTATTCTCCAGAATAAAGCTGGGTAAAGGCACCGAAAATTTAACGGATCTAAACAATATACCGAAACCTTGTCCATGTATATATAAAAACTTACTAGTTTATATCTTTATGTTTTAATCTTCTACTTATACTTAGCTGAGTAAAAACGAATTTTTTTAAGAAAAACTTCTTTTTATTATAAAGCAAGATACGGCAAAGCAGTGCAAAGCAGTGCAAAGCAGTGCAAAGCAGTGCAAAGCAGTGCAAAGCAGTGCAAAGCAGTGCAAAGCAGTGCAAAGCAGTGCAAAGCAACGCAAAGCAGTGCAAAGCAAAGCAACGCACTACAGAGCAGAGCAGAGCAGAACAGAAAAAGAATTTAAAGAAAAACTTTTTTTTTATTATACACGGGGTAGCAGAACATAGGGCATATCTTAGATTTTTTCTTTTTAAGAAATAAAATTAGTTAACCCTAGCGAGAATGCTGACATGAGTAACGATAAAGAACTAAAGTTCTCGCCTAAAGCTTATGGTAATTAATTATATGTAACGGCCTCTAAGTTTATAAAAAAAACCAGGCTTGACCTGTTCCATAGTATAAACTAAAAAAGATGATATATGGCCAGGCCAGGCCGGTCTAGCACAGGCTTCTGTAATAAAGAGGCTTTGCCCTGTTTTTATATACATACTGAATAGATGATGTAAAGGCGGTGGCTTTAAGTGCTTAGACCTCTAAACCGAAAGGACTAAACGATGAGAAAAATCAGGGCTTATAAGTAAACAACCTTTGGGTATTAGGTCTTAGGAGATAATACTAAAAATCACATATTGAAGTTTATACGATAGAAATAAAACAAAATTATGGTCTTATATCAAAGTGACAAAGGTTCTGGAAAACTTATTGCCTAGGTAGGAGTAATTCTACATAAACACCGTCCCTAAAAACCAACACAGGTAAGCTAGTAGAGAATACGAAGGCGTTTGAGTGAACAATCATTAAGGAACTCGGCAAATTGGCTCACGTAACTTCGGGATAAGGTGCGCCACTTGTCTTGCCTAATATCAAGTAGCAAGGAGGAGGCACGGAATGGTGTTGTACGACTGTTTAATTAAAACAAAGCACTTTGCGAAGACAAAAAATCGATGTATAGAGTGTGAGCTCTGCCAAATGTCGGCAGGATATAGTATTTTACTTAGTTGACTAAAATAGGCTAGGATTTGATAGAATCCCCGATCAATGGCGGCCTTAACGATGAGGGTCCAAAGGTAGCGGAATACCCTGGCCGTTAAATGCGGTCTTGCATGAATGACTTAACGATACAGCAGCTGTCTCAATGATTGGCTCAGTGAAATTGGAATAGCAGTGAAGATACTGTTTACCTCTAGATAGACGAGAAGACCCTATGCAGCTTTACTGTTACTAGTTATAGGGTATAATATTATGAGTCTTAGTGTATAAGGTAATGGTTACATATAATTGAAACACCTTTACCGCATGTATTATATTGGACCAACAATACTATATATTAGTGATTTTTATATAGTGTGATAGTAGTATCAAGACTATGGGTCTATTACCTTTTTTTTTTAATTGGGACAATTGCTAGGTGGCGGTTTATGCGGGGCACAGATCCCATAAAAAGTACCTGGGAATATCCAATTTGAATAAGTAATCTTTAATGGCAAATTTGCCATTAATTTATGGTTAAACCTAAGCTTAGGTTTGCCGATTTTACTTTTTTTTATAATTTGGCAATTATTTTAGAGAAAACTCTCTAAAATATTTAGCTAGTTTGCTTATTATTCTATTTGAGGTAGAACTTTAAAATTTATACAAGTAAGATTTCCTCTATTTATGTATAGGTGTAAACTAAACATTTTTGTATATATGTAACTATGTCTTCTACAACGGCCACGTGCCTTTTTGGGTTTACACCTAGACATTTTTTATTATGTCTTTCTCCTTTATGGTGGTGCTACATGCCACTTGCCCCTTGCTAATTGCTCTTTGGTTTATACTTTTATCTTTCTTATTATGCTTATCTACTATCTTAGACGAAATGTTTTAAATTTTTTACTTGACTTTTTTCTATGAAAAAAACATAAGCTATATGATTTTTATTTTTACATAAAAAGTTTAATGGCTTAATCTTGCTTTACTGTTTAACCTACATGTTATTCAGTCGCGTAAGCGGGGCATACGATCACAAGATGCAGAAAGGAAAGGTCTTGGATTATTGAAAAAGCTACGCTAGGGATTATAAGTTAGTCCTCCAATATTTAGTTTTGGCTTTGCCTGTTCCCTTGTTTTTCTTTAAAAGGCAACGGCCCTTGGCCTTGCTATTGTATACATAATTATTGGTAATAATCTGGCTTAATTTCAAAAAACACTTTTTGTCTTTTCTAAAGCAATAGACAAAAAGTCCATTTGAAGCGAAACTAACTTGAGCATTAATTAAGAGTTAGAACGTTCAACGACTAGAAAGTGACTAATGCTAACCATATCTTTCTATAAAATCCAGCATTTACATATATATATTATCTAAGTAAAAACCAAAATAAAGGCTCTTGTTGACTTAGGTCTCCCCCCCCTTGTTTATAGATAAAATGCTTTCGTCTAGATAGCTTTATAGTCTTAAATATTCTAAAAAAAAAAGATGTTAAAAATTTTTAATTTAAAAAAAAATCTTACTAAGCTTAATATTATAAAGAGTAAGGGGGACTCCGTCACTAAAGCTAGACATTATCCCCCTGTTACTAAAGAATGATTTAACAGTATTTACGCTTATAATAAAAACACATTAAAATCTTTGCCCAGTGCAGATAAATTTGTCATTAGATTTATTAGAGGTTATTTTAATATGTTTAGTCGTAAATTAGAAAAAAAAATTAGAGCACATCGTTTGCGTTTATGACAAAGAAGATTAAGCACTAATCGAATTTTAGTAAGTAAACCTGAACTAAAACATACTAGTGATAAGGTAATTATTAATTTATATGTCTATAACAGACAAAAAGTATATTATCTAAGCAAAATGGCCACATTAAAAACTATTGCCAACATAAACAAATATCTGACTATTAAACAAACGCTAAAATTAATAAAACTTGCCCATAGAAAGCTAGCTAAACTTTTATCCAAATATTCCTGAAATAAATTGCTTAAAAATCCCAGCTATCTTAATTTAAAAATGCTAGTGATTAAAACTAAAGGTCTAGCTATGCTAAAAAAAATTACTTTAGAAAAAAATCTTTTGATTACTAGACTTAATTTAAAAAAAAATTCTTACTTTAACTATGAAAATAAATATTATAAAGAGTTTTTAAAAAAACTTTTAACAAAAGAAATATTTTATATGCGTTTTAGACAAATAATGTTTTTAAATAAGTCTAAATTTAACAGCATATATATTTCACCGCTAGTAAGTTTACTAGGCAAAGTTTATAATAAAAAGGTAGTATTTAACATAGTAACTTTAAAAAACTATCATTTAAATAGTGATATTTTTACACAAATCTTAGCCATAAGAATAAGAAATAGAAAAAATAGAGTACTTAGAGTACTAAAGTCTTCTTTAAGTAAAGTTAAATTACCCTATTATAATAGATTAGATTATTTTTCTAAAGTTCCTAAAGAAACTTTTTTACAAAATTTATTAGTTAAAGATTTAATGATGGTTTTTAAGCAAAAAGATAGAAACTCAGATATCTTAAATAATGTTTTGCTTGAAAGTTTCCCTAATATGATGCTAACTTTAGAAAAACCTTTACCTTTTTCCTTGCTTTGCACGAAAAAAGTAGAAAAAGATAAAGTAAAGAAAATAAACCCCCGCAAAGTAAGAAACATAGAAGAGGAAATATCTTCCATTTCTATAGATCACGCTATAAATAAAGACGAGCATATACTACAATTTGTTTTAAACGCTATTAAACATAAAACTGTAAGTGGTATAAGAATAGAAGCAGCAGGTAGAGTAAGTAGACGTCTTATTGCTTCTAGAGCAGTGTATAAAGTTAAACATATAGGTACAATAAGAAATATATTTTCTTCATATAAAAAATTACCTGCTGTAATTTTAAGAGGTAATTTAAGATCAAATCTACAGTTTTCTAAAGCTAAAAACAAAACTCGTATAGGAGCTTTTGGCTTAAAAGGTTGAATAAGTAGTGTTTAAAAGCTTTTTAGAGAGTTTTTTCTACTCTCTGCTCTGCTCTGCTCTGCTCTCACTTTAAGTTATATAATTTGCTTTGCACAAAAACAAGCTCAAGCTCAAGCTTATGGACAAAAAATTGGAAAACGCAATACAAGAAAGGCTGTTTACAGTGTTCCGCGGTATAGAAAAGCATAGGGTCCCTGTCATGAAAAGGGAAGCTTGTTTTCACGAAAAGGGACAAAGGGCCCGCAAAAAAAGTCAAGAAAATAAGGGTCAGATAGAAAATAATTCTAGATAATAAAAATATAAATGAAGAAATAGTCTGAGCCATTTTGAGAAAAATGGAAATAAAAGATAAAAAGCTTTTATGATAACAACGTTGAACAGGCTTATTGCGCAAGAGAGCACAAATTGAGTGCGCAGTTTGGCACCTCGATGTCGGCTTAGCTTATCCACATGAATGTAAGAATTATGAAGGGTGGGACTGTTCGTCCATTAAAAAGCTACACGAGCTGGGTTAAATACGTCGTAAGACAGTATGGTTTCTATCTTCTAGAGGAAATTAGAGTAAAATAAGGATAGCCCCAATGTACGAAAGGAATCGGGTATGTTAACCTATGGTTTACCTGTTGTTTGTGTACCTATATTAGAAATGGTTATAGCTCAAATAAACTAAAAAGCGTGATGGTCTATAGCTTTTTATGGTAGCTATTATACACTTAAATAGATTTTAACATAGGCACGGCAGGAAGGCTAAGTTAGCTAAAGGTAAATGCTGAATGCATATAGGTATGAAACTTACCTTAGGATACTCTTAAATAAACGTGGTTTAACACTACGTAAATAAATTAAAAAAGCTCTTATCTAAAAAAGCTCTTATATAAAAAAAAAGAGCTTTTTTAATAAGAGCTTTTTAATTAATAGGCTTTAGTTGAAAGATTTGTGAGGGTTTTAGGCATAAAGTACTAATTGTTATTACTTAACTGATTGTTACACATATCTTATATTGTATTTTTAGCCTGGTTAGCATAAAAGTGATGCAACCGTTTTGTAGTCGGTAGAAGCAAGTGCGATACTTGCACTGGGCTTATTTCGGGGTAAATATTCTATAGGTGGTTTGCTTTTAAAGGCCCAGTAGTCAAGTGGTTAAGACGTGACATTTTCACTGTTGAGGCGAGGATTCGAATTCCTCTTGGGCTATAGTTTAACTAGTTATATTTTTATTTACACTATATATGCGGATTGATGTAATAGTAGCATAATTGGTTCATGCCCAGCATATGAAGGTGCAAATCCTTTGTCCGCATTTGTTGGCTGCTTT
>JAABUQ010003770.1_pt1 | contig 26953 bp, 31 predicted proteins | sample 5560001 | NCBI WGS metagenome assembly JAABUQ01 (sample SAMN10711888, study PRJNA513371) | rock metagenome | isolation source: Antarctica rocks | place: Antarctica: Victoria Land, Finger Mt nord | collected 2015-12-18 | reverse complement strand
ATTCCCAAACCTGTTTGCTTGGGTGATGGAGCAGATGGGTGAGTTGCCCCGACCCAGAATCTCTAAAAAGTTAGCAAAGTCTCAAAGACTTACCCTGCAAAGTGTCCCGGCTTAAATTGGTAGCCTCTGCTTTTTCTACTGATCACTTTTAATCAAGCAGTTGAGGTTCAAAGCAGAACCATAACCCCTAACCTAACTGCACAAAGGAATAGAGGAGTTAAAGCTCATGCAGCATCCTTAGGGCCACCACTGCAAGTAGACTTAAAAGTTAAGACAAAACGGCAGTTGCCCCGCCCAGCTAGAGCCGAAAAAATCGCACCTGAACCGAAACTTAGACTGATACCAGGACCAGCATTAACGGAGCAAGTAGGGCCTGCATATGGTCGAGGAATTGAGGTCCAAGTAATTAATCCTTAAGGTTTGTGCTGTGTGATCGCGGAAATCTGTCCTCCTTGCTCAGACGGCACCGCTCCGAATGTTAAAATTTGGAGTCCCAATGTCTGAGTAGAGATTCGCATGATTCCCGATCGAGTGCTTGTAAAGATTAAGCGACTAATACCTGAGGCAAAACTGCCCAGATATGAACATCCTGGTGACTCAGGTGCGGATCTTGTTGCCGTCACTGATTACACACTGCAACCTATGCAGCGGTTTGCTGTGCCAACTGGTATATCAGCGGAGGTGCCAGTTGGATTTGAACTACAGATTCGCCCAAAGAGTGGCTTGGCGCTCAAGCATGGTGTGACTGTTCTGAATAGCCCTGGAACTGTTGATGCTGGTTACAGAGGAGAAATTAAGGTACTCTTACTCAACTTAGGGTCTGAACCCTTCTATATAAGTAAAGGACAAAAGATTGCTCAGCTTATTGTTGCGCCTATTGCTTGGGGGCAATTTGAGGAAGTTGAAAACCTAACAGAATCACAGAGGGGTAGCGGCGGATTCGGTTCCACAGGTATCATTTATGTTGAGGTAGACGACGAGCAATCGCAGCATTAATCAATATTTTTAAAAACTGATATGACAGATATAACTAATTTTTTGGAAGAGTCGCTGACTGAGCAAGAGGGCTGTCTACTACAGCCTTTTGTTACTAATTTAGAGCGTTCGGTCTTTGGTTTGCGGAATTTACCTGAAGTTGTAAAAGGTGCACTATTTTCACGCTATAGCCGTAGTAATAAAGGTTTGCGTCGCATCCTGCTTGATGAATTTATTAAAGCACCGGAAGCTGATTTTGCTCGTATTGTTGGTGAAACTGCTAACAATAACACCGATCAATTGGTGGCAGTTCAACAAGCAGAAGCATTTTACGATCGCGTTCTGATTGGTTACGGCGATGACTCAGTCGCCGAACTAGGGGGCGCACACATTGCCTGTGAAGGAATTAGCAATATTGCAGCAAAAGCTCTTGAGGACAGCCGTTTAGGAATTTCCCCACTGGAGAAGTCAACCAGATACGTCCCGTTTAATCGAAAAATTAATGGACGCTATCGCTATTATCGTGAACCATCCATTATGGCATCCAGCCATGCAATGCGCTATGAGGCAACACTCGATCATTTATTTGATACTTACACTGCATTAATCGAGCCTCTACTTGGTTGGGTACAGGCTTACACACCTAAAGACGCATCAACCTCTGATCGAGCTTACAACAGTGCAACAAGAGCTAAAACTTTGGACTTGTTGCGCGGTTTACTGCCAATGGCAACCCTGACTAATGTTGGTTTATTTGGCAATGGACGCGCGTTTGAATACATGCTCGTAAAGCTTGCTGCTTCACCCCATAAAGAAGTTCGGGCGCTGGGTTTGTTTATGCAACAAGAACTAGACCAAATGATTCCCTCATTTGTGAAACGCGCAAAAACTGAACGTGGTCTGCAATATGCGCGTTATTTATCGACAAATCGCGAACGCATAGAAATACTTGCACAAAAACTTTTAGGGCAGCTTAAACCAGCATCAACATCAATTGTTCAATTAGTTGAATACGATTCGGATGCAGAGGTCAAGATTGTTGCAGCTATCCTTTACCCGTACACGGATTTGACGTTCGAGCAAATTAAAGCACACGTCGTTGGACTGTCAACTTCAGAAAAAGTAGAGATTATCAATACATACATTGGCAGACGAGAGTCGCGATTCCACCGCCCAGGACGTGCTTTTGAAGAAACGTACTACGCATTTGATATCCTAGCTGATCTGGGCGCGTATCGCGATCTGCATCGACATCGAGTTCTTACTCAAGAACGCCAGCATTACTCTGTCCGTCATGGGTATGTCGTGCCGCCAGAACTGAAAGAAGCAAAACTGGCAAAGCCCTACCAAAAGGCTTTGGAAAACGCTGCCGAAACAACTGAGCTGATTTGCAAAGACTTACCGGATGCAGCGCAATATGTTGTACCTTTTGCCTATCGGGTGCGCTGGCGAATTAAACTGAATCTTCGCGAAGTTTACCATTTCGTTGAATTACGAAGTTCACGGCAGGGGCATCCTTCCTACCGCACCATTGCCCAGGAAATGTATCAACACATTCGTGCTGTTCACCCAATATTAGTCGCTAATATGCATTTTGTAGACCTCAATGACTATACTTTAGAGCGATTAGCGGCAGAGCAACGGATTGATACAAAATCGCAGCCACGAAATCAGGAACAGCTTCCAATGTCCTGACTCACAATGCAAATTAAAAGCACAAGGATAGTAAACAATGGCTGTTGATGACCAAAGACCAACATGGGACGAATATTTTTTGATGTTGGCTAAACTTGCCGCCACTCGCTCAACTTGCCTGGCATTTCCGGTAGGTGCAGTGATTGTGAAGAACAAGCAGCTTCTAGCAACTGGTTACAACGGCACCCCCTCTGGTTCGGCTCATTGTACAGCTCAGGGATACTGCTATCCCGGCTTAAGTAGCTGTGATGCTAGTACAACGATGCCATCCCGGGCTGTACATGCTGAGGCAAACGCGATCGCACAAGCTGCCAAGCACGGTATCGCGACAGCTGGTGCCAGTATTTACGTAACCCTAGAACCCTGTCTTTCTTGCTTAAAGTTAATTATTTCAGCTGGTATTAGCGAAGTTTTTTATGAATCTCCCTTCAATAGTGGAGAGAAAGCCTTGGTGAGAGATTCTTTTGTCAAAGAGGGATTAGTCACCCTGAAACAGATCCATCTGACCGAAGCAACAGCCCAAAGAGCGGCTTTATTTTTATTAAATCCCACTTCTATTGATACCGCAGCGGCAGAAGTTCAAAAGACCTGGAACTGAATCTTTAAGATACCTTCCAGTTACCAGATTTTAGTCATCAGTAAGACAAATCCCGATACTTCTGGATCGCCACTGACCGTTTCGGGATTGTCCAAAATTTCGGGTTGTTGATTAGGACGGTAAATGTAAACCCTTCGGTTCTTCCGATCAATTAACCAGCCTAGTGAGGTCCCGTTATCAATGTACTCCTGCATCTTATCCTGTAATTTACTGAGGCTATCGCTGGAAGAGCGTAACTCAACCACGAAGTCTGGGCAAATCGGAGCAAATGAGGCTTTTTGTTCCTCCGTTAGGGCATTCCATCGCTCCAGTTTGACCCAAGATGCATCGGGAGAGCGGGTTGCCCCGTTGGGTAGCGTAAAGCCCGTACTGGAGTCGAAGGGTTCACCTGTGCCGTCTTGTTCTGCCCAGTTCCCAAGCTGTACAGCAAGTTTAAAGTTGCGGTTGCCTGTATCTGAGAAGGCTGGTGGCATGATGACAACTTCCCCGTTGGCTGTGCGCTCGATTCGCAGATTGCTATTGGCTTGACAGAATTCGTAGAACTGCTCCTTGGTCATCTGCACAAGCGAGGGCAGATTAACCGTCAAGGGTATGTTTTCAGTTTGAATGAGAAGCGTCGTCATTTTTCATGTCCCTGCCATATCGTAACTTATACGCACCCCAACACCGCTTGCCGCTTATGGTATTCAGCATGGTTGATGTTGGGCTTTTCTAGGTCTGAGCCTGTTCGGACTACGGCTGTTTTGTAGACAATGCCGCCCAATCCTTTGGAGATAATTCTAGGGTCAAATCTAGTTTCGACGAAGGAATTAGACATTCCCCTTTTGCTGTAACTCTCGTTCTATCTGAGCGGCGATTGTCCGCCGCAGCCATTCAGTCATATCAGGCAGTGATCGCACATAGGCGTCTAACTCTACTGGCATCCTTACCGCCAGTGGCTTTGATGCCAACGACTCATCGCCATACCTTGGTTTTAATTTTTGGGAAGGATTAGGATTCGACATTTGTTTGCTGCCGTAGATCTTTTTCTACTTTATCTGTGATCGCTTGCCGCAGCCATTCAGCGCGATTAGGAAGTGATCGCACGAACGCATCTAAGTCTGGAGGCAGTTTCACTGATATTGGTCTTCGCGCTACCTCTCCTACCTGGTCGTTCTTAAATTTGTACTTCGGATTAGGGTTGCCCATATTTGTGGTCTACCACAATTTATCTGTGATATTATCTGTACTAACAGGTTGAAGCCAGAGGGAGATGAGTGGGGACTCTTTGTGCCTCTGGCTTAGCCTCAAATCAGCGTATACCGCAATCAAGGTCTGTAATGAATTCTAACCTACTAGATGAAAGAGCGATCACTCAAATCGAGTTAAACCGTTACTTAGAGGCTCAAGCCCAAGCAATTGCCCCTGAGCACAACCCTCTAGTCCCAGTCAAAATCAAAGTAGTGCGCGTCGGCTTTACCCGCAATGCCTCGAAAACGCCCTACGCTGTTTATAAGGTTGGCACTCGCCGTTGCTGCACCTTCATCAAACGAAAGTTCTTCATGGAATTAATACAAATCCTGCTGAAGTTGAAGTACGGCATAGAGGAAAAGATTCGTACTATCACCTCTTCAGAAAGCTTTGGCTTGGCGATAACTACAGCCACGCAAGAGCAATAGATTACCAGCATTTTTCTCAACAAATTTCTTGAGCGTTATAACCAGGTAGCGCTAGAACTGACAGAGCCGCAGAAGTGCGATTGCAACGACTTGTACGACATGTGCGTCCACGCAATCGCCTCTGTGTTGCAGCCAAAACTCACAGATATCGTGAAACCTCAGACCCCACCCCCACTGAGGTATGAACCCTACGCCAGAGGACATAAAGCTTGCGCTCAGAATGGAAAAGTATATCAGCAATACAAGGCAGGTGTAGTATGACAGAATCAAGTGACCGCTTAGATCGAATCGAACAGATGCAGGAATCTAACAATAGATTCCTCGTAGCTTTTAGTGCCAGTGTGGAGTCACTTAGAGCTAGTGTTGCAGAACTGACTGATGACGTGAGGAACACCAGAGTAGAGATCCGTGAACACAGAAGGCAGATGCGAGAAGTGTTGCACCGCATTGATAACAATACAGAAAGCATCCGTGACCTGCAAGCAGATACTTATGAGTTGAGGATTGAAAACCAAAGGATCTTAAGATATCTAGAGGGATTGAGTAAAAATGCTTAAACAATTCCGCTGCATCCGCAACCAACCAAATCCCAGCACTCCCCTGCGCGATCCGCCGCAGGCGGTAGCGTTACACGATTTTCCTTAGATAAGTTGTAGTTTTAGTGTTCCCAGTTTGGGGGGGGCTAATTAACTTGACAGTTTGAAGCCTATTTATACTAAATGAATTTGCGTATTACAATATATACATATTTTAGATGCCGTAAGGCGTTGAGCACAGCACAAACGTGAAGGCCCTGGAGCCGTTCCCATCGTGGCTGTTCAAACCTCAGATGCCGTTAGGCGTTAAACAAATCCCTTTTTATACTTTTTTAAGTATAAAAAGGGATTTGTATTAGGCTAGCCGTTTCTTTCATAGGCTCTACGGGCAGCAAAAGCAGAATCGCCTTGAGACTGTCCTTCGCTACGGCGGAACGAGTTAGCATCTGGGGTCATGATATTTTGGACTACAGTCGCATTGGTATCTCCACCGCTCCGTTGTCCTGCACGGTATTGCAGGGATGACTTCCTTGCACTAGCCCCTACTGTTCCTCCATCAGCAAAGTTACCGACATAGCTTTGCTTCATATCGTTCCATGAATTATTTTTCTTGAGTGCTCTGTAGAACTGAGCGTCTGAATTCTGTGTACGTTTGCTTAGATTTTCTTTGTCTTGCTGTAAATTTGTTGTGGATTGTGCCCATTCAACCTTTAAGTTATCTCGTTGTAATAGAAACGGTCGTCTCCAAAGTGATGTTTCTGGTTCAATGCACGCCATAGTAAGTATGGTTGGTGGCGAATATTACCAAGCTTGGGGAGACTTTCTTTACAGCAACCAGACTGATGTAGTTTGAGATACAAAGTCAGGTACAAATTTACGTCTCAATTAGGCTAGAGTCTTTTGCAGACGTTGAGATGCCTGACCAGATCGCTGAGTTACTTGATTCGACGCGACTCCTGTTCGACTTACAACGGGGGAACGAAATCGCTCAAAGTCTCTCTGGTTGCCTTGAACCAGAGGCGATCGCGGGTCGGGTGACTGATGGTTTAGTTGAAAAGTTTGATTGTGCCTTTGCCCGGATTTGGCTCTTAGAACCCGATCAAACAATCCTCAAGCTAATTGCTTCCTCTGGAATGTATACCAATACAAACGGCTGGTTTGCCAGAGTACCCATGGGAGCCTATAAAGTTGGCAAAATTGCTCAGAACCGTGTTTCTTTCTTGAGCAACAACCTGGCGGAAGAGCCTTGGGTTGGAGATCGAGACTGGGCGATCGCCAACGGTATTCGAGGGTTTGCAGGCTATCCCCTGGCGATTAAAGGCAGAGTGGTAGGAGTTCTGGCAACCTTTAGCCATCATGCAATGGCACCTGAGTTTCTAGAGGTTTTGCAGACTCTTTGTACAGTGGTAATTATTGCGTTAGATACTGCTTTACAGTACCAGAAGGAAAAGCAAACCTGGCAGTCTTCAGCTCACAGCCCAGCCTTTAGTCACCTTTCCCTATCCGAGCAATTAGCCAGCGTTCTGAGTTCGGCTCGACTAACACTCGTTGGAACTGAGCAGCCTTTAACTTTCCCCCTGGCTTATGTATTTCTGCAAGCAGCGGAAATCTTGAACCGAATTGGATGCACTTACTATAGGCTAATATACACCGTAGAGTCCGTGGCGCTAGAGGCGATTGTTCCAGCGACTGATATGGCCCATGATCAAAGGGCTTCGATAAAGTCTGCCTTGGATGAGTTGTTTTTCCCCGTTTCCTGCTTGGGAGGAGTACTGCAAATCCAAACAGGCGTCAACCAAAGAGCTATTCAAGTTGTCCTTAAAATTCCATACTCCCACTCTACATTGGGGGGATGCTTACGAATTCGGTGCAGTTTACCCGTTCTACAGATGGCATTTACTCATTTATCTTTTTTGGCAGGACTGACGGTCTGCGATCATACGGACGAGGAAGTGCCACTGCTTACCGACGACATAAACCAAATTCAATCTGCTAAGCGGGTGCTATGGCTTCAGCAGGGGAGTCAGGCGTTACCTAAGGGAATCAAGGCTAAAGTTGACTTGTCAATCAGTCCAGGAAAACTACGTGATGCAGTAGAAACCGTCATCCGTGGTAAATCCTGGGGGATTCAGTCTGATGCTGAAGTGCAACAACTTCTTTCAGAACGGGAACTGGAAATTATGTCTCTCCTGGTTCAGGGATTACGAGATCGTGATATCGCCAACCATGTTGTGATCAGCGAAAGCACCGTCAAATTTCACATCAACAACATTCTCACTAAGCTCAAGGCTCGTACTCGTTACCAGGCACTTCACCAAGTGATTGTGAATGGCTGGATTCTGTAGGATTTTTAGGGTCGGTGACTCCGACGAATTTCTGTAATTTGATCAGCTACGTCCAAAATAGCCCGAGGCATTTCCGGCCCTGTCAAAATGATATCTATGTGAGCAGGACGTTTTTCGAGAAAAGCTAAGACTTCGGATTCTGGAATTAAGCCAAAGTTAATCGCCAAACTCAGCTCATCCAGAACAACTAGAGAATATTTGCCCTCGAACACCACTTCTTGAGTATGCTGCCATAGCTTTAGCAAGGAGCGATTCTCTGCCTCGTCTAGGTGTGGAGTGTCAATGCAGCGGGGTAGGTCACAGCGAATCCAATCCAGGTTTTGTCCTAGCTGGATGGGATGCTCGTGACCTTGACCAATTCCACCTTTGAGGAACTGGATGACTAGGACTGAAGTACCATGACCGGCAATGATCAGGGCTTGAGCCATCACATTGGTAAAAAAACTGCGGTGGGAGCAGGTGAATACTTGCACCAGTCCTTCCACCGGGTAGGGTAGGCTGCGAGGTGAATCGAGGGTTGGGGTTTCTAGCTGGGCAACCATAAGGCGACTTTCAACGATGACGAAGGGAATTACTTCAGAGAGAGTATATCAGTTTATATATAGCGTACTCTCTAAGTGAGCCTGTTGATTAAACGCTAGATATATAAATACGTCAACAGGGCTGAGATAGTTGACGCTTAGTATAACAATAGTATTGCTGATGAAAGCAATGAGCTTTCGTGCTGTATGCTGGTAAGGTTTCGGAGGCAACGGCAATGTCCTGGCAGCGTCCAGATGGTCGGCAACTAGACCAAGTGCGTCCCATCAGCTTTGAGCAAGGCTTTACCCGCTTTGCAGCTGGATCGGTTCTAACTAAGTGCGGCGATACTCAGGTGCTTTGTAGTGTAACTGTCCAGACTGGGGTACCTAAGTTTTTGGCAGGAACTGGTAGGGGATGGCTAACAGCTGAGTACCGGATGCTCCCTGGAGCAACGCCCCAGCGTCAAGAAAGGGAATTCTTAAGACTGTCCGGACGTACCCAAGAAATTCAGCGGCTAATTGGCCGCAGCTTACGGACGGCACTGGATTTAGAGGCACTGGGAGAACGCACGGTGACTGTAGATGCGGATGTGTTGCAAGCGGATGCTGGCACCCGGACAGCAGCCATCACTGGGGGATTTGTGGCACTGGCTAGCGCGATGGAAAAACTTTTGCAGCAGGGTGTGTTAGAGCGCTCGCCCATTCGTCATCAAGTTGCAGCCATTTCGGTGGGGATAATACAGGATGAGCCATTTTTGGATTTGAACTACCTCGAAGATGTAGCTGCCGCCGTTGATTTCAACGTGGTTATGAATGAACAGCTCAGCATTATTGAAGTTCAGGGAACAGCTGAGGAAGAAAGCTTCAGCCGTATCCAGCTAAATCAAATCATGGATTTGGCTGAAAAGGGCATTCGAGAATTGCTGCAAGCCCAACAGCAAGTGATTCGAGTAGGGAGTAGGGAGTAGGGACTTTTCAGTCCATATATTTTTATTGCAAACCTCGGAGAGTGCCTACTCCTACAGGCTTCATTTTTGAGACAATCGGAAACGATTAAATCAAATTTACTGTCCAAATCCATCAAACTCAGGATTAGCAAACTACACAAGGGAGTATCGCGCTATATGAAATTAGCTTACTGGATGTATGCAGGTCCAGCCCACATCGGCACCCTGCGCGTCTCCAGTTCCTTCAAAAACGTCCACGCAATTATGCACGCTCCGATCGGAGATGACTACTTCAATGTCATGCGCTCGATGCTAGAGCGGGATCGGAACTTCACGCCGGTTACTATCAGCTCTGTTGACCGTAATGTCTTGGCGCGCGGCTCCCAGGAGAAGGTGGTAGACAACATCACCCGTAAGGATGCTGAGGAACACCCTGATTTAATCGTGTTAACCCCAACTTGCACCTCTAGCATTCTGCAAGAAGACCTGCACAACTTTGCTGAGCGGGCATCATTGGAGGCAAAAGGGGACGTTATGCTGGCGGACGTTAACCACTACCGGGTTAATGAACTGCAAGCTGCTGACATTACCCTCCGGCAAATCGTCCAGTTCTACATCGAGAAAGCTCGCAAAAAAGGCGATCTACCAGAGGGCAAGACGGAAAAACCCTCGGTCAATATCATTGGCATTTCCAGCCTCGGATTCCATAACCACCACGACTGCACAGAACTGAAGCGGCTGATGGCTGACCTCGGCATCGAAGTCAACCAGGCAATTCCAGAAGGAGCTTCAGTTCACAACCTAAAGCATCTGTCCCGCGCCTGGTTTAACCTAGTGCCCTATCGCGAGTTGGGCTTAATGACAGCTAGTTACCTGGAGCAAGAATTTGGGATGCCCTATGTGGACATTACACCGATGGGTGTGGTAGAAACGGCTCGCTGCATCCGCAAGATTCAGCAGGTAATTAATGAGCAAGGTGCCAGTGTTAACTACGAAGACTACATCGAAAACCAAACTCTACACGTCTCGCAAGCGGCTTGGTTCTCCCGCTCGATTGACTGTCAAAACCTAACGGGCAAGAAGGCTGTTGTGTTTGGCGATAACACTCATGCAGCTGCTATGACCAAGATTCTGGCGCGTGAGATGGGTATTCATGTGGTCTGGGCTGGTACTTACTGCAAGTACGATGCTGACTGGTTCCGCGAGCAGGTAAGCGAGTACTGTGATGAAGTCATCATCAGCGAAGACAACGGTGCGATTGGGGATGCGATTGCTCGTGTTGAACCATCTGCCATCTTCGGCACCCAAATGGAACGGCACGTCGGTAAGCGGCTAAAAATCCCTTGCGGTGTAATTGCCGCTCCGATTCACATTCAAGACTTCCCTATCGGTTACAAACCTTTCCTGGGTTACGAAGGCACGAACCAGTTGGCAGACTTGGTTTACAACTCCTTCACACTAGGTATGGAAGACCACCTGTTAGAAATCTTTGGCGGGCACGATACTAAGGAAGTGATCACAAAGGGAATTTCTGCTGATTCCGACCTTTCTTGGCAGAAGGAAGCTCAAGTGGAACTGAACAAGGTTCCAGGCTTCGTTCGCGGCAAGGTGAAGCGCAATACCGAAAAATTTGCTCGCGATCGTGGCTTCGCCGAAATTACTGTGGAAGTGATGTACGCTGCCAAGGAGTCAGTGGGCGCGTAAACTAGATAGGCTACTCCGCATTCAATTTGCCCAACAGAGGGGGGGATGGGGTGATGTAAGACTGCCCTTTGGCAGAGGGTTTAAGGGCTTGTTCTCCCCCTCTCCCACTCTCCCCCTCTCCCCCTCTCCTTCTTCACCCGTTTTTGTAGAGTAAACCTGCCACAGTAGTTAGTCGTAATTTATAGTATTTTACTATACTTTGTATTGAAATTGTACCACTTAGTCCTTCCACTTTTTCTATGTTGAAAGTCATGGTTTTCTGTATTACAAGTCATATTTTAAGTCAGTCCTCAACTCTTAAAAATCATTTGGGGAAATCAGAGCCTGGTCAGACCAGCATATATGCTTATCAGCAGAGATGGACAGTAATTGAAGTCAGCGATGATGCGTAAGTCCCTTCTGACTCAGTTAAGATAGCCATATCTGTATCTCTCAAAGGCTAGTTATGACTCAGAATGAGGATAATGATCGCTCCTAGATCAATGAATCTTCTTCACATTCGGGTATACGGTACTGGGGTAAAGTTGAGGTCATAGAAGAAGGAAATACTTATAGAATTAATCGTATTGAAATTAAGCCCAAGCACCGTATTAAGCCACAAATCCATTATCACCGCAGTGAACATTGGGTCGTAGTCTCTGGTATAGCAAAGGTAAACTGTGGCGACGATGAGAAATTACTTAATCGGAATGAGTCAACTTACGTTCCTGCCGCAACGCTTCATAGCGTAGAAAATCCAGGGTTTATTCCACTAATTCTGCTAGAAATTCAAAATGGTGAGTACATGGGTGAGGATGATACTGAGCGTCCTTATGACTTGACCGTGGCCAGCCTGTAGCTGAAATCAAGTAGTGTTATAGCTATTTGCTGTCTGCGGCAAAGTTGTTCCTGAAATAACATCGCGCCGATCTCGCGTGCTATGAAAGTACGAAGCTGTGACGCGGGTGCTGGCGCAGCACGTGTCCACTAAGGTGTTCACTCAGACTGTGCTCATAGAACGGCGAGGTATCGAAATAATCGAATAAATACTACTGAAACATTTTATACTCTAATTTGGGGAGAATTCCCCATAGTATTTGGGGGATTCTCTCCTACCCATAGCCATGCCAAATTTGCCAAAATCTACTATAGGGCTGCCTTATCTCCCACTCACTTATATGGATTACCTTTACTATTTGGCAAACACCAATCTCATCTATCGTTGGCTACGTCAGCTTGATTCATCTTCACCCACCAGCAAGGCTGATGAATTTGGCTTTGATGAGTTTGTCGCCAGGACAGTCTGCCATTGCAACAGATTTGTGGCCTTACACAATCTTCGTAACAAGCATGTAGAAGCATGAAAACTTATAAAGAAAAAATCTTAGTAGCAGACGACGAAGCCAGCATACGTCGCATTCTAGAAACCCGGCTTTCTATGATTGGTTATGATGTTGTTACCGCCGCTGATGGTGAAGAAGCCTTAACCACATTTCACCAAGTTGGTTCTGACTTGGTAGTCTTAGATGTCATGATGCCCAAGCTAGATGGTTACAGCGTGTGTAAAGAATTGCGACAGAAATCCAGCGTCCCGATTATTATGCTAACAGCGCTAGTGGATGTGGCTGCCCGCATCGCTGGATTGGAATCAGGGGCCGATGACTACCTCGTTAAACCTTTTTCCCCCAAGGAACTGGAAGCCCGGATTCGCTCAGCGCTGCGCCGAGCGGAAAGAACAAGCTCTTGTAGCATTCCCAGTTCCGAGGTAACTCAGGTAGGAAAGTTGAGGGTTGACACGAATAAGCGGCAAGTTCAGAAAAACTCAGAGCACATTAGGCTGACTGGAATGGAGTTCAATCTTCTTGAGTTATTAATTGCTCACTCTGGAGAAGCCTTTTCCCGCTCAAGAATTTTGCAGGAGGTATGGGGATACGCACCAGAGCGGCGTGCAGATAATTGGGTGGTGGATATTCACATCTCCCGCTTGAGAGCAAAGTTGGAAGACAATCCGAATCATCCAAATCTAATTTTGACAAGAGGCAGTGGTTACTTGTTCCAAGGGCTTGTTGAGCTAGTCCAGCCATAGCCTGTAGCCTAAACTCAAAGCTTGATTCAATCCTTACTCATTTAGCAGGCCTTGAATGACTTGAGATAACTCCTGCCGGGTTGACTTTCTCAGCAGGTAACGCCTAACAAGCCAAATTGAGTAGCCAATCCCTACCAACTCGAAGGTCGGTGCCAACAGTGGAATATCATTTAGGGCATCTATAACCGCTAAGACTACCCTGAACGTAATTATCGCAGCCAGAATCAGAGCGACACTGGTAAGTGGCTGCTTGTATTCGTTAAATAACCGACCTAAATAATCAGGCAACTGCGCTAGGAAGACGGAAATTTGTGTTCCCAAGCGTTGCCATGTTTGGTCAGACTGAGCACTAGGAGGTAGCTTTGATAGGGGCGCGGTTTCTAACGCTGCCATATCATTGGATTCGGTTGCATCGGATTCTGGTTGTTGCTGTTGAGAGTCCATAGGGCTTGAACTTATTAGTTTCAAAAAGTAGATATGAGAAAACTTAACTATCATCAGTAACAGTCTACCTGACATGCAGACCAAAATGATGATTGACCTACAATTAGCGGATTAGGACTTTAGTTCGCTGGAATGTAATGTGCTCTCGACGTCAAAATCAGGTAAACTAAGAGCAGGATCCGGATACAAAATTGTCTCAAAGCCAACTATTTTTATGTCTCGTTTAATTCCGATTATCCGCAATTCATTCATCCGCCTTGAAGGCTTGCTTTATCAGCTCTTCGGCTTTGTCAAACAGATCTTTGTCTGGTTAAATCAGCAACTTAAATCCCTCGCTAAGCTTTTGGGGTTGGCAGAGTCTCAATATTTCCTGGAAGATGAGGCCCAGCGACAAAAAACATCTGCAGCAGAGCCTGAGCTCCCGGCGTCAACGCCTCAAAATTTCTCTCCCACCGCTAACTCCACTCGCCGCCGTCCTGATACTAGTATGGACTACTTCCGAAAACTGGCTCAGCAGGTAAAGACTTCGAAGTAGCGCTGCGTTTACTCTAAACATATTCCAGCGTTCGATCCATTGGCAGGAATTCTCCAGTCGTAGCATCTGTGTTCATGCAGGAAAAGGCATCTTCTGGAGACAGCCTTTCAATTAAATAACCTTGAGATGATATTTGTACCACATACATTCTAATTTGCTTGTGTGGAATCAATATCTTCTTTCCGGTAGGAGCAATGGTCAGTATCCACTTCCGAATGAAACTACGTTGCACGATCGCTAATGGGAACCACTCCGAATTGACTAATCTCGCTGCCAATACATGTTGGTGCCAGTCTAACGTTCCCCAGATGAAAGAACCATCAACTTGTTTGGTAACGTCATAAGCTTGAGCCCAGTTGCCGCTGAAAGTGTTAAAAGTGACGATACTCGTCTCCTCAGTGTTATCTTCCAGCATCTTCATGAGTACACGCGGATCGTACTTAGATTGATTCAACACAGAACTGAATTTATTTATCTGTATTTTTTTTAATTGCTTTACCAGTATAGTGCCAATTTTTACAAAGCCCCTTCTGTTTGACTTTCCACTACTTTTAGATCGTCAAGTGTGTCGATATCAAAGGGGTTGCCCGTGTCGTCGCAAGCGACTTCTACTACAGGGTGGACTCTCATTAGCACTCGTGCCCCTTCATCACCAGTCAGCTGCATCGCCTCACTCCATAACGAACGAGCCAGCAGAACTGGATTCCGACGCGCCCCTTTGTAGGTTGCCACAGCAAAGCAAGCACCCTTAGAATAAGCAGCAGCAAGCCGTCTGTAAGCCTCTGCACCTACGAAGGGTTGGTCTCCAAGCCCTACGCAGAGTGCTTCTACTTCATCACCTGGTTCTAGCACTGATAATGCTGATCTTAGGCTCCAAGCGATTCCCTGTTGCCATGTCTCGTTATGCACCACTACGACATTGGCAGGAGCGATCGCAGCTATTTCGTCAGAATTGTGCCCAACCACAAGCAGTACCGGTTTAAGCTCACTCTCAATAGCAGCATCCAAGGCGTGAGAAACTAGCGGGCGTCCACTGAGAGGTGCAAGCATCTTAAGATGTTCACTTCTGAATCGTGAACCCCAACCAGCAGCAAGTACAACGACAGCAATTTGCCCCATTACTAGCCCGCGAATTCGATATAGATGAACTACAAAATCTATACTAGAACTTCACAATCCGGTTATACGCGGCTATACCCTACTACGGAACCGCTTAGATTCCAATGCCTCCTAAAATCACCGACACAGTTGCATGGCAGCAGGCTGAACTGCTGATGCAACCCGCTTTCATCCGAGTCATCGATCAAATCCGTAAACATCTTGACCAATCCGCCTGGAAGGGAACTTACGAGGATGTGCTGAGCTGGCCAGAGGGAACAACAGATGAAACTAAAGCTATTGTTACCCAACTGTTGCAACAGATGGAAGCCGCTTCCCCGGTGGAGCTAGCTGAAATTGAACAAGCTCTCAGCCAGTTGCCAACTCCTCATCCGGGTTACTGTCTGTGCTTGCAGCATCAAGGTTTGCCGCAGGTTAGTATCGACCTGTGGGAACTTTGCTATCAAATCTGTTTTCTCAACTACAGCCCGCCTCTCGATCAGTCAGCTAGCAGGGAAGTGGAAATTGACACAAGCCTAATTGATGAAACCGGCGACGTGGATTGGCAGCGCTTAGATGCCAAGGCAGGCAAGTTAGTCGAGCAGGTGTTCGCTAACTTGCCATCTGTTTGATTGTGACCTTTTTTGGGACTGCATCTGGCTCTGGGTTGAAGATGGAGTCGGCCCCTGATTACGAAAAAGCACTAAAGGAATACTGAAAGTTCCCAAAATGATCACTGCTCCAGCCAGAAACCAAATCATTAATCGACTTGGCTGATAGTCTCCCCGCTCTATTTGCAAGAAAACCTGGTTGTAGCGCCAAGCTGCCAAGGCGATGATAATAATGCCAAAAATTATCAAACTCACACCCAGGTTCTCAGAGTTGAAAAAGGGATTGAGCGGAGCTTCTTGGTGAGTAATAGCCGTTCTGATCTGGCGCAGAAATAAGCCAAACCGAGCGATCGCTAAACCAAAGCTAATTAAGGCAATAGATGTACGTAGCCAAGCCAGAAAAGTGCGCTCGTTTGCTTGATGCTCTCGTTGACGGTCAATTTTAGGGGTTCTAGTCATTGGGAAAACGGCCTACATCTGCGAACCACAGGGTGTTTCGTGCCAATTTTGATGTTAACAGCACGGCTACAAGAGGGCGATCACATTAGAACATATGGTCCGTCCCTGGTGGGCGGTAAAATCTAAGAGTCTTTAGCTAAACCCATCAGACGAGAAACTGGAAGTAGGATGATTCAAGAATTGCATGATATTCAGGCAGTAGCTGGGGCGACGTTTGAATCAGTATCCGGTGTACCAGTCCCAGTTAGTTTCGGCAATGATTCAGCTGCTATTGCGGCGGCACGGCAGGGCGTTGCCTTATGCGATCGCTCCCATTGGGGGCGGATTCAAATTTCTGACGACGATCGCATCCGATTCTTACACAATCAGAGTACAAATGATTTCCAACGACGAGCGCCGGGAGAAGGCTGCGATACCGTTATGGTCACCTCTACGGCTCGCACGATTGACTTGGTAACTGCCTATGTCATGGAGGACGCTGTACTGCTGCTAGTTTCGCCTAATCGCCGCCAAGATCTAATGGACTGGCTCGACCGCTACATCTTTTTTGCCGACAAGGTGCAGTTGACAGATGTCACCAGTGAGACAGCGACCTTTAGCCTCATCGGGCCAAAGAGTGACGACTTACTAACGGATCTGGGTGCTGGTGCGATTATTGGTCAACCCTATGCCACTCACCAGCTATTACATCTGGGAGATCTAGATGTTCGGATTGCCGTGGGTAGTGGCTTGGCGATGCCCGGATACACCCTCATTGTCCCAGCAATGAATGCGGCGGAGCTTTGGAGCCAATTAGTCACAGATGGGGCAGTACCACTAGGCGATCGCGCCTGGGAACAGTTGCGCATAGAACAAGGACGCCCAGCCACTGACCAAGAACTGACAGACGATTACAATCCTCTCGAAGCCGGTTTATGGCACACAATTTCTTTTGAAAAGGGCTGCTATATCGGTCAAGAAACCATCGCCCGCTTAAACACTTACAAAGGAGTGAAGCAACATCTGTGGGGCATCCGCCTTAAAGCCCCAGCCCAGCCAGGTAGTGTGATTATTGCAGGCGATGAAAAAGTCGGTAAGCTGACCAGTTACACAGAGACCGACCATGGTTCCTTTGGGCTAGGCTACGTCCGCACCAAAGCCGGTGGCATTGGTCTAAAAGTACAAATAGGAGAAACTGAGGGTGAAATCGTTGATGTCCCCTTTTTAACTCACAATGACCATCCCCACAACTGAAGACGACTGGAGCATCGAGTGTTACTCTTTATACAGGTAGTAAATCATGACCAACACAATATTAGTGCTGGGTGCCACAGGCAACATTGGCAGTCAAGTCGTCAAACAACTAGCTGCTGCCGGGGCTAATACGCGTGCAGCTGTTCGTTCAATCAGCAAGGCAGACGGACTTAAAGAAGCCGGTGTGTCGCCGATCAAGATTGATATGAACAAGCCGGACACCTTTCAGGCAGCATTTGATGGGGTTGAAAAAGTTTTCTTATTGACTCCGCCGTTTCCCAACATGGCAGAAATTACAGCCAACTTGGTGGAGGCCGCAAAACAAGCCGGGGTAAAATACATCGTTAAACAGTCTGGCTTGGGTACTGGTAGTGAACCAAAAGCCAAGTTGCTTGAATGGCATCGTCAGGGAGAAAAAATGGTTGAAGCCTCAGGCATCCCCTACACATTCTTGCGTCCCAACTCATTTATGCAGAACTACTACAACACATCTGCAAGGACGATCAAAACCCAAAGCACTTTTTATAAGCCAATGGGAGATGCCAAGGTGAGTTGGGTCGATGTGCGAGACATTGCCGCCGTAGCTGTAGCAGCACTGACACAAGGTGGGCATGAAGGCAAAGCATACGATGTCACTGGCTCGGAAGCGCTCTCTAACGCGCAAATCGCAGAAATTCTTTCGACGGTTGTCGGCAAAAAAATCAACTATGTAGATATTTCAGAAGATAAAGCAAGCCAAGGAATGAAAGCCGCTGGGATGCCAGAAGTATTGGTTGATGCCTTTATGGAGTTGAATCGCATTGCTAAAGCAGGCCATGCCTTAGATGTATCACCTGTAGTGGAGCAGGTTACAGGGAAGAAACCAATATCTTTCGAGCAGTTTGCCAGGGATTACATTGACGCTTTTAGATAGCGGAAAAATCACCGTCTAGACGGTGATTTTTCCGCTATCTCCGACGGCACTTGCGAATTCTATGCCAAAGGGCTACAGACCTCCTGCGTCCACGGCGGCTTTTGGGGGGGAAGGCCAATGATGGAAAAGAAAGAAAAAATTGTGTCGAGACACACAGTGCTAGACACAAGATGTCCTTTTTCCTGACCTCTGGATTTATCCACGGGGTTTCCCCTCTGCCCACGCCAGTCACCTACGGAGGGAAAACGCCACTTGCTTCAAGCCGGGGAACCCCTTCGGGTTCGCGGTCGCCTACGGAGGGAAACCCTCCTGCAGCGCCGTCTCACCGTCCAACGCAGTGGCTCCCCTCCAAAGAGCGCTGGCTCCTCTGCTCCCCCGCCCCCCATCTCCCCATCGGTTACTTCTTGGCAGTAGTCTTGCGGCTAGAACTCGTACTGGTTGTGGTTGTTTTCTTAGCAACGGTTGTTGACGATTTTGCGGCTGATTTGCTGGTTGAGCTGGCTGATTTACTCGGCTTGCGACTTGATTTCGCTGTAGATGCCTTGGTCGCTAAAAGTTCCAGTGCTGTAGATAGCGTCAGCTGTTCCACTGATTGGCCTTCTGGTAACCCGACATTGGTTTTGCCGTGCTTAATATAGGCACCATAAGGACCATCGTAGACATTCAACGGCTCGCCATCAACTGGGTGAGAACCCAGTTCCCGTAAGGGTTGCTTGGACTTATTGCCGAGTGCAGAGCGACGTCCCTTCTTAGGTTCAGCTAGTAACTCCAATGCACGCTCCAAAGAAATTGTCAAGACATCATCACCAGCTTTAAGCGACCGATAGTCTTTCCCTTCCTTACCCTGATCGTGAACCACATAGGGACCAAAGCGCCCTAGGCTCGCCTGGATTTTGCTGCCAGTGTCGGGATGGATGCCTAAGGTCCGGGGAAGAGACAGAAGACCTTGGGCCATATCCAGCGTCACGTCTTGTAGGTTCACCCCCTTAGGCAGGGAAGCCCGCTTAGGTTTGGGGTTCTCGTCAGTCGCCTCACCCAGTTGGACATAAGGACCATAGCTGCCAATCAGTACATAAATCGGTTCACCGGTTTCCGAATGGCGACCTACTGTGTCTGGGCCCTCAGTTTTTTGTCGCAGCAGCACTTCCACCTGTTCTGGGTCTAGGTCAGAGGGGGTCATGTCTTTGGGAATTGAAGCGGTGACAGTGCCATTGCCATTTTCGGCTTCGAGATAGGGACCAAATTTACCAATCCGGACTTTGGCGTCTAAGTCCCCCAATTCGACGGTCCGGGCTTGATTAGGGTCAATCTGGTTTTCTCTTTCCTTAACCAGGGTTTGCAGACCAGCATCTCCTAAATAAAACGAACGTAGGTAAGGGAGCCATTCAACTTCGCCAGTGGAAATTTCATCCAACGTCTGCTCCATCCGGGCGGTGAACTTGTTATCTACCAAATCGGGGAAGTATTTTTCCAGCAGGTCGGTGACGGCGAAGGCAGTGAAGGTGGGAACGAGGGCGTTGCTCACTAGTTGAGCATATCCCCGATCTATGATGGTACCGATGATACTGGCGTAGGTGCTGGGACGCCCGATACCTTCACTTTCCAGAGTTTTGACGAGGGAGGCTTCGGTGTAGCGGGCTGGAGGCTGGGTTTCGTGACCAATTGCTTCTAAATTAGTGCAGTTGGGGCGATCGCCTACTTTCAATGGCGGTAGAATTACTTCTTGATCTTCCAGGGCGGCATCTGGATCGTCCGAACCCTCGACATAGGCGCGTAAATAACCAGGAAAGTCAATCCGCTTGCCAGAGGAGCGAAACCCAGCGTCTTCAACTTGCAACCCAACGGTAATTTGGGTCTGTCGCGCTTCTGCCATTTGTGTAGCGACAGTGCGTTTCCAGATCAGTTCGTAGAGTGCCAGTTCCCGACCACTCAAGCCTGTTTCCTGCGGCGTGCGGAAGGTGCTACCAGCAGGGCGAATCGCTTCGTGGGCTTCCTGAGCACCTTTACTTTTGGTCGTGTACTGACGCGGCTGAGGGCTGAGGTATTGTTTGCCATACAGGTGCTCGACACAGCTACGGGCAGCGACGATCGCTTGCTCGGACAAATGTACCGAATCTGTCCGCATATAGGTAATATACCCCTGCTCGTAGAGACTTTGGGCAGTCCGCATCGTGTCACGGGCAGATAGGCGCAGTTTGCGGTTGGACTCCTGTTGTAAGGTCGAAGTGGTAAATGGTGGTGCGGGTTTGCGAGTAACTGGGCGTTCCTCCAGTTCTGTGACTTTCCAAGTTTTACCAGTAAGGCGTTCCTGGAGAGTTCTGGCTTCGGCTTCATTCAGCAAGACTACATTCCGACCAGCGGCAATTTGACCAGTATTGGGGTCGAAATCGCTACCATTAGCTAGCCTAGTCCCTCCAAGTGTGAGCAGCACCGTTGCAAAGGGAGTCTTTTCCTGCTCTAAGGTTGCCTTGATGTCCCAGTAGCTACCTTGGCGGAAGGCTCGCCGTTGGCGTTCCCGGTTCACCAGAAGTCGCACGGCGACAGACTGAACTCGCCCAGCAGACAAGCCCCAGGCAATTTTCTTCCACAGCAAGGGAGATAGAGTATAACCCACAAGCCGGTCTAAAATCCGTCGTGTCTCCTGAGCTCGTACCAGCTCAAGATCGATGTTGCGGCAGTTTTTTAGGGCTTTGCGGATGGCTTCTTGGGTGATTTCGTGAAATACCATCCGCTTGATCGGCACCTTGGGTCGCAGCAACTGCAACAAATGCCAGCTGATACTTTCACCTTCCCGGTCTTCATCGGTGGCTAGCACCAGTTCGTCTGCCTCTTTGAGTGCTTCTTTAAGCTGGGTGACGATTTTCTTTTTATCTTTGGGGACAACATACAGTGGTTCAAAGTCGGCGTCCACGTTCACCCCCAGTTGTGCCCATTTTTCCCCCTTCACTGCTTCGGGAATTTCACTGGCAGATTGGGGCAGGTCACGCACATGGCCCATAGACGCCTCAACTCGGTAACCAGAGGGCAGGTAGTTACGAATAGTACGGGCTTTAGTGGGAGATTCAACAATGACGAGAGTTGACATGGAACTTTAAAAGAAAAATAGCAGCTAGGCTAAACAGTCCAATAAGAAAGAATTCTAGCCAGATGTCAAGAGGTACTGTCCTTTGAGGGGTGTTTTGCTTATCCTTACTTTATAGCTATAGAGATACGAATCCGACAAATGTTTCTCACCGAACAGGAGTCAGGAGCCAGGAGGAGCCAGTTGCGTGCGGGGGTCCCCCCCGTTGAGCAAACTGGCGTTCAGGAGTCAGAATGGCTTATGCCTGGACCGGCGGGATGAATCAATCGGTCTTTTGCCCCTAGATTTGTCCATGGAGAAGAAGCGAAGCATCTTTATTGAAACCCCTGGATTCATCTATAGGGTTCCTCCTGGCTCCTGACTCCTGACTTCTGACTCCTGTTCATATAAGCTATCCAAGAAGAGAGACAATAGAATTAACACAGTTCAGTCTTTATGCCCCATAGCCAAAACCTATACAATTCATGGATTTTGCCAATCTTGCCGCCCAGCTGAATGCTGGGACAATTTTGCCAGAGGGAATCGTTATCATCACCCTCTTGGTGGTTTTAGTCGGTGACTTGATTGTGGGGCGTAGTTCCTCGCGCTGGGTTCCCTATGCGGCGATCGCGGGTCTACTCGGCTCCATCGTTGCCCTGTATCTTCAATGGGACAATACCAATCCCATTGCGTTTCTTGGTGCCTTCAATGGTGACGACCTCAGTATTGCCTTTCGCGGCATCATCGCTTTGTCTACCGCTGTGACGATTTTGATGTCGATTCGTTACATAGAGCAATCAGGCACGGCTTTGGCAGAATTCATTGTGATTCTGCTCACTGCCACGCTAGGGGGGATGTTCCTATCAGGGGCAAATGAATTGGTGATGATTTTTATCTCCCTAGAAACTCTTAGTCTTTCCTCATACCTGATGACAGGCTACACAAAGCGAGACCCCCGCTCAAATGAAGCCGCGCTGAAATACCTACTGATTGGAGCCTCCAGTACAGCTATCTTTCTGTATGGGGTTTCCCTATTGTATGGTCTGTCGGGAGGGCAAACGCAGCTGAATGAGATCGCGAATGGAATTGCCAGCGCCAACGCCGTTCCATCTCTGGGGCTCGTTGTTGCCCTTGTCTTTGTGGTCGCAGGCATTGGCTTCAAGATCTCCGCTGCCCCCTTCCACCAGTGGGCACCTGACGTTTACGAAGGCGCTCCCACTCCAGTCATTGCCTTCCTATCTGTTGGTTCAAAAGCAGCAGGATTTGCCTTAGCAATCCGTCTACTGACAACAGCCTTCCCTCTGGTTACAGATGAATGGCGGTTTGTCTTCACCGCCCTCGCCGTTCTCAGTATGGTGTTGGGCAATGTGGTAGCCCTGGCTCAAAGCAGCATGAAACGAATGCTGGCTTATTCCTCTATCGCTCAGGCTGGGTTTGTCATGATTGGCTTAATTGCTGGAACTGAAGCTGGGTACGCCAGTATGGTGTTTTACCTCCTGGTATACCTGTTTATGAACCTAGGCGGCTTTATCTGCGTGATTCTGTTCTCCCTAAGGACGGGAACAGACCAGATTAGTGAGTACTCTGGTCTATATCAGAAAGACCCACTCTTGACGCTGGGCCTGAGTATCTGCCTGCTTTCTTTGGGAGGCATTCCGCCGCTAGCTGGATTCTTTGGCAAGATTTACCTGTTCTGGGCTGGTTGGCAAGCTGGGCAATATGGTTTGGTGTTGCTGGGTTTGGTTACCACTGTCGTCTCAATCTACTACTACATTCGGGTAGTCAGGATGATGGTGGTCAAAGAGCCGCAAGAAATGTCTAACGCAGTCAAGAATTATCCAGAAGTGCGCTGGAATTTACCTGGTATGCGGCCTTTACAAGTAGGGCTGGTGTTGACTCTAGTCGCCACGTCCCTAGCGGGAATTCTATCGAGCCCGTTGTTTACCCTGGCTAACAATTCGGTTTCCCATACCCCAATGTTGCAACCAGCGGTTGTAAGCACACAGCTAAGCGCTGATGTCCCAGGCAGGGATCTGGGGGAGCCAGTTGCAAGCTACACCGACTCGCTCCCCTTCTAGGTGGTATTCTTTCCCTGACCCCTTCTATGATTAAATCGGTAGAGAAGTCCGTGGAGTGGTACCCACGGGTATTGTGGGTGGGAATTGGTTGTAAGCGGGGGACATCGCAACAGCTGCTCGAAACAGCGATTCAGCAGGTGTGCCGGGAGAATCAACTGGCGGAGGGTGCGATCGCAGGAATTGCTACTATTGACCTCAAAGCAGATGAAATAGGCTTAGTGGAACTCTGCCGCGCTCGCAACTGGCCTTTACGAACCTTCAGCGCTGATGTCCTTTGCTTTGTCTCTGTACCCAACCCCTCAGTGGTTGTCGAGGCAGGGGTAGGAACGCCCAGTGTAGCCGAGGCAGCTGCCTTGTGCGCGGCGGCTAGTGTGGGGGTAATACGCTCTAGCGTACATGAATCGCCTCTACGGGTTTCTAAGCAAATTTTCCGGTTAGAGGGACAACCAGGAGCGGTAACTGTAGCCATTGCTCAAACCGAGCCAGAATATTGTCCTCTAGCGGCTAGCAAAATTGACCTATTCAACGACTCCGACGAAAAGGTTCAGCACGCTAGCAACAATCGTCAGGACAATTGAACCCAGTAATGCAGGCACAAAGCCGGTAATTACAAAACCAAAACCGGGGGTGAGATAGCTTACCAGCAAAAGCAGGATGGCATTAATCACAAACAGAAACAAACCCAAGGTCACAATGGTAAGCGGCAATGTCAAAAGCACCACAAGGGGTCGGACAATCGCATTGACTAACCCCAAAATGACTGCAGCAACCAGGGCGGCAACAAAACTCTTGATAATGAAGCCTGGGACAATATAGGCCGTGATCAGCAACGCAACCGCCGTAACGAGCCAAGTTAGTAAGAAGTGTGGCATGGGCTTTTTTACTCCTCCTCAAACGAATTGTGAGTGAATGCTCCAGTCGAGCCAAGATTCAGGATGCGCTATGCTTAAAAGCAGAATTTCACCTAAAAATCTGATTATTTTACTGAATTAGCTACCCCATATGTTTTGGCGGCAATTGGCAACGTTCCTTCTGGTGATTATATTGTGCTGGGCCTTACCTGCAAAAGCATCAGACTATCCCCCTCCCCTGTCATTTAGCAATGCGGAGTTAAAAGGACGGGATTTTTCAGGCCAAACCTTGCAGGCATCTGAATTTTCCAACGCCAATATGGAACTAGCTAATTTTGCTGGTGCTGACTTGCGGGGGGCGATTTTTAGTGCTTCTGTAATGACCAATGCCAATCTGCACGGGGCGGATTTAACTAATGCGATGGCAGATCAGGTAAACTTCACTGGAGCTGATCTGAGTGATGCAGTTTTGACGGAAACGATTTTACTACGCTCGGTCTTCGATACTACAGATGTTACAGGTGCCGATTTTAGTGATGCGATTCTGGATGGCTTACAGATTAAAGAGTTGTGCCAAAAAGCAAGCGGTGTGAATCCTAAAACTGGTGTCGGTACTCGTGATTCTTTGGGATGCCGATGAAGCGGGTTGGTGTAATTGGTGGGGGGCAACTGGCCTGGATGATGGCAGGTCCAGCAAAAGCGCTTGGTGTTAAGTTGGTAGTGCAAACGCCCAGTCTCAATGACCCAGCTGTAGCGATCGCTGCTGATACTATTTTCGCCTCAGTGGATGACGCCGCCGCCACAACCCAGCTGGCTAATCGCTGCGATGTAATTACCTTTGAAAATGAGTTTGTTAACTTAGAAGCTTTATCACCTCTAGCTGAGCAGGGTGTATGTTTTCGTCCTAGTTTGCAGGCGTTAGCTCCCCTTCTAGATAAATACCATCAGCGCTGCTACTTACGGGAGGTGGGTCTGCCCCAGCCTAAGTTTGTTGCCCTAGAAGAGATAGGGAAATGGGACGAGTGTCGGGGGAGAGAGTACTCTCTCCCCCGAACTCTCGGAGAAGTTCACCCCCTTGCCCCCTTATCCCCCCGCCCCCTCACTGAGTTGGGGTTTCCAGTAGTGCTGAAAGCCCGTCGCCATGGCTATGACGGTCAGGGTACTTTCATCATTAAAGATATCAATGCTTTGAAGCATACCCTAAAAGCTAGCTTTAAGAAACAGTCGGGGCGTCACCCCTTGTTTTTACTAGAAGAATTTGTCCCCTTTGAACGGGAACTGGCGGTGATTGCTGCTCGTTCTGTGTCTGGGGAGGTTGTCACCTACCCGATTGTGGAAACTCAACAAGAAGAACAGGTTTGTCGGCGTGTCCTTGTACCGGCTGACATCAGCTCAAGTGTTGTCGCAGACATAAAGGCGATCGCACACACCCTCCTAAAGAATCTACGAGCGGTGGGCGTATTTGGCATTGAGCTATTTCTCACCTCAGCAGGTTCGGTGCTAGTGAATGAAATTGCACCTCGCACTCACAATTCCGGACATTTTACCCTAGATGCCTGTGAAACCTCTCAGTTTGAGCAGCACTTGAGAACTGTTTGTGGTTTTCCCTTGGGCAACCCGGCTCTTTGCTGTAGTAGCGCCGTTATGGTGAACCTATTAGGCTACGAATATTCGCACGACAACTACCTCGCTAAGCGGCAGGAACTCGAGCAGATTCCTCAAGCACACGTCCACTGGTATGGTAAGACCGAATCTCGCCCTGGTCGCAAGCTTGGTCACGTTACCGTTTTGCTATATGAGCAGAATCGGTACGAGGGAAGAGCGATCGCGCAAACAATTGAATCGCTCTGGTATGCTCCCTTACTCCGATAGTTTCTGCTACTGAAGTTCTGCCAATTCTTTCAGCAGTTCCTCTTCCAGCGCATCCATCACCGTGTGCGGGTCGGCAGATTGCTTCATCACCTCGGCTTCGGGATCATGGCGATTTTTCACACTGGGAAGATCGCGCCGCAGTTCCTCGACTAAGGCAATAAGTTTAGCGGTTTTTTGCTCAGCTAGCAGGTTCAGTTGCAGGCTTAGATGAGCCCGCCGTGATGCCAACTTTTCTTCTCGGTTTTGCGTAATCAGAACCCCTGTCGTCATCAAAAACGAACTTAGGGTGACAGTTCGCTCCAGCCAATCGAACGGAGGGGGGTCGAATCGCGGTAAGTTGAAACGACGGGGCAAGACGTTAGGGAGTATCCAAAGGGTAATCACGAGTAGGATGCTGTAGAGGAACGCTGGACGACCAAAAAAGGCAGTCACGCATTCCACAGTCCGCTGGTGTTGGCTTACGTCTTGTTCAGCACGTGCATGAATGGCCTTTATCGCCGAGATATTTTGACTCAGCTGGTCCGGTAGTGGAACTTTTGGATCGACCTCTGAGGCTGGTGGAATAGCCAAGATTCGGCAACGTTCTGCCCAGGAGCTTTCCGTTAGGTCTTTATGGTTCGGCGTGGTTGTGAGCTTCACTGGCTATCTTCTCCTTGTTAGAGTCGATGGGAGGTATTATCCTCCGCACCTCTCTGTTAAATCTGGGCGTGCGACTTTCGCCGCACCCAGCTTCCGATATTCTTAGGGAGTGACC
>JAABUQ010003769.1_pt1 | contig 26960 bp, 20 predicted proteins | sample 5560001 | NCBI WGS metagenome assembly JAABUQ01 (sample SAMN10711888, study PRJNA513371) | rock metagenome | isolation source: Antarctica rocks | place: Antarctica: Victoria Land, Finger Mt nord | collected 2015-12-18 | reverse complement strand
CAGTTTTAAAGAAAGAGAGTTTATTTCCTTAATAAAAAACATCTTAAACCTTAATTGATACAGAACGAGGTTCTCCTGATCTATTATACCAGTTTTGTGTGTAATTAAATCTACTTAAGTACTTAGCGGCGTGTAGATATGTCTATAACCAAGCGATAGCTTACCAAAAAACAAATGGGCGAATTGGGAAGTTCAAGCTGCGAGACATTATTATGCAGTCCGACTTACCTAAATGGGTGAAGGATACTCCTTGTCACATCAAGCAGAATGCTATCTTTGATGCCCATCAAGCATACTCTGCGAGTAGGGATTGCAAATTTAAGAGCTGCCGGGCAGTGCAGCAGACACTCAAGTTTAATGACTGCAACTTTACCAAGGGAACATGGTATCCGCGATTAACAAAAGGACTGACCTTTATCGCCTCTGAATCAATCCCCCAAGAATGTGACCAAGCTACGCAGTTAATTAAGTGCAAAGGTAGATGGTTTGCGGTGTTTCCAGAACTTGCACCAATCACGCAAATGAAGAGTGATAAAGTCATTGCGCTTGACCCTGGTGTTCGTACTTTCTTGACTGGATTTGATGGCTCTAAGTTCTTAGAATTTGGTTCGGGTGACATGGGACGCATTACTCGCATGTGCCAGCACCTAGACGACCTAATGAGCCGTATTGCTAAATGCAGTAACAGGCATCGATGCCAAAAAATGCGTAAGGCTGCTGGGCGGATGAGAACTAAAATTCAAGATTTGGTGAATGAAGTCCACAAACAAGTAGCCCACTATCTAACTGAAAACTACCAAGTAATATTCCTTCCGACCTTCGAGACATCCCAAATGGTTGCCAAGGCGAAACGGAAAATCAATTCGAAGACAGCCAGGGCAATGCTGACTTGGGCGCACTACAGATTCAAGCTTTTCCTCAAGCAAGCTGCCGTCCGTCGTAGCTGCATTGTTGTAGACGTGACTGAGGAATACACAAGCATTACCTGCACCAGATGCGGACATGTTCATACCAAACTAGGTGGGGCTAAAAAGTTTAAGTGTCCCAAATGCCACTTTGAACTTCCCCGCGATTTCAACGGTGCTTTCGGCATTCTGCTGAAAGCTTTGTCGGATACGACCTTCACCCTGAGCGATGATGGTGTTGCTATTGTAAGACTGCCCGACGATATGTCGTGTTGTACTGCATAAATGTATCAGTTAAGCCAAAACCATAATCTTGGCAAAAAAGATGCGCATAGTAGGTCTGGTCGGGAATGCTGGCGTAACTGGGCGATCGCGATCGCAAATCTCCCGGCAACTCTCCCGCTCAGTCGCCACCCGGTTTACCGTACAATAACCAGGCTTGGCGTTGGCTCAGGCTACCAGTTAGGTTAAAAAATGCGTCGTAGTTAGTAGACGTTGCGGACAGGTTAGTTCTAAATGATGAGAAGATATTAAATTACCTATTATAAAGGTTTAGTCGCACTCATGGCTCAAATCCAGTTTTCTAGAGGTATCGACGAAGAAGTGATTCCCGATGTGCGCCTCACCCGTTCGCGAGATGGCAATAACGGCACGGCGACGTTTTATTTCCAAAATCCCCAGGCATTAAGCGAAAGCAGCACCGAAGACATCACTGGCATGTACATGGTTGATGAAGAGGGGGAAATAGTAACCCGCGAAGTCAAGGGCAAATTCGTCAATGGTAAGCCTGAAGCATTAGAAGTGTCTCACCTGATGAGATCCACTGACGAATGGGATCGGTTCATGCGCTTCATGGAACGGTATTCTAAGGAGCATGGTCTGGAATTCAACAAATCCTAGGCTTAGCAACCATTGCCTGTAACCCCTAACCGATAAACTCCAACGGAATGGCGCACCTTCCTCACCCTGACCCAACTGGGATGACAGTAACTTGTGCTGTCATTACCGTTAGTGATACACGCTCACCTGAAACAGACCGCAGCGGTCAGTTGATTAAGCAATTACTGATCGATGTTGCTCATGCGGTGGGATTGTACACCATTCTTAAAGATGAACCGGCACAGATTCGGGCGCAGTTGGAAATGCTGGGACGCTCGGATCTGGATGCTGTGATTTTCAATGGTGGCACGGGCATCGCGCCAAGGGATACCACCTACGATGCGATTGAGAGCTTACTGGAAAAAACCTTGCCCGGATTTGGGGAGTTGTTTCGCTTTCTGAGTTATCAGGAAATTGGTTCACGAGCGATCGCGTCTCGTGCGATCGCTGGTGTTTATCAAAGTAAGTTAGTCTTCTCCCTTCCCGGTTCGACCAACGCTGTGCAACTGGCTATGCAACAGCTAATTTTGCCAGAACTCGCTCACTTAGTCAGCCAGGTGCGTAGAGCACAGTAGCTACCACCCACCAAACTGCGCGTCTGTCAGTAGGCGCGGGTTAGAGGTGTCCGACGAGATGAAGTTACTCGATCCAACAGCTGTCTTGTAGGCGGTGTAAGTGTTGTAGGTATTCCCGTTGTAATAGAAGGTGCTGTCGCCGCTAGGGCCACCGAAGACTGTCCAGTCAGTCTCTTTAGCATCGTTAAACCAGACGACCATCTTAATATTCTGGGCAAGGATGTAGTTGAAGGCATTGGTGATCCACTGAGACTTGGCCGCTACGCTGGGGCCGGAGGTTGTCGCCGTGGTGCTGGCGAACTCGGTAATGGAAAGCGGTCTTTTCGTCAGAGTGCGCAGGCGCCTGATCATATCCCCCCAGACCTGATCCGGATTCAGCCAGTTCGACCATGTCTGACTCGCTCCCCAATTGTAGCCACTGATTGATACCCAGTCTACATATTTGTCACCTGGGTAGAACGATTCAGCACTATAGGCGCCGACGTCATAATGGCCGGGGCACCAGACCCACTGCACATGGAACACATCCATTCCCTTGTCATAGAAGAGGCTCTTCACGCGCTGCCACATTCGGACGTAATCGGCGGGGGAACTACCGCCTTTAGCCGCACCCCACGGATACCAGTCGCCATTCATCTCGTGGGCGAAGCGGATGTAGGCGCGGCGGTCATCAGGTGTGTTAAAGACACCATCCGGCCCGCTCAGGAATTGCTTCATCCGGTCGGCCCAGTTGAACAGGTAAGGATCGAACTCGCCGTTCGCTGCCCGCACCGAGATATTACTAGGGGTGCCTGCACGCACTTGGGCATCAGTAGGGTTGGGGGAGGAAACGCAGAAGAACGGCTCCCAGGTGATCATAGGAACGTTGTGATTGTTCCAAATATTAATCAGCTGTTGGTTGAAGAGGTTGTTAAGGACAGTGGTTTGGTCGCACCAGTTAGTGAAAATGTGCACCACGGCAAGCTTCTTGCCCTGCCAGCTCTCTAGAGCTTGGACCTGGTTAATCTGCAAGCCCTCGCTGCCGCCGTAGAAGATCCCGAGGAGCGGACTGCCATTACTTGCTGCTGGCTGGGCCAGGTAGGCTAGAGAAAGTGCGCCTACAAGGAAGGCAACTATTGTTTTCCACAAGCTTCTCCAACCTCTTTTCGTGTAGCTTCTCGCCGACTTTCTAGATGAAGTCTTGAGTTGGAGCATTTTGGCAATAAATCTGTTTTGGGAAAAACCTTTTAGTTGTTTGAGCATAAACATTAAACAGCTCCCGCTGAGGTACTAGAGGCAGTGGTATTAACTTCAGTAGTTTCAGTTAAGGGATAAAGACGAAAGACTGAGGAAAAAAATGACCACAGAGATTTAGCTTCACTAATATGCGTTTTTTGCCATTGCCCTGGTTGGCAAAAGAGAAATTCTACTAGCTGCCGCTCTTGTTTCAAATCTAAATTTGTAAATTCCAGCTTCACCTCATGTGTACCCACTACCAAATTTTTGCTTTGGAAGACAACAGGTAAATGAGATAAGCCAATGCTTGGAATATGAAGGAAACCAGTAGTAGGTAGTTGAGTAGGCAAGACGGTTGAGGCGAATTTAATCATTGTTATTTTTTCAGACAAATTAACTGTAATGCCTTCAAATTGCTGGTTCCCAAAGCATAATTTACAGGATAGCTGATGGGGAAAATCTAACGATAGCACTTGCTGGGGCACATCAATCGCTACTTGGATTGTGAGCGCTAAGACACACATATTGTAGATTCCCCAAAATAGGTTAAGAGCCAGGCTATCAGAATTTGTAGTCCTTTGTAATCCAAACAAATGGATTCCCACCGCTATCGTGTATAGTGCCAATGCCACAAACAGAGGAGAAGCAACGTGCCAGTTCACTTTTATGCCTTGAGAAGATATTCCTTTGGGCGTTACCTTAAATCCCTTGCCAAAGGGGCTAATGAATGTTTTTACTACCATTACAGCTAAGGTAAAGCAAATTAAGGTTGTGTAAACATCCGCCCAAAAAACTGAGCGGGTGCGGCCATTTAACCAAGCAAACACTACCAAACTCACTAAATAATAGGGCAACCAAAAGACAAGCATTTCATTGAATTCAACCTGTAGGGGTGCAAGCCCTAACAGCAGATAGGCCAACGGCATCAGTAAAATTACAACCTGCAAGCCTGCTAGAGGCCAGTAAAGAAGCCCTAAGCCATGAAAGAAGCGTTGACCTAGGTTCAAACCCGGCATTGTTAGCGGATTAGTTTTACAAAATAATGTCTGCAAAGTTCCCTGTCCCCAACGCGAACGTTGGTCAATGTAGCCGCCAACATTCTCAGCGGCAGCTCCAGCCGATAGTGCTTCATTCAGGTACAACACTCGATAGCCAGCTGCCTGGATTTTGAGAGAAGTCAGCAAATCTTCAGCGATGCTTTCAGTTGGAATCCCTCCAATTTTATCGATATTCTTGCGGCGTACTACGAAAGATGTACCGCAGCAAATTACTGCGTTTATGGCATCACGACCGGGCTGAAGCACCCGGAAAAACATGTCTTGCTCATTGGCAACAATACTTTTTAAACCCAAGTTGTTTGCAATCGGATCGCTGTTGTAGAATGTTTGAGGTGTTTGTACCAGTGCCACCTGATAATTCTGAAAAAATCCTACTGTGCGGGTTAGAAAGTTACGGGTGGGAATAAAATCAGCATCAAACAGCACCACCAGCTCCCCACTCATCTGTTTCAAGGCATTGTTAATATTACCGGCCTTAGCATGGCGATTGTCGGGACGATTGATGTAGAAGCAACCCAATTCTTCCGCCAGCGATCGCATTGCTGGGCGACGTTGATCATCTAATAGATAAATACGCTTGTAAGCGTAATCCATCGCCTGACAACCGATGATTGTACGCCGCAGGAGTTCTACAGGTTCGTTATATGTGGGTACCAAAACATCTACCCAAGGGCAGTAGGTTCCTTTGATTACAGCCTCAGACATCCGGTCTGCTTCTGGTGAGCGGTCAGTAGTGCAATTCATTTGCACAATAGAACCCAAGTTGGTGACAAATGCCATGACTTCTATTGCAAATAAAAGTAGACTAAGGCTGCCATTCAATGGATCACTTAGGTTAAGAGTGACAAACAAGCGCCACACTATGTAGCGTAGACCCATCAATAACAGTATCCCTGAGACGGTTGCCCGTGCCCATACAGGAGGAGAAGATGGAAATAGCTGAATGATTAAAAACGTAATTGCTAGCCCAGTTGTACTAGGTAAGAGCAGTGAATTCAGGGAGATTCCAACCAACGAAAAAAATGCTTGTCCCCACTGCCAGAAACTAAGTAGATCCGGGATCATATCTAGGCAATTAAGTTGTTGAACTAGGCAAATACCTACTACGCTCAGCGCTAGAGCTAAAAGTACTCGCTCGATCTGGGTAAACAAAGAATTTTTGGGACTTGCCACTACCAATATCCTGATGTTCAATTTTTAGCAAAAACAACCTTTGCACTGCGTCCCACATCACAGAAATGAACAGAATTAGGAGCTTCATTCCACTTCACTTTGACTCGCACTGTAACTTGACGACGTGCACTTTCTGGTGGCGGTACTGCTATATCCTGACCAGTACTGACTCGACCTGAACCACCTCTGATGGCCTCGATTGTCCCTTTTAAGACTTGACTATCAGAACCTAATAACCGCACCTGTACTGGCATCCCAGGAGATAGGTTCCTAGTACTCTCCTCTGAGAAAAATGCATCTACCCAACGATTTTGACAATTCAAAATTTTGATAATTGGGGTAGTAGCCGTAATATATTCTCCTGCCTTGGCGTCAACAGACCAAACAGCCCCAGTTGTTGGGGCCGTTATTACAACTAATGAGTTGAGCTTTAGCTGCTGATTTACTTTGGGTAATTCAATCTTCATCATCTGGGCTTGAACTAACAAATCACCTGATTTCTGCTGCAGATCAGTAATCTCTGTCTGCAGTTCTCGCAGACGAATTTCTGAATAGCTCAAGGTCCGCGAACCATCTAACTGCAATCCTGCTTTTGCTGCCTCAAATCGCTGAGCAGCTTGAGTTACACGCGATTGTAGGCTGGCGACACCAGCCAACGCTTGGTTTGACTTCGATACCGTCTGTTCTGTTGCTGCTTTGGTAACCGCTCCTTCACGAACCAATCCTAAAGCACGAGCGGCATCTGATTGAGCAAATTGGGCTTCAAATTTAGCTTGATTCAGCTGGCTTTGGGCTTCTTGAACCTGCTGTTTTGTCAATACCACTTCTAGCTTTTGTTCTTTCTGGACTTCTTTGGTAAATTGGCCTAATAAAGTTCGGCGATCAGCGAGCTGCTGCTTAACGCCGACTAACTGCTGCTGATTGAGTTTGATCCGAGACTTCAACTCCTGCTGCTTCACGTCTATTTCCGAAGCTTGCAGCAAATTGTTAACGCGACCAATCACCTTGCCTGCTGCTAACCACTGGCCAGGTTGTAAGTCTTTGAGCAGCAAATTCCCTGCAATCGGATTGCGAACATCGACAATTTCAGCGTTAACAAAGGCTTGGCTACTCTGAAGTTCAGTGTAGTTTTTCCAAGCCAGAGTTCCTGCTATACCCGTTACGCCCAACGCTAAACATAATCGCAAGACTCTGAAAACTCGTGCTCGCGATAGGCTTTTCTCTTGCTTCTTTGCAGAGGATATAGTTTCAGGAAATATGCTCATAAGCGACCTGTTTTCTAAGATTTAGCAAAAACATGCAATTGATCACAGCGATCGCGACAGTACTTTCTATTCCACTAGGACGACATTGACGCGAAATTCCTAATATGCATTAGGTAATTGGTTTCTTTTGGTAAGGTTTTGCCGAATGTATTCAGGCATAGCTTTTCTGAATAAATTTCTCTGCAGTTCTACCAATTGCTCCTCAGGTCGAAAGACCTAATTCATTCCAACTATCTGTAAATTTATCTAGTCATCAGCCTGGCTGAATCGGTAAAATTACTGAATTCTCGGCGTTGGACTATTGCAGTTAAGTATTTCTACTCTATGCCAACGGTTGTCACCGCTTTCAGGAGACTCCGATCGCACTGCAGGCCACGCACATTACTTAATGCGCCTTGATACACACTGTGGTATTATAAAGAATACAGTGCGTAAGTCCTATCCATTCATAAAAGGCTGATTGAGAACAGAATCCCGCTAATCGCGTAAAATGCTGCAACTACGTTGGTTTCTGACCAGCCAGAAAGTTCAAGATGATGGTGGAGTGGAGCCATTTTGAACAGGCGCTTGCCAATGCCGTCCGGGCCTTTGGTTGCTTTGTAATAGCCCACCTGTGCCATGACTGAGAGTGTTTCCACAAAAAAGATGCCGCTGAGAACGAACAGCGACCACAGGGTGTTAGTCAGCAGGGCTACAGCAGCTAAGGCTCCTCCTAGTGCCAGCGAACCTGTATCTCCCATGAAAACGCGGGCGGGGTTGCGGTTATGAACCAGGAAGCCTAAACAACTGCCACTCATACAAGCGCAGAAAATCATCAGTAGGGATTGGTTTTCTGCCTGCCCAGCTGCCGTTGGAGCAACCAAGACCCCTAATCCTAATAGTGCGATCGCACTGGTTCCAGCTGCGAGTCCATCAACACCATCCGTCAAGTTGGTGGCGTTACTTTCTGCCACTAGCACAAACACAGCCAAAGGCCAAAACAGCAACCCCAAGGCGAGGGAAAAACCTTGGGGTAATGCAATTGTCGTAATCCTGCCCGATTGATTCCAGGCTAGCCACAGACAAAACAGTGCTGCCAAGCCGATTTGCAGCGCCAGTTTCATCCGGGGCGAGATGCCTTTGTTTGACTGGCGGCGCAGAATCTGGCAATCGTCCAGCCAGCCAATCGCACCATAACCCAGTGTGAGTGCTGAAACGGCAACCACATCTGGGGCAAAGCCAGACCAAACTAGGGCAACTGCCACCGCCACAGGCACAAAAAACACCCCGCCCATCGTCGGGGTGCCTGCCTTTTGCAAATGAGTTTGGGGACCATCGTCTCGAATGACTTGCCCAGTTTTTAGCCTCTGGAGGAGAGGCACCACCCAGGAGCCCAAACCAGCTGTTACCAAGGCGCAAACTTCGAAGGGCAGGAACAACGATATCCGTTGCCAGGGTAAACGAAACGATATCCAATCGCTGATCATTGCTGCTACGCTTAGCACTACACCCAGTAACACGAGCAGACTGGTTCCAGAGAGTTTGAATGACCAGTCAGAAGCTGATTTAGATTCCACGAAATTTCCCGCTCACTTACAAGTACGGGCGGCTACTCGTCTAAATCTACCACGTCGTCGACATCAATATCGTAGGTGACATCCTCAACATCTATGATCCCTGATATTTCTGGATCTTCTTCTTCCAGCAGAAACTCAGCCGGGTCTTGAGTGTCACGCGCTATGAGGCGACCGTTTGACTCCAACCAGTCCAGGAGCGAAGACTAAACAGCTCTATATCTAAAGTCTATCACCAAAAAAGTAGTCAGGATGCAGCAGTCTGCGAGTCATAATTCTAATATGATAGATCTAAGGGGGTTTGATGGGAAAAGCAGAACTAATGGATGCGCTCGCCGGGAAAAATCGCGGCCTACTGGCCACCGAGCGAGATCAGCAAGCTATATTGGTGCTGATCGCCCAGTTGGAAGACCGCAACCCCACTCCCCGTCCGCTTGAGGCTACAGATCTACTCGATGGCAATTGGCGACTGCTCTACACTACTAGTAAGGGCATATTGAACATTGACCAGCTGCCATTGTTCAAACTGGGACAAATCTATCAGTGTATCCGAGCTGGAACTGCCAGCCTCTACAACATTGCTGAGGTTTATGGCCTGCCCTATCTTGAAGGATTAGTCAGCGTTGCCGCCCGGTTTGAGCAGCTTTCAGAGCGTCGCGTTCAGGTGAAATTTGAGCGGTCGATATTCGGTCTGCAACGCTTAATCGGCTACCAGTCCCCATCAGGTTTGATTGAGCAAATTGAGACGGGTAAAAAATTTGTCGCCGTTGATATCAATCTAGACAGTCGTCAGCAACAGGGCTGGCTAGATATTACCTATCTTGATCACGACCTGCGAATTGGGCGCGGCAACCAAGGTAGCGTGTTTGTGCTCACAAAAGTCAGGAGTCAGGACACCTAACACCCTCATGCGAATTTCCCAAGGGCAGCTAAACTTGCTAGAGCGTTGCCCCCGTCAGTTTCAACACACCTACTTAGACCAGCTGAGTTCCCCCTCCAGCCTAGAGCAACAGGAGCGGCAGACTTGGGGGAGTCGCTTTCACCTGCTGATGCAACAGCGAGAACTGGGCTTGCCAATTGAATCCCTAGTCCAGGAAGATGTCCAGCTGCAACGCTGGATGACAGCCTTTGCTGGTGCAGCACCTGAAATTCTGACGCCCGACCCAAATAGCCAAACGTTCCGCGAAAGTGAACATTGCCGCACCCTACAAGTTCAGGACTATTTGCTAACGGTTGTCTATGACTTGTTGATTGCAGATGAAAGGCTTGCCCAAATCCTGGATTGGAAAACTTATCCCAAACCTCAAAACCGACGCTCTTTAGAACAGAACTGGCAGACATTGCTATATTTTTATGTGTTAGCTGAAACCAGCGATTACCTGCCCGAACAGATTTCCATGACTTACTGGTTTGTCCAATCTCCGGCTCAGCCTCAAAGCTTTAAATTTGCTTACAACACCGCCCAGCACCGGCAAATCGGACAAAAACTTCATCGGCTGTTAAGCCAGCTGAGTGATTGGCTGCAACGCTACCAGGTGGGAGAGCCATTTCCTCAAGTATGGGAAAGTAGCGATGCCTACGGCAAGGACTCTGTCCTACGCTGTGATTCCTGTCAATTCTTCGTTCGGTGTGAGCGCGATCGCTACACTAGACAAGATGCCCTTAGTAAAGACTGGCTGCCAAATCTGACTAATATTCAGGAAGTAGCCCTATGACAAAAAAGAAGTCAGGAGTTAGGGTTCAGATCTTATGGCTGAGCAACAGCAGCAATGGGTTCTAGCACCAGCACAGCCGCCGCCAGAATGGTTCGTTCAAGCAGTGAGACGCTACGCACCTGATACAACTGGGCATTATGCCGCCCAACTATTGTGGCAGCGGGGGATTCAAGACTCACAACAGCTGGCGGGGTTTGTGAACCCTCAAATGTATCAACCGGCTAGTCCATTTGAATTTGGGCAGGAAATGCGCTGGGCGGTAGAGCGATTGCAACTGGCACGCTACGCGCGTGAAATTGTCGCCATTTGGGGAGACTTCGACGCCGACGGCATCACAGCCACCGCTGTTTTGTGGGATGGCTTGGGACAGTTTTTTGCTCAAAATACCCAGCTATTTTATTACATCCCCAATCGGCTGACAGAATCCCACGGTCTCAACTGTCGAGGAATTGATGCCTTAGCCGAACGTGGAACCAAGCTGATTGTTACCTGCGACACTGGCAGCACAAATTTAAGTGAAATTGAGTATGCAAACCGGCTAGGTTTAGATATAATTATTACAGATCACCATACTCTGCCCCCAGAACGACCACCAGTCACGGCTATTATCAACCCCCGCTATTTGCCAACAGTTCATCAGCTGTTTCATCTTTCAGGGGTGGGCGTTGCTTACAAACTGGTAGAAGCCCTTGATCAAACGCTGCCGAATCTGACTCAACAGCCCCTAGAGGATTTGTTAGATCTGGTAGCCATTGGCTTGATTGCTGACTTAGTGCAGCTTTGGGGGGATTGTCGCTATTTGGCTCAGCTAGGTATTGAACGACTGCAACAGGAGTTTAAACAACCAGATTCGGCGCGGCGGCGTCCTGGGGTGGGGCGTTTGTTGGAACTGTGCCAAAAAAGTGGCGATCGCCCCACAGATATTTCTTTCGGTCTTGGCCCGAGAATTAATGCCGTCAGTCGCATTCAAGGCGATGCATCCTTTTGCGTTGAGTTGCTCACCAGCCGCGATTTAGGCCGTGTAAATCACCTGGCTCAAGATACGGAACTGGCAAACGCCCGTCGCAAGTCATTGCAGAAAGATGTTGCCCAACAAGTGGCACAAAAGCTGACTCAGCTAGACTTATCAACCACCAGCGTCATCGTCCTAGAGGATGCGCAGTGGCCCGTGGGGGTGTTAGGCTTAGTGGCTGGGCAAGTAGCGCAAGAAACAGGTCGTCCTACAATTTTATTGAGTACAGAGGCAGTAGGTGAGCCAGCAGGGGAGCTTCTAGCGCGTGGTTCTGCGCGTTCTGTGAATCAAGTGGATTTATACCAGCTGGTGAAAGACCAGGCACATCTGTTGCATCGCTTTGGTGGGCATCCCTTTGCAGCGGGGTTAAGCCTGCCGGTTGAGAATATCCCTTTGTTTACAGAGGCGATTAACCAGCGACTGCGGCAGCACTGCGGGGGACTCTTAACGCCGGTGGTGCAGGTAGACCTGGTGTGTACTGTCCGGGACTTGGGCAAAGATCTGTTCCGGGAATTGAAAGTGCTAGAACCCTGTGGCATGGGGAACCCTGTCCCGAAACTCCTGATTCAAAACTGCTGGTTTGAAAATCCTTGGCATCGGAATCAGCAGGATTGGCGGGGGAAAAAGGTGCAGTATATCAAAACGGAGTTTGATATTCGGGATGACTCCACCAAGAGCCGCTTTGCCGGTGTGTGGTGGGGACACTACAAGGATGAATTGCCTCTGGGGCGGTGCGATTGCGTCGCAGAACTAGACTACAACACCTACAAAGAGCGCTACGAGATCCGGCTCGTTGCAGTGCGAACCTGTACCCAGAATGCTCCCTTGGCCACCAACTCTAGCCAGGTAGACTCGATTCTCGACTGGCGTCATGGAAGAGAGCTGGAGGAGGTGGGGGAGAAACTCCTAGTCCAAGCGTGTCCCACCAGTTGGGATGATTTACGAGCTTGGTTCCGGCGATCGCTTTACCTGAAACAGAAACTTGCGATCGCATGGTCGGAACCACAACCAGTCCCACCCAGCCAAGTCTGGCTTGATCTGGTGGGTATTGCTAAATACCTCAGCCGCACCGGTCAAACCGTCACCCGTCTTCAAATCCTTCAGAAGCTGGGCATTGGCGACCAATCGTTGCAGCTTGGGTTTCAAGCCCTCACCCATTTAGGCTTTCAAGTCAGTTTCCAAGATCGGTGTTTTAGCATTAGCGCGACTCCTGACGTAAAGCCAACAGTTTCAGATCAAGTTTGTTTCCAGGCGATGGAACAATTCCTGGCAGGTGTACGAGAAGAACAATTCCAACGACAGTATTTCTACGAAGTTCCCTTGTTCACCATTCAAGCCATGGCTGCTCAGACCGCCTTAGGTCAGCGGGATGAATTTTGAGACTGAAAAAGAGCGCGCAACGCCAGTGCTATGAGCAAGTTATGTTGAGTAACCGTTGGTATATAGCAATAAAAAACTCTGATAAAAGAATAAATATTCCGGAAAGCTTTAACTCTAATTTGTAGTGATTGGTATGATCCGGCTTTAGTGAGATGCTTCCCATGCAGAAGACGCCTTGTATTGTACCTTCTTTGAGCATACTGAGCTTACCTGAGCCATGCCTTCATACATCACAGGTGTGGGTATCCCACCTCACGGGCAAGCATAAGACCCATCGCTCACGCCCTCATGAGCATTCCTTCTTTGAACTTTTGTTCGTTGAAGACGGTTCGGGCTGGCACCGTATAGGTGATCGTCAAGTCTGGGCCGAACCTGGTGATCTTTTTGTGATTGCGCCCGGCGAGATTCACGACCCAAGCGGCCTAGATCGCGCCAGCAAGTGGATTATTGCTTTCACAGCTGATGCCTTGGCATTTGAGAGTAATGATGCTAACGTATTTTTGATGCAGCCCAATCAACGGCTACTGCTTTCGTTGCTGCGAAGCAAGGACATCGAGACTAGACACTTATTGATCCCGGCGGAGGAGCGTCCACGGTGGCTGTTGCAGCTGCAGCAGCTAGAGAGTGAGCTTGGCGACAAGCGTCTGAGTTTTACAGAGGCAGCACGGGCGCGGTTGCTGCTGTTACTGATTGACACTGCTAGACTGGCAGCGCCGCAGTTAGTGGTTGACACTCCTAGACTGGCAGCGCCGCAGTTTAAAAATTGCTCGGTTCAATCCCAACCCCTGCTGACAAAAGTTTTTCGCTTCATCGAGGCAAATTACCGCAATCCGATTGGGCTTTCCGAAGTGGCAAAGGCGGTCAACCTCTCGCCAGCCTACCTCACCGACTTGGTACGGCGCCAGACCGGACGGACCGTGCTCACATGGATTGTCGAGCGCCGGATAGCACAGGCGCGCTGCTTACTGCTCGAAACCGACCAGTCAATAAATCAGATCGCACACACAGTGGGTTATCTGGATACAGGCCATTTCATCCGGTTGTTTCGCCGGTTCAATGGCACAACCCCACAAGCGTGGAGAATCCAGCATCGAAGCCAGCTTGATACCAAGTAGCAGGAATCAGTCCCGCAAATACCAGCAGCGATCGCTCATGTCTAGCAAGGATGATTATCCAACCTAGTAGCGAATAACCAGAAGGCTGGGGAGGCAACTGAGTCACCGTGTTCTGTGAGCTACTTTGCGGACGCTACCTAGTTGCCTTCAAACAGTTATTGTTATCGGCTGAATATGGAATATATAAGTAAGCGGAAGTATGGAATAGCAAGAGCTAAAGGAATGTATTGCTCAATGCTTGTTTGATTTAAGTATCCTCCATGACTTTTATCTTTTTTTAAGATATACCATTCTTGCTCGTAACAAGCAAAAGGCAAATACTGCTCCATTTCGTATATAACCTTAAACCTTCCCGAATTAAGTTGTTTATATGATTTGATGTTTACATACCATAAACAGCACAAAATTAAACCCAAAATTGCTACTGCTAAAAGTATGGTACTTTGAAATTGAGGGTATAGCTTTTTTTCACTTGCTATGGAAATCAAAGCTAACAATCCAGATAATAATGATATATAAAACTTATTCATCTGATTTCTTCTCGCGCTTATTCTATCAGTTATATCTACATAAAGCTTATACTGCTCCAAGAGGTGCGCTTGGTAATTGTCTCCATAATTGTCTTTTGTTATCTTTATTAAATTAGGTTTCGCTATATGTTTATCTTCAATCCTGTCGGGTGGATTTTGCTGGTTGACTTCAGTTTGCTTGTCAGTCATCTCTTTGCTCTCCTTCTTTGACCGTTCAGGGTTTAATGTGAATCACCCAAATGCCAATCCCATCGGAGCTCAAGAAGGTGTTAGGCCTCCGCTGCCGTCAACATGTGCAGCGCTAGCTGCCACATATTATAGTTCCTTTTTTTTGTGTGTTGATGCATGATGAATAGATTTTAATACCCATAGAGTTTTAATACATATTAAATAGTAAAGCGGTTTTCGGAAGAAATGGCTATTTAATTGCTGTAGCAGCTCCAAGGCTTGTTAACCAATAAAATTGTTAGGTAAGGTGGCCTCTGGGACAATTTGAGCCCGACTAGAGTTAGAAGACCTAAAGAATAACCAATTGCACAGAAAGATTGTCACTTGAACTTATGTCTGGAATTTATTATCTTGAATGAGCAGCCTTGCGTAGTTTTTACGGCGCGGATATATGGCTCTGTATGTGTTCGTGGCAATGCCCTACGGTAGTAAGGAAGGCATTGAATTCAATCAGGTTTACAGCGAGTACATCAAACCAGCCCTAGAAAGCGTGGGGTTTGAGGTCTTCCGGGCAGATGAAGAACTCCGCGCCGGGAACATTCGCACAGACATGTTCCAGGAATTGCTTCTAGCCGACCTGGTGGTCGTGGACTTGTCCATTGACAATCCAAATGTCTGGTACGAGCTGGGAGTCCGGCATGCGCTCCGGGCACGCGGGGTTGTGCAGATCCAGTCGCAACGGGAGCACCTCCCGTTTGACATTTACGTGGATCGAGCCCTGCGCTACCACCTGAAAGATGGCGTGCCTGACCCAGATTACCTAGAGGCCGACAAAGCAGCTTTAGCCAACTTTGCCGTCGAAACTATAAGCTCATGGCACGGACGGAAGATCAGCCCCGTATATCATCTACTTCGCTTTCTTCAGGAGCCAGAGTGGAAGTCTCTGCGCATTGATGATGCAAAGGAGTTTTGGGAGGCACACGAAAACTGGGAACGTCGTATTGAGTCAGCCCAGATCAAGGGACGGGCTGGTGATATTCTAGTTTTTGCCGAAGAGGCACCCACGCGGGTTCTCCGACTCGAGGCGCATTGCGCAGCTGGCTATGCACTACTCAATCTGGGGCAATTCGCGTTCGCACTTAAGCAATACGAAAAAGCTCTCGACATCGACCCGACTGACCTTGAGAGCTGCCGACAGAAAGGTATTCTGCTTGGCCGGATCAAGAAGCACGATGAGGCTAAGGTGTGGCTCAAGGCTGTTGTCGAAGACCATCCTGAAGACGCAGAGAGCTGGGCACTCCTTGGTCGGGTTGAAAAGGATGCGTGGATCAATGCGTGGAGGAGTAATGAAAAGACTTCCGAACAAATGCGAGAGGATGCGATCTACGAAGAGGGTCGATTGCACGAGGCGATTGAGGCATACCTGGTGGGGTTCCGCAAAGAACCGAGCCACTACTACTCCGGCATCAACGCTGTCACTTTGTTGCATTTACTCAGGCACCTGACAGGAACGGATGATTTGACAGAAGAGCGCGAAGCTTTGGAGGGTGGTGTTCGCTGGGCAGTTCAGAGTGCACTTACAGCGAATCCGGGGAATTACTGGGCCAGAGTAACGCGCGGTAATCTCGAAGTTTTATTAGGTGACAAGAGTCGGGTCGAACAGACTTTCAGGGCTGCTGTCGCCGTCGCCCAAAAGAATTGGTTCGATCTTGACTCCTCGCGACAGCAGCTTTTGTTCCTGAAGGAGCTGGGCTTTCGGCCACAAGAGGTTGAGGCAGCACTCAAGATCTTCGACCGCGAGTTGGGCAAGGTCGAAGCCCCAGAAGTACGCTATTGTCCGCGTCGGGTCTTTCTCTTTAGCGGTCACATAATTGATGCGCCGGGCCGAGCCCAACCGCGGTTTCCCCCGGAACAGGAAGGAACCGCCGCGTTGGCGATCGCAAGGTTGCTTGACGAGCTGGGGGCTGGGTCTTTTGACATAGCGCTATGCAGTGGCGCATGCGGCGGTGATCTGCTTTTTGCCCAAGCGTGCCTGGAGCGTGGCCTGCATCTGGAAGTGCACATCCCGTTTGATCAGCCAAATTTCCTGAAAGAGTCGGTGAACAACGCTGGCGACAAATGGCGCGATCGGTTCTTCCAGGTGAAGGCAAATCCAAAGACGCGAATGCAATTCATGCCTTCGGAGCTTGGCTCACCGCCAAAAGGTACCAACCCCTACGAGCGGAACAATCTGTGGCTGCTCTATACCGCGCTGGCGTATGGACTTGAGAAGGTTTATTTCATCTGCCTCTGGGACCGGAAAGATGGCGACAATCCGGGCGGCACGAAGCATATGCATGACACCGTGCTTAATTACTCTGGCCAAGTTTACGTTCTTGACACGACCACGCTTTGGTAATGAAGGAAGTGCAGCGATGACTTTATTGGAAAGATTAACATCTAGTGGTCCCAAGCGGATTTTGGCGCTGGACGGTGGAGGTATTCGTGGGGCTCTGACACTGGGGTTCCTTGAGAGGATTGAACAGATTCTGCGCCTACGCCACCAAAATCCGCAGCTCAAGTTGTGTGATTATTTCGACCTCATTGGTGGAACCAGCACTGGGGCCATCATTGCGAGTGGACTTGCGATCGGGATGGAGGCAGCAGAGCTCAAGCAGATGTACTTAGACCTGGGAGGTAAGATTTTCGGTAGAAGGGACTGGAGGATATTGCAAGCCAAGTTCGACCCCACGCCATTGAACGAGGAACTAGTAAAGGTTTTCGGGGATAGGATATTAGGAGATGACTCAATCAAGACCGGTTTGTGCCTTATAGCGAAGCGAGCCGACACTGGTAGCATGTGGCCGCTGATCAACCACCCCGATGGCAAGTACTACAAGCACAACAGCCAGATCCTGCTGCGCCAAGCAGTGCGGGCAAGCACAGCGGCACCAACGTACTTTGTGCCGGAGAAGTTCGAAATTAAAGCTAACGAGATCGGGGCCTTCGTGGACGGTGGGGTCAGCATGGCAATCAACCCAGCACTGCAGCTTTTCCTCGTCGCAACGCTCAAGGGCTTCCCCTTTCACTGGCAGACAGGAGAGCATCGCTTGCTCCTGGTTTCGGTCGGGACTGGCGTGTGGCATCAACATGACACTGCGGACAAGGTGGCGGAGGGCAGAATGTGGGATTGGGCAACTCAGGTCCCATTAATGCTAATGAACGACGCGAACTGGCAGAACCAACTCCTCCTCCAGTACTTGTCCAGAACCCCAACACCGTGGGAGATCAACAGGGAAGTCGGTGACCTAGCCTCGGATCTGCTTACACCTGAACCAGCTCTCTCGTACCTGCGCTACGACGTTTGGCTGGAGGCGAATGCCCTTAATGCACTGGGGCTGGCGAAGCTAAGTCCGAAACTAGAGTCGCTCCGCGACATGAGCGCGGCTGAGAACCGCTACGATTTGGCCGCGATCGGTGAGCAAGCAGCCGAGAGGCAGGTTCGGGACGAGCACTTCTCTAAGGCGTTTGACCATGCTGGTATAGGCGATGATTGAGGCGTTGCTGAAGTTGGCCACTCATCTCTAAGAAGAGCCAAAATTCTAGTATTGCTACTGAGAGAGATGCATGATGCAAACCGCAGAATATGACATTTTTATCTCCTATGCTGATGCAGATTGTAATTGGGTAAAGGGTTACTTACTGGATGCCCTGAAGCAGGCAGACATCCGCTACCAATCAGAAGCCGCATTTGCCCTGGGTTCAGTCAGGCTGTTGGAATTTGAGCGTGCCATACAGCAAAGTCGGCGCACTTTGCTCGTGCTTTCCCCTGCCTACATAGCAGATTGTTCTGAACAGTTTATTGGCTCGCTGGCTCAGTGTTACGGCTTGGACACAGCAACGTGGCCAGTTATCCCCCTTATCCTACATTCTGTCAAATTGCCACCTCGCCTGAGTGTTCTTGTTAAGCTAAACGCCACCAATCCAGATGAATGGTCTGAAGCTGTTGAACGTCTGTGCGCCGACTTGCAGCGCTTCGTTCCTGCTTCATTGCCTCAGCCAGCCTGTCCTTACCCTGGGATGGTGCCTTTCACTGAGGACATGAGCGATCGCTTCTTTGGGCGTAATCAGGAAGTAAAGGAACTCATAGAGCGCCTGCGCCTGCATCCGTTTATAACGGTGATTGGTCCGTCAGGAAGCGGTAAATCCTCGCTGATATTTGCGGGACTGATTCCTGCCCTGCCCCGCAGCGGACTGTTTGGTGGCAAGTGGCTGGTTCGCACGATTCGCCCCGGTGAGACACCTCTTACTGCTCTAGAAACTGCATTGGGTGGTGACCCAGCCAATCCAACACTGGCAGTGACAGAAGCTTTAGCTACCCAGCCGGGTGCCCAACGGTTACTGTTAGTTATAGACCAGTTTGAGGAAGTGTTTACCCTTGCTGAACAGGAGAAAGTTCCCTTCCAGTCAGCACTACTGCATTTGGTCGAAACTCCCAACTGCTACTTGATTCTGACTGTCCGAGCCGACTTTTATCCTGACTTAATGAGTTCGCCACTTTGGCGAAAGATTCAGTCTCATCGGCTGGAGGTAGTTCCCCTGGATGTAGCGGAGTTGCGTGAAGCCATTAGCAGACCAGCTGAAAATGTTGGTGTATTTTTAGAATCAGCCCTACTAGAGCGCTTAGTCACAGATGCAGCTGGAGAGCCGGGAGTTCTACCCCTGATTCAAGAGACGCTGGTGCTGTTGTGGGAGCAGGTGGAGCGGCGTTTCTTGCCCATGAGAGCCTACGAAGCTTTAGTGCTTCCCCGTAAAGCTTACGGAGCTTTGGAGAGTAAAAAGCTCACGGGATTGCAAGTGGCGATCGCCCGTAGGGCTGATGCGGCTCTGGCAGTCTTGAGTGAACAACAACAGGCGATCGCCCGCCGGATTTTTCTCCGTTTGGTGCAGTTTGGCGAAGGACGCGCTGATACTCGTCGCCAGCAGTCAATTGATGCCTTAAGTGCTGCTGATGACAACAAAAGCCTATTTAACCGCACATTAAGCCATCTGGCAGATAGCCGTTTGCTAACTCTTAGCGGCGAGGAAGGCTCCAATATCAAGGTAGACATTGCTCATGAAGCCCTGATTAGCGGTTGGCCAAAGTTGCAGCAATGGATAAGCGAGCGACGGGAGGCGGAACAGATCCGTAGGCGACTGGCGGCTCAAGCTACTGAGTGGGTACGGCTAGGTAAAGAAGGTGGTGGTTTGCTCGACGAGGTGGAACTGGCTGAAGCACAGGGGTGGCTCAACAGCCCCGATGCTGCGGCTCTAGGCTACGATGAGGTGCTGCCTGCATTAGTAGAAGCTAGTGGGCGGGCGATTCAGTCAGCCAAATCGCGAGAAGAAGAGGCTAGACGGCGAGAGCTAGAGCAAGAACGCCAATTGCGGGAACTTGCTGAATCTCGTCAACAAGAAGCAGAAGCTAGAGCTAAAGTCCAAAAACAACGAACCCGGATTGTGATTGGGGCAGGATGTTTGTTGACAGTCCTTGCAGCCTTTGCGGTAGGATTTGGAATACAGGCAGAACATAGTAAAAAAACCGCCATTAATGCCTTGATTTCGGAACCTCAACGACTTCTTGAAACAAATAATCAGCTTGAAGCGTTGATAGCAACTGTGAGAGCACTAAAGCAGTTGAAAGAAATAGGCGGCTCAAACACTGATGCTCTAAATCAACTTAACGATGTGCTCGAGCAAGTGCATGAGCGCAATCGCTTAGAAGGCCATAATAATCCAGTTGTAGGAGTTAGTTTTAGCCCTGATGGCCAAACTATCGCCTCCGGGAGTGCAGATAAAACTATCAACCTTTGGAGCATCAGTGGCAAGTTACTGAGAACTCTTGCAGACACAGATCAAGTCTGGGGCGTAGACTTTAGCCCTGATGGCACAAGGCTCGCCTCTGCTAGTAATGACAAAACTGTCAAGCTTTGGAGTGTAGAGGGAAAACTCCTGAAAACTCTTAGAGGCAATGAAAATATAGTCTTTGATGTCAGGTTTAGTCCAGATGGTAAAACTATCGCGTCTTCTGGTTATGATGGAACCATAAGACTATGGGATACAACTAATGGCAAACTGCTCCAAACCATCAAAGATATAGATGTAATCAAGGATCAGGGTGGTGTAATTTATGGTATAGATTTTAGTCCAGATGGTAAAACCATTGCTTCTACTGGCTACTTTGACGGTCAAGTTAAAATTTGGAACCTCAATGGTAAGCTTATAAAGATTCTAAAAAATCCTGAGCAGCAGCAAAAAGTTGATAATCCCTACCAGAAAATCGTTAGTTCTGTGAAGTTTAGCCCTGATGGTAAAACCCTCGCCTCTGGTAGTTATGACGGCAGTATAAAACTATGGGGTGTTAAAGAGGGCAACTTGAAAAAAACAATTGCCGCTCACGGAAGCCGAATCTATGACATAGCATTTAGTGCTGACGGTGAAATGATTGCCTCTGCCAGTAACGACAACACTGTGAAGCTCTGGAAATTAGATGGCACAATGCTAGCAACTTTCAGGGGTCATAGTCAAGCAACCAATCAGGTAAGTTTCAGCCCGAAAACCAAAAAAGATAACAGTCAGCTCATTGCCTCTACTAGTGACGATAAAACTGTAAGGCTATGGAAATTTAATTTGAATACTGGTAATCCCCCTCAGTTAGATAACTTATTAGGAGAAAGCTGTCAATCTCTGCATGACTACTTGGAAACAACTAAAAATGTATCTCCAGAAGATAAACATATTTGCGATGAGATTAAACCTTCCCCGTTATAGCCGGTAATTATTAAGTCATTTTTATATAATTGAGAGAATAAAATTTATGTTTATACAGATAGTAACTCTTGCTGCTTCTAGTGTAATATTTGCTGTAAGTCTGGTTGAATCTGCTTTGGCAGTACCTCAAGATTTTGTTGGTAATTGGGTTAACACCAATCCGAATACCCAGGGAATTACTCGCTTTGCGATTAGCTTAAATAAAGCGAAGACATTAATTATTAAAGTATTTCAATCTGGGAATTGTGCTCCTAAATTTGATTGTAATCTAGGCACTATACAACTGCTAGACTATGAGATTAAAGGCAGTAAAAATCAATTTGCTAGAGCCGAATATGGTAAAGGTTTCAGCCATAATTTACTAATAGTAAACCTAAGCGGAGTTGGGCAAAATAATATGTCTCGTAGAATCAGTTTACAAAAGTTTTCCCCGGATAAAGGCAATCAGAAAAAAATTAACTCTTCTCAGGATATCTTTATGCCTACAGCGCAAATCTGGCCTATGCCTAGTCCTTGTTTTTTCCAAGATCCTCGTCGTTGTTTAACAAAACCCGGCTGGATTCCCCGTCCTCCAAGATAAAAGGAGCGGCTCTGATGCCTACGATGGAAAATGCACATGCCCTGGTAATCGGCATTGCAAATTATCAACACATTAACAAGTTGCTGCCGACTGCGCTCAAGGATGCTCAGGACTTCCATGACTTGCTAATTGACCCCCAACACTGTGGCTACCGCTCAGAGAATGTGCAACTCTTGAAGGATAACCAGGCAACGCAGGCGGTGCTACGTCAGGCATTGGCTGACTTAGCGAACCGCAGCAATTTGAATTCTACAGTCTTGGTTTACATTTCCAGTCATGGTGGTCGGATTGAGTCTGGAGCCCATGCAGGCGAGTACCTGTTGCCGGTAGATGTAGATTACACCTCTGAGGTTTCCTTAGCCCAAACTGCGATCTCTGGTGCTGAATTCACAGAGGCACTTCGGCTGATTCCGGCTCGCCAGATTGTGGTTATATTTGACTGCTGCCACACTGGCAGCATTGGTCAAACCCAAGATGGGAAGGCATCAGGTTTCAAAACAGGCTTGCTCGAAAGCTACTATGAAACCCTACAAGCCGGACGAGGAAGGGTGATATTGGCTTCGTCGCGCAGCACTGAGTTGTCGTGGATTCTGCCAGGTGCTGAAAATAGTCTCTTCACCCATCACTTATTAGGGGGTTTGCGGGGTGGCGCTCCTGGCGCTGGGGGTGTGATCCGTATTTTTGACTTGTTCTACTACGTGCAGCCTAAGGTGACGGTGGACGAGCCTAAGCAGCACCCTCTCTTCAAAGCAGAACTCGAAGAGAATTTCCCTGTTGCCCTCTACTTGGGAGGCAAAGCGCCTACCCCAGCACCACCTCCTGCTGATGAATTCTCCTACGATATCTTTATCAGCTACCGCCATCAGGAACCGGACAAAACCTGGGTACGCAAGACGCTGCGGCCCCAGTTGGAAGCGCAGGGTTTGCGTGCCTGCATTGACTACCGCGATTTTCGTTTGGGTGCGCCCCTAGTGAAGGAGATGGAGCGGGCAGTGGAGCAGAGCCGTTACACCTTGGCAGTGCTTTCCCCTGTTTATCTCAATAGCAACTTCACAGAGCTAGAGAATGTCCTGGCGGAACATTTAGGATTGGAGCAGAGCCAGCGCCGTTTACTGGCAGTTCTGTACCAACCCTGCAAACCCCGTTTGGGCATACGCGCCCGCCTCATGCTGGACATGACTGATGTGGATGAGTTTGAGATCAATCTTGCCCGCCTTGCTTACGAACTGCGGCAGGTACCCGATGCTTAGCTTCAAATAAACTGGAGTTTAGACTAATTGACCAATCAACCCAGCGAAAGCGTTCGCCTATTTAGCATTAGTTTAAACTTCAGTTGCTTCAACCAACCCTCTAACCTTAGTAGTTATTGGCCTGGAATACTGACTTTGACAGATTTCCCATCAGCTTCGACATCAAATTTGTAAAAGTAGATGTCAAATTGCATACAACTTCGGCTAGGTATTTTGCGGACACGATTCAACACAGGAGCGTACCAAGTTTCGTTATCAACACCTGTCATCAGCTCCCATTTTAATTTTGGAAACTGCCAGATTGCCCCTTTCATTATCTGAAAACATAATGACTCAATCCACTTCGACTGACTAGAGGAACTGTTATTTTTCCATATATTTATCAGCTCTTGAAACCTCATGCCTTCTGAAAATTCAAGTATGCCGAATAGTTGTTGAGCTACTTTGTCAGCTTCGCTGATTAAACATTCCTGCTGAATGACATTGGTTGCAAGCTGAAGACGTTCCTCCGGTTTTGTGTGCAAAATAAGCTGCACTTTTTCCAAGCTAAGTTCGAGCTGCAGGAATGGCCACGCCGGCCACTCTTCAACCGGGTTCTCGTCCACAGGCGGTAATACCTTATTCAGTTCGTCATATAGCTGTTGGGCAGCTCTGATTACCTCAGGTTCATTTTCATGAAAGTAAGTAACTGGTTTTTCAGCTCCTGGAAAGAAGTCTTTTTGGGTGAGGAAAAAGTTGGTGAATTTTTGGATATCTACTAGATTTCGAGCATCTACTCTGACCTGGTCTATAAACGGTCCGGGGGAGCGAACTGCACATTCAAATAGGAGAACTCTCGTGGCGGGACTTTCAGGATGCAGAGCCACCCCACATTCCCACATACAGTAAGACCAGTCATGGTCAGGTGTCGTATACAACATAACGACGACGCCTGCTTTGTATAGGTATTTCATCAACTGCTGACGTAAGTTTTCGCCAAGCTGGGGCGCTTCAGCAGTGGAGGATGATGACTGATGAACTTCGACACTACCGGCGCTGCGATTGCTTACAAATGAACTAAGAACATCTGCAATTTTTTTATCAGCGTGACGGTGACTGATAAATAGGAGTGGTCTTGAATCAGTGAATTGGTTATTGGTATCGGACAGATTGTCGCTCATTACTGCCTCCAATGATTAATTCTGGTAAAAAGGTTTGCGTCTGTTGCAGCCTAAGAGTTCCGGTTTCCTCATGCTTATTTGCAAAGGATGCATCTTACTTTCACAGGAGTACACTGAATAACTACTGACTAAAGTAAAAGTTTTCCGGCTTAGGTTGCAAATATATTTGCACAGGATTCACAAACACCCATCCCTACAAGCGATAGTCTGAATTCTACGAAAAGGGACTATGGTTGGACGCCAACGGTAACACAACCGCCAGCATCACATCAGATGACGAATGAGGACTTGCCGCTCGCGGACGTACCGACCACTGCAAGGAAATGGGTGCGCTGCAGTCTCCGAAGTAACTCATCAGTTTGGCCTTCACGCCCAAAAAACAGAGAGTCTTCCTCGAATGCAAAAGGCCGCAAGCCTGGGAACGGATTGAGACGTGTTCGGGTTCCTACCATTAGCGCTGCCCTCCTTGCACCTGAGCGATTTGGGTGAGAAATGGTTCGAGTGAATCTGGGGAGAATGCTCCAAAATTTTTGCTCACCAACGCTTCATGGCTTAGGAATAGGGGCTGTGCTTGGGGTTTCGCTCAGGATCTACATGAGTTATCGATCTGTGGGTAAAACAAGTTAGTTACTATATAATAGGAATTATGACTACATCATTTGATTTCTACGTGGTGATTTATTGCTACGACGCTATACAGATTTCGATTACCTGGAGTTTCATATGATTTACCGTTTTTTATTAACTTTTGGCTTACTCTCTGTCTTGATTCTGATAGATGTACCTGGTTTCACTCCTGCTAAGAGTGCTCATGCAAGCATGACTACAGCGCTATCTGACAACTGCAACCCTAATGATCCTCAAAGCTGTCCACAGAAGTGACACCGACAACAAAAGGTAAAGTACCAGTCCATGTGCCACGTTGTTCAGGTTATGCTTTATTTTTAAGCTCTGTTAATCTACTTGCCCTCGCATAGCTGACGGTCTTCTTGAGCAACATTGGGGTTTGTTTTCAGATAGTCATGTACCCAATCGCAACCACGCGCTAATAAATAATTTAATGGCTGATTATCTAGGTTACTTGGTAAATTCCATAGAATCACTCTTTTGTCTCGACTAGTCGAGGCAAGCGTCTGACCATTGGGTGAGAAACTCACAGCCAAGACCCCGTCGCGGTGCCCTTTAAGAGTTATGACCAAAGTGCCGTCAGTCTTCCATATTTTCACGGTTTTGTCCATACTGGCCGAAGCAAGTGTCCGACCGTCCGGGCTGAAACTCACGCTTGTGACCAAACCATCATGCCCTTTGAGGGTAGGGAGTAAACTTCCGTTAGTCTTCCATATTTTCACGGTTTTGTCCATACTGGCCGAAGCAAGTGTCTGACCGTCTGGACTGAAACTCACAGCCAAAACTTTATTGCTATGCCCTCTCAGGGTCTTGAGCAAGGTGCCATCAAGCTTCCAGAGTTTCACTGTGTGGTCATAACTGGCGGAGGCAAGCGTTTGGCCGTCCGGACTAAAACTCACGCTCAAGACCGGAGCGCTATGCCCTGTGAGGGTCTTGAGCAAAGTGCCATCAGACTTCCAGAGTTTCACTGTGTGGTCATAACTGGCGGAGGCAAGCGTTTGGCCGTCCGGACTAAAACTCACGCTCAAGACCGGAGCGCTATGCCCTGTGAGGGTCTTGACCAAAGTGCCGTCACGCTTCCAGAGTTTCACTGTGTTGTCATAACTGCCCGAGGCAAGCTGCTGACCATCTGGGCTAAAACTCACACTTGAAACCGGAGCGCTATGCCCTATGAGAGTATTGAGCAAAGTGCCGTCACGCTTCCAGAGTTTGACTGTGTTGTCATAACTGGCAGTGGCAACTGTCTGACCATCCGGGCTAAAACTCACGCCGGAAACCCCATCCTTATGCCCTTGGAGGATGGTGAGTAATGTGCTACGAAGTCGCCAGAGTTTTATGGTCTTGTCATAACTAGCTGAGGCAAGTGTTTGACCGTCCGGGCTGAAACTCATGCCAATCACCTCATCGTTATGCCCTGTGAGGGTGGTGAGTAAAGTACCGTCCAGTCCCCAGAGTTTCACATTTTTGTCAGCACTAGCTGAGGCAACCATTTGGCCGTCCGGGCTGAAACTGACGCGATATACATCGTTTCTATGCCCTGTTAAGGTATTGAGGAAGGTGCCATCAGACTTCCAGAGTTTCACAGTGTGGTCTCGACTGGCTGAAGCCAGCATTTGGCCGTTCCGACTGAACATCACATCCCAAACCCAATCGCCATGCCCTGTGAGGGTCTTGATCAAGGTGCCGTCACGCTTCCAGATTTTCACTGTGTGGTCCGCACTGGCTGAGGCCAGGATTTGGCCGTCCGGGCTAAAGCTCACCTGATAGACCGGAGCGCTATGCCCTGTGAGGGTGTTGAGCAAGGTGCCGTCACGCTTCCAGATTTTCACTGTGTGGTCCGCACTGGCTGAGGCCAGGATTTGACCGTCCGGGCTAAAACTCACCCGATAGACCGGAGCGCGATGCCCTGTGAGGGTGTTGAGCAAGGTGCCGTCACGCTTCCAGAGTTTCACTGTGTAGTCCGCACTGGCTGAGGCCAGGATTTGACCGTCCGGGCTAAAACTCACCTGAT
>JAABUQ010003767.1_pt1 | contig 26976 bp, 20 predicted proteins | sample 5560001 | NCBI WGS metagenome assembly JAABUQ01 (sample SAMN10711888, study PRJNA513371) | rock metagenome | isolation source: Antarctica rocks | place: Antarctica: Victoria Land, Finger Mt nord | collected 2015-12-18 | reverse complement strand
GAAAGCTGAAGCAAGCCTGGTACGTCGGGCAAGACCTGCCGCCTCACCCGTTGCAAGGCTTGGTCGTCCGGCGTGGAATCGGCATCCCCGAGCTGTGGATCGCAACCGATGGAGCCGGCGTCTTAATCTATGATGGCCAGCAGCTCAAAAATCTGGTTCCTGCTGCGGCGTCCCAGCGTAAAGTTTCGGCTTTACTGCCGCTGAGCGATGGGCGGATGATTATTGGAACTCTCGACGCGGGCCTTTACGTCACCGATGGCAAGCGTCTCGAGCTCTTGCATGCACAATTCGCTCAAACGAAAGTGACAGCGCTGGCCGGTGACGAGGATGAGCTTTGGATTGGGACGCGCGATGCCGGGGTGTGGATGTGGCGTGCAGGCGCAGCGACCCATTTCGAGGCAGAGCTGCCCGACGCGCAGGTGCTTTCGATCACGACCGGTGAAGACGCAGTTTGGGTGGGGACGCCGCTCGGCGTAAGTGAATTCGCGCATGGCAGGTTTCGTCGAAAGCTGGCCGAAGGTGTCTTTGCCCAAAGTCTGAGCACGCATTCCGGCCTTCTCTCGATTGGAACGCTTGACGAAGGTGTCGTGAACGTAGCACTGACAGGACGGGCTCTTCCCGCATCTGGTCTGACGCGGCAAAACGTTGTCGCTCTCGAAGAGCTCGATGGTCAAATCGTTTCAGTCTCACCTGATAATGTGACGCGCCAGCCCTCCGGTGAGCAGTTGCTCGGGACGCCGGATCCGAGCGCACGTTCAGCACATGTATCAGCGCTCCACGTCGATAGCCGCGGCCGCCTCTGGGTAGGCTATTTCGATAGAGGCCTCGACATTTTGGACCAGGGAAGCGCTCGCTCAGTCAGTCACATCGAGGATGGTGTGCTGTTCTGCGTAAATCGCATCAAGGAAGATTCGCAACAGGGCACCGTCGCCGTCGCTACTGCCAATGGGCTTGCCTTCTTCGATGCCGGCGCGCAACTCCGTCAAACTCTCGATGCTCGCAGCGGCCTAATTTCTAATCACGTCACCGATCTTCTCTTTCGGCGGCGCAATCCGGATAGCACGACATCGCTGGCTGTTGCTACGCCAGCCGGAATTAGCTTTGTCGAAAACGGTTCGATATCGAGCCTCTCTGCTTTCCATGGTTTGGTTAATAATCACGTCCTCACCCTCGCTGAATGGGACGGCAAGCTTTTCGCCGGCACGCTCGGTGGAGTGTCGCTGCTGCAAGACGGTTTGGTGCAAACCAGCTTCACGACTGCTAACTCAACCCTCTCCCAAAATTGGATCACTGCTTCTGCCCCGGGGCCCGATGGCATGTATCTCGGCACCTATGGTTCAGGCGTGATTCGCGTCGAGCGGGATTCCGCAATCCGATCGTTCCGCGAATTTTCCAGAGAGAGAATTGAGATCAATCCCAACGCCTTACTCGCGACCAATGCCTTTGTATACGCTGGCACGGCGGGGCAGGGACTTGCCGTTCTACGCCTCGGAGATACTCGCTGGCACTTCATTCGCGATGGCCTGTCTTCTTGGAATGTCACCGCGCTTGAGTCGCATAACGGCATCCTGTACGTAGGAACCGACAACGGTTTGGTCAGTGCCTCAGAGGAGAAGCTCAATCCGTGAGGTCTATTTGCTTCGGCCTCGCGAGTCTTCTCATGGCAGTCACCCGTCTGCTCGCTGAGACTGGCGTGATTATTCCGGCAGGCCGGCAGTCCCCCGATCCTGCGCAGCTCTTCATTGAATCGCTAAAGATTCAGGTCTCGATCGACAGCGGAAACGCTACCGTCCATTGGGATGAGGTGTTCCACAACAACACGGGACGTATCTTGGAAGGCACCTATGTGCTTGCGCTGCCCGGTGGCGCGGATATGTCGGATTTCGCTGTTTGGGACGATCTCACGCGTATCCCCGGAGTGATTCTTGAGCGCAAGCGCGCTAGCGAGCTCTACAACCAGATCCGCAATCAGACGATCGACCCAGGCTTGCTCGAATCAGGAGAGCTGACGGACAGCAGTGCTCCTGGCGCGGCGCAACACGCCACTCAGTTTTCGGTCAAAATTGTGCCGATTCCAGCTTACGGATATAAGCGCATCGAGGCGGAGTACCGGCAACGGATTCCTTTAAGCGAGCTGGCGGCAGAAGTAAGTGTTCCGCTTAAAACTTCGGCGTCCAACAGCGAAACGATAAAGAACCTGTCGATCGGTGTTCAGTTGAAAAGCCCTCAGGCAATCACATCTTTCGAGTCCGCCAACAATGCGTATCCCTTGAACATTGCTTCGCGCACACCGAACAGGATCACCGCCTCGTTCGAACGAAGCGCAATGCGCCTAGCGGAAAATCTTGTTCTGCGTTATCGCTTAGCCGGTGACAAACTGCCTCAAGTGCAGGCTTTTCGTGACGCTCAAGTCTCGGCATCCGGCTATTTCGAAGCTTCGGCTATTCTTCAGCCGCTCACGAAACAGGCAGCTCACGATCACCGGAACCTCATCGTTCTATTTGATTCTTCGCTGTCGATGCAGTGGGAAAAGCTGGAGCGCAGTTTTCAAGCGCTTGAAACCATGCTGCGCGCTCTCATCCCTGACGATTCTTTCAACGTTCTCGTATTCAATTCTGACGTGAGCGCGGTCAGCTCGAAACCCGAGCCGGCCACACCGCAGGCCATTGCAAAAGCGCTCGACTTCGTACGCGCCAGCCGTCTGTGTGGCGGGACCAATCTTCAGAAAGCATTCGAGGCGGCGTTCAAGCAATCCGCACCGAACACTTATCTCGTCTTGTTGAGCGATGGCGGCGTCACGGAAGGAACAATCTCTCCCACGCGTTTTCTGGAGTGGTTTGATCGTGGCTGGGCTGCGCTGCCTAAAGATCGGCGTCCTCACATTTATACGCTTGCCATTGGCGATGACGCGAACGTGCGCTTTCTTCAGAAGGTAGCCGCACACGCCGGTGTGTTCGAGCGGGTCGGCTCAACTGAGCCGCTCGAATTTAAACTCAACAGTTTTGTGAGACGGATTGGCAGGACGCCTCTCGATGCAGCCACCCTCAACATCTCGCCGTCGGCCGGTTCGCGGCTGGTCTACCGGCTGGAAGACGCAAAGTTCGCTGGCGATCGCGCCTCTTGGGTTGGGGAGTACTCCAAGCCTGTCGAAGCGGATTTCACAGTCTTGTCAACTTCGGGTCAAAAGGAGAATCGCCAGACTACGCGCGCCAGACTCCCTGAAAACGATCTTCAGCATCCTTATCTTCCCGCCGCATGGGCAAGGCAGCGAGTGGATGCGCTGCTCGAAAAAATTGACCGCGACGGGGAAGACAAAGCCACGATCGATGAAATCATCGAGCTCTCGCGCAGATATCACTTCGTAACGCCGTACACTTCCTTTCTGGCTGCCCCCCGGGCGCTTCTGAGGCCCCGCCTGATCCGGCCCGGCGATCCTTTACTGCGCGTTCGTACCGATCCCTCGATCGAATCCGTTGTGGCGCTTTTCCCGTTTGGCTTAATCAAGCCGCTTCGTTATCTCAAAGCGGAAGATACTTGGCAGACACGGTTTCTCGCCCCGGCGGATCTCCCGGATGGCACTCACATGGTTCGTCTGATCTTGCGCGACAAGAATCATCGCGTCTTCCGCGAAGCGAAAACTTTTATCATTTCCAGCCACGCGCCCGTTGTACGCATCCGTTTGGACACGCCTCGTGTGCACGCCGGTAGTCAGCTTGGGGTGCACGTCCAGGCGTCGGAGACCACGCGCACCATCGCGGTTCGTTTCTATGGCGCCGATCCTCTGTTCCTGCACTGGAATGAATCGGACAAATCGAACACAGGTTCCCTCGGTATACCAGCCGGCTTACCTGCGGGCCGCTATTCGTTGCATGTGACTGTGGAGGACATTGCGCATAACGTAAGTCATCAGGAGGTGCCGCTTGAGGTGCTCCCCTAGATGGCTACTGATCTACCTTCTGTCGCTTTTCTCGGCCGGTGCTTTGATTTGCGGAATGCTGAGTTCGCGAGCCGAAAATGCCGAAGCCGGGAGTCCGATCGAAAGCGCGTTATACCGGCTGATGAATCTGCCCGGTGGTGCGGTTCTCGCGCGACGTCCTCCTTCTGAGGGCGTGGAGCAGATCGGCAAACTTATCCGGCAATTGCCTGCTCGTGGTGATCTATATGCGATTCGAGCTCAAGAAGAGGAACGGCAGCTTGATGCACAAGCTGCGGAGAACGATTGGAAAAGAGCAGCGGAATTGGCTTCCGACCGGGCTCCTGCCCTGATCGAGTTGGCTGACTTCTACCACCGCCGGCTCAAATCAGCAAATGAGGCGGATGCTATGGTCGAGGCGGCTAAGCTGCCAGAAACCGGTCTGGATCGGTTTCGGCCCGATCGGTCTCAACGTTCCTGGCGTGGGTTCGAGCGTGCCATCGTAGTGGCCAAACAAGCTAACCTGCCGTTCGCAAATAGCGAAGCAATCTACAACGCATGGATTGACCGATATCCAAAATCGCCCGTACCTTACCTTCTTTACCTCGATGTTCTTGCTGCCGCCAAAGACAACCTTCGCGCCCATACGCTTGCCGCCCGAATGGCAACGCAGTTTCCTGACAATACGCAATTACAAATGCAGTCGGAAGCAAAGTTGGCGAGCATCGATGGCGGCCCTTCTGCCGAGATGGACACGTATTCGCACCGCTTTACCCCGTTGTGGCCAGCTGAATTACGGGCACGCTACTACGATCTGCTCAAGACTGCTCATCAGCTGCGAAGCTTTCTCGCGCAGGCCAGATCAGCTGTTTCACAAGACGCGAAAGATCTGCGGCCAGTTCTCCGCGCCTACTTTTTCTACGAGCAGGAAAGCAAGCGCGAACTCGCGGACGAGGAGCTGCTCTCCTGGCAATCACGCCGGAACTCGGCGCAGTTGCCGCCGAACGTGAATGAGCTTGCCACCGTCTCTCCACTATTCGCGCGGGTTGGAGACTATGACGAATCAGCTCGCGCCTATTACACGATCTACGAATCGAGCGCCGCTACTCAAACTGATAAAGAACTGGCGCTCAGTTCCTTGATCAAGCTCCTGCTCGATGTACCGGAGCAGCCATTGCGATTAGGTAGCCGTGATCTTAGTTTGTACCGCAACGCGGGCCGCATGGACCCGCACCCCGGCTTTCTGAACGGCATTCTGTCTCTCGTCCTGAACACTACATTTCCGCAGTACGAATACCAGATGGCGTCTCAAACGGCCGCGACATACTTCCACCGCGCCGCCGCCTCAAACTTTCTTGAGAAGCTGAAGCAGCAGTTCCCGAAGTCCCATGAAACGGGTGCACTCGAAGCAAAGCTGTTCGGAGCCTACGCTGCTTACGGTCAGCATGATGTGCTCATCCGTCTGATCCCGGCGTGGCTGCAATCCAATCCCAATGCAGCGGAACACGTGAACGCGGCTTTGCTCCTTGCTGATGCCTATTCGGCGACGAATCGCCAGCGAGACGAATTCACTCTTTACGATCATCTGCTTTTGGATCTCGCGGCCCGGAGCGATGGTGTTCCACTTGGCCCTGAACTGGTGGGAACCGTCGCGCAACAAGATTCCAGCCGCTCTAACTCAGATGCTCCGGTAGTCCGATCAAATGATTATGCTCGCGTTCTCGATCGTTATCTTTCGCGCCTCACGCAAGCGCACCGCCTTCCGGATGCAGTTGCGCTTTACAGGAGAGAGATCGACCGCAATCCAGGCGACCCCGGCCTTTATGAGCGCCTCGCTCTGTTCATCGAGCAGAACCGACTGGACGCTCAGCTCGCCCAAACTTACCGGGCCGCTTTCGACCGCTTCAAAGAAGTCTCCTGGGCTGACAAACTCGCCCGCCTCTATCTGCGCCAAAAGCAATACGCGGCGTACCAGGCTCTTGCCCGTCAAATTACTCAGACTTTCCATGGTTCGGAGCTTGCCAGCTTTGTTACCACCATCTCGCCCGATCCGAAAATAAGCCCGGTGCTGTACCGCCAAATCAACCTTTACGCTCACAGGCGTTTTCCGCATAATTTGACTTTCGTCCGCAACCTGCTCGCCGCCTACGAAGCAAAGCAGACCGCTGATCCAGCCTCTTATGAAAAGCTGTTGCGGGAAAACTGGTTCTATGACGCGGGCCTGCGCGTCACCTTTTTTGAATTTTTGAGTCGTACCGGCAGGCTGGGCACAGAGCTCGCTCGATTACCCGCGCTCGAACAGGCGGCCGAGCAAAAAGATACCGCAGCCATTGAGATGCGGGCCGAAGGTCTTGCGTGGTCCACGCGCTTTGAAGCGGCTTCTCCTGCCTTTGTTCGGCTTGCCGGAATTGCACCAGGTGACCGGAGCATGAACACTCGTGCCGTCACGATTGAGCGCTCCCTGGCCTCGAGTCCCTCCATCGACCGCGCCGTCGCTCTTGCTGAACAGGGCGTCGAAGCAGATCTGTCCGATAACGCAGCCCTGACGCGAGTAGGCGAAATATACGCTGCCCGAGAGCTCTATGGAAGAGCTGTTCCGTGGTGGAATCGTGTTGCGGACATCCATCCAGGCTCGCTCGACGGCTATCTTGAGGCCGCGACAATCTTCTGGGACTATTTCCAGTACAAAGATTCGCTTCGCCTCATAGCTGAGGCCCGCCGTCGATTTCACGAGCCCGCGCTATTTGCGTATGAGTCCGGCGCAATCTATGAAGATAAGAGCGACTTTTCGGACGCTATCGACGAATATGTCGCAGCGGCTTTGCAGCAGCCGCAAACAGGCGAGAATGCATCTGCCCAGAGCCGCTTGCTTGCACTCGCCCGCCGAAAAGAAACTGCCCCACTGGTCGAGCAGCACACCGCCAGTCTAACGCATGGACAATTCAATGCTGAAGCGCTCAGGCTACGTGTCGCGCTCCTCGAAAACCAGGGCAGGCGAAACGAAATTCATACCCTCCTGAATGCTGAAATCTCCCGCGTTTCGACCGTCAGTGATGCCGAACTTATCGAGCATAGTGCCGCGCACTTCGGTTTCGACGACAGTGCTGGCGCCGCTCGTGCGCGCGTTGTCGAACTCACCAGTGACCCAGTGAAAGAATCAAAGCGCGCGTGGATTTGGCTGCGTTCCATGAAAGCCACGGCGATGTGAAAGAAGCTGCGCGTGAGTTGAACACGCTCAGCACCCAAAATCCTGAGCTGCTCAGCATCATCCGCGCCAACGTCGATTTCTACTGGCGTCAAAAAGATTACCGAAGATCTGTTTCTATTCTGACGAGTGCCGCTTCTCGCGCCCAGGAGCCCTTTGCCAGTGAGCTTCGCAGCGAGGCCTCTCGAAAGGCTGCCGATTCCGGCGATTATTCAACCGCACGACAGTTGCTCGATCAGCTTCTTGCGGATGATCCCTACAACGGAGATCTACTCGGGCAGAAAGCTGCAACTTTCGCGCGTGCAAACGACAACGCTGGGCTCCTGCAGTTCTACACGCATGAGCTGGAGGCGTTCGGAAATTCAAGTCTGCCGAAGAATGAGAAAGACGACCGTATCGCCGCGCTCCGGCGTGGGTACATCCCGGCGCTTATATCCACTGACCAGATCAATGAAGCTCTCGATCAATACGAACAGGTGCTCAACCAGTTTCCGGAAGACGAAGACCTGGCGCGTGAGGCTACCCGGTTCGCCCAAAAACATCAGCTTGCCAACCGGCTCACTTCGTATTACGCCAAGGCTACTTCGGATTCCCCGCGCGATTACCGGTGGCCTTTGCTCTTGGCCCGCATCCAAAATGCGCTCGGCCGGTATCCGGAGTCGCTGTCGAACTATGCAAAAGCAATTTATGTCCGCTCTGACCGCACCGACCTTCTTCAAGCCAAGGAAGATTTGGAGACTCGGCTTCTACAATTTAAAGACGCAATCCAGACGAGCCAAAAACTCTATGAACTGAGTTACCACGACAACCGTTACCTTGCCGACCAGGCGGCACTTTACGCACGACTCGATCAGCCTTCGGAAGCCCTGCGTCTGCTTCGCCGCGCATACATCGACGTAACGCCGAAAGAGCCGTCCGGCTATGTGTCAGCCCTGCGTCAGCTCACCCTCTGGCACATGTTTACGCAAGCGGACCTTGTATATAGAGAGCTTCGCCCCCTGCTCGATAAGGGAAGTGAGTGGGCCGGTGAAGCTGTTCTTCTGGATCTGCAAGCCCTCGCCTCCCTGCACCGGCCAGAAGATGCAATCGCAGTTACGGCGGAAGCTTGGAAAAATATGCCGAATTTCAAGAACATCGGTGACGTCGGCCGGTACGATACCGCCATCGGCGCAGCTCTCAGGGAATACCTCGCGCCCGAAGAGAAATCCAAATTAGCTTCGTTGCTCAGCAGCCCCGCGGGAGTTGCCCCGCTCAATGTATATAGCTTGGCAAGGGCCGCCGGTTTGTACAATGTCGCGACCGCCGCGCTCGTCAAGAACTTCAAAGGAAAGGCCAACGACCAATGGGCCAACCTTCAGCGGGTGCAATCTTCCCGTCTAGAATTCGAAGCGTTAGGACATCAGCTCGAAAGTCTAGCCCGCGTTGCTGGACAGAGTTCCTCGCGTGAACAGATTGTTCGCGCTGCCATTTCTGCCTATGCGAGCAGTGGCGATGCTGCTGCCCAGTTGCGTGTGGCCGCCGCCGCGTCACCCAAAAACCAGCTGCTAGCTCCCGGAGAGTATGCTGAGTTGTTCATTCAATCCGGCGGCAATCTGCCGGCGAGACTCGCGGCGCTCGCGAAACGCAATCCGGCATACGCCGACGCAGTGGTTCAATCGCTACTTTCCACGCGCACGCTGCCCGCAGTCTCAGCAGCTATTCAGGCTCGAGGATCGGTGTTAGCTGCTTCCTGGAGTGCAGCCCATCTTGCCCTGGCAGGGTTGTACTTCCTCTCTCCTGTCCTGTCGATCCAAGCGTCTTTCGATTCGCTACTCGGCCCGCGAACCGTCGGCGGTCAACTGGCCAGTCTCCACAGCAGCAATGATGCTGAGATGCTTCGGAATGATATCTGGTTTTATTACGCTGCACGCAACGGTGACTACCTGACCTATTTGAAGCAGCCCGCTGGCTCTGACCTTCTGCCTGCCTATCTCGAGAGCGCCCCTGCCGCTTCGAACAGTTACGTCAGTCTGGGTGATACGTATTTGGAACTCAAACAGGCCGCTCACGCTCTTTCGTTATATAGAGACGCGCTTCAATTAAGTCCCTTGCGTGTCGATATATATGACCGCATTGCTCTGGTCGCAGCCGAATCCGGCAATAGAGACGAAGCCATGGCCAACTGGCGAAGTGCGTTTCGTATTCTTGCGGCGCGCGTAGAAGAGGGACCCTTGCCGGCTGATTACTGGCAAATAACGACCGCTGTAATCCGGCATGCCACTCGAGTTCGCCTGATACAAGAACTTCGCCCGGATGCCGACGCCCTGTTGCACGCCTATATTCGGCGAAACGGAAACTATAATCTTGCTCCGTTCTTAGAAGCGATCCTGAAAGACTCCCCCGATGTAAGCCGCGCCGAGAAGTGGGTCGTTCAGCTTGCCCGAGACACAAATCTTGATCAAGCGATCCGAGAGTTGCTGCATGACTCGTGGCTGCAAAGCGCGCAAAAAGAGACCCTCTACACCGTGCTGATCGAGCGCGCCTCCTCGGAAGTTGGCCGCTCCTCTGGCGACGCGGCAAACGCCTCGGCCGAGCAGCTGCTGCAAGATCAAATCGGCTACGTAACTTACCTCCTTGCGCAAAATAAACCGCAGCTGGCGTGGCAAATCCTCCTGAAGATTGAGCCGTCTGGGCGTCGGCCTCCAGACCTGGTGCTCGAGGCCGCGGCGCTAACCGGAAATCTGGAGGCTCAGCTCGCGGAATACCAAGCCCAGCCTGCGAACGCTCCGCCAGCGGATCAGATCCTCACCGTCGTATCCGCTCTGAGCAGCAATAATCATCGTGATCTCGCGCAACGCATCCGGGAATTCGAGTACGAAAGGGAGCTCGACTCGGGCGTTGCCTCTGCTGCCGCGTACTTTGGGCTGGCGGAGGTGAGATTCAGCCAGTCACGCGTGCCTGAGGCCCTCGCGCTGATCAAGACCGCAACGGTAACCATTGGCGCTCCTTTCGAAAATTTTCCCGAGGCCGTTCGCCTTCTGGAACAGACCGGGCAGGCAAAGGAAGCAGTACACTATGCGGAGCAATGGAAGACAGCCGAGCCCTGGAACTCCGATGCTCTGCTTGCCTCTGCTCGACTGAGAAGCGATATCTCCGCGCTCGATAGATTACGGCAGTCGAATGCAGCGTCCTATTCCGTGCGTGTCGAGTCAGCAGACACAATGCGCTCGCTCAACCGCTCTCTTCCGGGCACAACTGAGCTTGCACTTCTCACGCGCAAGGTCATCACTGCGGCAGAAGCGTCGCAGCCGTATTTTGTCGTCGCGAGACTGCACGCCGCGAAAACCGTTTCGGACGTGAGTCAGAGAGTAACCTTGATCAGCCAAGCAATCTCTCTCGATCCCTCGCTCCATGAACCCCGGCTAGACTTGGCTGAAGCGGCCTCAGCGATACACCATCTCCAGCTGGGACTCAGCGCCCTAGACAGCTATGTGAGCGGCGGTCCGGCTGTGAGCGATAGACTTGGGACCGTGCAGGAGAAAGCCGCTGAGGCGTTTATGCAACAGAATAACTCCGTCCGAGCCATCCCGCTTTTTGAGCAAGCGCTCTTGAACATCAAGGACCAGAAAGAGCGTGAACGTATTGAGAAACTTCAGGCGGTTGCCCAAATGCAAAGCCGGTTTCTGATTGCTAATTCTTCCCGGCAACCCGTAATAACCGAACAGATCACCCAGCCATTGATCGTCAAACCCAAGCTGGCTACTTTGCCACCCGACGGGGTCCAATGAAAAACCGAAGCCGGACCGCGATTGCTGTCGCGCTCATCTCGTTCCTGCTCGGAGCGATCTGGCTTAGTGGACAGCAGTCCGACGATCGTCCCCTTCCGGCCCTATTTCCACCAGGTGCGTTACTTTACCTCGAAGCAAAAAATCTACGAGGTCTTGTTACACAATGGAACTCTTCGGGCGAGAAGCGCGCCTGGCCCTCGAGTGATAACTTCGGTGTTCTGTCACGGTCCCGTTTAGTACAGCGCCTCGGCGAAGCTCGGGATCAGTTCGCCACCGCGGCCGGGATCCCGGTCGCGTTTAATTTGCTCGAAGAGCTTGCGGGCGGCCGATCTGCCTTCGCCTTCTATGATCTGGCAAACCTGAAGTTTGTATATCTGACGAACTTACAATCTTCCCGATTGGAAGCGAGCGAACTCTGGCGTTCCCGAACGAGATATCAGCAGCGCTCGGTTGCGGGTATCCGCTTTTATGTCGATTCCGATGCTGCAACTCACCGCACGATTGCCTTCGCACACTTTAACGACTGGCTAATTGTCAGCACGGCCGAAGAGCAGATGGCGCAGACGCTCGCCCTTGTATCGGGCGTCCAAACCGCGGGACTCGCGATTGAGCCATGGTTCTCAAACGTCGCGAAGCAAGCCCCTTCACAAGGCGATCTGCGTCTCGTCTACCATCTCAATACTCTCTTGCCGACTCCGCAGTTCCGCACTTACTGGCTTCAGAAAAACGCTTCCGCTCTCAAAGAATTCACCTCTGGAACGGCAGATCTGTTCAGGAAACCTGACGCTTTTGAGGAGCAGCGTGTTCTCCTACGGCGCACTCCCGAAACTGTTTCTTCCCCTGCTCCTTCCTTAACTTCGATTTTGTGGTACGTACCGCCTTCGAGTTCTCTTTATCGCGCTTGGGTGGCGCCTGATCGGGATCTAATTACGGAAACGCTGCAGCAGGTCGTTTTAGGTGAACCCGCAACAACGCAAAGGTTGAATCGAATAGCGCCACAGATCTCGTTGGAAAATCCGAACGCCGGGACCGGATCCGAATTCGAAACGCGTATCGACAGGCCGCCCTTTCAACGTGCGCAGAGCGAATCGGTAAAGGTGCTTGTGGATGCGGTTATGAATATGCAACCCATCAAGCTCCTGCATATTCAGACAACTGTACCGCTGGACGACAGCGTATTTGTCACACCCCAGAGCGGCGTTGTGATCGAATGTCTGCGCCCTGACCTGGCCACACTGGAGCGGTCCCTCGCTTCCGTTACCGGAATCCTGAGGACAGGGAGTCTCGATCCGCTGCAGTCATCGGTTTCGGGCAATGCTCTCATCCTGACCAGACTCCCAATCGCCCGGTCAACTGGTACGGTTTGGCAGATTCCCGAAGGAGCTACCTATGCTGCGGCGTTTGACAGGCGAATTGAGTGGCCCCGGTACAAGCAGCTATTCAACCTGATAGATCGAACGCCACAGAACCCCGAAACAACTCCCGGGCAGAACACGCCGCCGTTCTTTTCGGGCAACTTGCAAAGTTTGGGTAATGTTCTCTCCTCTCTACAACGTGCTTCGATCGTCAGTCGAGAAGAATCATCTCAGGTACGCGAAAGCGTTCGCTATGAGATGAACGCGCCATGACGCGTCGCAGTTTTCTTTTCTCTGCAATCACCGGAATGGGCCAGCGTTCGTTACAGTGGCTTGCGTTGGATCTTCAAAGCCGCACCGAGCTTCATCACTGGGCCCACTCCGAAACGCCCGTCAGCATGGGTTCTTTGTTAAAGCCGTTTTTGTCCATTGCCTATCGCTTCACGCACGTTGCGTGGCCAGTCAGCTACTGCGCTGGTTCGTCATCGGGCTGCTGGTTCTCAAAGGGGCACGGAAAGCAGAATATCGTGCAAGCTCTTGCCAACTCTTGCAATGCATACTTCCTTCGTCTTGCGGCCGCCGTCGACCGTGCGGCGCTCGATACGACTTGTCTCGTGTACGGACTCCAGCGACCGCGACGCGAACTAACCGCCGCCAATTTGATTGGTTTAGCTGAAGGCTGGCCACAGTCTCCCCGTGACGTGGCGCGCAGCTTTGCCCGGCTCGCGTCTAATGCCAGCGATAAAGATGTAGGAGTCGTGCTCACCGGCATGGCTCATTGTGCTGCCAGCGGGACTGCCCGTGGAGCAGGTTTTGATTGTTTCGCAAAAACCGGCACGGCTCCTTGCAGTCATCTGCCGCGCAGCGAGGGCGATGGCTTTGCGATCGCGATCTACCCTCGCGATCAACCACGGCGTCTTGTTCTGGTCGAGCGCCATGGGACAACGGGCGCCGTGGCGGCCCGCGATTTAAAGCCGCTCGCTGCTTCACTGGCATGATTACCGTGCTTACAACCAGGCGTAGACTCGTTCAGGCTTTCGCAGGTCTGGGGATGGATGCGCGAGGTAGGGCTGAGCCCGCTTTCGACCGTTACTCGTTCTGGGTCTTCGGTCTGCTAAATCCATCGCGACTCGAAATTTCGGGCGTAGCACCATCGCGGCTTCACCTCAATTCGACTTCTACTGAATGGATTCTCGAGTCCGGCCGGATTCAAGCGATTGATACTCGCATGGCGCCCGTGCGTGTGGCTGGGCCGGATGGAGGCCCGGTGTCTTTTGTTCTCGAAGTGCCAGGCGTGCTTCGGCGCTCTTTTTATGGCACGCTCAAAATTTCATCGGATGGGCGCTCCCTCATTCCGGTCGTTACCATGCAGCGCGAAATTGCAGTAAGCTCGGTTGTCGGCGCCGAGCTTCCACTTGCTCGCACCGGCGATCAGGCACTGATGGCGCAGGCCGTCATCACTCGCTCTTTCCTGGCGGGGATTGCTTCCCCCAGGCACCGGAATGCTTTCTTCTGTGACACGACTCATTGCCAATTTCTACGCTGTCCCGCCCTCCCGGCTACGCGTCCGGCGCGCGCCGTAGCCGAAACGAGCGGGGTTGTGATTTGGGCGAATGATTCCGTCGCCCCTGTCAGCTACTCCGCGGCTTGCGGGGGCCTCACGAACGGCGGTTACCGGGACGGGTATTGCTACCGTTCTGTCCCATGTCGAATCTGCCGCGAACGCGGCTTGACTCGCCGGGGCCACGGTTGGGGCTTGTGCCAGGAAGGCGCCATTGGCCTTGCACAGCGTGGTTGCAAATGGCGCGGCATCATTGACGAATACTTCCCAAATGCCGGCCTTCGCCAGCTCTGACGGTCATGATCGCTGCCTCAGGGAACCATGTCCGTTGAGGTGCGTCCCGCATCCATGTACATCTGCACGACGGTTGAATCATTAGCCTGCCAGTAATCCGCGTGAACCATCAGGATGTCTCCCTTGCGCACGGAATCGGTCAGCTGTTGCCGATACTCCATAAGTTTTTTCGCGTTCACATCGTTGACCAGATTTACGCTGAACGCTTTCGGATAGTAGTTGTAAACTTCTGCCGGCGTGCCAAGGTCTGTGTGAAATAGAAACGTTTTAAAAACGCCGGTGTACGCGTAATATTTTGGCGTACTCTCTTCCGGAATGATCAGCGAATCCGGTAGAGCCGCAGCAGCCTGCTCGAAGATCGACGCGTCAAGATTTGCGCCGTTTGCCTTCACATCCGAATCTACGTAAAACAGTGTCGCTCCCCAGCGATTATGGGCGTACTGCATTTTCCTGATCAACTCGCCTGCTATCGCGGAATCGGGCAGATAAACCTGGCTTGCACTCGCGTCTGCATGCAAGGTGTAATGCTGTGGACGAACGCACACGCCAACTCTGAATCCGGCATCACGCATCGCCTTGAAATACGCATCATCGAGCTTCATCCCTCTGTAGGGAGAAGCCGCCGAATTCACCACCGACTCCATCTCTGGCGCCAGTTGCGCAATCTGGTCGGGAGAACAGGCATAGCTCGTTGGTTGCGGGTAAGCTTCTCCTTCGATATCCCAGGTAATCAATCCCTGCGCCGCCAGCTTTCGTAAATTCGTGACGTTGTTTTGCGCTTGTTGCAGAATCCTGTCCTGAAACTTACTAACTCCGGCGGCGCTTCTCACGTCAAAATCGTTCGGGTTGCTGTCGTTGAAGTAGCGTCGAGGATTGTTCGCATAGCCTCCGGGCCGGTTTGGATTTCCGCTTGGTGAATTCGCCAGATAAGCCGTCCCGATTATTCTTCGATCACTCCAGTTCAACTTCGACGGCCAGACTTTGGCCCAGGATTGGTAAGCATCCTGCGCTAGCGATGCAGTCGGTGTCCCAGAAGGTGCAAATCGAAGGGAGATCGTGTAAGAGTCGGTTTGTCCCGGCTGAACAGGGCGGTCATTATGCGGAAAGAACGCGGCCATATTGTCAACGGAAGTCCCGCTGATAATCGGGAAATATGCGTTCGCCATTTCGGCTGGTTGGAAACCGCTGTAGAGAGGCTTGGACGCGCTCGGATTCACGGCCGCTACTTCGCCTGACCCGAAGTCCGCTAGTGTTACGCTCGGAGCCGTTGTGTTAAATGCAAACTGTTCGTAAGCGGCATTCACAAATCCGCGAGGCAGTTGAGGAAAATGCAGCGCAAATGGATAGATAGTGGCGCCATCAAAAATAATGCCTGAGTCGGCGTTGTTAGCCGCCCTCACATTCATGTCCAGCTTGTCACTCGACTGCGCGAACTGCACAGCAATATGGCCCCAAGGAAACTGGTAGGTCCATGTGTGGTTCATCGCGTTCCAGCTCTTTTCCGAATTCGACTCTCCCCAGGTGTATGGACCGCCGGTCATTACATTGCCCTTCAGATCCGTTGCTTTCATGTGCCAGATGTGAAAGGCGTCCGACGGGTAGCGCTGACTATCTCCAAGAACTAATCCGTTGTAAACGACTTTCTCGATCCCGGCTGATCCGTAGGTGATAGATAATCCAGTCGCGGCTTTCACTGCATCACTGAAACCTAGCAGTATGCCTAACGTCAAAATGGAAACGAAGGCTGCTCTGTGTCTCAGCTCATTTCGATACCGTTGCAATCGGATGTCGTGCATCATGTATGTGAAAAATTCTAAAACAAGGAATCTGTCGGGAATCGTTCTCGCGCTGGCAGTTGCCTTACTGTGCACTCCTGAGATTAGAGCGCAATCACGCGCTCAAGCGCAAGCAGCCGAGCAAGCAAACCTGGGCGTCAGTCTATCGAAGGCTTGTATAAAGAGGCTATCGCAGCTTACCAACGAGCCATTGCGTCGATCCCAACCTGCCGGATATTTACCTGAACCTCGGTTTGGCGTGGTTCAAATCGGGCCGCTGAGCCGAACAACACCGAGCTCGCGTATCTGTTAGCCAAGTGCTACGTTTGGTCGGGGCAATCGCGCGAAGCCATGGCGCTGTTTCAGTAATTACTCGAGCGCGCCCCGCCCCCCGGGCAGTTCACATGCTGATGGGTGAAGCTCTAGATGCGGATCGCCGCACGGCTGAAGCGATCGACGAATTTGAAGCGGCGCAAAGCACAGCCAGAATCAGCCTGACGTGCACTTCAGCCTCGGTTATCCCTATTGGGAACAACGCCGCTACGACGATGCCGAACACCAATTCGAGCAGGAACTGCTGAGCAACCCGCAAAGCTCACAAGCTCTTGCCTATCTCGGCGACGTGCTGATGAAAAAAGGACACGCGGCTCCCGCTGCTCGAAAAATCGCTCGCAACGGGCGAAGACCTGCACATTGCCCGCGTCGATTTGGCAAATCCTATACGAAGGGCGGAAGCAATACGAGAAAGCAGCGGCCCAGCTTTGTTCGGCGATAGCCAGCGTATCCACCGGAGTTTGATTCTCATACCGACCGGCGAAACTCTACAAGCTCATGGGCAAGAGCGCTGAAGCTAGAAGCGAACTGGCGATCGTGCAGAAGCTGCATGAGGACAAGGTTCAGAAACCACTCATCCGGGTGAGCGGTCCGCAATAACGATAACCGGCACTAGCGCCGAGCGCCGCCTCCAGAGCCAAAGCAGCGCGACGGAGATTAAAATCAAAGCGAGCGTAAGCCCCCACCACAGGCCGTAAATACCCCACCCATTCCGGAAACAGAGTGCATAGCCGATCGGCAGGCCGAAGAGCCAGTAGCCCGCAAAATTCACTAGCATCGGGCCTCTTGTCTCGCCCAAGCCGCGCAGTGCTCCGGTAGCCACCGTCTGGACGCCATCAAAGAGTTGGAACAGTGCAGCGATGGCAAGTAAGCCGACGCCGGTAGCGAGGACGGCTGGATCGCTGGTATAAATTCGCAAGATCGGAACAGGTATCGCGATGAACGCCAGGGCGGAGCACAGCATAAATACACAGGCAAGTCCGATCGAGATGAAGCCGTTCCTACGCGCGGTTGCAAGATCCCCCCTTCCCACGGCATGTCCTACTGCCACCGCCGCTGCCGATGAAATACCGAGTGGAACCATAAAGCTCAGCGCTGCGCAGTTCAATGCGATCTGGTGTGCCGCAAGCGCGACCGGCGTGATCCTTCCTGCCAGCACCGCAGCTGCCCCGAAAGCGCCTACCTCCAGCAGGATTTGCGTTGCGGCGGGAAACCCCAGGTGTAAGAGGCGCTTTAGCCGCGGCCAATCGGGCTTCTGCAGCAGATTGCGAAATCCCGGACGTAGCCCGCGTTCAAACCACCAGATAAAGAAAGCGAGCACTAGCGCCATGTACACTCTGGCGAAGCAAGTGGACAGCGCTGACCCTGCGACGCCGAGCGGCGGCAATCCCCAATGTCCGTCAATGAGCAGCCAGTTAGAAAACCAGTTGATCAAGTTTGCGCTGATCAGAACGAACATCACTGCAGCTACATGCCCCATGCTTTGCAGATATCTGCGAAATGCCCCGTAAAGCAGTAGCGGAAGAGTGCTTAAGCTGAGCACTTGGACGAACGTTCCGGCCAGCGAGCTGACGGGCTCCACAATTTGCAGCGCGCGAAACACGGGCGGCATAAGAGCGAACAAAATCATGAGCGGCATGCTCAGCGTTACAGCCAGGTAGAAGCCCTGCGTGAGTGAATGGTGGCAATCTTCCCGGTCGCCCGCTCCATACGCCTGCGAAACGAGCGTGTCCAGGCCAAGCAGAAGGCCCATGCCGAAAATTGCAAACGAGTAAAACGCACTGCTGCCCACCCCGATCGCACCGATAGCTGCCGGCCCTAGCTTGCCGATCATGATCGTGTCGACCGTAGTCATCGCCATCCATCCCAACTCTCCGATAGCGACGGGAACAGCAAGGCGGAGTACTCGACGGACGTCTTGCCGGAACGGGAGCATCTGAATATCGTCCCACTACGGCTGAAGATTAGCCGGGCAGTTCGTTTGGCAAAAATCGGCCGGCGGCTTTAGCAGGCGAAGGCAAGCGGCGAATCTTCGAACGCTTTGAGCTTGGCAAGTAGAGTAGTCCGCTTGATGCCCAGGAGTTCGGCAGCCTGCGATTTGTTGCCATTTGTCAGAGCCAGAGCCTGATTGAGCAATGAGCGCTCGAAGTCACCGACGACAGAGTCGAAATCCAGCCCGGCTCTAGGGACCTTCAATAACGGTTCGGAAGCGTTGGGCGGCGGGGCTGCGGAGGCGGTTCTGCATCGCGGCTTGAAGTCTTCGAGAAAGAGCATTTGCCTGTCACCGCTCAGGACGCAAGCCATTTGCACGGAGTGCTCCAGTTGCCGGACGTTACCAGGCCACGCCAGATTCGTGAGATACGCGACTGCCTCATCATCCAACCGTTTTGCAGGCATGTTTTCGGAGGCGCTGATCTTCGCGAGGAAGTGTTCGAGTAACAGCGGATATCCTCGCGTCGCTCCCTCAGCGGAGGCATATGAATTGGCACAACATTCAGACGATAATAAAGATCTTCGCGGAATTTCCGCTCGCGGGCCGCTACTTCCAGATCCACGTTGGAGGCGGCAATCACTCTAACGTCGACCCGCACCGTCTCCGAACTTCCCACCCGCTCAAATTCCCGCTCCTGGAGCACTCGCAGAAGCTTGGCTTGCGCATCCATGGCAAGATCACCGATTTCATCGAGAAAAATTGTCCCCTTGTTCGCCTGCTCAAAGCGGCCGATTCGGCTAGACTGCGCACCGGTGAAAGCGCCTTTGGCGTGACCGAATAACTCTGTCTCAACCAGGGTGGAGGGCAGAGCCGTGCAGTTGATCGAAACCATTGGAAATGCCGCTCGATCACTCGCGGCATGCATTGCCTTGGCAATCACCTCTTTGCCGGTGCCGGTCTCTCCCGTAATCAGAACTGTACAGCGCTTCGATGCGACCAGGTGAATGATGTCGCAAATCTCAAGCATAGGACGGCTCTGACCGATTAAAATCGCCGCCACCCCCCGAGATCGGACTCCTTCATAGCTCTTTGCATCAAACACTTATAGATCTTCTTTGCTCTTTGTGTGGGAAAAGAGCCAAAGTTCTTGGGCGGTTGCCTCGATTTCGCGCTCGGCGTGTAACCTCCACTCCTCGAAGCGTTTAGCTCGAAGCTTGCTCAGGCTTCGAGCGTCCCGTTCCGCCTCTAGAAGCCGCTTTTTCTGCTCTTCGACCAGCTCAGTCATTTCGGCAAGAGCTTCTTTCACGGTGCGGCTCCGTGCTTCTAGGCCGATCGTGAAGAGCGATAGCGCTCGCAAATCCTGTGCTGCAGGGTTGGCGACGGAATGGACAAAGGCCGCGGCTGAGGTCCGCTCGCTTTGGAGACCCGCCAGCGAGTTTTCAAGCCGTTTCTGTTGTCCGAGGAGCTGCTGTAATTTAGCGCTTTCCGCGTCGACGCGCATGTGCCTGAAGCGTAGAGCCGCTTCGAGGCGGAACTTGAACTTGGTCATCGCTACTTGCTACAGGGCGGAGGCGAGTTCCGTAAGGCTGTGGAGCGTGCGATCTAAGGGCGCTTTTTCTTGTGCATCCTGCCGGAGAAAGCCCAGGATGTTCTCCCTCGTCCTGATACTTGCATCCAGCTTCGGATTCGATCCGGAGACGTACGCGCCGAGCTGGATTAAATCTTCCGCATTCCGGTACGCGGAAAGAGCCTCCCGCATCTTTTGGGCAGCTTTGATCTGATTGGGTTTAGCCACTAGCGACGCGACTCGTGATACTGAAGCTAGAACGTCGATAGCAGGGTAGTGCCCGGCCGCGCCGAGCTCCCGGGAGAGCACGATGTGGCCGTCGAGGATACCGCGCACGGCATCCGCAATGGGCTCGTTCTGGTCATCACCTTCCACCAGAACGGTGAAGAAGCCGGTGATGCTTCCTCTCTTAAAAGAGCCCGCCCGTTCAAATATTTTGGGCATAATCGCAAAAACGGACGGCGTATAGCCTTTCTGGCTGGGCGGTTCACCGGCGGCGAGCCCAATCTCGCGCTGAGCCATGGCCAGCCGCGTCACCGAATCCATCACCAGCAGAACATTCTTGCCTTGATCCCGGAAATATTCCGCAACCGCGATCGCGACGAAGCAGGCGCGAACACGTAAGGGTGCAGGCTTGTCAGAAGTTGCCACCACCACTACCGAGCGAGCCGCCCCTTCAGGGCCCAGTTCCTGTTCGAGGAAATGGCGCACTTCGCGATTGCGCTCACCTATCAGCGCAATCACGGTGACGTCAGCGGAGTTCTGCCGCGACATGGCCCCTAGGAGCGTACTTTTTCCGACTCCGCTACCGCCAAAGAGCCCGATCCTTTGCCCTAAACCGCAGGGAAGCAGACTGTCAATGGCGCGAATCCTGTCGAAAGCATCTGCTGTATGTGCTCACGTTCCATCGGGCCAGGCGGCTCGGAAAACAGACCGTAACTTTCAGATCCATCCAGTGGAGGGCCTCCGTCCATAGGGCGTCTGAAGCCATCGAGGACGCGCCCTAGCAGATCAGGTCCCACGCGGACTTGTGCATCGCCAGATCGCGCATAAATTGCCGCGCCCGGTTCGAGGCCTTCTACCTCTTCCAGCGGGATCGACAGAATACGACCATTCCGGAAGCCTGCTACTTGCGTGCGGATGGTGCGCCCCTGGTTCGTTTGGATTTCGCAAAAACTGCCCACCGAGGTGGCAGGCCCTTCTGATTCGATGAGTAGCCCGGTTACTTCCTTCACCACGCCGCGCCAGCGCAGCAAATCATACTTCTCCAGGTCAGCAGCGAAACGGGAGAGGGAGGTCGAGACGTTCTTCTGTTGCCAGCATTTAGAGTCCCAGGCGGTCCGTAAAACCGCGCTCAATTTCCCGCAGCTGTGTTTCAAGAGACGCATCCAGTTCGCCGAGTGACGTTTCGAAGATGAGATCTCCGTTGTGTAACTTCGCATCAGCCACGATAGAAACAGCCGGTAGCAAACTCGCTTTTTCCAGCGCACTCCGTACCGGGTCTAAAGCGGAGGGTGGAATCCGCACGCGCATGATCTCCCTGTTCTGCAGCTTCTGCAGACCGGCGTGAACAACGCCTTGAATAGACTCCGGATCTGCGCTGAGCTCGCGATGAAGAATGCGCTTGGCAATGGCCAGGGAAAGCTTCACCACGTCAGCTTCGGCCTCGCTCCGGATGCGGCGTTTCAACGCTACCAAGTCCCGCAGAGTTTGCGATAGCCGGTCATTGGCGACCTTAATTTCGTTTGCCGCGGCTTCGCGGCCCTTTTTCATGCCTTCTTCGATGGCTGCCTGACGGCACTGCGCCAGTTCAGCCTGCCTGGCATGCTCCAGCTGAGCTAATTGATCTTTATTCAGCGCCGGTTCCGCACCCGAGCGCTGCTCTCCGCCAGGACTTAGAGCTGCCGGGGGCGTCTGCATTCTGGCGGGCGTCAGCGCGGATGCGGTAGAAGGCCAGATGACCGGCTGAATGGAGCTTGAGTCCTCTGCGATTTTGCAAGCCATTATTTACCTCAGTCGGCTCGTTGCGGGATTTTGCGGTTCAAAGCCATCAGCTCTCCGGTTCCGCAAGCCAGCTCCGGATCACTCCAGCCGCCAACGCCGGATCTCGGGTAACGGTTGTACGCACAGTCTGGCGCAGAGTTTCTAAGTCTGACGCTTTATCCGGAACCGGCAGGGCTCCGGCGGATTTGGCGGCGAGCTGCGCTTGCGTCGGAGTCGCTGCCACGCTCTCTTTCTCGGCTCGCGCCCTCGCAGCTGCTTCCAGAGCCGCCTGCTTGGCTGCACTTTCCGGAAGCTCGGCTCGTTTTTTCTTCCGAGTTAGGGCAAATACAGCGAGCCCGACAACGAGCAATACCACCGTACCGGCGCCAATCAGAACCTTTGGATCTTTCATCATTTTCCGGAACGAGTCTGTCTCGGTAACGGGTTTGGCCGGGCCTTGTGCAAGCGGCTCCAGTTCGTGATTCTGCTCAAACGGAAGCGTTTGGATCACGAGCTGATCTCCTCGGGCGGGGGACAGGCCAATAATACCGGCCACGAGATCATGGATGGCTTTGATCTTTTCCGGATCGGGGGGAGTCAGAACCCGTTTCGCATGCAAGCCTGTCCCTTGCATATGCGCTTCCTGATCAAGCAAGACCGAAGCCGAGAGTCTTTTCACGATGCCGCGAGGAATCTTGACCTGCCTCACACTACGCGACGTTTCGTAGGCCTGGCTTTCCGTCTTATGTGAGACGCTTGAGCCCGACGAGGATGGCCGGGAAAGCGGCCGCGGAAGATTGGAGGAAGTCCCCGGAATCCCAGCCGAGTCAGGCCTGCTCGAAAGATCCTCCGCCCGTTGTGAGTTAGTCATCACGGAATGACTGGGATCGAAAGTCTCGTCTGTCTGTTCGCTCGTGCTGAAATCGCATTCGGCAGAGACTCCGGCGCGGAAATGATCCTCACCGAGTAGAGGCGTCAGGGTCGACTCCACTTTCGCCTGAAGATCTTTCTCGACTTGATGCTTGTAGTCCAGAGCTGCATCAGACCCATCCGAGAGAGCCTGTGAGGCTTTCTTGGGCCGGCTGAGCAGATTGCCCCTGGAATCGACGACCGACACATACTCGGGACCGAGGCCTTCGACAGCGCTCGCGACCAGATTGGTTATGGCAAGCACGTTGGCGTCGCTGAGGCGCGCTCCCGCATGCAGGCTCACCAGCACACTGGCCTTGGCCGGTTCCCGAGCGTCTAGAAAGACTGATTCTTTCGGGAAGGTGACATGAATACGGGCCTGCTCAACCTCGCTTAGTGACCGGACCGAACGCTCCAGTTCTCCTTCAAGCGCTCGCCGATAATTGATGTGTTCACTGAAGTCCGTGACGCCGAGATTAGTTTTATCGAACAGCTCGAATCCGATGCGGCCGCTGCGCGGAAGACCGGCGCCCGCCATCTCTAGACGCAGTTCATCCACTTTGGCGGTGGGCACCAGAACCGACGAGCCGTTGTCACTCAAACGATGTTCGACGCCCGATTCCTTGAGCTTCTGAACGATCGCGGCGGCGTCCTCGGCGGGCATGTTCATGAATAGCGGCCGGAAGTCGCTCTCGTGCCGCCAGTGGACAAAGCTGCTGATGCCGCCGACCAGCAGCAGGACGGCAGCGACGATGCCGAACCGCTGGCCAACCGACAAGGAATTGTAGAGTTTTCGCAGTTGATCCATGCAGGCGCTTCAGCAGTTCAGACTTGCATCTTCATGATTTCCTCGTAAGCGGAAACCATTTTGTTTCGTACCTGCATCAACAACTCGAAATCCAGTTCGGCGCTTTGAGTGGCGAGGATGGTCGAGTGTAGCTCTTGCGTTCCGCCCCGAACGAAATCCTGGGCTGCTTGATCGGCGCTTGCGGTGGCGGTCTCGACATGTTGAACCGCAGACGACAGAGCATCCTGGAACGAGGTTGGGTTGACTTCCGCCGGGCGCGCCTGTGCCTGCGGCGGCTCGATTAGAGTTGGAACGCTGATTGGCCTGATAGGGAGAGACATGACACGGGCCTAGCGAAAGAGATCAATCGATCTCTGAATCATGTCTTTTACCGCGGAGATGGCAGAGACGTTGGCCTGGTAAGAGCGCGACGCTCCCAGAAGGTCGACCATGTCTTCGGCCGGATTCATTCTGGGAATGCTACGTAGCCGTCCTTGTCGGCATCCGGATGTCCGGGCATGTAGCGGCGATCCGGCTCGGCGGTATCCTGAACGACTTCGCTGACGCCGACCCCGTTCTGTCCTCCGCCTGCCTGCGAATCCAAAAAGCTCGAGAAGGGAGAATGAACGTCCGTGCTTTCGAAGACGACGTCTTTGCGGCGATAAGGGCCGCCGTCGGCCGTACGCGTGGTGTCGGTGTTGGCGATGTTCTCGACGAGTACTTGCGCTCGCTCGCGCTCAGCGGCCATGCCGGACGCGCTCACCGAAAGAGTAGAGAATAAGCTCATGCGCCCGTCGCGCCTCCCTCAATGGCCATCCTCATCAGCTTCAGCCGGGAATGCAGCAGGTTCGACCCGATATTGAAGCGGAGGGAGTTCTCTGAAAGCAGTCTCGCTTCACGGTCCAGATTGACGTTGTTTCCGTCATTCTTTGTGGTGAGGCCCGATACCTCCTGCGGTACGGGAGAAGCTTCTGCCAGAGAATTCTGCAGTTGCGAGTCGAAATCAATATCTTTGGTTTTGTAGCCGGGAGTGTCGGCGTTCGCGATATTAGACGCAACCTGGCGCTGACGAGCGTGAGATATCGGTCGAGGTTTCCGGAAGTTGCGTCGAGCATAACTTTCAGAGATGCCTCTGCAATTAGAGCTCCAGAGGGAAGCGCGATTTTTGCTGAACGATTATGCTCTCACGTGGCGAATTCTTGACGAATTCCGAATAGAGCTTGTCAAGCAAATGACAGGCTCAAGCTTCCACAAACCAAGTCTGGTCAATAGAAGGGATATTTGCGTAGCAGCATAGCCGCGATGCCGCTCCGATCTGAGCTGCGATATGCGAACGCATCACGCGAGCAAGGTGCAGACGATCCTCGAGGAAAGCAGCCGCCTCGTGTGCAATCACAATTCTGCCTTGTGGAGTGGTTGCAGCGCGAAGTTCCTGAACTGCCGCCTCCCCATATTCCTTGGATAGAGCGGTAGCGGTCTCGAAGGAGCCGGATTCGATGGCTGCCCGAAGCCTTACACCGATTTGTTTAGAAACCACTCAGTGCCCGCTGGTTAGTCTGCATTTGAGTGAACAAACTTGTAATCTCATTTAGCTGAGACTGGAGCGAAGAGATGGTGCTGTCAACATTGGCCATCTGCTGGGTAAGCTTTTGCTGTAGATCTGCGATCGAGGTCTGGTCGTCGCTTATGCGGGTGGCGATGGCCGAAAGCTGACTGGTGAAGTTCTTCGCTGCCGCTGACAACGTGCCGCTAGTCGGATCAGTGATTGACTTGAGCGCATTGGTTGCAGCCGATAGAAAGCCATTGTCGGAGGGTGTTCCGATAAAGTTCAAAAGATCGTTAGGTGAGGACGAAGCCGTCTTGGTAAAAACCGACGAGTCGAATGAAAGCGTGCCGCTGGGATCAAAAGAGAGGCCTAGATCAGCGAGCGAATGTATTGAGCCGGTAGCGTTTGAGTACTGTGCAAGACTCTGTATTTGATTCTGCAGTTGATAGATGATGCTGTCTCCGGAGAGTGCTCCCCCGTTTTGTCCGCGATTCTTAGCTAGTTCCGTATTTATGGAATTGTATGCGCTGGCGAAGGCGGAAAGCGCACTCGCAAGATGGGACGCGCTTTGCGCAACTGTGACCTGGGTGTTTCCGACCTGCAGCAATTGCACGGAGAGGCCTGGCGAAACGATCACGCTTCGGGAATTGGAACTGATCGGCGTGCTCGGCTGGCCGTTCACCTGGCAAGTCACATTCGATCCCGTGGAGAGGGTGTTCAACAGGTCTGTTGTTCCATCGTTGAGCTGTATCGAATCGGGTGCGTAATTCAGGCTCTGTATCGACAATCGATAGTCTGGCGAAGACGAGCTGCCTACATTGACAATGCTTGCCTGCACGCTGGCTGAACTGCTGTTGATTGCCTGAGCCAAGCCGTTGAGGGTTCCTGAAGGATCTGAAATGCTGTAGCTGCTCCCGTTGAGCGAGAGCGTATAGCTGGTGCTTGAATCAATATTCGTAGCGGACGGATCCGTTACGATTGTCGGGCCATTTTTGCTAATCGCATTAGTTTGCGAGCCTATGCTTGACACATCCAGGCTGTAGCTTCCGGCCATGATCCCGGAAGAGATGGCTGCCGAGGCAATGGTTGGATTAGCGATACTCGCTCCGAATGCGCCGACCCCGGTCGAAGAGCCAAGAGCATTGACCGCGGTTTGCATCGCGGCGAAACTGCTGGTTACCGTCTGCAGTTCCGTTTGCTGATTGACGAGCTGCGTCTGCGAGGTCTGTAACGCTGCTAAGGGAAGGGAGGCCACGGCAACCGCGTGCGTGATGGTCTGCTGCAGCTGGGCGGCATACGTGCTGCTGCCGTTAAATAACAGTGAGGCGCTTGGACTGGTTGCCATAATGAGCCGTTAGTCGCGCAACTAGCCGGTAGACTAGTTGCGCGGTCTCTAGAAGAATAGGAACGAATCAGCCCTGGAGGAGTTTCAGAACCGATTGCGGCTCCGAATTTGCCTCGGCCATAGCTGCGATTAAAGTCTGCACAAGCACTTGCGACTTGGTCAGATTGGAAGCGTCCTTCGCGACATCGGCGTCGCGAATCTGGCTTTCAGCGGCCGAGAAGTTAGAAATCTGCGACTGGGCAAGGCTGATCGCGTAGTGAAGTTTGTTCTGACCCGCGCTACCGTGCCTTGTACCAAACCGAGTGACTTGATGGCGTGATCGATCGCTGAAATCGAGCTCGTACCATCGCCACTGCTAACTGGGGCAGTGGACGTGAATGGCGCAGCAACCGCGCCGGTTGTCGCGTTGTTAAAAACGCCCTTGCTGGCGGTATTGTTGTTGTCGGCGATGGAGAAGCTGCTCTGGCTTTGGAAGGAGATTCCCGTACCAGCCGAGTTCGCTACGGCATAGATGCCATAGGCAGCCGTCTTAGCGTTGATGGCTGTGACGGCGGAGGCGACCGTAGCACCGCTTGTAGAATCCAGGCTCACGGCAATGCTAGTCTTATGTATCTTAAGTATCTTTACTAATCATTGAAATCGAGGCATGCTGAATATGGATGCCGCTTCCCCCCGCAGCCAAACTGATACTGACCGATGCTCA
>JAABUQ010003766.1_pt1 | contig 26978 bp, 23 predicted proteins | sample 5560001 | NCBI WGS metagenome assembly JAABUQ01 (sample SAMN10711888, study PRJNA513371) | rock metagenome | isolation source: Antarctica rocks | place: Antarctica: Victoria Land, Finger Mt nord | collected 2015-12-18 | reverse complement strand
CAAGCATGTCCGACCCGCCGGGCAGGACTTCGCCTGTTCCGACCTCGTGCTGCCGGCGGGACGGCGCATGGGCGCGCGCGATGTCGGCGTAGCCGCTGCCGCCAACCATGCCTGGATCGCCTGCCACCGGCGTCCGGTGATCGCCCTGCTCGCCACCGGCGACGAGATCGCCCTGCCCGGCGAACCGATCCCGCCCGGGGGCATCGCCAACTCGAACACGCCGATGCTGGCGGCCGCGATACGCGCGGCCGGTGGCCAGGCGCTCATGCTGCCGCCGGCCCCGGACGACATCAGCGCCATCGCCGCCAGCGTCGAGGGGCTGCGCTGCGACATGCTGGTGACGGTCGGCGGCGCCAGCGTCGGCGACCACGACCTGGTCCAGGCCGGCCTCGCCGAACGCGGCTTCTCGATGGACTTCTGGAAGATCGCGATGCGGCCCGGCAAGCCGCTGATGCACGGCAGGCTGGGCGACATCCCCGTACTGGGCCTGCCCGGCAACCCGGTCTCGGCGCTGGTCTGCGCGCTGCTGTTCCTGCTACCGGCGATCGCCCGCATGTCCGGGGACCAGGCGGAGAGCCTGGAGGTCGACCGCGCCACGCTCGCGGCAGGGGTGCCTGAAAACGACCAGCGCGCCGACCACCTGCGCGCGTCGCTGACCCGGGACCACCAGGGCGGCCACCTGGTGACCCCGTTCCCCCGGCAGGATTCTGGCATGCTGCGCAGGCTCGCCGTCTCGGAGGCGCTGATCCTGCGGCCGCCGCATACGCCGGCGCTGGCGGCGGGCGACACGGTCGACATCATCCGCCTGGACCGGTTCGGCCTCTGAATTAACCAAACGCCGGATCAGTCGGCCCGGATCAGCAATCTGCTTGACGCTCCAGCTGGAACCAACATAGAACATCATCGACGTTTTCTGTTTGTTCCAGGGACCGCCTACGGGCTTACGGGCAAGATACGGGCTTACAGGCAAGACTCGACGAGGAATTTCGATGCTCACGCGCAAGCAGCACCAGTTGCTGGGGTTCATCGACCGTCACCTCAAGGAGACGGGCTTCTCCCCCAGCTTCGACGAGATGAAGGACGCGCTCAACCTGCGCTCCAAGTCCGGCATACACAGGCTCATCTCCGCCCTGGAAGAGCGTGGCTTCCTCAGCCGCCGACATCACCGTGCCCGTGCGCTGGAGGTGCTGAAGCTGCCGGAGCATGCACCGCTGCCCGAGGTCGCGGCACTATCCGCGGAAGCGGCGCACGCTTTCGCGCCGAACGTCATCAAGGGAGATTTCAGCCAGCGCCTGCAGGGCGTGCGGGCGGCCGGCGATGCCGCCGCGGTGCAGCTGCCGCTCTATGGCAGGATCGCCGCCGGCCTGCCGATCGAGGCGCTGCGCGACACCGGCAACCACATCCAGGTGCCGATGGCGATGCTCGGTGCCGGCGAGCACTATGCCCTGGAAGTGGCCGGCGATTCCATGATCGAGGCGGGCATCCTTGATGGTGACACCGTCATCATACGCAAGGACGAAGTCGCCGAGAACGGCCAGATCATCGTTGCCCTGATCGACGACACGGAGGTGACGCTGAAGCGCCTGCGTCGACGCGGCAACGCGATCGCGCTCGAACCGGCGAACGCTCGCTACGAGACGCGCATCGTCCCGGTGGACCGGGTGCGCGTGCAGGGCCGGCTGGTCGGGCTGCTTCGACGCTACTGATACCAGCCGCCCAATAGGGCGACCGGTATCGGAGTCATATCTTGCACGTGGCCGCCCCGCCAACCCCACGTGCATATTTTGCACGTGGCCGCCCCGCCAACCCCATGTGCATACCGGTCAGCCCGAAGGGCCGCCGGTATGAGATGGCGGCTCCGGCCGTAGCGAGGAAAGCGGCGGGATCAGCGACGCCAGCCGGGTGATCGCATCCTGGTCCAGCGTTTCGAGCGCCGGCAGTTCGGCGATGATCCGCACGCGGCCAAGGCGCAGGATCGCCTCGCGGTTGTTGACCGTGCAGGCGCCGTTCAGCACCACGCCGGCGACCGGGATGTCGCGCGCGCGCAGCGCCTCCAGGCTGAGCAGCGTGTGGTTGATGGTACCCAGCGTACCGCGGGCGACCAGTACCACCGGCAGGGCGAGACGCCGGATCAGGTCGACCATCATTTCCTGATCGCCGGCGCGGTTGCGGCCGATCGGCACCAGCAGTCCGCCGGCTCCCTCCACCACCAGTGGGACAGCCGACGCCGGAGGCGGCAGGATCGCGTCCGGATCGATCGGGACCCCCTCCAGCCGGGCCGCGTCGTCCGGCGACAGCGGCGCCTGCAGCTCGTATGCCGGCGCCACGATACGGCTCGGCGGCAAACCGGCCAGCCGCGCCACCGTCACCGTGTCGCCGGGCTCGTCCCGCAGGCCGGTCTGCAGCGGCTTCCAGTAGCGGGCTCCCCAGGCCTGGGCCAAGCAGGCGCTGACGACCGTCTTGCCGACGCCGGTGTCGGTGCCGGTGACGAACACGCCGCCCTGTGCCGCACGCCGGAACAGGCCGTAGCCGATCCGGTAGTCGGCGACCGCGCCATGCTCGGCCTCGAACCGCCGCAGGGCGCGGCGCATCGCGAGCGGATCGAGCGGCACCGTGCCGGGACGTGGCAGGTCCGCCCCGATCGCGCGCAGGCCACGCAGGAAGTCGATGCCGCGCGGGTGGCGGTCCAGCAGGGTCTCGGCATGCCAGTGGCCCGCGCCACCTTCCGGCCAGGCGGCCTGAAGGCTTCCCAGGGACGGATACTCGGGCGCCGCATCCATCGCAGCCTCGCCCGCGAGCGCCGCCCGCCAACCGGCGAAGCTGCCGTCGCAGAGGGTGGACGCGGCGAGCAGGCCGCCGCCGTTCAGCAGCAGCGCGAGCGCGCGCAGGGCCGTGTCGCGGTGCTCGAACCACTGCATGGCCAGCCCCATGCAGACCAGGTCGAAGCCCGGCCGCAGCGCCGGCGCCTCCGCATCCATGACCAGGAAGTGCGGCGGCGGCGAAGGCGGCAGGATGCGCGCGAGCCGGGTGCGGCAGTACCGCAGCATGCCCGCGGACAGGTCGGTGACGGTCCAGTCGGCTTCCGGCAGCCGCGCCGCCAGCCGCTCGGTCAGCAGGCCGGTGCCGCAGCCGACCTCGAGGATGCGTGGACGCGCCGGCAGCCCGGCCGACAGGATGCGCTGCGCCAGCCTGTCGGCCGCGATGCGCTGCACCGCCGCGAACCGGTCGTAGCCGGCTGCCGCCAGCCCGAACCGCCCTGCCAGGACCTGCTTGCGGGTGCTCATGCGAGCCGATACGCGAACTCGCGCAGCGCCTGCGCACATCGCCCGGCATGGGTCAGCGGCAGCAGGTGGCCGGCCTCCTCCACCCATCGCACGGCACCGAAGCAGGCAGCGCTCAGCGCCGGCGGCACCACCTCGTCGCGGTCGCCCGACAGCGCCAGCACCGGAACGCCGAGGTGGCGCAGTGCGTCGCGGCCGTCCCCGTCGCGCAGCAGCTCCAGCCCATGCCGGAGCGCCGCTGGCACGGCGGGCGCGGGCAACGGCCCGGCGAGGCCGCAGCGCGTGCGGAAGGCCGTGGCCGTCGCGTCGGCATCCTGCTCCAGGCGCCGCAGCATCCTGTGCAGCAGCCTGGCCGGCACGCCGGCGGGATGGTCGGCGGACAGGGTGAAGCGGGTGAAGCCGTTGATCGCGGCCAGGCCGACCAGCCCAGTGGGCGGCTCGCCGAGCAGCCGCAGCAGGCCCAGCGAGTGCCCGACCCCGATGACCGGCGCACCGGTGGCCGGGGACGCCGCTGCCGACGCGCCGAAGTAGCCGAGCTCACGCACGCTGTCGGCGGGCGTGCCCAGCTCGGCGCGCACACCGTCCCACAGCGTGCCGTCCATGGCCCAGCCATGCACGAACAGGAACCGCGGCGTCATCGGAGGCTTACGGGATGACCTGCGCCGAGGCACTCCGGCAGCAGCGCGATCAGGCAGTCGATCGCGGCCTCGTCGTGCACGGCGCTGAGCGCGAAGCGGATCCGGCTGCTGCCGGCAGCCACCGTCGGCGGCCGGATCGCGACGCCGAGCACGCCGCGCCGCTCCAGCGCTTCGGCGGCGGCCAGGGCCTGCTCGGCGCCGCCGAGGATGGCCGGGACGATTTGGCTGGACGACCCCGCGGTGCCGATTCCCAGGCCGTGCAGCGACGCGCGCAGGCGCTCCGCCTGCCCGGCCAGGTGCGCGCGCTCCGACTCCATCTGCGGCACCAGCTCCAGCGCCGCGTCGATGGCGCCCAGCACCGGTGGCGGCAGCGCCGTGCTGTGGATGAAGCCGGAACAGCTGTTGACCAGGTAGTCGCAGAGCAGCCTGGAGCCGGCGACGTAGGCGCCGAAGCCTCCCAGCGCCTTGCCGCAGGTGCCCAGCACGCAGTCGATGCCCTGGATGCCCGCACCCAGGCCGCGTCCCTGCGGACCCAGCACGCCGGTCGCGTGCGCCTCGTCGAGGTAGAGAAAGGCGTCGTGGCGGCGGGCGATCGCGGCCAGGCGCGCGACGTCGGCGCGATCGCCGTCCATGCTGAACACGCTCTCGGTCAGGATGAAGCGGGTGCCGACCTGCCCTGTCCGTGCGTCCAGCAACGCTTCGAGATGATCGAGGTCGTTGTGCCGGAAGCGTATCTGTCGGACCGAGGCGGCCATGCAGCCATGGTGCAGGCTGGCATGGTTGAGCCGGTCGGTGAACACCAGCGCCTCGCCGGGCACGGCTCTGAACAGCGCCGGCAACACCGAGGCGTTCGCCTGCCACCCGGAGGCGAACAGCAGCGCGGCCTCGCAGCCCTTGAAGGCGGCCAGGCGCTGCTCGACCTGGCGGTGCAGGTCGAGCGTGCCGGTGACCAGCCGCGACGCGCCGGCGCCGGTGCCGTGGCGGGCCGCCCACTGCGTGCTGCGCTCGACCAGCGCCGGATGCCGGCTGAGCCCGAGATAGTCGTTGCCGGACACGTTAAGCAGGCGCCGGCCGTCGCGGAGCACCCAGCCCGGCCGATCCGGATCGGCCACGCGCAGGAGCCGGCGCATGGTGCGTGCGGACAGCGCGTCCAGCGCCTCCGCGAACAGGGGATCGAACTTCGACATCAGGCGGGGTCTGGAACCTGCGGCGCCGGCGGGTCAAGAGGCGTCCTGGTTTAGCTCCAGCGCGCGGCGGCAGCGTCGTCGGCCGCACGCGTCTCGACCCAGGACTGCGAGCCGTCGGCGAACTCCTCGCGTTTCCAGAACGGCGCCTGCGTCTTCAGCCAGTCGATCAGGAAGGCCGTGGCGTCCAGCGCCGCGCCGCGATGCGCCGCCGCGGCGAGCACGAGGACGATTGGCGCGCCGACCGGCAGCCGGCCGATGCGGTGGATCACGGTGCAGCCGAGCAGGTCGAAGCGCCGGATCGCCGCCTCGGCGATGCGCGCGAGCGCTCGTTCGGTCATGCCGGGATAATGCTCCAGGGTGAGTGCCGAGAGCCGGCCGTCGCCGCGCACCATGCCGACGAAGCAACCGATACCGCCCACACCACCCGTGCCGGCTCCGCCCAGCGCCTGCATCTCGGCCGCGAGGTCGAAAGACTCCGCGCGGACCGATACCCGCCCGACCGGCCGCGTTTCGTCGGCGGAGGCCATCAGCCGCCGGTCACGGGCGGGAAGAAGGCGACCTCGTCGCCGGCATGCACCGGCACGTCGTCGGACGCGAAATCCTGGTTGACCGCCGCCCGGATGCGGCCGCCCTCGGCGAACACGGCCTCGAACAGCGGCCCCCGCGCGCGCATCCAGGAACGCAGGCCGCCGATGGTGGTGACGCCCTCGGGAAGCTCGAGCTGCTCCTCGCCATGGCCGAGGCGGTCCTTGAGCCAGGCGAAATAAAGGATCCGGATCGGCGGCATGGCTATTTCGGCGCGCCCTTCACCGTCTTCACGCTGCCGTCCGGGCCGATCACCGTGCTGGTCCCGTCGCCGTTCGGGATCACGATCGAGTCGCCCTTGCCGGGCGCGGTCTTGACCCGGTAGCGCGACGAGGCATCCGGAGTCCGATCGCCTGGAGTGGGTCCGCCCGGCGCGCTGGTCCCGGCGTCGCCGCCGCCGCCGGAGAAGCTGTCGGCGCCGGAGAGCGCGCCGCGCGAGACAGAGTCGTTCTCGCCCATGCTCATGCTGCCGCCATCGTGCATCGCCGGGCCGCCGGTGCGGCCGAGGCCGCCGGAGAGCGCGTCGCCCTGCTGGCGCGATACCTGGTTCAGGCTCGGAAGCGGTTGCGGCGGTCCCGGCCAGACATTGCCCGCGTCCGGCAGGATCGGCGGCTCCTCGGGCTGGTGCCCGCGCGCGCGGTCGGTGTTCTCGCTGATGCCGAACGGTAGGTTCGGGTTCATCCCGGGCAGCGTGATGGTATCGCCGAAGAAGTTGCCCAGGCCCGAGCAGCCGCCCAGGAGCAGTGTCGGAAGCACCATCGTGCCGAGCAGTGCAGTGCGCCGCATATCCAGATCCCCTAGCGCATGATCTGCTGGATCATGCCCCGCCTGACTGAGAAAAGAGCAGTTCTATCAGTTGATTGGCATCGCAAAGCGATGCCAATCAACTGATGCTGCCCTAGCGGCGTGACCGCCGCACCCGCGCGGAATGTGCCTGCCCGCGGCCAAATGCTCAAGTGGAGTGATCGTACAGACCGAACCGGGTTGCCAACCAATCACAGATCGATTGCGTATCGTCGAGCCGGAGCCGCACCCGGTCGCACGCCTCCAGCGGCCGGTCGCTGGCAACCGCCTCTATGGCCGGGTCGTTCGGCCAGAGCGGCTGCTTGCCGGCGAGATCCGCGACCGCCGCGCGCTGCACCTCCAGCCGCGGGCACGGATAGCGCGCGAAACCTTCGACCAGCACCAGGTCGACCGGTTCCAGCCGGGCGAGCAGCGTGTCCAGGTCGGCCGGCGCCGCGTCGCGCCGCTCATGCAGCAGGGCCCAGCGGGCATCGGTCGCCAGCAACACCTCGTGCGCGCCGGCCTCCCGGTGCAGCCAGCTATCTTTGCCCGGCTGGTCCAGGTCGACGCCGTGATGGGTGTGCTTGATCGTGGACACGCGCAGGCCTTGCGCGCGCAGACGGCCGATCAGTGCCCGGATCAGCGTGGTCTTGCCGCTGCCCGATCGTCCGACGATGCCTAGGGTCGCACCGGTGGTCGTACCGTGCCGGGTCAGGGTGCAGCCTTGGGGGGGGCCACGGGCTGCTGGCCGGCGCCGACATGGCGGAACCCGGTCGCGAGGTAGTCCCAGCCCGTCACCAGGGTGAGCAGGGCCGCCACCCAGAGCATCGCCGCGCCGATCAGGCCGATCGGCAGGAAGCCGAGATGCAGCAGCCGGGCGGAGCTGTCGCCGGCCAGCAGCACGCCGATCGCCCCCATCTGGAAGCCGGTCTTCCACTTCGCCAGGCGGGTCACCGGCAGGCTGACGCGCAGGCCGGCCAGGTGCTCGCGCAGGCCGCTGACCAGGATCTCGCGCAGCAGGATGACGATAGCCGGATACAGCCCCCAGAACGGCAGCCGCTGCAGCCCGGCGAGCACCATCAGGGAGGCACCGACCAGCAGCTTGTCGGCGATCGGATCCAGCATGCGGCCGATATCGGAGAACTGCTTGCGCGAGCGCGCGATGTGGCCGTCCAGGTAGTCGGTGACGCCGGCCGCGATGAACACCAGGCAGGCCGCGAAATCGGTCCACGGCCCGTGCGCCACCACCAGCGCCAGCAGCACCGGGATGGCCGCGATACGCGAGAGGGTGAGCAAGTTGGGTAGGTCGGTCAGCATCGTGGGCAGTCTAGTGCATCCTGCCGGCTTCCTGAACAGCCCGCAGATGGGGTGGCCTCGCGCTCGGCCAGCATGGCGGTCGAAGGCCGAAGCGGGCATCATATCTTCACCTGTCAAATGACACGCCGCGCCAGGAGCACCATGACGTCCACTGTTGCCGATCCCTCCTACGCAGGGCAGGCCATCTATTCGCCGGTCACGCTGGCGCTCTACGACCTGGTCGTGCTGCGCGTGTCCAACAGCCTTGTCTGGCGGTGCCCGACGCGGCGGATACTCGCCCTCTACGACCGGCACGTGACCGACGCGCATCTCGATGTCGGGGTCGGCACCGGATGGTACCTCGATCATTGCCGCTTTCCGTCCGCGTCGCCGCGCGTGGGGCTGCTGGACCTGAACTCCAGCTCGCTGGCGGCGGCCTCGCGGCGGATCGCGCGCTACCGGCCGGAGCGCTACCGGGCGGATGTGCTGCGGCCAATCCCATTCGAGGCGGCGCCGTTCGCCTCGATCGCGCTGACCTACCTACTGCACTGCCTGCCCGGACCGATCACGCGGAAGGCGGACGCCTTCGACCACCTGGCACCGCTGCTGCGGCCGGACGGGGTGGTGTTCGGCGCCACGTTGCTCTCGGAGGGCGTGCAACGATCGCGGGCGGCACGGCGGCTGATGCGGCTCTACCAGCGCAAGGGCATCTTCTCTAACGGGTCGGACAGCGCCGACGAGTTGCGAGCGGCGCTGTCGGAACGCTTCACCGACGTGCAGCTAGAGCTGGTGCGCTGCGCTGCGCTGTTCGTCGCACGCGGGCCGAGACCAAGCTGAACCGATGCTGCTTTAGGCGCGGTGGAAGTGACCGTACACCGCCCGCGCCGTCTCGTGACTGATGCCGGGGGCCGCCTCCAGGTCGGCGAGGCCGGCCTGCTTGACTCCGCGCGCCGAGCCGAAATGATTCAGCAGGGCGCGCTTGCGTGCGCTGCCGATGCCCGGGATCTCGTCCAGCTCGGAGCGCGAGATCGCCTTGGAGCGACCGGCACGGTGCGTCGTGATGGCGAAGCGGTGCGCCTCGTCGCGCAGGCGCTGCAGGTAGTAGAGCACCGGGTCGCGCGGCGGCAGCTGGAACGGCGCCGCGGTGCCGGTGTGGAACCACTCGCGGCCGGCATCGCGGTCGGGCCCCTTGGCCATCGCGACCAGCTTGACGTCGTCCACGCCGAGGTCGTCGAGCACCGTGCGCACCGCGGAGAACTGGCCGGCGCCGCCGTCGATCAGCAGCAGGTCGGGCCAGTCGGCGCGGTCCTCACCGACGGCCGCAGGCTCCTTCGCGGCACGTTCCTTCAAAGCCCGGCCGAAGCGGCGCTCCAGCACCTCGCGCATCATCGCGAAATCGTCACCCGGCGCGATCGGGCCGCGTATCGTGTACTTCCGATAGGCGTTCCTGGTGAAGCCCTCCGGCCCGGCCACCACCATCACCCCGTACGCGTTGGTGCCCATGATGTGGCTGTTGTCGTAGGTCTCGATGCGCTCGGGAGGCGCCTCCAGGCCGAACAGCTCCGCCACCCCATCGAGCAACCTGGCCTGGCCGGCACCCTCCGCCAGCCGCCGCTCCAGCGCCTCGCGGGCGTTGGTGACCGCGTGGGCGAGCACCTCGCGCTTCTCGCCACGCTGCGGCACCGCAAGCTCGACGCGTCGGCCTGCCTTCAGTGCGAGGGCCTCGGCGATCAGCTCGGTCTCCGGAACCTCGTGGCTCAGCAGCAGCAGCGGCGGCGGCGGCTTGTCGTCGTAGAACTGGGCGATGAAGGCGCTCAGCACGTCGGCCGCGTCCTGATCTCGGGCATTGGCCGGAAAGAAGGCGCGGTTGCCGTTGTTGCGGCCGCCGCGGATGAAGAACACCTGTACGCAGCACTGGCCCGCCGCCTGCCAGAGCGCCACCACGTCGGCATCCTCGATCGAGGCCGGGTTAATGATGCCGCTGCCCTGGACATGGGTGAGGCCGCGTATGCGGTCGCGCACCGCCGCGGCGCGCTCGAACTCCAGCGCCGACGCGGCCTGCTCCATCTCGGCGGCGAGCTCGCGCTGCACGTGGTTGGCCTTGCCGGACAGGAAGGCGCGCGCCTGCCCGACCAGCCGCGCGTAGCCGTCCTGGTCGATACGGCCGACGCAGGGCGCCGAGCAGCGTTTGATCTGGTGCAGCAGGCAAGGACGCGTGCGCGAGGTGAACACGGTGTCGGCACAGGAGCGCAGCAGGAACACGCGCTGCATCGCGGTCACGGTCTGGTTGACCGCCCAGGCGGAGGCGAACGGACCCCAGTAGCTGGCACCCTTGGCGGGCTTGCCGCGGTGCTTGGCGATCTGCGGGAAGGCGTGGTGCTCGGACAGCATCAGCCAGGGATAGGACTTGTCGTCGCGCAGCAGGATGTTGAAGCGCGGCTTGAGGCGCTTGATCAGGTTGGCCTCGAGCAGCAGCGCCTCGGCCTCGGTGTGGGTGGTGACGATCTCCATCGAGACCGTCTCCGACACCATGCGTCGCAGCCGCTCCGGCAGGCGGCTGATCTGGGTATAGGAGGCGACGCGCTTCCTGAGCGCGCGCGCCTTGCCGACGTAGAGCGCCTCGCCCCTGGCATCAAGCATGCGGTAGACGCCGGGCAGCAGCGGCATGGTCAGCAGGGCACGCTCGATGACCTGCACGCCCTTGAGGGCGGTATCGGGGACCGGCGGTTTGCCCAGGAGGAAATCGGGGGCTGTTTCGTCGGAAGGCGTGGGTGCGGGAGCGTGTTCGTCAGCCATGCCTGCACATCTAGTGCAGCATCGGCACCGGGTGGAGCCCCCGGGCATTCATCCACCGATTCTGTGGAGAAGCCTGTGGACCGGCTGCAGACAGATGCGAAGCAGCGGTGCTCTCCCTGCTCCGCCGCGCCATTGCCTACTTGTTGTGCAGAAGCCGGCTGGCTGGCCGGACGCCGTCGGCTTCGGCAGGCCCGGTGCAGCCTTACCAAAGCATCCACCGATCCTGTAGACAAGTTTGTGGGTGAGCGGCAGACAGATCCGTGCGGGCGGCGCCAGCGCTGGCTTGGGTGACTTTGCCCAGATTCGAGGCAACTAAGTCAAGCTATTGATCTTGCTGAATATGTCTCAAATGAGACGTCACGACAACGACACAAAACCGCATTCCGTTGGAAACAAACAGAGTCAATGCCGCTGGTGGACGAAATCCACGGCACACGCGGAATTGGCTCACGCCGGAAGGTCGCGTTTCGTTCCCGTACACCGCGGCGTCATCTCCCTGCCCGGCTGTCATCTATCTACCAGGCTGTGACGTTCCTGCCACAGTCTCGGCGTGGCGCAGCAGACGCAGGAAATTCCCGCCCCAGAATGCGGCGATCTCGCTGTGGCCGTAGCCGCGGCGCAGTAGCTCGGCCGTGATCGCCGGCGTCTCGGCCGCGTTGCTCCAACCGCCGATGGCGCCGCCGCCGTCGAAGTCGGAGCTGATCCCGACATGCGCGACCCCGATGCGCCGCACGACGTAGTCCAAGTGGTCGATGAAGTCCGCTACCCCCACCTGCCCCGGCCCCGCCTTGGGTTTAAGGAAGGAAGGCATCGCCGTGATCTGGATCAGCCCCTCGGTGTCGCGCAGCGCGTCGAGCTGGGTATCGTCGAGGTTGCGCGGGTGGTCGCACAGCGCCCGCACGCAGGAATGCGTCGCCACCACCGGCGTGCGCGACCGCATCGCGGCCTGCAGCATCGACTGCCGCGACAGATGCGACACGTCGACCAGCAGCCCGAGCCGGTTCATCTCGACGACCGCCTCGTGCCCGAGCGGGCTCAAGCCGCCATGCAGTGTCTCGGCATCGCCCAGGTCGCGTCGGGGGATCGCGGAGTCCGCCAGGGCGTTGTGGCCGTTATGGGTCAGGGTGAGGTAGCGGGCGCCCTTCCGCCGGATCGCCGAAAGCAGGCCGAGATCCTCTCCGATGGCGTGGCCGTTCTCCACCGCCGGCACGATGGCGATCGCAGCTTCGGCGTGGGCGCGCTCGATCTCGTCGGCGGTGCCGCACAGGCGGGTTGCGATGCCGTCGCGTCCGGTGCCCATCGCGGCGATCGCGTCCAGCATCGCCAGCGCACGCTGGCCGGCGCCGGCATAGCCCTCGGCGTCGCGCCTGCCCTGCGGCACGTAGGCCGCGAAGCAGCCGGCCTTCAGGCCACCGCGACGCATCTTGGGCAGGTCGACGCGTCGCCTCGGCGTATCGGTGAAGGGATCGTCATCGGCGGCGGCGGGCCAGGGAATGTCGATATGGCTGTCCAGGGTGAGCAGCGAGCGGTGCAGGTCTGTTGGATCGATCATGACGGCAGCAAGGCAACGACATCCCCCGCGGTTCCGCAAGCGCGCGTCGTGCCGGCCTGCCGATGCCCCATACCGGCGGCCCTCTGGGCTGACCGGTATGCACGTGGGGTTGGCGGGGCGGCCACGTGCCAGAAGCGATTCTGATACCGGTCGCCCGACAGGGCGATCGGTATTATAACCCCTTGCCAGCGGCGGCCGATTGCGCGACCCCGCCTGGGATGCGCATCGTCACCTGGAACATCAACTCGCTCCGCCTGCGCCTGCCGCTGCTGGAGCGGCTGGCCGGCGCGCTGTCGCCGGACGTCATCTGCCTGCAGGAGACCAAGGTGCCGGACGAGCTGTTCCCGCACCAGGCGGGTCCCGCGCTCGGCTACCCGTACGTCGCCCATCGCGGCATGAAGTCCTATAACGGGGTGGCGATCTTCTCGCGCATCCCGCTGAGCGTCGATGCGGACGCCCCCGACTGGTGCCTGAGGAACGACCGCCGCCACCTCGCCGTCACCCTGCACGCGCCCTTCGGCCCGATCACGCTGCACGACTTCTACGTGCCGGCCGGAGGCGACGTCCCGGACCCGACGCTGAACCTGAAGTTCGCCCACAAGCTGGCGTTCCTCGACGAGGTGACGCGACATTTCATCCGGTATCCGCCACGACGCAGCGTGCTGGTCGGCGACCTCAACGTGGCCCCGCTGGAGCACGACGTGTGGAGCCACAGGCAGCTGCTGGACGTGGTCTGCCACACGCCGCCCGAGCTGGAGCGGTTCGCAGCCTGGCTGCAGACCGGCTTCACCGACGCCATGCGGTATTTCGTGCCGGCGGCGGAGAAGCTCTACACGTGGTGGTCGTACCGCAACCGGGAATGGCGGCTGTCCGACCGCGGCCGCCGGCTCGACCATATGTGGGTGACGCCCGACCTAGTGCCGGCGTTGCGCGGGCTGACCGTGCTGAAGCAGGCCCGCGACTGGCCGATGCCGTCGGACCACGTACCGGTCATGATCCAGCTCGACCTGTAGGGAACTGCCCGTGCGGCTGACCGGACTGTTCGTCTACCCCGTCAAGGGGCTGCGCGGAAACGGCCTGCAGGCTTCCGACGTGGAGTCGTGCGGGCTGGCGGGCGACCGGCGCTGGATGATCGTCGATAGGCAGGGAGGGTTCCTGACCCAGCGGCAGCTTCCGGCCATGGCGAGGCTGGATGCGACGCTCTCCGGCGGGACGCTCACGCTCGGCCTGGGCGCGGCGCGCCTGCAGGTGTCGTCGGGGACCGGACGAACCCAGGTCACGGTATGGCGCAGCCGGCTGGAGGCGGCCCTGGCCGACCCCGAGGCGGACCGCTGGCTGACGTCGCGGCTGGGCGTGCCCTGCCGGCTGGTGTTCCTCGACGACCCGCAGGCGCGCGCGGTCGAGCCGGTCCATGCGCGGCCCGGCGAGCACGTGTCGTTCGCGGACGGCTTCCCGGTGCTGCTGACCAGCAGCGGCTCGCTGGCCGCGCTGAACGGTGCGCTGGAGCAGCGGATCGGCATGGAGCGGTTCCGGCCCAACCTCGTGATCGACGGGTCACCGGCCTGGGCCGAGCACGGATGGAAGCTGCTGCGCATCGGCGGCACCTTGTTGCGCTGTGCCAAGCCCTGCACGCGCTGCGTGGTGACGGGCATCGACCAGCGCAGCGGCGAGACACCCTGCCCCGGCGAGCCGCTGCGCACGCTCGGGCGGCTCAACCACCGGCGGGAAGGCATTGTGTTTGGGATCAACCTGGTGCCCCAGGAGCATGGCCGCCTGAGCCTGGGAGACCGCGTGGAGGTGGTCGCATGAAAGAGAGAAGCCTGACCGATGCTCCCACGGCATTGGTCAGGCTCCAGGATCTTTAAGCCTTGAAGTCTACGCGTGCGCGAAGAACCAGATACTCCCGCTACAGGATCGCGTCCTACTTCCCGGGCGCAAGCAGGAGGGTGAGCGGAGCGAAGGCGCCGCCCATGACCGGCCTAGCCCTGAACCCGGTGAACGTGCCGGTCGGGTCGTACCAATCGGGGAACGGGGCGGCGGCGGTGGTCGTGTTCGCGTAGTTGTACACCTCGTCGAAGATGTTCTGGATAAGCGTCGGATCGATGCTGCCGGCCGCGGTCCATATCTCCCAGTCCGCCTTCGTATAGGTATGGCGAGGATCCAACCTGATCCCGTTCGGGGTCTCCTGGGTCTTATAGAAGTTGGCCTCTTCGGTCAGGATGCTCTGCGGGATCAGGTGCAGCCCGAGGAGCTGGTCGGGATACGAGTTGTATTTGAGGCTCCAGTAGGTGTCCGGCTCGCTGGTGGTGTCGGGGCTGTAGGCGTTCGCGGGTTCGCGATACTGGAGGAGCAGGTGGGTGGACGTGCTGTTCTGCGCCAGCTGAGCCCACGTGCCGATCATCTGTTTGGATTGCTGCGTGAAATAGGCAGCGTCACCCGAGCGACCGGCAGCAGCCGCGATCTGCCCCATCGCGCCGACCGCCTCGATCCCCTTGAGCGCCAGGTTGACGCTATGTGCGATCGAACCGGTGAAGTCGTCGGTCTGGTTCTGGAATTGCGGATCCAGCGCGTTCGGATACTGGACACCCGCCGGTACCGTCATCAGGTACTGGGCCCATTGATGGAACAGGGTGTAATGCGCCCTGGCATACTGGGCCGCTTCCTGTGGCGCGACATGCTGCATGTAGGCATCGGCCATGATCAGCATGTTGGCCGTTTCCTCGACCGGCATGTTCTCCCCGCCGCCATCGTTGTGCCCGTTCGCGTTCGGATAGAGGGTGCCCAGGTCATGCGGCGCGTACAGTGCGGGCCACAGGCCGGACTCGCAGTAGTAGATCACCGGTGCGAGCAGGTATCGAACCAGTTCGGGGTTGGTGTACAGGAAGGCCGGCATCGATGGATATAGTATGTCCACCGTGGATACGTTGTCGCTGCTGCTGATCTCTTCGACGAACAGATAGGGATTGCCCTTGGTCCCCGTCAGCTCCGTGCCTGCGATCGCCTGCCGCAAGGTAAGCGCCGTCAGCGCCGCGTAGTGCGGACCTCCGAAACCTGCCGCAGCCTTGTTGATGTTCGCGTCCATGGTGTTCGCGCGGGACAGCGCCGCGGCGGCATCGTTGTAGGCGAAAGCGAGCATGCTCTCGTAATTCTTCCAGTATTGCCGCCAGAGCGAGTGGGCAGGCTTTTCCAGGAACTTGATCGCGGGGTCGCGCACATGCCCGAGCAACAGCGTGAAGGGCTGCGTGGCCGTCGCGCCGACGGTGCCGAACGCGTTGCTGAAACCGAAAACCGGATACCGGTCCTGGATCTCCCGCGGCTGATCGGTGTCGTTGGTGTTGTCGAGATGGCCGTTCGCCACGAACTGGCTACGCACCGTCGCATCCGCGCCCGACTGGGTCGTGAGGCTATTCGATGCCTTGGTCGAGAAGAGCACGGTTCCCCAGGAGGGATAGTCGTTGAACTGATTGTATACCGCCGGCTCGTTCGGCTTGACGGTCCAGGTGTAGAGGCTGCCCGACTGGCTGCTTCCGTCGGCTCTGAGGCTGATCGATTCCGGAGCCCAGTTGATCAGCTGGGAGCTGTCTCCGTGCGCCCACTCGCCGGTGACGTCGAAATACACGGTGACCTGGTGCTGGCGTCCGTCACTGCTCTGCGCGGTGGTGATGATGTCGGAGAGCGGAATGCTGAGCCGCTGGATGTCCTTGGCTTCGACAGGCGAGAGGAAGTCGACGTTCAGGGTGACGCCGCCGGCATTGAACTTGAATTTCGACTGTGTCGCCGTCGTCTCGAGCGACGTCTGCGTCATGTTCGTAATGTTCGCGATGTTCGGTGCGCCCATGAACAGGTAGGACTTGCCGTCGATATAGGCTAGTCCGGTAATCGCCTTGACGTGCCCGTTCCAGTAGGTCGGCCAGGTTCCGGGAGAAATCGCATTCGCGTTTTCCAGCCATGTGTTCACGTAGGGCGTACGCGTGATGAGCGGAACCGACGGCGGCTTGATCGGCGTGAACGTCTGCGCACTGGCGACCTGACCGCAGAGTGCCACCATGGTGATGACGCTGGACGCCTTGAGAAGATATCGAAACATGAAGTTCCTCACAGATTATTATTAGTGATTGTCGTTTATTACCTTGGACGGCTGGCTTTCCCTCTTTGCAACGCGCCGGACGCTAGCTTCACGGCATCATGTCTGACAAATGCATTTGTCGGACATCACGGAAGCTTGAATTCGCCGAAGCGCTTCGTAGCTTGGATCATGCAAGGCATGAATGGTAACGGTTTCGAACAGAGGGGTGACTTCAGCCATGGGAGAAGCGTGGCTGATCTCACTGTGCCCGCCTGTAAGGAGCAGCAGGACCATTTCGGTCGCAACCGGCACGGTAGTGCATGGAATCCCGCACCGCACCGCGAAACGGTTTCCCCTGCGCCACGATACCCCCATGCTCGGTCGCGCATAGCTCCGGACGGACCGGTCACGCCGTGAGCAGGTTATCGGCGGCGGGCTCGGCCAGCTTGCCGAACAGCACGTTGAGCCCCTCGGCCATGGTGGGATGGGCGAGGATGCCGTCGCGCAGCATCGTGTAGGGGAGCCCGCTCCACATCGTGGCCTGGACCACCGCGATCACCTCGCCCGCATGCGCGCCCAGCATGGTGAAGCCGAGGATGCGGTCGGTGTCGGCGTCCACGACGGCCTTCATGAAGCCGCGCGTCAGTCCCAGCGTCTGCGCCCGTGGCACCGCGCCCATCGGCAGCCGGGCGACGCGTACCCGCAGCCCGAGGTGCCGCGCTTCGGTCTCGCTCAGCCCGACACGACCGAGCTCGGGATCGATGAACACGACGTAGGGAACCAGGCGCGCGCGCGTGCTGCGGTCGCCGCCGAGGATGACGGACCGCGCGACGCGGTAGTCGTCCATGGAGACATGGGTGAACATCGGGCTGCCGGCGACTTCGCCCATCGCCCAGATGCCGGCCGCCGAAGTCGCAAGGCGGTCATCGACCTGGATGAAGCCGCGCGCGTCGAGGGCGACGCCGGCGATCTCCAGCCCGATGCGCGCGGTCCGCGGCACCCGGCCCGCCGCGACCAGGATGTCGCTGCCCTCCAGGACACGCTCGCCGCCCGGCGTCGTGACGCGGAGCACGACACCCTGGCCGGAACGCCCCTGCACCTGCGTCGCCTGCGCATCGAGGACGACCTCGATCCCGTCCTCGCGCAGCAGGTCCTGCACCGCCCGTGCCACGTCGGGGTCCTCGCGCGCGGCAAGCTGCGGCCCACGCTCGATGATGGTCACCTCGCTGCCCAGGCGCCGGAAGGCCTGCGCCATCTCCAGCCCGACATAGCCGCCGCCCAGCACCAGCAGATGCGGCGGCAGGCGCTCGAGCAGGAGTGCCTCGACATGCGTCAGCGGCGCTGCGTCGTGCAGGCCGGGGATGTCGGGGATCGCCGCGGTCGTGCCGAGGTTGAGGAAGATCCGCTCGCCGGACAGGCGCCGGCTGCTGCCGTCGGCGAGCGAGGCCTCGATCACGCGCGGCTCGACGAAGCGCCCCTCGCCGAGCACCAGCTCGAAGCCGCTTTCGGCGAACAGCCCGCGGTGCAGCGACACCAGGCCGTGCACGACGCCGGCGGTGCGTGCGGCGACGGCCGCCATGTCGACCGGGCCGACCTTGGCCCGGCTGCCGAAGTCGGCGGCGTGGCGCAGCAGGTGCGACACCTCCGCCGAGCGCACCAGCGCCTTGGTCGGGATGCAGGCGACGTTGATGCAGGCACCGCCGATCATGCCCCGCTCGATCATGGCGACACGCCGCCCGGTCCTGGCCATGTCCATCGCCAGGGTCTTGCCGGCCTTGCCGCCGCCCAGCACGAGGATTTCGTAGTGTTCGATATCCTTCATTGTATGCACTCCTGATTTTGGTTTCTTGCCTTCAACCGTAGGCGCCGACATTGGCCATGATGCCGTTCGACAGCAGTCCGTCCGGGCTGATCCAGGGATCGGACGGGAAGGATGCTGGGGCCTGAAGGCGCTTCCCGACCACGACGTGATCTTCCGTCCTGGTGATCGCGTGGACGGGTGCTGCCGCAGCGGCTTGCCTCCCGGCGTCCGGTGCGGCATCGGCGGAAGCTGTCCCGACCGCCAGCAGTCCGGCCAGGATGATGGTTCGGGGCGATAAAGCATAAGGCATTGTCTTGATCCTTCGCGGGTGTATCCTCTGGCGGAACCGGAACGAGCAGCATGCTCACCGGTCGGCAGCGGGGTCGGAACGATGGATTTCCGATATGTCCAGACTACGAGCCGCACCGATGCCGCTGAATGCCCGCGCGGCTCAGCCGGATGACCCGGCGGATCAGTCTCGCTGGCCGGAGTATCCGCCATGTCTCCTGACGACGACGATGACAGGGACGGGGACGCCCTGAGCGCACTGGCGCCTCTGCTTCGTGTGCGTCCGCAACTGAAAACTCTCTGCCAGTTCGGCGCGCAATGGACCTTGCCGCATGCGTCCGAACCGGCAGGCTGGGCACCGTTCCACCTGGTGACCAGCGGCACCTGCGTCCTCGACCTGGTCGACACGGAGCCGGTCGTCCTGAACGCCGGCGACGTCGTGCTGCTGCCGCATGGCGACGCGCACGTCGTGCGCAGCCCCGCGACCGCGCGCGGCACGGCTGCAACCGCGCGTTACAGCGTCCGCGACACCAGCGCGATCCGGATCAAGTCCAACACCGACCAGCCCGAAGCGGAGCTGATCTGCGGCCGGCTCACCTTCGAGCAGCGGCACGGCAACCTCGCACGCGCGGCGTTGCCGCCGCTGATCGTGCTGCGTACCGGGGAGGACGCATCCACCGGCCGGCTGCGTGAGTTGCTCGCGGCGATCAGGGAGGAACTCGAAGCGGCTGCACCCGGAGCGCGTGCCATATGCTGCGACCTGGCCAGCGCGCTGCTGGTGATGGTGCTGCGCGCTCATTTCAGGCGCGGGACCGACCGGAACGGGCTCCTGCGGTTGCTGGGCCAGCGTCAGACCGCCCGTGCCGTGACCGCGATGCTGCACGATCCGGGCCGGCCATGGAGCCTCGACGACATCGCGGCCAGCGCCAGTACGTCCCGCGCGACGCTCGTGCGCGACTTCCGCAGGCTGGCGCAGATGGCACCGCTCGGCTTCCTGGCGGAATTGCGGCTGGATCTCGCGAGGCACAGCCTGGCTTCCTCGGCTCGGCCGCTCGCCGATATCGCCCTCGAGGTCGGCTACCAGTCGCCGAGCGCGTTCAGCCGCGCGTTCCAGCGGCATTTCCACTTGGCGCCAGGCGAGGTACGGCGAAAGTCCGGGTTACAATAAGCCACCATCAAGCATCTTGACCGGGTTCGCCATCGACCATAGCTGCGACCGATAACCGATCACCGTCCGGACGACGGGTAGGGAGTGGAACCGTGAGACTTTCTGGCATCTCGCTGCTTGCCGGCGCAGTCCTGGCCACCGCCGGCAGCGCGGCACTAGTGGCCGCCCCAGCCCAGGCCTATCCCTATCACGGCTATGGCGGCCGTGGCGGCTATGGCTATCGCGCCTTCCACGGCCCGGGCTTCTACGGCCCAGCCTTCGGCGGCTATGGCCGGTTCGGCGGCTACCCCGGCTATGGCGGCTTCCGCTTCGGCTATCCGGGATATGGCTTTGTCCCCGGCTATGGCTACGGGTTCCGGCCCTTCGTACCCTTCTTCGGGCCCCCGGTCGTGTACGTCCGCCCACGGGTCTATTTCGCGCCGCCCCCTGTCGTCGTGCTGCCCTACTGAACCGGCTACTCCGCCGACTGCCTTATCGCGCGCGGCACGGGCTCCGGGTGCTGCACGTGCGACCCCGCCAGCACGGTATAGACCGCCGGCAGCACGAACAGCGTGAACAGCGTGCCGATCGACAATCCCGAGGCGATCACCAGCCCCATCACGTAGCGTGACGCGGCACCGGCGCCGGTCGCGAACACCAGCGGCAGCACGCCGAGCACCATCGCCGCCGTGGTCATCAGGATCGGGCGCAGGCGCAGCGCGCAGGCGCGCTCGATCGCCTCCTGCTTGGACAGGCCGAGCTCCTGCTGCTCGCGGGCGACCTCGACGATCAGGATGCCGTGCTTGCTGATCAGCCCCATCAGCGTGACCAGCCCCACCTCGGTGAACAGGTTGACGCTGGCGCCGCCGACGCCGAGCCAGACGAACAGCAGCGCGCCCGCGATCGACATCGGCACCGACACCAGGATGATCAGCGGGTCGCGGAAGCTCTCGAACAGCGCCGCCAGTGCCAGGTAGGTGACGATCACGGCGAGCGCGAAGGTGGCCGCGAAGCCGCCGCTCTCGTGGACGAACTGGCGCAGCGGCCCGATCGTGTCGGTGCCGTAGCCGGACGGCAGCGTGTCGCGCGCAAGCGTCTGCAGCCAGGCGTAGGCCTGCGCCTGGGTGACGCCCGGCGCCGGCACCGCGCCGATGGTGGTGGCGTTGAGCTGCTGGAAGTGGGCGACGGACTCCGGCACCACCGACTGCCTGATCCTGGCCACCGACGAGAGCGGCACCGGGATGCCGCCGATGGTGGCGATCGGGTAGTCCAGCACCTGCGACGCGTTCAGCCGCCACTTGCGCGCCACCAGCGGCTCGACCTTGTAGGAGCGCTCGCCGTTGGAGAAGAAGCCGACGAAGTTGCCGCCGAGCATGGCGTTCAGCGTGCTGCCGACGTCGCTCATGCTGAGGCCGAGGGTGGAGAGCTTGTCGCGGTCGATCACGATGGTCGATTGCGGCTGGTCGATCTTGAGGTCCTTCTCGGCATAGGCGAACAGGCCGCTCGCACGCACCCGGTCCAGGAAGCCGTCCGAGACCGTGTTGAGGTCGCGGAAGCTGCCGGAGCCCTCCAGCACGAACTGGATCGGCAGGCCGTGCGCGCCGGGCAGGTAGGGCGGCGTGAACACCGCCATCTCGGCGCCCGCCACGCGCGATAGGCCGGCCTGGACCTCGTTCGCGATGGCGAACACGCTGCGGCGGCGCTGGTCCCACGGCTTGAGCACCAGCCCGTCATCGAAGCCCGACGGCGATACCACGTGCCAGTAGCCGCGGCCCTCCGTCGGCGTGGTGAGCACGCCGATGATCTGGCGGTCGTAGGTGGCGAGCTGGTCCAGCGTCGCGTCGGGAGCGCCCTGCCCGTTGATGATGAGGTAGCCCTGGTCCTCCGGCGGCGACAGCTCGCCCTTGGCGCCGGTGAACAGGAACCAGATGCTGACCAGCACCGCCAGGCCGAACGCCAGCACCAGCGGGCGGAGCCGCAGCGCGGTGTGCAGCGCGGTCGCGTAGGCGCGCTGCACGCGGTCGAGGGCCGCCTGCGTCGCGTCCTCCAGCCGCTCGGACAGGCTTCGGTCGCCGCCGCTTCGGCGCGGCTTGAGCAGGTGTCCGCACATCATCGGCGACAGCGTCAGCGCCAGCAGCGCCGAGACCGTCACCGAGCCGGCCAGGGTGAAGGCGAACTCGGTGAACAGCGCCCCGGTCAGGCCACCCTGCAGGCCGAGCGGGATATAGGCCGAGATCAGCACCACCGTCATCGCCAGGATCGGCAGGGCGAGCTCGCGCGCCGCCCGCGAGGCGGCGGCGAGCGGCCGCATGCCGCCGGCGATGTGCCGGTTGACGTTCTCGACCACGATGATGGCGTCGTCGACCACCAGCCCGGTCGCCAGCACCAGCGCCAGCAGGGTCAGCAGGTTGATCGAGAAGCCGAGCATCGCCATCGCCGCGAAGGTGCCGATCAGCGCCAGCGGGATGGTCACCACGGGGATCAGCACCGAGCGCGGCGAGCCCAGGAACGCGAACACCACCAGCGAGACGATCACCAGCGCCTCGGCCAGGGTGATCGCCACCTCGCGTATCGACATGCGTATGAAGCGGCCGGCATCGTTGAGCACGGCGATGTGCATGGCGGCCGGCATCTGCGCGCGTATCCCGGCGAGCGCCCGCTGCACCGCGTCCGAGACCTCCAGGGCATTGGCCGCCGGCGTCGGATGGATGTCCATGTAGACGCCCTGCTTGCCGTCGATCATCACCTTGAAGTTGTCGGGGTCCGAGCCGAACGCGACCCGCGCCACGTCGCCCAGCCGGATGATGCGGTTGGCCTTCTGCCGCACCACCAGGTCGCGGAACTGCGCCTCGGTGTGCAGGCCGGAATTGATGTCGAGGTTGACGAAGGTCGCGGCCCCCAGCGTCTGCCCGGCGCCGGAGACGAAGTTGTTGGCGGCCAGGGCGGCCTGCACCTCGGCCGCACTCATGCCGTAGGCGGCGAGGCGTTCGGGATCGAGCCAGGCGCGCATCACCACGTTCGGGCTGCCCTCCACGTTCACCTGCTGCACGCCGGGCACCGCCTGCAGCCGCGGCACGACCAGCCGGTGCACGTAGTCGGTGACCTGCGCCGGGGTCAGGCTGTCGCTGTAGGCGCTCAGGTCGAGCACCTCGCGCGAGGAAGCGGACAGCGTGATCGCGGAAGCCTGGGCGCCCTGCGGCAGCTGCGAGGTGACCGAGGTGACGTAGGCCTGGATCTCGGCCAGGGCACGCGCCGGATCGTAGTTCAGCTGCAGGCTGACGGTGATGTCGCTCAGGCTGGTGGTGCTGGTCGAGCTCATGGTGTCGATGCCCTGGGCCTGGGCGATGGCACCCTCCAACGGCGTGGTGATGAAGCCGGCGATGGTGGCGGGATCGGCGCCATAGTCGAAGGTCTGGATCTCGATGGTTCCGCTGACCGTGTGCGGGAACTGCGACACCGGCAGCGCCTGCTCGGCACGCAGGCCGAACACCAGCACCAGCACCGACACCACGCAGGCCAGCACCGGGCGCCGGATGAAAAGGTCGGTCAGGCGCATGGCGTCATGCTCCGGCTCGTTCGCGGGTCATTCATCCTGCAGCACCGGCGCCGGCACGTCCGCAGGCCTGCGCCGGTCGTCGACCACCGCCGGCGAACCCTGGCGCAGCTTGAGCTGGCCCGCCGTCACCACCTGCTCGCCCGCCGACACGCCGGACAGGATCGAGACCTGGTCGCCGCGCGCCGCGCCGGTCTCGACGACGCGGGACTGCGCCACCAGGCCGCCGCCATGGCCGGGCTCCAGCACGTAGACGAAGTTCCCGTACGGATTGTAGCTGATCGCCGACTGCGGCAGGGTCAGGCGCTGCTCGGGCGCCCCGGTCTCGACCTCGACGATGGCGAACATGCCGGGCAGCAGGGCGTGGTCGTGGTTGTCGAGCTGCGCGCGCACCAGCACCATGCGGCTGGCCTGGTCCACCCGGCTGTTGACCGAGGCGACGCGGGCGGGAAAGCTGCGACCGGGCCAGGCATCGACGCGCACGGCGACCTTCTGCCCGGCCGCGAGGCTGCCGAGCGCCTGCTGCTGGATGTTGAAGTCGATGTAGATCGGGTCGAGCGCCTGCAGGCTCACGATCGGCGTGCCCGCGGTCAGGTACTGCCCGATATCGACCATGCGTATGCCGAGCCGGCCGGCGAACGGCGCGCGCACCACCTTCTCCGCCATCTGCGCGCGCAGGGCCGCGACCTGCGCCTGGGCGGCGCGCAGGTTGCTCGCGTCCGCGTCCAGCGTGGCACGGCTGATCGCCTGCGCGTCGAACTGCCTGCGGTCGCGCGCCAGGTTGGCGCCGGCGAGATCGGCGACCGCCTGCAGCTGCGCCGCCCTGGCGTCGTCGTCGTTGGCGCGCAGGCGCAGCAGCACGGTGCCGGCGGCGACAGCCTGCCCGGAGGAGAACGCGATCGTCTCGACGATGCCCGCCACCTCGGCGGAGAGATCGGCACCCTGCACCGCGCGCACCTCGCCGTTCGCCTTCAGGCGCGCCTGCCAGCCCTGCATGGTCGCGCGGACCGCCGAGACGGTGGCCGGACGCAGCGCCGGCGCCGCCTTCGCCGCCGACGCATGGTGGGGAGCCAGCGTCCACCACCCCGCACCGGCGAGTGCGGCCAGGCAGGGCAGGGACAGCAGCAGGAACTTCGCCTTCATCACGGGTCCGGTCCATCTGGTCAAGGAAGCGGCGAGCTGAGCAGGCCCGGCGGCGGCGGAGGCAGGTCGTCGCGGTGCCACCAGCCGCCGCCGAGCGCCTGGTACAGCGCGATGCTATCGGTAAAGCGCGCCGCGCGCGCGCGCAGCAGGGAAAGGATCGCGTTCTGGGTGCTCTGCTGCGCGGTCAGCACCGACAGGTACGACACGCCGCCGAGCCGGTACTGCAGGCTGGCCAGCGACAGCGCGCGCTGCGAGGCCTGCTGGGCATCGAGGTTGGCGGCCAGCGCGACCTCGTCGTTCTGCAGCGCCACCAGCACGTCGGCGACGTTCTGGAACGCGATGACGACGACGTTGCGCCAGCCGGCGGCGGCATTCTGCAGGGCCGCACGCTGGGCACGCTGCGCATGCAGCAGCTGGCCGGCATCGAACACCGGCTGCACCGCCTGGTTGACCAGCGACCACAGGCCGTTGCCGGGCGAGAACAGCTGGTGCGTGTCGGCGGCGTCGGAGCCGACCTGCGCGGTCAGGGTGACGTTCGGCAGGCGCTGCGCGATCGCCACCCCGAGGGCGGCGCTCTGCTGGTGCAGCACCGCCTCGGCCGCGCGTATGTCGGGACGCTGGTCGAGCAGGGCCGCCGGCAGGCTGACCGGCAGCGCGCCGGGAAGCGTGATGTCGTCCAGGCTCAGGGCCGCGATGCGCAGCTCGGAGGGGGCCTGTCCGAGATAGGCGGCGAGCTGGTCGCGCGCCTGCGCGAGCTGGGTCTGCAGCGGCACCAGCACGCTGCGCGCGGTGGCGAGCTGCGCCTGCTGGATGGCGACGTCGGTGCCGGTGGCGCCGCCCAGCTCGAACTGGCGCTGCACGGTGCCGAGCTGCCGGGCCTCGAAGCCGATCAGCTCCCGCTGCACCGCGATCTGGCCCGACAGCGAGGCGGCCAGCACCGCGGTGGTGGCCACTCCCGCGGCCAGTGCGAGGTCGGCCGCCTCGAGCTGGAATCGCTCGAACTCGACGCGTGCGGCGGCCTGCTCGACGGCGCGACGCAGGCCGCCCCAGATATCGAGCGTGTAGGACAGGCCGAGCTGCGCGCCGTAATAGGTCTGGGTGAAGCTGCGACCCGGCGATCCGCTGAGCACGCCCGGCGTCTCGCCCCGGCTGCGCAGCACGCTGCCCACGATGTTGGGCAGCAGCTGGCCCTGCTGCTGCAGTCGCTGTTCCTCCGCCTGCAGCAGGATGGCCTGCGCCGCCTCGATGCCCGGGTTCTGGCGCAGGGCGGCTTCCACCAGACCGGTGATGACCGGCGACCGGAACAGCTGCCACCACTCGCCGGGGATGTCGCGTCCGACCTCGAAGCGCTGCCGCGCCCCCGCGCCGACCGGCTGCGACCCGGTGGCGGCCGCCAGCGCGGCCTCGGTGTAGCCGGGCACCGGGCGGATCTGCGGGCGATGGAAGTCCGGTCCCACCGCACAGCCTGCCAGCACCAGCAGGATGATCGGCAGGAAGCGGTCCGGCGGCAGCGTCATCTGGGATCCGGAAGCGGTTGGGCGTCATCCGGGTTTAGAGCAGCTTCCGTGCCAGGCACGCCAGCCAGGCCGCTCTAGGCAGTTCGGCACGGCTTCAAGGCGCTGTCGTAGCCATTCGCGCCAACCGATGGCGTTCCAGGCCAGATCAGGCGGCGCGCTCGGCCCGGAACGTCGAGAGCAGCCGGCTGCGCGCGACCGATACATACTCGGAGTCCAGCTCGATGCCGATGCCGCGCGCGCCCTCCTCCTCGGCGGCGATCAGGCTGCTGCCGCTGCCCATGAACGGGTCGAGCACCACCGGATTGCGCTTGCCGTGCAGCCGGATGCACATGCGCGGCAGCATCACCGGGAACGCCGCCGGATGGTTGAACTTCTGTGCGCGCGCCTGCACCGTGGCGTAGGGGATGAACCAGGTGTCGCCGCGGCAGCGCAGGTCCTGCTGATGGCCGCGCCGGCCGATATTGGTCTTGTCCTTGTAGGGCACCCCGACCGCGAGGCGCTTCAGCGGCACGTGGCCGGAGTGGGTCAGGTGGAAGACGTGCTCGTGGTTGCGGTGCAGGAAGCGCTCCGAGCGGATCGGCTTGAAGTGGCCGAGGCTGTCCTCCCCGACCGAGATCGACTTGACCCAGGTGATGTGGTTCTGCAGCTGGAACAGCGGGCGCAGCCGCACCATCAGCTCGAACGGCAGCCAGGGCCGCAGGCTGGAGCCGGTGATGTTGAGGAAGAACGACGCGTCCGGCCGCATCACCCGCTTGATCGCGGTGGCGCAGTCGACCAACCAGTCGAGGTATTCCGACTCCTCGCGTCGGTCGTGGTAGGTGCCGTACTTCAATCCGAGGTTGTAGGGCGGCGAGGTGACCACGACATCGACGCTCTCCTCGGTCAGCTGGCCGAGCACGCGCAGGCAGTCGCCGCGATAGAGCAGATGACGTCCGACCATGTGTCGCAGGGTCCGTGGCACCAGCCGGCGGGGCGGCTTGTGGATCCGCACCAGGGTAGGCCGGGGCGCGTGCGAATCGGCGCAGGGTACGAGACTCGGTATCATCGAAGCAGTATCGCCATCTCGCCAATGCCGAGGCCAGAGGGACTGCGGGGTCAACCGAAGAATTGCTCCCTGCCGCCACGGAAATGGCAGCGTTATCAGTTTGTTAACGTGTCAGAACGATCCCCGCCTGGCGGCTGCCGGGCTGGTTCCGCGGCGGCCTCGGCAGCAGCACGACCAGGTGGCCGTCCGCATGCATCGCGCCGGCCCGATCGGCCGCCTCGGTGCCCCAGCCGAAGAAGATGTCCGCGCGCGCCGGTCCGGTGATGTCGGTGCCGAGATCCTGCGCCAGCATCAGGCGAC
>JAABUQ010003765.1_pt1 | contig 26979 bp, 33 predicted proteins | sample 5560001 | NCBI WGS metagenome assembly JAABUQ01 (sample SAMN10711888, study PRJNA513371) | rock metagenome | isolation source: Antarctica rocks | place: Antarctica: Victoria Land, Finger Mt nord | collected 2015-12-18 | reverse complement strand
GGAGGTGTTGGGTGGGGGAGAGGGGGGGGAGGGAGGTGGTGGGGGAGGGAGTAGTGGTTGTGGTTGTTGGGGGAAGGGAGGAGGAGGATGCTGGGGGGAGGGGTTTCAGGGTGATGGTGGGGATGTAGTTCAGCGCGATGAGGCGGATGCGGTACCGTGTGCTGAGAACCTTGGCGTCGGGCTTGACGAGGATGTGTCGGCAGATGCGGCAGCGTTTGGCGCGTTTTGTGTGCAGGAGCGTTGGGACTGGGAGAAGGGAGGAGTGGGAGTGGGAGTGGGAGTGGGAGTGGGAGGGGAAGCGTTGGGAATGGCGCTGTGAGAGGGTGGGTGTGGATTGTAGGCCGTTGTGGCGGAGGGTTTGGATGGTGGCGGTGTCGGAGTGGGGGGAGAGGACGTGGAGGCCTTCGGTGGCGTCGGCGCTCTCGCGCATGGGAGAGGACTTGGAGGTGTTTTTCTTGCTGTAGGTGCCGTGGCCGGTGTACATGCTCATGATGCGGGCGAGGCTGCTGGGGGAGTCGTAGTTGTAGCTGCCGCCGGGCGTGAGGAGGGGGTTGGTGGAGCCGGCGGAGGAAATCTGCAGGGACATGAAGGATTTGAGGGCGGTGAAGGTTTCTTCGGGGTCGGTTGGGGGGGGAGGAGGGGGAGTGTTGGTTTCTGAGGAGCCGGCGGCTGCTTGGGCTTGTTTCGTTCGCGCTTCCTTCTTCGCGGCGGCGAGTTTCTCGATGAGTTTCGTGGGCCGGTCGAAGTGCATCCCGATGTCGAGGGTGGTCCAGCGGCAGTAGTCGCAGGCTATGATGAAGGTGCCTGACATGCCCTCGGCGTGGGGATCGATGTTGATGATGCCCATGGGGGCGACGCATATGGGGCAATTGAAGCAGTTTCGCTGACATCTGCAGCCGCTGTGAGCTAGTGTTTTCTAGGATGTAAGTGGGAGAGAGGAACGAAGCCTTACCTACCTGTTGCCTTCGTTCTTGACCATCATGCTCGTGACCTCGAACAGACAGCTCGGACAGTACCAGCAGACTATCTCCTCGACTACGCACCGCGGACAGCGAATCTGCTGGCAATCTTCGCAGTAGAGGAGGTGCTCCATTGGGTATAAGGAGAAGTTTGCGCGCGGTGATCTGGGATTGAAGGTTTTCTCCTGCTCTTCCTCCCCTTCGCCCTGATTCGGATCATTATGGGCATTGCTGGAAGTGGTCGTGCCTGCACATGGGCAGCTGATGTATGTATATGGGAATTTCATGGCGAGCATTCATGCGGCAATGCTCGACAACGAGCTGTCAAATCTTCTTGCTCGCGAGAGAAGTTGACAAGGCTAAATGCTCCTGCGGCTCTTAGTTAGCTCCGGGTAAGGTAGCGCCTATCGATAACAAACCACGCCGCCGGGAACGTGGCTAAACTGGGGTTGATGACGATGATGATGTACTAAAGTAGGTAGAAAATGCAATTGAGCTTCAAATCGAGTTCAAGCAAGTCATCAGCGGACACAATGCTTCAACCGGCATAGTAGACCATCTGAATCATGAAGCCAGCCTCTCTGCGACCATTCCTCCCTCGCCCGGCAATCCGACGACGCTTGCCCCTCCATCGCACCTACGCAGTCCAATCCCCCAGCGCCCCCATATTTCAAGTCTTCAACAGCGCGACCAAAAACCTTCAACGCGAGCGCTCTGCCGCCAACGCAGAATCTAGTCGCCGAGTCGACTATCTCCGCGATGAAGTCGCCCTCCGCCTCTGCGAGCGGTTACTCGTACTCCCTCCCATCTCCCTCAATCCCCAAGCCTAATCCCCCTTTTCTAGGACATAAATCGGCATTTCCCTATGGTCCTCGACCTCGGCGCCAACGCCTGCAACATTGCCCGCGCGCTCACCATCCCCTCCACCACCGGCGAGTCTTCGCCCCCAATCACCCCGTCCACCCGCGTCACGCACCTCACCTCCGCCGACGCCTCCCCTACGCTCCTCCATCGCGATGCCTCCCAACCTTTCAACGCCCTCCTCCCCTCTCACACCCGCGTCGTCCTCCCATCCGTCGACCATCCCTTACCCTTCGCGCCGCACTCCTTCTCCGCGGTCCTCTCCTCCCTCTCCCTTCACTGGATCAACGACCTCCCCTCCCTCCTCTCCCAAATAAACCATATCCTCCTCCCCGACTCCCCCTTCATAGCCGCCATGCTCGGCGGGGACTCCCTCTTCGAACTGCGCACCTCCCTCCAACTCGCCGAGCAGGAGCGTCTCGGCGGCGTCTCAACACATACGTCCCCTCTAGCCGACGTCAAGGACATTGGCGGTCTACTCACGCGCGCGGGGTTCAGGCTCCTGACAGTCGATGTCGATGATATAGTGGTCGACTACCCGGATACGGTGGCGCTGATGACGGATCTGCAGGCGATGGGGGAGAGCAGTGCCGTGGTGGGAAGGGAGATGGGCGGGATTAGGAGGGATGTGTTGATGGCGAGTGAGGGCATTTATAGGGCGTTGCAGGGGAATGAGGATGGGACGTTGCCGGCGACGTTCAGGGTGATTTATATGATTGGGTGGACGGCTGGGGAGGGACAGCCGGAACCGTTGGCTAGAGGCAGTGGGGAGATTAATATGAAGGATGTACTGGAGGGGAAGGGAGGCGGTAAGGGTTGAGGAAGGTTTATGGATCGTCAGTCAATGGTGACCGGATGGGGAGGGTCTTTCTAGATAGATACCCCGATTCAGAAACATCTTCTGAAGAAGCAGATAGCGTGCCCTTTTCATTTGCTACTGCACTGCTAGAAGCCCTTCCCAATTCAGGGCGCGGGCACTCTAAGCCCTCTTTCCCTTCGACCTCTCCACATAACAGTCTGCTCTAAAATTCCCCTGCAGCCCCACCCACGGGGAACTCAAAGCCCACCCCTTTCCCTGTCAGCCTTCGATAAACCTCGGCATAGGTATCGAGCCTGAAATCCACGCTTCCCCTCTCCTTCTCATCCAACACCACCTTCAGCACTTTACTCCCATCCTCCCGTGTCCGTGTCCGCTTCCCCACGATCTCAACCGGGTACACCACATCCCCCAGAATAGCGTCGTGCACGGCGGTCAAGGTGCGGGAGTGCGGGCGTTTTTGGGTTTGCGAGGTACGGGAACGGTTGGAGCGCTTTGGGCGAGGCAGGATGCGCCTGGAGGCGAGGATCAGGACGTGTCGGTCGGAGAACTTCTTTTCGAGTTCGCGGGTGAGGCTGGAGGGGTCAGCTTGGGTGCTCGTTGAAGAGAGGGGAGAGGGGGAGGGTACCGTTGCTGGACTTTGTGGAAGCCGGGAAGGAGGGGCACGGGGACGAAGATCACGATTGCTTTTTTGCCGTGGCCGACTTCGAGCTATGAGTGAGAATCAATGTCAGCTGTAAGCTCGAAAAGAGTTTCATGCTGTGTTTTTGGTAGCTCATGGCGGGAGATCTTTCCTGCTGCTCCCACTAGAAATACATCTTTGGGCTTTCCTGGAAAGCAGCTCTCTAGTCTCCGAAGAGGCATAGAGAATGGGAGGCATACCTCGCGGGCAGACACAAACTGCAAAGGACGAAGTGCGCTCTTCATGTCCGGGATGTTGGACTCCAGATCGTAAAGCGCATTGGCGATGCTGGATTCGAGCTCGGAGGGCTTATGCCTGGAAGGGCTGTTGGGCGCAATCTTGTTCATTGCGGCCATGGTTGCGGTGGTTTGATTTGGAGTTGTCGATGGGTGGACTGGGTATGTCAAATTCGAGGAACGATATCAGAGTTGTGCGGCGCCAAGCCCTGGCGGTAGCCGCTTTAGGACGCCAAGACTTGCGCTGGGAGATGAACTTCAAGGTTGAGCTGTCATTTCTCGGGTCTCAACACTTCGACCGTCTAACGTGGATGGGTATTGAGTGCAAATCAAGTGAATCATACTGGAGCCTATCAGTCGATCTGGTCGACAGTTATGAGCTTAGAGCACAGGCTCAGCCTTAAGATTGGCTGTTTATGGCTTGCATACTAGGCGACGATTTCATCAACGGCGATAGTCTCCCATACCCCAGCGGCAGTTTAAATCATCTCGAATACCCAACAAGCCGATGCAATTACGTGTTGACGGTATTGCCCGTGGATACGGCAACTAGCAATGTACATCAATCGACAGTTAAATGTCATCCAAATCAAACATGCGATTCCTGCACGATGACTTCTTTCGATAAAGAGCTCTCGCATGTACGTTCATCGTCAATTATCGCCTGCCTTGGTTGTAAGATCGCCTACACGTCAATGCGTGATTGCGTCGGCCCGTTGGGTATCTGAGATGATTTTAGCTACCGCTTGGGTATGGGAGACTATTGCTGTTTCGTCAAACAACAGCAAGCCCATGAATGATGGGTGTTGTATACAAGTGTTGCGGGGGAAGTATAAAACCAGTCTTCTCTCTACTGCTGCCTCGTTCCTTCCTCATTCCATTCTTCAAGCATTGTGTGACTCATACGTCTGTGCCCCGTCCTCTCCTATTCCCCCCTTCCTTTTCCAAACTTCATAATCAACTCGCACATGAAAACAAGGTATCCAATATCTTAAACATGGCTACAGCTACGAACATCATGTTTGAGATGGCTGCACACAGTCTCTCCATAGACACTCCCGCATCGCCACCGCAGAATGTTGACACAACTACGGACGCAATGTTTGAAGGTCTCGGGGCGACTGAATGGACCGAGCTCATTCGAGGTGAGCTGCAGAACATGGTATCAGGAGATTCCTTGAATCCGAAATGTCTATCTGCGCCTCGCCGACGACATGCACACCCGGACAGCGCATCTCTCGCTGTTCAGATCGCAGCTCAGCTCTACCCCGCCCCTATCGACTCTTCAATCCCGCAGGTGATCAAGTATGAAAAAGGTATGTTTTCTCTAAGTCTCTACTCTCTACCAGCATTACTCTCTGCTGGTATGACTTGTAGTGAACAGCCTTGCTAAGTCTGAGTCTTCCTAGACATCGTGGCACTTCGGAAAGCAATTTTGGCCCAGGAAAAGGCCAAAGAAGAGGCTCGTCTCCAAGAACGGTATCAAAACCCACCATGGAAAGTACGTGTCAAAGCTCAAGGACCCTGGGACGAGGTGAACGACCCGTGGTCACTGGCTGGTGCACCTGCATTGCCTATGCCAGTCGAGATCAGCGATGACGAGAGCTTGACACCCTTTTTCTCACACATCGGGGAGACTGGGGCGATTGGCAAGAAGACTGTCGTGGCGGAAGTGGAGCCTTTCTATGGCGTTAGGGTGAAGGAGTGGTGCGTTTTCCTTCGAATACCTTTACCTGTGCCATTCGTTAGCATGCTCGCTTGGCCGTTGTCCTTAGCTCTGGTTTTGTGTCGAACTCAGCTCTTTGCAGTCTGAGGATTCTATACTGACTCCAAAGTTATACAGGGAGAAAGGGATGCTGTACGAAGATGGTAGAATGGATCTATGCAGAATGTAGAACCATCCGGGGCCATCAATCGTGGTCTAGACGCTGACATCAAGCAGGGTGCTTGGTCCGCCTAACATCACGAAGCTTATGGCAAATTTGGAAAACAACACCTTTGTTCGCCACTTCTTGCTCGGAAACAACATGATCGGTCCCGTCGGTGCCCGAAATATTTCCGACTTCGTACGAAAAAATCCTAACAATATCGAAACTTGGTATCTTGCCGGTAACTGCATTGACCTTGCTGCACTTTACCGCCTTGTTTCGGCGTGGATAACATCGACTGCGATCACCAATATTTGGCTAAAGCGCAATCCTCTTGGTCCGAAGTCTCATGATGCTATTCAGTGGCTGGTATGTCTTGAGCGCTGGGCAACTTGCTTATCTACTACACTGCAATGAAGCTGCCGATCAAAGACGCCTACTGACTCGGAGGTTATACAGATTACGAAATCTTCAAATTTGCGTACGCTCGACCTGGATCAGACCGAGCTTAGTGATGAAGGCATCTCTCAACTGTTCCTCGGATTAAGCTCTTGTGACCACGATCTGCCCTTGAGGAATATCTACCTCAACGCTACTGGGATCAGCACATCCGCCTGCAGAGCGATAGCCTCTTTTCTATCCTTACCTCACTGCAGATTCAAATCTTTATATATGAGCTGTAATCCAGTCGGAGACGCCGGTGCTGTCGCTCTAGCTCAAGGCCTGGCCGGTAATACTTCGTTACTTCGGCTCAGTATAACATCGTGCGGGCTCAAATCGACTGGAGCGGAGCACATCATGACCGCTTTGAGAGTTCATCCTCGTCTGATGACGCTGAATATTGGGCAGAACTACGCCACAGACGATCTAAATGCGCGATTCAATTGGCTAGAGGACGGAGTGGTTCCTAGCGTCAAGTCGCTGGTCAAAGAGTCCAAAACCTTGAGGATGCTCGAATTGGGTAAGTCATGCTTTTACCATGGTGCTATCTCTCATTTATTGTACTCGTCGATTATTGCAACTCTTCGTTCAGCACTCATACTAAACCATCCATCGCGCAGGCACCACCAACATGACCCTTCCTGCCTTGGCAGATCTCGCAAAAGTGGTAGCAAAATCCGAGACGTTGGTGGTATTCAGCGCCAAGAGCCTTCACGGAAAAGTCCCGCCAGAAACTAAAACACCGGTCCAGGCCCAGATCAAAGGTAACGTGGAACGGCTCTACGGGACGAGCGTGGACGACTTCGCGGCCGGCGAGAAGAGATGGTTGATCAGCCCCCAGAGATGTAAGGCTGATCGATAGCGGATACCGAAATCGCGATGCCGGGCTCGCGAGACGGGGTCTGCTGCGATTGAAGAAAGTGTGGGAGGATGGCATGGAGACTGTGGAGAATGTGATGCACGCTGATGATGCTCAGCTTGAGGTGTAACTGCCGCTGGATAACGGGGAGAAGATGGGTTGAGATTTGCTGCTAGTGCATGCTTAGCACGTATGCCAGAGACGAAGGGAGCCTGCAATGCATATTTATTTCACTCTACTAAGTATCTGGGTCATTCGAGAATTGTGAGATCGATGAGTGGGATGCCTATGTGGCGCGCAAGCCCTTCCTCGTTAACAGTTGCACGGAAGAGATGTTCTACCTTAATCTCTTGCATTCGTTCCTGTAGCCTGCCCATATGCATGAGGTTTAGAGCACCAGATATAGCTGTAGTAGTACAACAGAGCTGCCAGCGCTCTCTTACTCAATCGGCTGCAGCACTAACTGCCAGCCACCGGTTCAGACAATGATGCTACCCTAATAATGCTGACAATGCTCCGGCCCCTCCGCTTGATGCTCCTATTGTCACCAGATCAACGTTCTAGAACTATCATCAACTCCCCATTACCAAATACCCAAACCTTCCAACCTACCTGCGGCGATGTGCCTCAATATGCTTCCTATGCATCTCCTCCACCTCCGGCACAATCAACGACTCAATCTCCACCCTCCCCTCCCCACCATCCTCCAACCCATCCACCCACGCCCCATCCGCCCCCCCCTCGTCCCTCAGCACCGCCTTCTCCGGCCGCTGCACACCGCCAGCCGCATCCGACACGCTCTGCACCCGCCTATGCATCGGCACCCGGATCCAATGCTCCTCGGCATCCGGTGCCACGAACACAACCTCCCACTTCCGGGTCGACAGCAGGTTGCCGATTACCAAGTGGTGCGAGTACTTTTCGAGCGCGCCTTGCGATTTGGAGACCAGGATCGAGGGGTCGGTCTCGAGTTTGAAGCTCACGATCATGCCCTCGGGCGCCCAGCCGTCGACGAGGGTTTTGAGGAATTTGGGGATGGGGTCGAGGTCGATGACTAGCTTCTTGGTTGGGGGTGAAACAGCGCCGTTGGGGGTTGATGCACTGGGGTCATCGGCGGAGCCCGAAGATTGGATCTTATGCTCCGCCATCCTCTCCCTCGGGATAAAGAAATCGGACACCGCAGCCGCGAGATAGAAAAGCCCCTGCGGCCCCAACGGCCGCATCAGAATCGCAATCTCCTTCAGCTCCCACAGATACTCCGTCACGCTCGTGAAGGGCAGCACCAGCAGCAGATTCCCCTGCTTCGCGGCGTTGTACTTCCGGCTCACCGCGCGCATCTGCGCCTGGTACTCGGGCTTGGCGACGATGTCGCCGGTGGAGCTTTCGGTCAGATAGTCAAGGAAACAGTTCGTGGTGTGGCTGTAGTGCCGGGAGTAGGGGAGAAGAGAAAATTGACGGTGGAGGAAGATTACAGCGTACCCGGCTTCGAGGAAATACTCGGCGGAGGTGGCGCCGCGCGTGCCGGCGGAGAAATTGTCTATGAAGCGGACGGTCTGGTTCTCAAGGGGGACGGTGGTGCCGCCGGAGGTGATGAGGACTACACGGCGTTTGGCTATGTGGTGGTGCTCGATGAAGGTCTTGGCAAGGGTGGTATGGCATTGGAGGTTTTTGGGGGGTGGGTTGGTTTCGAAGTAGTCTGCTGGAGTAGACGCGGTCCCGTCCATGCCCGTGATCCAGTTGTAAGCCCAATTGAAGGCAACATCAGGAGCGCTCTTCAATGAGTCTCTGAAGGGCTTGGTGTACGTTTCTTCTTCGAAAGCGTCTAGGATCCAGCGTAGAGTGGTTTTACCCTGCTCTGGAGGGGCAACATCTGCTTCCGCCGCACTCTCTGTAGTTGCGGAATTCTGGCTCTTACTTCGAGGAGCGTCCATGGCATATGTTATACCAAGAGAGGCCAGTCAAAGCAGAAGTTATCCATACAAGGTAGCAGGAAAAGCCAAAAATGCACTCTCCGTGGGGCTCGAACCCACAGCCTCCAGATTCCGAGATAGAAGTCTGATGCGCTACCATTCTGAATTTCGGAGTCAGCAATTGAGTCATTTTTCCGCGGGGTTCAAATACTCACGCGCCAGGAGAGCAGATGCCGATTCCGAAAAGTCCGCCTATTTTAGTCTATACTCGTACAATTTAGTGAGGGCCGCTCTATACCCAACTTGGACTAGTGCCGCGATCCAGGTCCTGCTTGAAAGTCGTCACTCATCAAAGAATAACCACCTTTGCATTCGTGGATCACGGTTCGGTCTTTCGAAAGTCAAGGCGCTGTGTCCGACCATTTCCCAAGGCGGTGCGAAGCGCGATGTCGTCGTATCAGGCTTCCGGTACTTCCCTAAATCTTCGGATGTAGAAGGCAAGGTAGGTTCCCATGGGTGCAACATGAAATACCTGGAGAGGGCAATGCAGTCGCTGAGAACGTTGGGGTATCAACTTATCACCAAGCATTGGCCGACGAGTTACGAGATACGTGATATCATATATATGCTAATACCGCTCGAGAGAAGCACGAGAAATGATAACGATTTTCTGGGACCGAATTGCTGGCAAACAAGCACCCATCTTTGCCACAGCATGAGATAGACTGACACGTTAGCTGATGACCGGTCTTCACAGCCAGCGTAGGATTCCAGCTGGAACGTGCGAAGAGCCTGGAAACTTCTTAGTGGAGGCGACGGGGCTATTCATGAGCTCAGATACGCGAAGATAAGTCTTTACTTAGTCACTGAACTACGAATTTGAGAAAGAGTCATTACTGACACTTGTCTAGACGCTAAAAATTATAGTACGGTGACTCCGAACAAATAATCAATATTTGTAAGTTCGTCATAAGCAGTACTCAGTGAGCCATACTCATTGTTAAATCCAGTAATTGCGTTAGTCATGGAACACGAGCTGATCCTATAAAACACCCCCAGCCCATACCCACCCTCCCTCTTCTTCCATGCTCAAACAAATTCTACCACTACTCACAACATCATTATTGTCCTCATCACCACGAACCGCCTAACAAAAACTCTTGCCTCCGCTGAACGGCCAGAGATATGCCACGTTGGTTATGCTGCCTCTGTCCATTGTTATACCACCGTCCAACGTTGAATTATGCTCGTGATAATTCATGTCGTTACTGCGAACATATAAGATGCTGGCAGTGCACGAATGTTCGCAGGAAGGCTGGAGTGTGCTTTACGTCAACGAAGCAGGGGAGAGGGGAGAGAGAGTCGCGAACGAGCAGGATGGCGAACAAGCAGAGGAAGGATGGGGTGAGGTTCGGACAGCACAACAGATGCGCAGAATGCACGAACCTGGAAGGCACGAATTTGGAAGGCTATAGTGTGCTTTGCGTCAACGAAGCAGGGGAGAGGGGAGAGGGGAGAGAGGGCCACAGTCTGTAAGGCTAGAGAATACTGCTATGTTTGTCGAGTCATTTTGTAGAATTGGTAAAGAATCCTGCAAAAGCGCGTCTAGGAAGCTGGCTCAACAATGATGTTCCATTTAGTTGATAAGAATTTCTGCATGCTCTTCAATATCGCTAAGCGCGGCACCTCTAGACCCTGGGAGGTCTGCCTCTACCTTCCGTGATCTTCTTTACGTGAAAATCTCGGGAAGGATGCAGACTTCAGTGAGCGATGGTCAATCGACTCAACGCAATTCCGTTAATACGTTTTAAGTCTCTGAGAAATGTGTCGAGTAACGGGTAGGCCCCAGAATCCTACTTCCATTATAAGTGGAAGCCAGGTGATTTGCTCGGCGAGCCGGGATTATAGTGAACAGAAAACGATTTTTGATCGACGCCGCGCAGCGGCCTTTGAATCGTCGATAAAAAGCACTGTCACGTGCCGCTCTGCTTTGGTACGAAGCGGCCTGTATTCTCCACAAAGCGGCCGTGAGTCTATGTGTTCTAAGTACTTTAGGTTGAAGTATTTATTTCTGTGCCCACTTCAAAGTCAAGTTGTTCTTTTCGCCCAAAGTTCCGATCGATTTACAAGATTCCGGCATACCTTACCCGCATCGCATTCCTAGGTATGGAACGCAAAACCTCTCTCTAGATTACCGCGAGAACAATCAACATTTCTTGCCCTCTTTAGCGGTTGATAGGCTACCCTAGCGTACCATACAAGATTGAGAACGACATCTGGACCTACATTACTATACACTTAACATTTCCTACCGGAATTTGCGGCGAACTACTGGATATATTGGCAGGGTATAAAGCGATAGGCAGTACGCAAGAGGGTTTTGACGACGTCGAGAATTTTACAAAATGACATCGCCATCACAGCATTCGAAGGTCGGCACTATGCCTCCTCAAAGCGGATCGTCTCGCGTTGACCCTTTTCACCTATTTCCACCAGAAATAGTGGGCTTGATCAATGACCTGTTTGGACCCACCCGATACTGAGCGCCTTAGGAGGGTTTGTAGATCTTGGAAGGCACTTTCGCAGTCTTTATTGGTCAGGGAGCTGTTGCACGACATTGTCCCGTGGCCTATACTTCATTACTTGTCCATCGAATCCTTACCAATGAAAACACAGCGAACGCATGCTTTCGTCGCTGGCTTTGCTATGAAGAGAGTATTGCAGCAGGACTTGCACACAGCGTCTTCCGAGCTTGCAAGGTTACTATGTTCGACGTTTGCAACCACATTTAACTCTCAGGCAATTTGTGTGGTAGGTTGTTGGTACGGAAGCTGCAACCAGGTTCAAACAATACTCGTCAGCAGAGCCACCAATTTAAGCCTGAAAAAGATACTACGACCGTTCATAGCGGTCGACCTCTGGCTGATGGCAGTCTTCACTACTGTGGATGGCGACCTTATCTCCTTGGTGAGTTAAAACTTGGCACAGTGGGGCCTAAGAAAATAGCATTTTTCAACACATTGACACCAACGTATCTCAGCCATCGATCCCCGAATCGAGAATTTTCCAAAGACAACCTTGTTCGCCTCTATCAGGGCTACATCTTTATTATTGAAACTTTTCTCATTGCTCTTCTGATCGTGGAGTTAGCATAGCTCACAGTGGCAAGTTTTAACTCACCAAGGAGCTTATTACGCACACAGATGCGAAAACCGTGTCTTGCGTCGCTAGAATTACAAGCATCGGAAAAGTCGTCTGGTATGTCGAACAACATTGCAGTGGCGTAGCAGTTGGCGCCAAATGTGTTTACCAATTCCATTGCGGTCCTGATTTTGCTGATTTCTGTGCTCTAGAGACACTAGATCTCGCAAACGGCGTCCAGAAAAATTATTTGACAGTTGCCTGGCCCTCAAAATCTTTTGCTTCCTTCAAGTTGATTTTGAGTGCAGATGAGGCATTCCTGGCTGTCAAAGTAGAAAACCGGCTGCTTTGCATATTCAAAACATCTACTGGCCAATTGGCGCATATAGAAAAGCCTATATCGCTTGGATATACTGCGTACGATGATTGTTGGATGTCTCCGGAGCCAGACTCTTCTGACTTCATTGAGGCTTGCTGGGAGCAAGGCCGTGTTAGTATCATTTACCTCTATACACATCAAGTCTCTACCGGAACTTTTTATCGAACAAAGATCATGAGCTTTCCAGAGGACAGCTTTGCGCCCCATGGAGGTATTGATATCCGCCGCAGACTCATATTCGAAGAGCAATCTGATGAAAACGGAGTCTCATCTTTTCTGGTCAGACCACTGAAGACCTTGAACCCAAACGGAACAGACAACGGAACGGCTTCTTGCTCCAAAATCCTAACGATGGCGACAGAAAAATCAAGGGAAAGAAAGCCCATTGAGCTGCCACGAAGGGCATACCATAAGGCTCTTGAGCCGTACTCAAATTCCTTTAGAATCTACGATGGATACTTAGTCTTCCATCATATAGTCACAGGGCGCCTTATGATAGCAGATTTCCGGCCTCCATGGTAACCTGCCAGAAAACATCATTTTTATTACTCAAGCAACATCCTTAATATTAGCCCAGAATTCAGCAGACTCAAGAGTGTATATGCCGATCTCATTATAAGAACAGATTCTTGACCAAGGTGAAACGATCCATAAAATTTTCAAAACGGAATATACCTCAATCAAATAACACTTGGAAGTCGTGGTGGAGAGACCCTAGTTCGTTTGACTAGGGAGGTTGCGCGCCTCAATTGAATCAGTTGATTCAATTAAACATTGCCCGATCGGGTTAGCGTCGTCCTAAAGGGGTAAGCAAATATGGCGACTTGACGATGCAATTAAATTATTGATTCAATTTTTGTAACGATAATACAATTGCATCGCCTCTTGATTCAATTGCATCAATTGCTCGTCTAGATGTAGATCTTATAGCTTAATTGCATTTTCTCGTTGTTGTTCTTCTAATGTCTCGCGATGTGTCTAGCAATTAATTGCACATTCTCGATTTAAATTCTTGAACTCGTTCGCAGCGATAGACATTGCAACAATTACATTTATCTTTGTAGTTCTCGCAACAATCAAAGAATATACAACGATTATCTCGTAAACGAAAGAAGATTTTGATATTTGATTCGCAATCTTTTTAGCAATCGCTTGCGAAAAGAAGAAGACAAAGCGATAATATGCGACAAATTAATAATATATATAATTTGAAGAAAAAAGAGACAAATGTAGAGAACAACATCGATTTCGATTTCGATATATTATTGATTAATAGACGACAAATGTTTGTTTTTGCCTCGATTGTTTTTGCAATTTTTGAAGAAGATTCTTCGACAACACTCTTTGCTTCTTAGAAGATCAATTGAACGAAAAATCGTTAATTAGATCAAAAGATAATCTATAATAGACAATTAACAAAGAAAGAAGACATTATATTAGTCAATGTTTGTATAGTTAGATTCTCGAAGTACAATATCGAATTTATGCGACGATTTTGAAGCAAAATTAGAGACAAGTTCGAGGCGACAATAGATCGCAAATACGTCGAAATTAATCGACACACAAATGACTTAATAATTAAGAGAAAAGTCGACATTAAAGCTTTACATAAATTAGAACATGCAATTCGAGACAACAATTATACTTAAACTATTAATAGATAAATATTAATTGTTTAAACATATTAGAAGAGCAAAAATAAGAAGAGCTCTTTATAAAAGAAGAAGTTAGAGGCAAATGCAAAGCACAAAAAGAAAAGAAATTGTCTTAATTAATAATTAAAGAATAAATCGAATTACGAACTCTTTTTCTTTTTTTTCTTTGTTGTCTTCTCTATTAGTAACAATGATAGCTTGGAGAATCAAAGCAATTCTAAAAATAGTAGCTTGAATAGTATACTCTCTAATGTAGAGAAAAATTCAAAGAAATTTAAAACTATTGTAGATTTTATAATAGAAGCAAGTTCTTCTTCTAATAACGATGCGATAATAATAGAAGATTTAAATAATAACAATCAATATTACGCGATAAGAATCTTTACTTTAGAAGACAACGACAATTTTTTATCTATTCTATCTTTTAAATCGTCTTTAAATAGATTTATATTGTTAGAGTTTATTAAACTTGAAAGAAGCAAAATCGCAAAGCAATTTCGAAAGTCTATTTCTTTTACAAAGTTCGTAAAAGATAAAAAGATCTCGAAAGAATCTAAACAAATACGCGTAAACGTAATAGACAACTTTGATTTAAACATTTTACAACAAATATTGAACGAATACTTTAAAGGGCAAACGCAATCGACGAAAAATATGTCGAGACAACAATCTTTGCTAAAGAAGATAAATGATATGCTTCAAAAAATTCTTGTCGAAATAAAAAAATTATATTAGACAAAAAAGCTAAAACTAAAGACTTATTTTTAGATTTTTTTTCGAAAGTATTACGAAAACAAAATGCGTTCTTACTTTAAGTACGTCTTTAAAAATCTACATTATTACGCGAAAAATGTAGATTATCTAATAGATTAAAACGACAAATTGAATTATTGAATGCAACGAACGATAATTAACTATTTTTCGATCGACGAACGCGAGTATCATGTACGATCAAAGAAGACAAATAGAAATAGAAGAAAAAAGATAGATAGAAGTAGTAAAGAGAGAACGATAACAAGTAATGCGAAGACGCATTAAATGCGAAAAGAAGACGTTTTTGCGAAAAATATTTAAATATTTGAGAAAAAAACATTATTATCGAAATTTTTTCTTTGAATTTTGACAAATCTTATTTGAAAGAAAAAGCAACAATAAGATGTTCGATTATTAGACTTTTGTATACAATATTGTTTTTTCTAAGAATTTTAGATATTTAATAAAGAGATATAATGCGTAAGTTGCAATATAAACGAATGTAAATTGCATTTATTTTATCGACGTCTTGAAATTTGTTCTTTGAATAAACAAAACAATAAATCAACGTTTAATCGTATTTGCGTTAATAATGTCTCTAAAAAAATTTAAGACAAACACATAAAATTTAGATCGAAAAGGGTTTACATCGACGACATTATTTACAATTATAACGCTTTGTTAAACTAACAAGAGCTTTTTAGTCGTTAAAGATACATATGTAAATATATAGTCGCGAAGATTTGATGCAATAATAATAAGAAATAACAAAAGAAAAAAGAGAGAACAAAAATTGTCTCTAGAAGTTTGATTAGAGATTCTTCTTCTTATTTTAACATTTTAATAATAATAACGAGATTTAGAACAACAAGTAATAAAGATTAGCATCAAAAAACTTGATCGAAGCTAAATATATATGTAAACATAAAGAGAAAAATCTAGTATTCTTATAATGTAGAGCTTTCGAAATCGTTAAAGATCTTATCGACTTGCAAATATTTCGAAAAATTAGAAGATCGCATCGCAAAGCGAAATTTTATTTGATTATCTCGTAGACATATATAGCAATTAGTTAGAAGAATTGTCGCTAAATAGAGATTTTTAATAGATTGTAAATTTATTTTTATTTGCGTCTTAAAAGTATTAAATATTCACAAATTCTAAATTAAATTAAAGAAGTTTTCGACGACAATGCGAACTTCTAACATTTGTTTATTAAAAAAGATTTGTCTTTCGTTTATATAGTTTAAATAAAAAGACATAATGTACGATTAACAAATATAGATTTTGTCGTTGTATAATTGAAGTTTTCTTCGATCTTTAAGTAGATTCTTTAATCGATTTTGCAATTTCGATTTTTGCAATATTGTACGAACAAGTAATAGTTAATTATATTATTTCGTGTGCTTTTTTATAGCTAAAGTAATAGAATTTTTGTCTCACAGCTAATTTGCAAAATCTTTGAAAAAATTTATCGATAAATTCTTATATAGTGCTTTTGTCTCTAATCTTTTCTACTCTTTTTATCGCTTTGACGTATTTTTTAAGACGTATATAGATAAGCGTTGAATGTTATCGTAGAATATCGTTGTAACGAAATTTTTAAATGTTTAAGAGAATCGTTGAGAACGCGAAAGATGTAAAAGAGAAAACAATTAAATCGTTTTGTCAATTTAAATAATTGACGAGAATAGAATAATTTGTATAGAAGAAGACAAAAAGCGAGTTCGAAAAACAATTTCGCACGATTGCTTTACTCAATAATATCGATTGCGAAATAGTTAACAAACAATCGAATTTTCTTCTTGATAAATCGCATTATACGACGAAGTCGTTTAAGAAAAATTTGATTCAAATCGAATTCGAACGCTTTGTACTTCATTGCTTTAATGTATAAATGTTGAGAATTGTTGACGAGATGTTGACTTAGAATAATAACAATGGCAACAACAAGGGCGATAGTCGTAGATATGCTTTGGTTGTCGTCGATCAATTGAGTCAATTGAGGCATAATAAGGTAGATGTGATTAATATTATAATGAGAGGGAAGGAAAATCGATCAAATGCGATAATTATTAGGTTGCGAAGGATATTACCTGATTGGGTATAGCGCCATCGGGCTAGCGGTCCTAGGCCCCACTAGTCCCCGCAAAACCAATTGTATCACTGATTCAATTGAGGCTGCGCAACCTCCCTACTATAGTTCAGTGAACCAAATACACAAAGATAGGAGCAGGAGTCTCCGTTGCCCGTGAGCCAATTCAGAACCAGAATACATAACAGAGAGGAGAACAAGTAAAACTTGTTGGAAGCTGCGGTCGTCACCGTGGCGGAGGGGAACGGGAACGAGGCAAATACTTATCCCATGCGCCGGTAGGTGCTAATTCTAGAGGCTGGCTAAACCACGACCGATTGCTTCGCGATCTTGGAAAATTCTTCACGAATGGCGTTGCAATGAATGACCAGTGATGGTTCATTGTCAAAGGAGGAGAATAGTCAAGATTAGTACTGACAGAGCGAATGGATATAAGGGAAGCAAATGCAGAGGGAATACCATAACGATGGCCATGCAAAGTACCACCCCCTGGTGCGAGCGCATGGGATAAGATCACGGAGATGGGAGAGAACATGAAGTAGATGATGTCAATTAGGGATCATAGGAACGGCTAGCTATAATCGCTTTCTCTACCTTGTTAGAAGCGACCTCCATCCGCGGTAGTGGCATCGATCATGTTTTCGATAAGCTAGACTTACCTCCAACATTCGAAGAATGGCTGCTCAGCAAGCTGGAGTCAAAGAAATAGCATAGTGGCACGTCAAAGGGCCGCAGCTTCGGAATTTGATCCATGCGTCCTCGATCAGAGAGGTTAGCCTCGGGTTGTGTATCGCCTGTGTCTTGAGGGAAGGGAGGAGGGAGGAACGTAGTGTTGGGAAGGCGAAGGGGAAAACATTGTGTTGAAGCTAGGTTGGGACTTGTTGCTGGGAAAGTGAGGTGACTTATTGATGGAGTTGTGATTAGAGGGGGATATTAGAAGGGAAAGTGATTACTGGCTTAATGGAACGGATGCTTGATGCGAGTATGCAATTGGTTTTACTCGGAGGCGGACAAGGTAGCGAGAGCAAGATAATGGATCCCAACAGATTCAGAGCATGAACGTGCCTTGAATGAAGAGGGATGACAGACAACATTGTATTCGTTGAGAGTGCAAGCGTACTGTCCCCAGCTGCCGCAAGTAATGCCGCTTACCGTATCTGAGCAAAAGCCAATGATGCCAGATCGGGGAATTTCCGCTACGATGGAAAATTGGGCCCTCCCGATACTTTCTAACGCATGGTTCATTCTATGAGCCGGCAGGGTTTGCTTCATAAGCCAGCATCCATTGCATAGCACTCCTGAAAAATGTGTTGATAGAGCAATCCGCAAAGCCCTGGACTAGCGTTCGCTTAAGATATCACGTGACTTAGACTGCGGAACGGACAGGCCAAGGAGCACGATTAAAACGGTCTCAACACTTCATGATCAAACTCTCGAAGATGGCTCTCAGGTATGCGTAAGTAAGTAGAACTCTCGTCATCAATGTAAGTAGAGAGAAAACGTATAAGTGAAGCAAACCCGCCGAAAAATAAAAACATCCATTGTTGTGACAACCAGCAGATTCGAACCCCAAACATGCAAAAGCTCACGTCCCAGAGGGCCGTTACCAAAGCCTTTCCGCCGGCCGGTCGGTAGGATTTTTGGTTAGTATTAATCGCGCAAAGACCCCCCGTCGAGGATCTTTGCACGACTGAACCATAGCCGCTATATAATCTGAACGAGGAATTAATCCAATACATATCCTGTGATGGCGTAGAAGAACCCCGCCGGAGTTGAACACAATGCCAAATCCGAGAGCACCCATTCTTGCCGGTGCGGGGGATAGACATCATAACTCCTATCAAAGTACCCATTGTAGGAGCATCGCGAGATTGTGGGCTCAAAGTAAATTCAGGGGTTATCCCTTTCCGCAGGGGTATCATACATTCATGAGTCTTCCTTTGGTTGAAGGCAGAGGACTCTCGGCATCATGAAACACCTCGTCGTCATTGCTGCTCTGCCAATTGTCACCTGTCTTTGAAGGTAATACTTTCAAACTTCGCTTCCAAAGGAAGTGCATCAATGAATGCAACCATGAGTCACCCATCTTCACCTCCCAGGCTCTCAGGGTAATCTCAATGTATGCCCAGCAACCTCTGCGTGTTGTACAAAGCCGAACCACCGACCATTGAAGACTTCGTTTGGCCGATTACAGCTCGGTCGGATAGCTCGTAAGCTTCTGGGAAATGTCCTTGTTGGTATCGTGGTTTGCAAGTGCCCCGATGGTTTCGTGGGTCCGATGTGGTCTCCACCAAAAAGACACTCACGGAACGATAGTATCCCCGCGAAGATGCTGCCGTCTCTTCATGCTTCCCACATCCCTTCGGTACGTCGCGAGTGAGCACCTTGCTCTTAAGGTATTCTCGTCTTCTAAGCCAAATTGGTCAACCATGCACTTGACGACATGGTGTTGTAGGTCCATACTGTCTCCATAGCGACCTTGACCGCTATAGGTATGTGCTAGACTCCCCATGGCGTTCAACGTTTTCACGTGTTCTTCGCCCCATTGCTTCTTCTGCACTTCCAGCAGTTTGACGTAAAGTGCTTCAGCATCCTCCCATCTCAGTTGCATCTCATACACTTGCCCGAGGTCGTTCATCATACGCAACGTTTCAGGATGCTCAACGCCCCAAACTTCCTCCATAATTTTAAGAGCACGTTCATACGTCAGCTGAGCTTGAAGCTGATGGCCTGACTTACACTGTGCATCCGCGAGATTAGCCATCAGCGTAACACTAATGTGATCTCCAGGGTCTAATAATCCCTCGACTTCGTGGAGTGTCTTCTCATACATTTGGATAGCCTCTTCATACCGACCTTGGGCAGCGTAAAGCAATCCAAGATTGTGTTGAACGGGTAGGCTTCGCTCCCGATCACGCTCGCCTGGGAGTGCTCTGTAGCCCCTGATCGCTTCCTGTATAAGTGATTCAGCTTCTTCATATTGTTTTTGGGCTTTTTTGATTATCGACATGCTGGCCAGGGTGTTGATATAAAGCGGATGACGTTCCCCAAGAAGATCTTTTCTGCAAATTGCGACGCGACGTATCAACGGTTCAGCTGAATCCCATTCACCTTGATGGTTGTACGTCAACACCAACTCCATCAGGTTGCGCATCAAGTCTTGGTCGTTAGGACCGTGGTGATGCTCCTCCTGCGGTACAATTTTCAACAACATCTCCACACATTCAACAGGTTCGCCCCTAAACCTCAAGTACTTGGCCATCATTCGTACAGCCCAGACCATTCTATAACTACAGCAATCCATGGACTGGTGGAACGCAATAAGAGATTGTAGATGGGGAAGAAGACGCTCGTACCCCAGCCAGGAACTCGGCTTTTCAGGGTTCCCTGATAAGAAAAGCGATTGCTGTATGGTTGATGCAGCAATATTAAGGCAGAAATTCTCTGCGCCAATCCTCTTCATATCTTGGCGAACCATCAGTTGAACCAGATCATGCATGCGTACAGCCTTTCCGTGGTCTACAGTATGCAATAGAGCCAGCTTCTGTAGCCTTTGTATCGCGAGCGGGAACTCAAGAGGATCGTTCAACAGGCCCCACATCGGCTGGTTCCAACGATTAAGGGACGCTTCAACATGGTCAATTTGCCGTCCGAGATCAGAGTCCAACGCCGTAACTTCTTTGCATACTACTTGAGGCTTGGACGAGGATGATTGCTTACGACGACTAAGCGTTGTACGGAGTTTGACCATGTATCGTCCTGTCGATGACCCCTCGGATGATGTGACTTTGGGGTGATCAAATCGCTGCTGAGTCTCAGCGCCATCTGTTTCAGTTTCGTTCTGCCCAATTGTGTCTTTGTGATCGTAGAAATCTCTCATCACCCATCTGGGGTCCAAGTTCGAAGGCTCAGCAAGGCTATATCCAGTTGCCCAGATATCAGTAGGAATACTTTCAGGATCCATAAGGGCCAGAGCTTTTAGTAGCATGCTTGTGAGAGGTTCTTCACGATTGAGATCTTCGAGTCTAGTCCCGAACATCGCCACTATGGAGCGTTGCTCGTATATGGCGAAACGATTGTCCCAACTGAGCATCTGTAACTTGCGCTCACCCTGGCAAAGACGAAGAATGTAGTCGAGGTCCTTAGAAGACTGATTTGCAAAAGACGCTGCCTGACTGATGGCGAAGGGAAGACGACCCAAACTCAATACCAGCTCTTCGGCCTTGTCGATATCCATGGCTGGCTTTGAGTGAAGTTTGTAAGAATGTAGGCTCTCTAGTTCTTTACACAGAAGCTCAACCGCTTCTTCACGCTTCGGTAGATCTAGGCTCATGATCTGCTGTCTTTGTTCACCTGGATACGTAAATGCTTTCGCCACATCCATGTTTCGAGTTGTGATCATGATGACACCGCGTTTATTACACCGTGGTAGATTTTCCCTCAGAAGTGGTACGGTGTCATCATTGACGTTATCACAGATTAGTAGCCACGACAACTCTGCATCCGTAGTAGTAGTTGTAGGGAAATCTCCTTTATTTAGTTTTGATCGTGAGTTGTTATCGCACTCTAGCCATCTTTGTGCAGAAGCGAGCTTTACACTTTGGTCGCTGTGATCGCGGTCAATGTGATCTACTAGATCTAGTATCTTGGAGTAGCCTTGTATGAATCTTTGAGAAGTAGCGGCGAAGACCCACAATATCGAAACTGCTTTCGACTGACCAAAAGCCTCAGAAGCGGTTTTCAGGGCCAGCTGGGTTTTCCCTAGACCCGGCATTCCCACGATAGCACACCGTCCGGGCTGGTCGCTGCTTCTCAGACAGCTTATCATTGTGCGTAGCTGTGCTAGCTCTTCTGTTCTTCCGGTAAAGTGTTGCGACAAGAGTCCCATAGGTGCATCATTGATAGGTTGGAGAGTGGGACTGGGAATCCCGCCAACTCCAGACTCTCGTAGGTGTCGCCGTATCTCTACGTCAGATATTAGCTCCTATCTAGTCCTCAGTCATGCTATCATCATAAAGTAAAGGGGCCTCTGCTCGTGGCTAGGCAAATCTTCGCTGACTGCAAAGAAGCTTCTTCAAGGATCCAGCCTGCTCCATACGCCAGCAGCGCGCAATTCCAGGGGAGCACTCGTTCCTCGGCAATCTTAAAAAAAACGTGTTCCCGAGTCTACCGTAGAATGCTCGAGCAGTGACGACCAACTGCTGAAGTAACAAATGGTCTCAAAGCAGAGCCCTGCACGACAGGGGTCCTAGTGTCAAGAGATGGCAAATCGAGGGGTTGAGTATCGGGTCGCCTGCATACTTTTCAGTATCGCGATTGCCCGGTTTCTCATCCTCACTCTATTGCGTCTCTTTGACCCACCCACCCATTCCATTTTGAACCCTGCCGCGTAGGTGGGGGGATGCTCGGCGGCGTGGTGGTGGTCCCATTACTAGCCCACGTGTGGCTATGCTTCATTGAAGCTATACATCAGAGCCAGCGATGCAAGCAGTAGCCTCGCAGACCCAATCACCACATCAACAGATATCTAGGAAGAAAGAAACTACGCAAATTATTCCCATGAGCCTTATCAAGGGAAAGTGCATCAATTCTTGCCAACGCATGGAGTAATACGAACTTCTGCAGATAGTATTCGTCTACAGAATGCTTTACATACCTCGACGGAACCGGTCTTGCTTAATCACCTCGCGTCCTTGATCTTTCCGAGTAACGTCCGTCGCGTACATGTGTTCCACATTGGCGGCCTGCTCGGCTCTTTGGCCTGCCACTTTGAGTTTTGTAAGGGACGATGCGAAATCTGACTGCAAAGAGGACCATGCTGAATGTGCTAATGCTTTCAATGAGCTCGTATTTCTGCACAGATGCTCAGCAGTCTGTAGGCCAAACGAGATAATGGCCGCATAAATGTCGAGCAGTGGCTTATATAGCAGCTGAAGTTGGGATTCGCCGTATATATAGATTAGTGCTTCAAGATTGGGCAGCGACTGCCGCACATAGTCCAGAGTTTGCACGATTGTGTCATGAGCAGCACTAATGTCTTTCGCTATTACCAGAAGAAATTTCAACGAGCCCCAAACCAGACCGACTATGTTCAGGCCAGAGGCTTGCGGAGACGACTGTGCGATCATATCGATTGCGTCCGCATACCGGTTGAGACTCGCCATTGTCGAGTCGACAACCTTTTCAAAACGCCCACCGCCATTGTGCAGCCCGCTGCTATTGCCCACGTTGGTTATAAGATCATCAGGATTCGTTGTGCGTAGTAAAACATCATAGTACTCTTTGGACAGGCGTCCCGATACATGCAAGCTTTCGATTCGTTTCAGAGCATCAGCGTAGACGGATTCGAGAGTAAAAGTCTGTGCTGAGTGTTCCGCCTGATCTGGCCATAAGCCATTACTTCGCTCGACACCCATCTTTCAAATTCCAAGCCCAAGTGCGGCAGTAGTGCATCGAGCACATTAAGAGAACCTTGACTGCCGTGGTTCCACAACCTCACACCGCTATAATTCGATGCACATCGCGAATGGCACAACACTATTCAGGACAGCAATGCCATGACAACTCCAAGTTCAGCCGCACTGGGCCACGTGACAGCACACCTCAGGCTGAGGCACACCTTAGCTGAGCGAGCCGCGCGGGTATCCAGAGTGAAATTAGGGTTGAATGAAGGGTCAATAAAGTCTCCTGCATGTGGTCACGAAATTAGCAACGATCTTATTATAACAAGGAAGTCTCCGAATTCGTCTATCATCAGCTCGGTCGACGTGGAATGGCATTTGTTACAAGGCCCTCACGCATTACCATGGCTGATCCCCGCGAGAACGCTACCACTCCCATTTCACCAGAAGCTCCCTCTACAGCAATAACCTCCCGTCGGTCACTGAAACAGCTATCTCTATTTCTCGCCGGCTCCTCTTTCCTCGCCTTCTCCACACTCATTACTCGACGCTCCCTAGCCCGCCGTTACGCTGCCACTGTTCCTCGCTTTTATGCTCCGTCCAATCGCCCACCATCCAACACTGTCAATGGCCCCTTCGAAGCTGTTGAAGCTCTCAGCATCGCAACTATTAGTGTCACCAGTTTTATGATGATGATGGCCGGTGGTGCGTTTTGGGCTTTTGACATCAGTACTATGGATGACCTGCGGCGAAAGGTCAGGGGTGGGCTAGGGATTGATGGCACTGGGCGGAGTGAGCGGCAGGCGGAGGAGGATTTCGAGGAGTGGCTAGCTGAGACTCTAGCGAGGAAGGACCAGAAAAGGCGAAGTAGAGGGGAAGAAGACGAAGAGAAGAAAACCGAGAGAGGAAGGCCACGTTAACGCGAGTGATGGTGGGAGGCACCAGACTGCGATCGACACTCAATCCATTCTTCTACCCTTCTAGAAGGTCCCAAAAGGCGCTCCTTCAATCTTACATATCAGACTATGAGGATCCCCTCCGTTAGCCACTTGATCAATACGATGTCGGACCTAGTCTTACCCCTACCCGGCACGAATCTCTACCCACTACCAAGATCCTACACTTCCACCTTAAGATGCTTCGTACCACTTGTTCCATACTCTTCGTGTGCATAAGAGTTCGAATTTGGGTCGGCTCTAGCAGATAAAAGCGACTGCGCTGTGCCCGAAGCGGTCGTTGCGCTGTTATCAGGCAAGCCAGCATGTTCGCGCACATTTCGGCCGTCAATCTCGTCTGCATGTCGTGCTTGGTGACGATGCCGGTGTCGCGCATATCGAGGCGGATAGGAACGGGCGATCGTCAACAACATCAGTAGAACCACAATCACGCAGACCCGCATTTTGTCGAGTGGTATGGTACTAGAATTGGGGTTAACGCAATTCGACAGTGCTATGTCTAGACAAGCAGTACTGAGTCTTCCGCTTACTTTGCTGAAACGCTGCCTTCCACTACTGATCAACCCTCTGATCGAGTCATTCAATAGTCTATTACCCTGTCGCATCTCTGAAATTGGCATATCGCTCCTCTCGCTTCCCTTCACTTGAGATGCAGGGGGATTCGCATCACCAAGGGTTTGCAGCACTGAAATTCATTCCGTGCTATGCACTCGCGTCATCGCTCAGTCACAACGATACCAACAGAAGAAGTACACTGTCTCATTGTGCCAATCCACTCGCAAAGCCGTTGATTCGTTGATCAATCATTTCGTTCAATCCAAGCATGCAGCTAAACTTCAAACCTTGCTCGAATACCCTAGGTAGTCTTAATGGCTTTTCATGGAGGAAGGCTCCCTTCACTTTTCGCCATATTCGAACGTCCAGGGCCAGTGTGTGGATAACTGGGCGGCATACTCCCCAACTCGTGATCATGATGACCCTGGCCTCCTCCTCCAGATATTTCTCTCGACCTCTGGAAAATCCCGGGCTTTCCAGCACCGCCTCCTCTACGATACTTGATCCGCCATATTAGGTAAGGAACCGAGAACAGCAGAAGTATGCCAAGAAGGGTGCCTGAAATTGCAACCCAGTCCAAGTTGGGCCCGTTGTCGCCGCCTTGATTGCTTATGCTGGTGGAACCGCCGTTGTGGAAACCTGGACCATCGAAGGAGACACCAGGATCGTTGACGTTCGCGTAGTCGCGTACTACCTTGGTAATGAAGGGCATACTTAAGAGCTGTGGAGACTATTCGTCGTCAGCATTACAGCCTCGCGCTCGACAAGGGCTCCTAATGCCTGACCAGTGTGATCCTAGCGACTCCGCAAGAATCTATGAAGTCCCGAATGTCAGGCACTTGAGAATAGTAGGATTTGCAGCAAAGTAACAAAACTTTTAGCAGCTCTCACTGTCAGGAGACCAAAGATGTTTGATTTTGCAGTTACAAGGAAGCACCTTTCCGCGATTTTTATACCTTTACATATTCCAGTGCGCACAGTCATCCTTCTAGCTTGCGGTAGGTTTTCCGATAGCATCTGTCAGCCCGATCCCGTGGCTCATAAATTTCTCTGGATTCTCTGTCTTGACATTTCGTGAAATCAACATTTTCTTCACTGTGGCGCCCTTTGTTTGCTCTCTGGGTACCTCTGGTTCGCAACGAGCTTCGAAGCCGTGACTGGGAATCCTAGGTAGCAGTCAGGATAGTCAGAGCTCTATCACAATCTGCATATATGTGTCGTTCCCCTTAGAAATACCCCCTATATATACGACCGCCTCCCACTCCTCAAGCTCCACCTTCTCCTCCACAGCTACCCGGCAGCGACATCTCACAAAACCTCCCTCACAACAAGCAAGCATTCCTTCTCCACCAAGCTATCCGACACAGCACCAAACCCCACAGGCAACCACCTCAACGACACTCTTCACCTCCATTTACCCACCCCAGCCTCCCCATCCAACCCTCACCATGGTCTTCATCGGCCACTGCCCCTCCCCCCACGACGTCAACGCCGTCAACTACTCCCCCACCACAGGCGTCGACATCCACAACGACCCCAGCGTACCCATCACCGTCAGCCAGTCCAACGGGCCCGTCGCCATTGACGACGCGCATCCCTATGACCACTGCGTCGGCATCTCGCTAGGCGCATTGATCGGTATCATCATCGGGCTTATCATCGCTGGTGTTGTCGCTTGGTTGGTCTGGCGCTTGGTCAAGAAGAGGAGAGCTGCGAAGAGTGGCGAAGGGCAGAATGGAGGTGGATCGGTACCTGTGATGGGAACTTGGGGTGCTAAGGGAGGGAGGGATGAGGAGAAAGGGGGGGTGGGTCGGTTGTAGGAAGGGTTGTGCGAGGGAGAAGCTGTGCATGCAATATTTCGGTTCAAACAAGCCTTACACAGCGAAAAAAGAGCTTCAAGCGAATGAACGTGAGATATCATGAGCGGCCATTACCTAGAACCATGCGTATCGAACGCAAGAGCACCGAGAACGCGACCTAAAGCCCCTCATAGAAGTCCGTCAAAAAGCAAAATCTTTCCTTACAACCCAATCCACCGTTTCGACCCCTTCGAACAACGTCATCCATCGCAAACCCCTTTCTTTTCCCGCCACAGCCTTTCTCTATCACCCATAGCAACTACCCTCGCATCACACAGAACCCCTTACCGCGCTCACGTCCCCGTCCCCCCCGCCCGCTGCACAATAACAACCCGCGTCACCAAATTCGTATGCGTACTCGTCGTCGTGCTCTCCCCCCCTCCCTCACCTCCTACATTCCCTCCCCCGCTCCCTTCCCCACCACCCACTCCACTCCCTCCCCTCACACCACTCGCACCTCCACCAACCGCCCCCACACACGTCCCCCCCCTCCCAAAACCCCCCACCCCCCACCCCCCCGCCCCCCCCCCCCCCACCCCCCCCCCCCCCCCC
>JAABUQ010003764.1_pt1 | contig 26982 bp, 20 predicted proteins | sample 5560001 | NCBI WGS metagenome assembly JAABUQ01 (sample SAMN10711888, study PRJNA513371) | rock metagenome | isolation source: Antarctica rocks | place: Antarctica: Victoria Land, Finger Mt nord | collected 2015-12-18 | reverse complement strand
AAACTCCGCGCCAAGGGGATAGCCCTCGTCGAATCCCGCCTGGAGAGTTGATGCTTTGGAGGCGGTGATGCCGTTGCGGTAGCCGGCTGTTGTGTGGGTGGTGCGGAGGCGGGGGATGTCTGATGGTTCGGCGGCTGGGGAGGAGTGGAAGGGGGAGGTGGATGAGGGGGAAGGGGGGGAGGAGGAGGAGGATGCGGGGAGGGTGGTGGATGGAGGGGTGCTACCGCGAGGTGATTGGGAGGTGGAGGAGGGGGGAGGGGTCGGCATTATGTGTTGTGGGGGTGTGAGGGTGAGGGATAGGGGAATGTGTGATGGGAGCTTGGCTGGGATACGATGGCGGGGCACACTGTAAAGATTAAAAGGGGCGCGGTTCACTTGTGCTGCTGTTGGCTAGTATATGCGATCATGACTACTTGTACAATATCTAAATGCTGAGCTCTAATTCGCGCCGCCTGCTAGCCTCCAGGCTCGCAAGGGCAGCGTCTGCAACTTCAATGCCGCCGGCCTGATGTACGCCCAGAATGTCACAATTCCAATTATTACACATACCACATTGGTGATGTAGTAGCCGTCCCTCTGTGTTGCACACGTGCCGCCACCGGCAATGCATCTATGCTTTTCCGCTTCCGCTACACACGAGAATGAAGAGGTGATGAGCGCGCCTTTGAGGTCGGAGGACTTGGGTGGGGATGAGGGAGGGGTGCAGGTGGCGATGGTGAAGGCGTCGACCATTTTGAGGACGAATATCTTTGGAAAGGTGCCGCCGAGGTTGGAGACGCTGTCGTACCATTAACACGTTTCCCGAGGCCAGAGAGGTAAACAGGAAAATAACTTACGTAGCAAGCAACGTCATGTACGTGCCGCCGATGGCAGGATCCGCGATCTTAGCATGGAAAGCCGAGATAGCCACAAACATGACTGTGCTTGTAAATGTCGAGAAGATGTGCGATAAGATCACCGTTAGAAGGTACCATCCCTGAACACCCTCCTTCGGAAACACCATTACCACCAACTGCGCTACCACTGCAGCTATCAGACGCCCGATGAAGGCCCAGCACCATACGTGGATTGGAGGATTGGTGGTCGACCATCGTCCGGCGATGTATCCCAAGCTGATCTCGAAGGGAAAGTCGATCAGTACGGTAAGAGCTAGGTCTTCTTGACTGAAGCCCTTGTCCAGGAGCTTGAGGTTCGTGACGGCGTCGTTGGCTTGAAAGCCGATTTTCGCAATAAGATGGATTATGATGATGCTTTGAATATTCTTGAGTTTCAAGACGCCCACCATGCTCTTGTATACTTCGACGATCCCGTCACGCTCTTTAGTTGGGTCTTCGCGCTTGAGCACTGCGAGGCCGAGTGTTACTGCTAGGTAAGCCCAGCCCCAAAATGTGAGGTAGCCGCTAAGGGTCATGACGCCTTCAGGACGAGGAGAGGAGCGAAACCACCTATTGGCGAAATCCGGTGCGTTCAGAGCGAGGAAAACTGTAGCGGAAAGAAAATTGCCAGCGGTTAATCCGACTGTCTGGGCTGTTGAAGCGTAAGAGAGATTTTGTGGAGACAGTAGAGTGAGCGCCCATCCTAATCAGCGTTAGCTGGTGTCGAACAACCTGATCGTAGTGGGACCTACCATCCACTGCGATATCCTGCGTGGCGCATAGGAAGACAAGGAAGAACCACCACCCTGTGAAATTCCATACGCCTGAACCATCACTTTTCCCGGCGACCACCATCATGTCTTTAATCCGACTCCCAAGATATAACATCCCGATGCCGGAGCAAAGCTGTATAGGCAAGATCCAACTCTTCCTTCGCCCCAGTACAGGACTCCATACAGCATCCACGATAGGACTCCACAGAAGCTTCAGCGAGTATGGATATGAAGCTAACGAGAAGACCCCGATCTGGCTATACGACAGGTACGGCTTCAGTAGAAAAGGTACAGATCCAAAGGCCAGCCCCATTGGTATGCCCTGCAGGAAGTACAGCAGGACTAAAAGGAGGAAATTCCTCCTGTCTTGTCTGGGCAGATCGAAGAAGCTTGCGTTTGGATTTGGGGAAGTTGGCGTGGGCGGTACCTCATCATCGAGGCTGAAGCCTTCCCGGCTCATCAAATGCGCGGTCTGGGAATCTCGGCCAGGGGATTCCAGGACCGGATGCTTCCTTCTCATCTCAAGATGAGACTCCATACTGCCGTTTGCACTTCCGTTCTGACCTCTCAGCCCTGTCGAGGCTGACCGTGCAGCCTCTTGTGACTGTGACTTCGGGCTTTTGCGTCCCATTGGAGTAGTTTCGTCTTCAATCTCTGAGACTGAGTGGCAGATTATAGAGTAGCTCGAAGGGGGCTCCTTAGCGACTGATATAGGTGGAGGTCTATGCTTTTGCGGTGGTGTCGTGTTCTTGCCTTGCGTTTGTTCGGATGCAGAATGCTCGATGATTGTACCCTCTTGTAAAGACTGACTGTGCGGTGCTGCAAGCTGTTCTAATCCGACTTCGCCTTGGTGCAATGGCAGGAGTGAGGTCTGCTGCAATGGAAGTTTACTGGAGGCTGAGGGAATCGGTTCACCGAAGAAGGTATTCATCCATTTCAATACACCTCAATGGTGGCCTCAGAGTTACCCTAATTAGTCACATGAATGCTGAAACGTTTCCTCCGCGGCGCGCTTGCATGCCTGGAGTATCCGCAGGCTTGCCCGACTTCGTTGGCGCAGAGCTGCGGCCTACCGTGGAGCATGCGCCGACATTGAGGACACTTTGCTGCTTGGTCACGTGTTCACGTGTCGCGCGTATCGGCTATACTCTAATTTTGCCTATTTCAATGGGAAGTGGAATATCCACTCCCGACCAGATGATGGAAATAATGGAATTGGAGATATTGCATGTAATCTCGAAGAGTTCAAGGAAATTCGAGGAGAAGCATCGTCGCGCGTTTCCGCTCTTGCCATGGAAGACCGAGGCATCCTCCTGACCTACACTTTTGTCCTTCCAATATTCGAGGCCGAGGGATTTACAGAAGTATCTACCGATTTGTCACTCGGCGTAGTGGCTCAATCGCCAGCAATCTACCGAGGGACGTAGCCAACCTTCCTGAATGGCTGCTTGGTGCCCTCAACAGCCGCCAAGGCGTAAAGAGTCTTTCTGCCTATTGCGACATCGACCAAATACGCTCCTCATATATGCCAATTCTATGGTAGCAAGCCATCTTTGCGGTTCCACGGCCTCCGGATGTGAGCGCCATAATATACTAGAGATGTGTCATTAAGTCTCTCTTTCTGCTATGCCGAGTCAAGATTTACTATTTTTAGTCAAATTGTTATTAATATATTGCATTAATAGTATTTATAGAATGTCATGATCATGCTTGCTTTAGGCTGCCTCTCCGTCACATCTCACTAAATTGACGATGCTGATAGGATTCCCTACACGAGAATGCTTTCCAGCGATTTTGCAACTTATCCCCACGATGTACGCGTATAGAGGTAACCTACACAAGACCCATGGAGACAGCACGACTCCGCCTCGTTTCTTCCCGCCATTACCGCATACATGATTTACAGGTTTTATCTATTCAGACGGCAGGATCCCTAAACTAGCTGTTCATGAGGGACCAGACATCGATCGGCAACGATGCGAACTCAGGTAAAGAGTATCGGTTGTCGCGGAAGGATCTGATTATCTCTGGCAGGTTTCGCCATGTCGTTCACTTACACTTCCTATATGGAGCAGTAAAACATATACCCATCGGAAATCAGCTAGATACATTCCTGATATCATCTCAGTGAACAGTGTGGTGAAGAGGCACGAGCTTGAGTCTGCAAGAACATGAACACCACCAGAGAGGCAGAGAAATGACATGCCGAGACTCCATACTGCATGAAATTGGGGGAGCGTAAAAAATCCGAGGTAACAAAGAATGGCCTGTTGGGTTATACACCCTCATGCGAAGAGGACCTCACGAGATCGGTTTGATCAAGGCCTCATCTGTCGCGGGTCTCGATTGCTCAGGGGAGTCAACTCGCAGGCCGTTCTGACACTCAGTACCAACGACGATTCAGCGTGACAAAACATACCAGAGGGTGGACATGTTCAACGCTAGATTGTCAGGGAGGAGGATCGAATGGTTTCCTGAGCAGAGCTGCAGGCAAAGAGTCAACGGCACCATCTAAATGTAGGTTTTCTCTTCTTTCACGGTGTGGTTCCTTGTCTTTCGGACTTGAGCGACCATGACAGACCATGACAGACCATAAAATCGGCATAAGTCACACAGAAATCGCAGTGCGAATCATGACGAGCTCTTGACTCTACGATCTGATACAATGTTGAGCCGTCTTCATCTCTACTCTTATACAATAGCATAGCCGTATCATTCTCCTTGACATCTATATAGAAGCTTGGCATGATGGGAATAAACACTGTATTGTTCGATCAAAAGAGGAATTATGGATTTCAATATGTCAGAATCCTGAACTCCTAGCCACTTGGTACTGGCTAGCCGCCCGCGCTAGGCTGATGTCGCGTTTATATCCTACTTCATTCTTCAGGATACACCGGCTAGTCCTCTGTTGCTTTCTTACTGCTTGATGGAACACCCTCAGCAGCTTCCACCTTAGAGACTTATACACTGCTCCCCTCGCCTCAAGCTGAAGTTACCTTTGTATCACCCGTTAATTGACGGCTTGTTCAGGTTATGGAAGTTGTCCCATAGGCGTTTTTGATCTGTCAACAAGGGGATATGTTCAAAGCTCCCGCGTTCCCCTCCTGCCAGATTGTTCTCCATTCTAGTGGCCAACAAGTCATCACTCTTGACTAGAGTTCATCCGGTCAGTGATGGACTGCAAGAAATATCGTTCGCGAGTCACAAGACCCCTGATCAGAGAATCCGATAGCAGAAAGTTGTCTTCTGTGGACTGGTGTGATTGTTAGGCTCTTACCAAATCTCTTACCACAATGGATCTTGAAAGTATGATTATTACGGATCCCCTGGACTCAGATCTCGATTACCATCTTACACCATCACTTTCTTGAGGCGTAGTCGTTTGAGAGGTGACGGTTATGGGGGCAAAACCGAAGCATCGTGCGCGTGCAGGGATTATAAATCTTCTTGTACTGTGAACGTACGACAGGGTCCGCGTGAGCAATCCAGTCATGTCGAGCAAGGACTTCAATTAGCTGGACAACACGTTCGCGCGGACAGCGGTCTATCACAGATATGTTACAAGAAAGAGCCTTGCTACGACGCTTTCCGAGTATGGGAACTTGACGAAGTAAATGGAGTCGGTTGAAGATGCCTACCGCTATCGTCGACTTGGGTCTCACTCGTGTCCCTTCTCTTCCAGAAAGGTTCTGCTCAGATCTCACTCCGTACTGTCGAAAGAACTGCGAAAGTCATCCGGACCTCCGTGTTGAAGGCGCCAATGAGTTGCTGATGTTGCCATCTCGCCAGTGGCTATGTTCCGTTTGTCATCAGTGCTGTCAACGCAGGGACTTCGTCATTTGCGCTTCATCGGCACCAGTCCACATATTCCGTACTTGTCCGACAGTCTCTAGCTAATTCATTCTGAACGGCCTTGATCCTCGTTGGGAATTCGTGGCGAAGCTGCATTCACCGTGCAAAGGAGCGTGCGAATCACCGGGTTCAATTTCTGAGAGAGCGTTTATACTCGCCTCCAGCCAAGAGCACTCAACATTCCGGATAGTTACGCGGTCTACCAAGAGATTCGAAGGCCCTTGTGCCGTTCCGTGCCCGATCTATAGGTAGCCAGAAGTAATCCATTGGGAGTTGTTTGGGTTCGTGCTATAGCTCTGCCTGGAATATTATTGGTATCACGAATTCCGGTTCCTCCGGCTCTAGCATAAATGGGGCTGTATGTTATGCTCTCCTGATTCGGACTTGCAAACAGTCCAGTGCAAGAAAATTATGTGGCCTATGGATGAGTAGCACTTACCCAACAAAAAGGACAAGCCGGCCAGCGATCGTGGCATACTTGACACATGGCTGTATTGCAAACACAGCCGAGATACTGTTCTCTGCAATCGCTGAGCTGGACGATGTGCTCAGACTTCAAGGTCGGGAGGAGGCTTTGACCTACAGTTCTTTGTACTGCACTCTCTAGCTGATTCACTATGAAGATTCTGTTCATTGGATATTTGTTTCTCTGAGCGTGCACCTGGCGCTGTAATCTGAGCCTGCATCCCATCCATCCTAATCCCCGCCAAATGCAGTTCTTAAGCGAATCACTGGGGAAAAGCACTATCTTCATTGCTTGTACGTCTTTCATCATTGAATGAAGACGTTCTGGAGCTGGCGCTTCAGCCTCACCTGGCAGTGGTGTGAGACTAGCAGTCTGAGGAGCCGCGAATGGTCCTTCCATCATAGCGCGGGAGGTCCATTGGTGCTACAAGGTCTGCGATTTCTCACCCTGCACCTTTGCGATCCACTTCAGAAAAGTCAGAACGGTCATCGTTTGGGAATTGGCCTTCTTAACAGACTTGCACAGCCTCTGTATGAATTCGCTATCATACAGAATGATCTGAGCGAACTTTCGGATTATGAGCTACACAGCTGAAGGGGTGTGCAAAGAGCCATCGGAACTGGAGCACGCACAGGGATAGGCATCGCAGGACCAACGGACCCCTTTTGTGGACCTTCGTCAACCCGGTACGGCGCGTCGCTGGGGTCAATCACGCCGTGGGCAGATTCTTTATGGCTGAATGGATTTCTGGTCTGAATTCGTCCGTACTGGGCTCCATCTTCGCCATCGATATCTTCTTGGTCAATTGAGTAGCTTCCAGCCATGACATGCTGCCAGATTCTGCCACATGCGAATGTAGAAGCGAACAAGTTTTTACCTAGAATCTCATAGTATATTACCCATGCGTCAGGGCTACATGGATCGCATCCTCAGGAGTTGTAGACCACTTCCTAGACGAGTATTCCGAGGATTCAGTCCTCATGCACGACTCATTCTCTACAATCTCCCTCTCGAGACGCGGTTTCCCTTCAGCCCTGCTTCTTGCCTGGCAATGAGCTCTAAAGAACAAGATTTCCGTTCTTTTTAACGCAGCTGTAACAAGCCTTACAAAAAGTATTGCCGTGCTTGTTCCCTATGAATGGTCAGAAAGCAAGTGAAATAGTGTGAACCTGGTGCGATAAGCGCATTCAAATCGTAACATCGATTTGCTATGATCCCATGGCTTACTGTACTTTCGATCAGCCAAGATTGACGAAAGCGTGATAGTTAGAAATGTTTTGATCTTGTAATCGTGATGCATGCATCTGAAGTTCCAACAAAATCTGATTCTGATGGGCAATTACTGGGACGCTAAGTTCGGTTGCTGTAGCGTGTTGTAGGATCTCCTTGCGTAATCGAAGCACAAATGTACCCTCCGCTGCGATGGTTCCACGGTACTCCACCTATGTTGAATTATTATGATTGACGACTCGTTCAAGGGACGCTTCAGATGCTGGACTAAAGGTCTGTATAGTCAGCGAGTCCGTACAATCAGCGACTGCTATGTCGACTATTTCCTCGCTCAGCATAAGAAGCCTTTCCTCATATAGATTCCTGTTGCGGCATTTTGCAATCAATGCATAAGAGTATTGATTAGTATAGCCCACGCTGTTGATGTGGTCCGCAGAGTGCAGGAAGACTTAGCCATCTCTTACCCACGAGGTAGCTGAGTTCGTTGCAATCTGTGACCGGCAATTGACAGACTGTTGTTGCTTGGGATTTTTCGCTAGTGAAAAAGACAAACGAGTCGTAGCCTGAGCTACTTCCGCGACTACTTCGTTCTCGTTATCTCGAGACTACCTGAGTTGTACCGCCATGTATAGCAGTCTCAGTATCATCGTGGTTTTCGAAGGTCCTCGAAGTAAGTCCGAGGATCAAACAACCGGAAACTTTAGTATTTGATCATCTCTGAAAACCTTGTTCTGCTTCAACTATTAATGACCTCCGTTGATATTCTGGTTCACGCGGATCAATGGCATCTTGCATCGGCCAACACCAAACGATCTGGGATCATCAACCTGATAAAGATAAAGCATGTACTGACCGGCAATTGTTTGTGGCAAACGAGTAATCTGCGACGAGGCAAAAGTCTTGAACGTCACTGATCTCCTTCTCCAACCACTGTTGGCCTGTTGATAGCAGTACCTCTTGACATATTGATAGGATGTTCAGCCTCGCAAGTATCAAACTTGGTCTTACTGAGTCGGCGTGAAAGTAATGAAGCTACCTGTAAGGCCACAGGTCTCTTTGGACATTATTAGCAAAGAGTAAGCTCACGAGAGCTCAAAGCGCCGAGAATCAGCTCTGCCAGTGATGAAGGGGTGGACATATTCCAAAATTATGATCAATGCATAACTCATGTCGTCCTCAAGAAAGGCAAATCACAGCCAGAAATGTAGAGAGACACGTTCATGTATCCAGTGAAGGACTGACGCGTGCCCGGCGGTTGTTATATCTCAAGTCCAGACCACATCTTGTAAATGTTGGTCGTGGGTTTTGCTGAGTGCAACTCATAACAATCGGATCAACGGGAAGATGCTCGATCTCTTGGATCTTGGCCTGATTCGCCAGTCGATGCCCATCATGCGGTCATTAAATGGTCGGTTTTTGCTCAATGTTTAGATGCAGCTTCAATACCGTGCGTATTGCTGCGTGCTTTCGTCACGAAGTCGCGCGGTCTTTTGATCTGGGCTTCTGATCTTGCGTGCCAGATCTGTCTTGTTTGGAAATGGGGACTTTCTCGTCGGCCATGGCGGGAATTTGGGGCTCCGTATAGAGGTCGTCAGCGAGGATATAAATCAACGTCTCACTTGATGTCGATGAAACGGTGTGACAGATCCGACTCATCGCGGTCATCCCGCTGGGCGCAACGGTGGTAGAACTGTCCACGTTTTCTAGAGCGCTCTGTCCGTCTTTCTCCGCCCTTTCGACGGCGGTCTCTGCATCGAATTGGCCCCATTGCGTTGACGAGCGTTTGAATCTCGCCAATTCCGGAACAAAATCGGTCTGCGCGACACCTCTGATCTGATTGGTCCGGAGTAAGTCGGCCCGATGACCTTGGCACTTTGAAACTCATCGCCGCATACACCACCTGGGGCTACTTCTATATTGTCCTCTACGCAAGCAGGCGATGGATCAGAGCTACCATCGTCAAAAGGCGCCAGCCGCGTTAGATATGCAACGCGATGGACGGTGAACAGGCAGAGAGGGGCAGAGAGGCAGAGAGGCCACCGCCGACGGCGACCATATAGTCTCGAAAGTGCCTGCGAGCTTCACCTTCTTCTTCGTGTTCTACATAGTGGGTGCACGTAGTAGTCTGAGCGAAAAGCGGTTTCTACGCAGCAGCTCCCTTTAAGATACCGCCGGCCAGGCTAGATTCGAGGCTTAGGCCCAGGCCAGCCCGGAGCAACTTCTACCATAATATACTCACAGAGAAGAGGACCAGATAACGTCTCGCCACCAGCCTCCGACCAGTCACCTAGTCAAGTATATTCGAGAAGAACAGGAAAACATTATGGATCCGATCTACCAAGCGATTTTCGCAAGACTCATTCTGACGGCTTTTGACAAGCTTTTTGACAACGAGTCTTGGAAAATGCTCACGCCATTGATGCAGACGCTGCTTACTTGATGCTACCCAGCTGAAGGTGTAATATCAGACTCTATTGGTGAGGACGTCGAATAAACCACGTAATAGCCTCAGCTGACATTGTGTCGGCTTAGTCATTCATCCTCCTGATGCCAATTGTAGGAATCCTTTGCTGGTTTACATCTATGGTTATAGGTTGGCCCGTAGCTGTTAGGTGGACTTGATTGTTACCGTTCCTCTGTCCGGTGAAGTTAACGGTACAAGGCACAGCCAATGACCTGAGCATTCCAGGGCCTTCCGGGAGGCTCATTATTGGGACCACTGCTCCCTATGGCCAGCTTCCCACACCGAGTCAGATGATCGTCAGGACATTGTACGAACTGGCAGTAAATCATCGGCCGATTGGAATCACCGCAGAGACTTCTCAGCTCTTGTTGATTCACGAGACAGATGGTGCTGATTCGATTGTCTGACATCGAAGGCGAGATCTGCCTCAGCCCCGTAAGGTTACTACAATGCTGCCTTATCGCCATTTCCAGATGGAGACCCCTTTCTTCAGGGCAAAGTACGAGTTTTGTTGACGAATTGAGCTCAAAGAGTCGTCTTTATCTGTCTACTTGGAACGAGGTTCATGAGCCCGGTTTAACAGCACGTAACATCCCGCATGCAGAACCTCGATAGTACAATTGAGGTGTTTTCTCTCCGCGCAGAATGTGTCCTGTAGGATTCGTGACCAATCTCTCCAGCTTTTCTCACCGCTTTCTATTCGGCTTCAGTATCACTCGATTGACGCTTCATGGCCTGCCGTTCTCCGCGACACGAGGACGAGATCAGCTCAGCAGACCGTGGGCCACGCCATGGCCAGTATCAAAATCTCACCTGCTGGGCCGAAGTAACATCGTACGTGGAGGCTGTGGCATCATGAGCGGCCAAGACTCTGAGAGCGGTACGTATCAAGCTTCGTATCTTGAGGCTATATAATAGAGCCCCCAATCTCTTTTTCTTCTCCGTCACTCACATCTCTCTGTTCTTCGCAAAAAAACAATCATACAGTCAACATATCAAAGGATCTCTTACATCATAAACTTCCAGCATCTCCAAGCAATCCACCATGAAGGTCTTCACCATCTCTGCCGCTCTCCTCTCCCTCGGCGCCTACGTTCAGGCCTATACTCCAGGTGTCTACGTCACCTTCGAAGGCGCAGCAGACGCCTCCTACTCCCAGGTCGTCCCCGCCGACGGAACTACCTTCACCCTCGGTACGTCTTCAGATTCCTTCGCTTGCCCCCTTCAACTCTTCCTTTGTCCGCCGCCTCACTGGTGCAAAGCCCCCAGTCTAACCTTATAACAGAGAATCCCCTCAGCATCTCCCACATCCGTACCTACAATTACGCATCCTGCACCTTCAAGGGCGTTGACGGCAGCAACACCGTCCTCAACGGCCCTAGCTCTGTGGATGTCGGGCCCCCACAGACTCAGATCTCGGGACGCTGCACCCGTCCCTGGCAGAGGTGAGGAATCACATCTGAAATTCCTTGGGGGAAGGTGTAAGCAGTAGCTAGGGTTTGAAGGGCGAAAATGGGGTTGTGGGGGTGGAAGGCTTGGAATACATAAAGTTGGAGCGCTAGAGTGTTTACATTCGTTTGCCGCCTAGTGGGGCCCCCCGGGCGGCGATAGTGATGAGGTCTTGGTAAATTTCATTATAGAAATCACAATCCTTTTTTCCGGAAATGCTGTGGCTTGTGACACTGATACGAAACTGAATTTCGAAGGACTATTCAAAGATATGTTAAACCTACTTATACTCGAGAGGGAGAATGCTTGAAAAGATGCTGTATTCGGGCCCAAAACGGGGGTCTTATCAATATTTAATATAGGATACAAGTACGTTAAGTACTTCCTCTTGAAACCGTAAAAAGGGTCACGTGGATTCAGGGCTTCGGACAAACTAAGTACCGGATCTTCCCCTGCCCGGGAAGGAGCCAATCACAAACAGTCAGCTCTGTAGGGTGCACACTATAAAGTATGGTGTCAGAGGGGTAACTGACACAAATCCTTTACGAGAATACTTTTTAAGAGCGCTTAATCTAATTGAAACTTACGCTTACTACAATATATTATATAGGTTGATATGCCTGTTCAATTCGTGTCAAGATTGAGCACAATGCGACCGCGTGTGTAAGCTCATAGTTACACAACTTTTGACTCAACGCTTTAAAGTAAATCGCAAAACTGTGTAAGCAAAGTGGTTTACTTATTGTCTAAATTAGACTAGTTATCTATATATTATATGCGTGGGTGCGTTGATAGAAGCAAGTGCAAGAGCAAGAAGTATATGAAGTTCGTGAAATTTTCTTGGCAAGGTGATACTCGTTTTCACCTATTAATGCAATCTACCTATCAATGCAACGCGCTAGTAATTTAGGTGCATAGACCTAGGGCTAAGCCTTATAACCCTGAAATTTGCCCCTAAATCACTAGCGCGTTGCATTGATAGGTAGATTGCATTAATAGGTGAAAACGAGTATCGTTCGAGCTGGCCCTCCATCCTCATGAGCTTTCCGGCTGTCAAGATATCTCCCACCTAGTTCGTAGTCAACGAGGTTAACCACCACCACTACACCGGCTGCTGTAAACATGCTTCATCAAATAAGAGATGTCTGGGCTTCTTACCTTCATCTATGCAGTCAGTCGCGCGTTTCTTCAGGGTGTGGTTGCACAGGAAAACAGGGGCCTGCAGCGGAGGAGGGAAGCGGCATAAGGGATTCCAAACATTACTTAGACCAAAAGGCGTACGCTAGGTAATTCTCGTAGTATTCTCGACCTGTTGTATCGCTTCGGAGCCAGATCCACCCTTGCGGTATAGCGTCCAATGGTTCGTACAGCTTCAGCCTCGCCACCGTTCGTCCACAATATTAGACTCTGAAACCTGCCTCTCTTTCAAATTTACCGGCCTGTTGAGTAGAGAAAAGCTTTCGTCATTCAATCGTATCGTCTGGGAAATGGCCGAAATCGTCGGCCTGGTAGCCAGCGGTATCAGCATCGCGACCCTTGCAGTGCAGATCGCCAACAGCCTTGCGAAACTGAAAAGCTACTGGAACGACATCATCGAAGCACCAGAAGACATCACACTGCTGATCGAAGAACTGGACGGCCTCTACCATTTACTAGCAGATATCGACAAGCACCAGCACCGCAATCATATCTCGAGCACGGTATCGAAAGTCACTTCGATCTCGAGATGCCTGGAGCACTGCAGACAAGCAGCTAGTCAATTGGAAGAGCTTACGGATAAGCTTAGTGCCGACATTAATGCTCAGCATCGGTTGAAGAAGAGATGGGCTTCGGCGAAGGTTGTGTTCAAGAAAGATAAGATTAAGAAGTATAAATCGCGACTCAAGAGTGCTATCCGCCTGCTGTCATTTTCGTATCAGTGCTATACAATGTGAGTACGAGTCGTCTCGTAATTACTTTTAGTCATCTAAGCCCTTGATTTTTGCTGTATCTCTCGTGACTCCGTCATTGACCCCACCCCATTTCCACCATGTTATTATTATATACGGCCATTGAGAATTCCGTTACTTATGGGAAGTTTGATGCTGCGATGCGTGGTCGAAGTCTTCTATAAGGGGCCCTGCAATAACTCTCGGCAGGGAAATGTTGCAGATGCAGCCTGACAAAATAGTTTCACGATTGTCACAATCTATCAATACTGTGCAAACTCAAGATCTTGTACTGGGGCCTACAAAGTAAGTATAGAGAATGCTGGCTCGCTGAAACCTCCTTCTAGCTTCCGTAGTTACTAACGCGCTACAGAGGAGCTGGACATATTGGCCCACCATGTGCTGCAATCTGCCAGTCCATAACCAATATCAGTGCATCAAATATCTCTAACTCCGGTTCCTCGAGTTTCGGGAATGATGCCAGACTTCAACGACGACGGAACGAGCAACGGAAGACGCGAACGTTTCACTATCGTAAAGTGCTATATTTCATGAATTGGGCTTGGGACGTTGAGGTTTGCAAATCCCGCTCTGGGTGGAATAATAATCTACGTACATACAATATTATCCCGTCGGACTGAGATGTGAGAGGCCTTTTAGACCTTTTCGCTGGAGGGCAGGCCTCTCCGTTTGACGTTGATGAAGGTGGTCGTAGCCTACTATCAGTACGTTTCCATTGAAGTCCCCAACCTTGCACATTGTTTCATTTCTTCCCCATTAAGGGTTAGACAACTTACGCCATTGATGCCGCTAATAAATTCGAGGCATCATGACAGTGATTGATAATACCACAGCAATTTGACCGTACTGACTTGAAAAGCACGCTGCTTGGAGTCACCACCTCCCCTTCTGTCGACTCTTGTTAGAGCAAGGTGTTGACCCAGAGATGACATCCAAAGAGTGGCCAAAGTGAGAACGGGTCCATTGCGATGTGGCCTAATTCGATGCTGATGTCACACAGCGCTCTCCTTTTCGATGTTTTGTGTAACTCGGTTGTCCAACGTTTAGATCTCGATGAGTTTCTCGGGACTGTTCACTTGCTTCTCAATAGCTGCTGCATCGAGCTTGAAACTCAGATGCTAAGGTCATTCCGTGGGCCGAAAGAAGGTTTCCTCTCATTGGTGCAACATACAGACGTTCCATATTACAAGACATCTATAGAGATACTTGGTCACGTTGCCATAGATATCGCGAAAAGGGCCCCGTTTAATAGTCCCGAATTGTTCAGGGTGGCCTTACACCCTGGACCTATATCGTCAGCAGACGTCGCATTTGAGTCAGATGATGGAGAAACACTCTTACACGCTGTGGCGCAAGCCATTGCTTCGAGTATGCAACCAAGATCTCTAAAGAACAAGGTTCGGAGTCAAAGGGAATGCAGGGAGGACCTAGAAGGTAGTAGGCACAAGCCACCGTTGTCTCCTAATGCTTACTGAAACATCAGGCTGGCGTTTACTGACACGTGAGCTGGTTACCATTGGAGCAGACATACATGCTGTGTCGATAGCGCGACGTTGGCCAACTAACGGGGTCCCACAAACCCCGTTCATCAGCCTTTTTGAAGGGCTTGATTGGCTTAGTTGGAATGGTTCCACACCCCAAATATTCCAGCTGGTGGCAACGATTTGGCTTGAAGACTTGGTAGCTTCGGGGGTGGATCTTGTCGAGTACGGGCGAAAGGAGAGAGAGACATGGGATCTATCTTCGATATCGAAAGATGTCCCATTCTTTTTTGATTGGGGGTTGGACTCTAATCCTGAAATATGGCATATAGTCAACTTCGATTTCGGAGCGGCCCCAAGTGATTGGCATATATGGTGGTCGGAACCTACCGACGTTTTGGCAGGAGAATTTTGGGCAATGATCGAGAACCCTGAGGAGATGATGCCAGGAAGTTGGATCGAATAGCAGAGACAAGATTCGCGCGTTCCCCGGATGATCCTAAGCGTCGACTCAGTCGTTTCACATGTTTCTACAAATCATTCGCAACTTTAGATCTTACGCTTCCCCACTTCCAGAACCAGCGACTTCGTCCAATCCTAGGAAAGACGTCCGGGTTCCTAAGACTTTTCATATCGTGCTCTAGTGGAGTGATTTCTGATCGGATGTTCTCAATATCAGGTTTCCAGCACTGAGATGTATGGACAAAATGTTGAGCCTTTAGTAGTAGCTTTGCTGGGGCCCTAAAGATTTGCCGAATTCTGCAACAAGCACCATAATATACTTGAGACGTTGGAACACCAAGGAAGGACTAATTGGCATGTCACTGAGCTTGAATCAGGTTCTGCGCTTAGACCGGTGTTCCTATGGCTCCATCCCTATTCGCTCTCCACACTCCGCCCTCATTGCCGCTGAATTCTTCTAATTTCCAAACCTCGACTTTCTCTTTGCATTCTTCCAATACTTCCTCACCACCTTTCCAAGCTGCTTCTCGGTGAGGTGCAGAAACTGCTACGAGGATACTCTCTTCCCCAATAGGAACCACCCCCAAGCGATGAACGACACTGATTGCAGTCAGCTTATGCTTGAGCCTCATCGCTTGGCCAATTGCGAGCATGGTTCGTAGAGCAAGTGGCGGATATGATGAGTATTCAAGCTGGGTTACTGGCTTGCCCTCGAAATTGTCGCGAGTAGTGCCTAACACTCCCTCAGCGGGAGCTTTTCTACCAACATGGGCCGAATTTTTGTACCTACGAAGAGGACGATAGCCCCCGCCTTGGGACTTCTGACGAAGGCCATGGTCGAGAGAACGTTGAGAGGCAAATGGGTCAGCGACACAGATACGCCTTCACCAACGAGCTGCTGAGGCTCTTCCTGATCCGCCTCCATAGCAAAGTATGCCGGATAGTACGTTCTCGACGAACACGCTCAGAACGTTTGAAGAAGACTCTGAGCTCCAGCAAGCGTGATATGGTATAAGCGACAAGGTGAGCTTGGAATTGTAGTATGGAGCTTCGATAAGCTACATTATTACCTTGGACCCACTATGACAGGAGGGAATTTCAAGGGAAAATCCTGGCAATTAGAATAAGGAAATCAGTTGAGAGATAACGCTCGGAGAGGTGAAGTCTCAGATGATTAAGTGGTAACCACTACAGAAACACCACCTAACACTGCTGGCACACCACCCCTAGACTGCTGGCACACCATTCTTCCTACTAAGCCTAATTGGTTAATTTTCAGGATTCAGCAATTTCGTAAACAAACAACATCAACAAAATTAAAGAGAGATTCTAAAAGATATATAGTTTTGCGTTTATTTATTATCAAATTTAATATATGTCGATCTTTTAATACAAATTTGATGCAAATTCAAATCTAAAATATATCTTCAATATACTTAAAATTAATCTCTATTTGTATCTCTAATTTATATATGAAAACTACTTATATAGAAAATTAAAAAAATTGTATTTTGATTTTCGACAAAATCTTCTCGAGCATTCTTTTGTCTATCTTGCTTATTTTGTTGTCGATTTTTTTGTTAATTTTGCGACTAACTGTTAGATATCTAACTAAAAAAAAGATTTAAAATTAGTTTAAAGTCGAAGAGCTTGCGCTAAATAGAGTTTTCAAATATTTATTAATATTATTGTTATATTATTGTTGATTACAACAGTATTGTTTTTATCTACAATAAATTGTATAACTCTTATAGACAGCTCTTTATTTTAACAATAACAAAGTTCTAAATCTATAGAATTTGTTGCAATTAAACTGATCGCATCGAATCGAATTATCAAGTTTAGATTAGTCTAATCGTTGAACTCGATTTCGCGAGGGAATCGCTAAGTAATCGGGCTCAGGAAGCTTAACTTTAAAAACCCTTAAATTTTAAAAGATTCATAACTTTCTTGTATTTTATACGTATTTTATCAGAATTACCTCGTTCTATAGAGAATTTAGCGTGCTTTCAAACAAAAAAAGAATTACTCGATTTGGACTAGTTTGCGTAGCGCAATTAATTAATTTAGCTTCGAGTTGAACGAAGAAGTCTGTCCGAATCCTCGGGTTGAACAAAAAAAAATGTGTCCGACCCGGTCCAACAGTTACACTATAAAATATCTAGTATTTTTGCTCTAAGTTTTGTAAACACTAAACTTGTTTCAAATATCGCAAAATTTAAAATAAAAGTTCTTGTTGTTCTTATTTATATGCAATTCTTTTAATACTAAGCTAATCTTGTTATTTTTTCAAAACTCTTTCTTAATTTTACGCAATATTGTAGAATTTTGTATAGCAATATTTTGTTGTACAATTAAGACAAACAACTTTGTAAAAAAAATAGTTATAACTATTGTATATTACGAACCTAGCTCGAAACAATATAATATATAATCTACGACGCAACATATAGCACGAAGTACAACTATCTATATATTTGACAACTTAACAAACGAGTAGTACTCGATATATTCGATAGCAAGCTAAGCGCGCATTATTCGATATGCTCGACAACAAGCTAATCAAATAATATTCGATATATTCGACAACAAGCTAAGCAAGCAATATTCGATATATTCGACAACAAGCAAAACAAGCAAGAAAAATCTTCTTTAATATATAGATCTTTGAACACGACTCTCTTATAAATTGTGTTTAACTTATTTTAAGTTTTAACTTATTGTTACGACTATTAAGTTGCAATCTTTTATTAAAGTAATTGCTTGCATTGTTTGAAGACGTCTATAAATCTCTTCAAAGTATAAATCTCTCTTTAATACTTTTTACAAAAGTACTAGCGTAATAGACTAATCGCGTCGATTTGGGAAATCGAGTTTAATTCGAGAAATCGAATCGAATCTTAACAATTCGAATCGAATCGAATTAAAAATCTTGACAATTCGATTTCTAAAATTGAAATCGAAAATTAAATCGAAAAATCGAATCGAACTGTTAAGACTTAGTATTAATATAAAGAAATTCTAAAATAAATAGTAAAAAATTATATTCTATTTTATAATTTTTCGATATAGAATTATCTAATAATATATAATAATAATGCATTCGAACTATTTAGATAGCTAGAATCAAATTATTGACTTAACTTTTTTAATCAAAGAGTTTAACAATCTCGTTCTATATAATCTTGGTAAAGATTGTAAAAAAAATTAATTTATTATATCTTAAAAAGAATTTAAACTCTCAAATTTTTAATTCGCAATAACAATAACACAATATCTACAATAAAATTAATAAAAGCACAATAATGCTCTTGATAATATTATTATAAATGTTGTGTTACTATTATTAAAAGTTGAAACGCTCTATTATTAAGCTATTAAGATTTTGATATTTAAGTATATTCTATTTAAAAATATATAAAGAACTAATAACTCTAAAGCAATAATATAATTCTTAAAAAATTAAATATGTTATTTGAAAAATAAATTCGAATTGTCAAGACATTAATTTTATAATAAATTATAATTAATTTGTTTAAAATCTTAGTTATATATTTTAGATTTAATAATATAATATAGTAATGCATTATAATATTAATTCGTAATAGTAAACTCTTTAAGCTAAATAAATAAAATTATTAGTTTAAGATCTTAATAATCTTGTGTACTATACTATTATTTTAAACAATTTAATTCGAGTTGCTTTTAACTTTGTTATTATTTTTGTCGTTACAATCTTAATTTTTATTGTTTGTATTTTTCTCTTTGTTATTATTGTTATTATTAATAACTTTATAGTAGTTAGCAGTTATAACTTAATGTTTTAGCATTTTCTTAAGTTATATATCGAATTTCTTAATTATTATTATTCTCTTTAACAACATTGTTAAAATTCTTTATCTTAATATTAATAAAATTAGAAATTTCTCTCTTTTTCGCGTTTTTTGATAATGTAAATTCGTCAACAAAGTTGCTATATAAGTTGAAAGAATCAACGTTATTAGCTTTCTTCAAGTTATTCAAATTATTATAGTAAATAACTTGTTGTTAAATAATTTTTACAATTAATTTTATAAATGTCGAGAAACTTTTATTCATATTAAACTTATTGTCGATGCTTAATTGCAATATTAATTAGCTTAAATATAAAAAACGAATAATGCATTTAAATAATATATATATTTTGAAAAAGAAACGTTATTACTATACTTATATTTTTATGTATTGCTTGCGCTTCTTAAGTAACTTTAAATTGCTCTATCTTTTAAATTGCAAACTTCTTCTTTGCTTTTTATTTAAGCTAATTTTCAAAGCATTGTACTATTAAGCTATCAATATTGTGTATTTTATTACATTACTTAAATGTATTATTATAAATGTCTTAATTAATTTAATGCTCGTCAATCTTATTTTTAATATTGTTCTTTATAATTTTACAATTCAATTAAAAAACTTTTATTTAAATAGACATATTAGATAGCTTCTTAACGCGAATCGAGATAATCTTATAATTGTTGCTTTGTTTTCGATACAATCTTTTCTTTTTCTTATTTTATTCTTGCGCGCAATTGCGACTTGCGATATTTTTTAAATTAATTAATAGTAATTTTATTGTTTGTACAATTTCTTAGCTTAATTTACTAGTAATGCATATAGATAATGCAATCGTATATTAAATTATAAGTATATCTCGATATTTAGTAGAGTGTTATAAGATTTAAAATGTAAAAGAGTTTAAAAAATCGATAAGATTATAAATAAAGTATTAAGAGATAATTTTACAAATTAAAGTAAAAATCATATACTTTAAGATTAGAATTATCTTTTACTTCTACTTTTATTTACTTTGAACTTTTTACTTAATACAATTATTAATTCTTTATATTAATATTTATCTAATTTTATCGATAAGTAATGCAAGTTTATTTACGTTAACTTCTTTATTGTTTATTTTACGTTATTTTTTTGTTAATCGTTAATTTAAGCTTCTATTTTTACGCAATTTTTAACGCAATTTTCGACGTGTTTCTATTAATAAAAGTTCTAAAAATTATTGCGCTTTTCTTTATAAGTTCTTACGTACACATTAATTTATTTTAACTAATATTATTATCTTCGATAACTTCCACAAAACAAATAAATAACATATGCAAATAATACAATATATCTTGTTTATAACTAACAAGTTTAATTTGCTAATTCGAAAGTTTGCTTTAAAGTTCTCTCGCAATAAGATAATTTCTCGTAATTAATTTAAACAAAACAAAATAAACAATAATAAAGACAAGAGTGTTAAAGATAAAAGTATTAAAAAAAAAGAATATTTGTAATACTAACGTAAACAAGATAATGCAAATAAATAATATATTTTCAACTAATATACTAATGTTTTGCGATAAAGAGAGCGAAAATAAAAGTCTAAAATAGTCGCACTTTAAGAAATCAAAAAATATTAAAAGTCGATCGACTTTTTTATTTTTAAACACTTATTTTAATATCTAATTCGCGAAATACTATACAACAAGATTTAGAATTACAATTGTGAAAAGAATAAATTTTGTATTTAAATTTTGATCTTAGACACATTTTAAGAAGTTATAAAAGCATTTATGTGCATTTTCTTCTTTAGTAAATATATTATCTTATTATATTATTATTGTAACTACAAAATTTAATTAACATTTTACTCTATATAAACTTCAATCTTGCGACAATTTACGTTAAATGCGTAACAATTTAATTTAAGAATTGTTAATTTATTAAGCATTTAATAAAGCAATTCGATCTTTTCTAACAATAGAAATTCTAGAATAATTTTATAATTTTTTCTCGAATAATTATAATATATTCTTTGTGCTAACTATAAGTTAAATCTTCGAGATTTAATTATTAATAATTTTCTTTTAGCAATCGAAGTTATTAAATACATTATTTTTTTGCATTATTATTAATAAGACTTGTTTGTTTATATTGTAATTATAAATGCAATATCTTTAATAATATAATATATTTATTAATAAATCTAATTTAGAACAATCTCGAACTTTATTCGAAAAAAATTCTCTTCTTTGTTTATTGCTTAATTATTATTTTTTTCTTTGCAATATATATTTTATAATTTAACAACAATCTTTTTTAAATTTAAATTTATAGTACAATTATAATATTTAATTATTATAATTTGCTCGATTGTTTGCAAACTTATTTTAGATCGATTTTATCAATATACTCTTTAAACAAGACTATCAATTCGTTTAATATTTATTAATAGTACTAAGTATAAAAGCATATTTCGAGTTATTTGCGTTAGTTTAAAAAAGTTCGAAGTATTATTTCTTTAATACTCTTAAGTTAAATATTTATTCTCTATAATTAGCGTAATCGTCGGGTCGGGTGTTAACTCGATCGGGTTGGCCCGCCCAACCCTAACCCTGGGGTCAGGCAAATTTCCTAGCTTAATAGGGTGGGACAAGCGAAGAATGCACGTCGAATGTCCAACTCAACCTACCCGATCACGTGACGTCACGTGACGCCCTAATTATATGCGATTAGCGTGAACCCTGCGCTAGTCCAATCGAGTTAGCGCATAGATAAGATAAGATAAAATAAAATAAAATAAGCAAATGCTAACGCGATAAAGTTAGCTTAAGTTCTTGACATTGACCCAACGAAACCCAACCCTAAGATCGAGTTCGCGCCTTAACCCTGGCCCAACCCTACGAGGCCCAAGAGGGTGGATTGGGTTGAGAAAAAAGTGTTCGACTTGATCTAACAATTACACTATCTATAATATTAGTTCGAAGATATCGATTGTCTTTATCTTAAATCGAATAAGAGTATTAAAATTGTTAAAGTAAGAATCTCTCAACAATCGCAACAAACTACAAAAGTATTAGCAAAAAATTATATACATTATTATATTGTATTATCTCTTTAACAATATTTGCTCTTTATACTTTTACTTTTAAACTAGCAATTAAATTATAATAATATCGAAAATAAATTTTAAATTCGATTTTGTATTTTGTCTTGTAATTGACAATATTATTATTATTATTTTTGTCTTATATCTTAGTAAAGACTTAATTTTTGCGTAGAATTTAAAATATTAACAAGATTGTATAATATATTATTAAGTTTTTTTTGTTTTTAAATAATATTTTGCAAGCTTTGTTAAAATTTTATTGCAAGCTCTTGTTACAATTTTTGTCAAAAAACAAACATTAATTTCAATTGTTTTCTTTAGATAATTAAGATAATTAAATATCGTATCGAATATTCGAAATTTTAAATAAATATTTGTATTAGTTGTTCGTAAAACTATAAGAGTATATTTGTAAAAAGAATTTAATATATTATTAACAAATAAAATTAATTATTACTCGCTTTTATCTAGTTTAATTTGTTGTATTTTTTAATCTTAAAAGTATTTCTCTATTTAAAGATTAATAAAATTTCATAATTAATATATATAACAAAGCATTAAATAGATAGAGTTTTAACAAATACAAATATCTTATACTAGTTTTTGTAATTTTTTTCAATTTGCTTTTAAAAGATTTTAAAGCAAAGCAAACGTTAAATTAAATTATTAATAACAACTATAAGAGCGCAAATCTAAATAAAATTTAGCAAATATATTATCTCTTTGCATTATTACAAAAAGAAACATCTTTTTAATTACAACAAACAAGTTTGTACTTTTTGCAATATTTTAAATTTGTATATTCTTTAATTGTATAACGATATTATTAATTATTGTTTTTAATTTTAAAGTTGCAATAAAATCTTAAGTTACTAGATTAATAATACAAGTTAAACAAGAAACAAAGTTTTGCTATTTGTTTTATTAAAATTCCTATTAATTTAGAGTTTTTTTAAGTTTGTCTTTTAGAATATTATTATTGCTTGCGTTATTAATAACAATATTAAGAAGTTTGTCTTTAATCTTAAAAAACTTCAAAATCTTTATAAGCTTTAATATTAATTAACAATCTATATACTCGATATCAAGAAAAGTAAATTTAATAAAATATTTGGAAAATTAAAATACAATATTAACTTAATATATTAACACTTCTAAGTAGACAAATTTTTGAGAACTAAATTATGTATTTAGAGCAATAAAGATACGCTAAACATTTCTAAAATTTATCTTAATTTTTTTACAAATTTGATCGAAATTTGAAAAAATTATTTTTAATAATTTTGTGCGATCTAAAAGCACTAACTTTAATCGAAGCATTTTTAATAATTTTCAAAAATAAGAATTATCAATAATTCGAAAAAAAAAATTTAAATTAACAAAAGTTTTGTATAGTTATTTTTTTTAATTATTTTAAACAAAGAAGAATAATAAATTAATATAAGTTTTCTTCTAATAATATGTTAGTTTTGTATTATTTATTTGCATTATTAATTGTAATTTACATAATTAAAAACTAAATCAATTGCGATTTGCAATCTAAATCTTTTTTATTTTAAGCAAAAAATAAATTGAAAATGTTTCTTTATACTTGTTGTGCTTGAATAATTGTAAACGATAGAATAATTTAAAAACTTGTAACAACTTTTGAAAATAATTTAAAAAAATTCTCTATAATTGAAGTTACTTAAACAAATTTGTTTCAAAGCTTAAACTATGCTTTTGTATTAATTTTTTTTTGCTTAATATAAATTGACAAGTTTTGATTAAATTTTGTTTAAAATACTCCTGTTAATCGCAATTTGTAATTATTATTCTTAAAATTAAATATTAGTATTTAAACTTTACTTAATATATTTGTTTTTCTCTCTTAATATAAGCAACAAAAAATTATTTCTAATTTTGTTCAATACTTTATAAAGAATTCTTTTTCTATCGTCGAAAATAAAATTAAGATAATTTTAATCGAATTGACTCGCAAATTAATTAGAACATAAACTACTAAATAACAAATTGCGCAAAATAGATTTGCGAAAACTATTTTCGATTAAAGATAATACTTGATTTAAAGCTTTTAAAGAATTAAATATATTGCAAACAAAAATAATAAAAACAATATTTTTTAATAATATATAAAGAATTCTTTCGAAATAAAAGAGTAATACAAAATAATAATGTAAGTAACAATTAAATTAAGCAAATTATTATAGATTAAAGTATAATTATAAACTCGAAAATATTAAGAGAATCTCTCTAAAATAGAAGTGTAATACAAAATAATAATGCAAGCAACAATTAATTCGAGTAGATTATTATATAACAATATAAACAAGTCTAATTGTAATCTCGAAATATATCAAACTATATTCTAGTCAAGATTTCAAAATTATAATAACATAAGTCTAAAAATAGTAATTTTTAATATAATAATATAATTTTCGATTTTTTGACAATTCGATTCGATTTTGATTTTTTAAATCGAAAATCGAATCGATTTTCGATTTGATTTCTAAAGTTAAATTATTGATTTAAATCGATTTTAAAAGTTGAAATCGAAAATCAAATTAACAATTAATCTATAATATAATACTTCAAATATTCTAAGAATGTTTGTATTAGATTAACGCGTCTCTATTTCGAATACTAGCTTAACAATATTACGTCAACTAATGTTTAATAAAGACAACAAGATAAAAATTAACAAATCTAACATCTATTATAAAGATTGTATTGACTTGAAGAACTAACTTATGTAAGTAAATATTTACTTTATTTTCTATCTTGTTCTAGCAAATCAAAAGACGATTTTCGCATTAATATTTTTTAAAGAAAGAGCTTAGCATTAACTTAAGTCAAACTTACGCAAATATTTAAAAAATTATAACAAAAATTCTTGTACAATATTTATAAATTTCAATAATTTAAAAAGAGGGCTTCGAAGAATCTTCGAAACATTTAATAGAAAACAAATTGCAAAAAGAATAATTTAATATTTAATTTAACAAATCTTTGCAACAAACTATATAATAAGATTTTAAAAATATATTAATCTTATTAAGTAAAACAATATTGTATTTATAACAAGATTTTGACAAGATTTTAAGAACAATCTTAAGAACAAAAGTATGCGCAATAGTAAATTTATTAATAATATATTCGATTTTATTGAAGTAATTATCGATTTTAACAACAAGTTATATAAAAGAATTATAAAAAAACAATACAATTAATTTTACGAAAAAGTAGATTTTTTTTAAAATTAACAATTAAATATTAGTAAAAAGAATCTTGTTCTAATTAGAAGTATAGTAATTTAAATTATTGTAAGTTTGTATCTATAAAATTGAATTTTATTTAATAACGCAAAAAAAAACTTTAGAGACTAGCAAAATAACAAATCTTAAAAAATATATTATTTATGTAACAAATTAAATTACTTCGCAAAAGATTGTCGATTATAAAACTTAATAAATTGTCGACAAATCAATATTATATTAAAAGAGATATTCGATAACTAGAACACTATTAGAGAGCAAATTAATATAGAGACAAATATCTTTAAGACTAGATTAAACAACAATTACTATCTAATAAAGAACTTAAATTAATTATAAAAAGTTCTAGATAAAATATTATTAAACAGAATACTTATATTTACGCAAAAAATTAATTAAGTATTTTAGAAAATTATTAAATCTTATAATTTAATTATTAACTTAAATAAAGAGTATAATTAAAAGAATTTTCACAAATATATAAAAGATATTACAAATTATTTTAAGACTTTAATTAATTTATCGAAAATTATAAACAAATGCGAAAAGAAATCAAAAAGCAATATTATTACAAAAAAGAATATATCTAATATAATAATTAAATAATTAAATTTTACAATATATATAAGTCTTAATTAAAAACTTGTTACAACAACTTATATTAAACTTATTTAGAAAAAAAGAACAAAGTTAATTAATTTTCTAAAAAATTAAAGTTAGCAATTTAGCAATAAAAGAAAGCTTAGCGCAAATAGACGCTTAAAGCAAAAGTCGCAACATAAAAATAAGAAAAAGTTTAATTTTTTTAATAAAAGATATATTAAAGAAATACAATATATTAGCTTAACAATAGCAACTAAATTTAACAATATTGTTACGCTAGTACTTTTGTAAAAGATATTAGAAAGAATTATGTTATTAAAGAGATTTGTAAACGTCTTTAGACAATATAAGCAATTACTTAATAACAAGAATTGCAACTATAAACAATCTTATATTTAATAAATCTTTATAAATAATTCAATAAATTAGAGTAACAATAAATAAAGACTTAAGATAAGTTAAATACAATCTATAAGAAAGTCGTATTTTTAGTTTATATATATTAAGAAGATATAAGTTGTTTATCTTGTTCGTTTATTAAATATAGCGAACATAGTTGTTTGCAATGTTCGTTTGTTAAGCATAGCAAACATTATGTTCGAAATACTTGCTTCTTAAATATGTTAAACATAATAATAAATTCGCTTATAACGTATAGAATTTAAATTATTAATATAGCTTAAATAAGTTTGTAATATTGTTATTTTTTTTGAGTTTTTGTTTCGAAAACTTAATGTTTTTTTACAATGTTTTTAAAAAAAATTAATATTAAAAAAGTTTTTTTTGTAAAAAAGATCTTTTTGATGCTTTAGATTTTATGTGTTTAGCAATACGTTTTTGTCGCAATTGTGCGATGTCTAATAAAGTTTATTGTGTAAACGATAATTTTAAAAAGTATATAAAATGTGTACGATTAAATTGTAATTATAATTTGACAATTTTGTTTATTTCGATAAAATAAATTTACGAAAAACAATTACGTTTAAAAAAAGAAGTGCGCAAAGCGCATACTAAGCTAAGTCGCTTAAAAAACAATTAAATTGTCTAAAAAATAATTCTAATAAAATAATTCTAATAAAATAATTCTAATAAAATAATTCTAATAAAATAATTCTAATAAAATAATTCTAATAAAATAATTCTAATAAAATAATTCTAATAAAATAATTCTAATA
>JAABUQ010003763.1_pt1 | contig 26988 bp, 20 predicted proteins | sample 5560001 | NCBI WGS metagenome assembly JAABUQ01 (sample SAMN10711888, study PRJNA513371) | rock metagenome | isolation source: Antarctica rocks | place: Antarctica: Victoria Land, Finger Mt nord | collected 2015-12-18 | reverse complement strand
GTTGGTGTCGAGCGCGTGCAGGCTGTCCAGCAGAAACGTCGCGCGCGCCGCGCCGCCGTGGGGCGGGGCCATCAACGCGGGATCGACCACGAAGACGGGGATGACCTGCTCCGCGTCGCGCGTCGCGCGTCGCGTGGTAGAGCGCGGTCTGATCGCGCACGCGCAGGTCGCGCCGGAACCAACAAACGAGTGTACGCACGGGTCGCTTTCCTCCCAGTTGCCAGTGGGCCGTAGGGGCGTATCGCATACGCCCAGTCAGTGGGTAGTAGAGTGTACCGGGTACAGCCGATCATAGCAGGGACGGGACCCTCACGGTCTGTGATAAGTCGCCGGTGCGGCGATGGGAGGGGCATTTCTGGGGGCGCGGGCGTCCCGCCCGTCCCCACGTTGGACCCGGAACGAGTGGGCAGCGCAGCGAGCCCCCAGGCTGACAATGCACACCCTGAAGAGTCAGCTGGAGTCGGCCAGTAACACTCCCGCACGGATCTTTTAACGGATGGCCGATCCCTCGGCTTTCCATCGGTTATAGGGCCGGGCTTGAGGTAGCAGGGCTCACGGTGGTCGGGGAGGGCGTGGCTGTCGGCGTCGCCGTCGCGGTCGCCGTCGGTGTCGCCGTCGCCGTGGCGGTCGCCGTCGGTGTCGGTATCGGTATCGGTGTCACGGTCAGGGTTGGGCTAGGGGTTGACGTTGCCGACGGCGTCGCCGTGGCGCTGGGAGTGACGGGCAGCGTCGGGATCGGCGGCAGCGGAGCCAGGGTTGGCGTCGCGGTCGCGGTCGCGGTCGCCGTTGATGTCATGGCAGGCGTCGCCGTGGGCACGATCGTCGGCGGGACGGACGCGGTGTTGGTTGGCGTGGCTGTCCATACGAGCCGGGTCGGTGTCGCGGTCGGGGTAGACATCGATGCGGGCGTGGCCGTGGGCACGACAGTCGCGCTGGCTCGCGGCGTCGCGCGCCTGGGTGGAGTGACGGTTGCCGTCGCCCTGGATGGTGGCGTCCTCGGGTGCGACGGGGCGGGATGATAGCCGGGGACCGTATCGCACGCGCAGATAAAGCCGTAGCGGTGGGCGTACTCGATCAACCACCAGCCGCGCTGGTCGTCGGCATCGTCCACCACCGTGGAGACATAGGACTGTCCGGCATGCAGGTAGGCGATAGGATAGCCCTGGTGGATGGGCGAATCGCGCACCGTGGTCAGCCGCGCCTTGACCGTCACGACCGTACCCTGACCCTCACCAAGGGCCGTGGCGAGGGTCCAGCCGTTCAGACTGGCGTACTCGACGCCGACCCACCCTGGCCGGCGCGCCCAGACGTGGAATTGTTCACCCCAGTTGGCGTCACCCATGATGCGGCACCCTACCGAGGCGCAGGTGTGGACATAGGCCTTGGGCCACACCACGACGGCGATGGCCGGGTTGCCGCTGTCGTACGCCCGGCTCTCACTGCCGCCGACGACGGCGTTACCGCTGCCGACGGCGTTGCGACCGATACGGCCGCCGGCGCCGCCGCGCAGCAGCGCCATGAAGAGCGGCCAATCCCAGCCAATGCCGGGGTCGGTGTGGTTGGCGGCGGGAACGTTCTCGTGACCAAAGACGGCATTGCGCGTCCACTGCAGGCGCAGGCGCAGGCGCAGGTTGACGTAGCGCAGGATCGAGGCGCTGGCGTCATACTGCGCGGGGGTATAGTCGCCGCCCGCGTAGCCCTCGTGCTCGATGCCGATAGAGTGGTAGTTGATGTACTCGTTGCCGGCGTGCCACGCCGCGTCGGAGACGTGGACAAGCTGGAAGATGCGCCCGTCGCGACACACCAGGAAGTGCGCGCTGGCGTCGGAGACGGGGTCGGTGAGCCAGTTAAGCGCGGAGGCGCAGCCGGACTGAGTGTCATGGATGACCACATAGCGGATGGTCTTGCTGCGCGGACGGTGCTCATGCCAGTAGTTGGGCGAGGGCGCCGCGATGGCCTCGGGATAGTCGACGTGGAAGCGCCGGATCGCCGGTGAGAGAGGCGTGACCCGCTTCACAGCCGCCCAGTCGGGCCGCACGCCCAACCGCTCGTAGACGTCCTGCACCAGCGCCCGCGCCACCACCGCGTGCAGCGCGCCGCCGCCAGCCAGCATGGCCACGGACGGCGCCCACGCGGCGAGGCTCACGGTCCCTTGCCCGTGGCCATCACCGTTCACGTGCGCCGCCAGGAACACGCCCAGGCGACCCAGTTGCGCGGCCAGGACGGGCGACTCTATCACCAGAGCCCCTGTCCGGGCGCGGATGGCGACGCCGGGGGCCAGCGCGCCCGGCTCGGCGGCCAGTGCACGCACCAGCGCGGTCGGCGGCGCCACACCAGCAAAGGCCCCGTACCGATTGCCCACTTGTTGTCCACCGATAGGTAGAGGCACAGGAGGGAGTGGCGGGCCGGCACTGGCGCGTTGCGGGCAGAGTGAGGGGACGGGACCGATCAACAGCATCAGCGTGAGCGTAGCGAAGGCCAGGGCGCGGGCTGCATGCGGCACGAGGCTTCATCCCGATCGTGTAGTCGCGGCGGCTCGGGGACGCGTTGGCTCTAGCCTACCCTGTCAGGGTAGCCCACGTCAATAGCAGGTTGCCAACAGGTAGCTGCGCGCCACATTTTCGCGCTGGTCAGCGAGGCGCGTCGTGTCTCCTGGGAGGCGCGAAAATGTGGTGCGCACCCGAGGCAATTGAAAGGGTTGTGTTAGGGAGTTGTTAACATGGTCATGCTGTTCGCTGCCTGAGCGTATGCGATACGCCCCTATGACCTGGGCGTATGCGATACGCCCCTACGACCCCCTGCCTACTGCCTACTGCCCGCGTCTCCAGCGGTCAGCAGCGCGCGTAGGACGAGGGCGGGCCAGGTGGATTGGCGGACCGGGGCGCCCTCGCGCGCCAGGGCGGGCAGTTCGGCCGGCCGAACCACGGGCACGCGGGGGCGCTTCACCGCGCAGGGCGCGCCTCCCACCAACACGACGACGGGGGTCACGTTGTAGACGGGTAAGCCCGCGCTACGCAAGGCGTAGCCGACGCGCCGCGCGCTGGCCTGGGCCTGCAGGCTGGGCTGGTCGGCAAGGCCGCGCCAGCGGCCATCCTCGGCCTCATAGTCCCAGCGCAGCCCCTGTACCCGCAACGGACGCCCCTCGGCGTAGGTCTTGACCTCGAGCACCAGCAGACGCGGGCCGATCAGCACCGCGTCCACGTCGCCCTCGCCGCCGGGCAGGAAGAGGTTGTGGACCAGCGCGTAGCGGTCGTCGAGGGCCGCGGCCAGCGCCTCCCGCACCACGCGCTCGCCGGCCGCGCCGCGCCGCGCCGCCGGCGTGTCGACCCAGGATGGGTCCACGCCCGGCCGCGGCGCCTGGATCGTGCGCATCGATTCGCCTCCCTCCCGACATCCCGTCCCATCCCTCCCCCCGTGCGGGCGTCACCCGCAGCCTACCACCGCGCTGGCTTCACGCCATCGATGTTGTCTCTAGGTCTCCGTTAGGCGTCACGTGCGGCCATGCTGAACGCGCCTGTGCATCGCCGCAAGGTCATTTAGTTCTCACAGGAGGGCGGCCAGATTGGCGTAGGGGCGTAGTGCATACGCCTGGTGGCAGCGACCTGGGCCTATGCATTACGCCCCTACCCCCGAGAACAACGTGCATGACCGAAAACTAAATGGCCCTAGCGTCGCCGCCCTGCTTGACGTTGTGCTTACATTAACAGTACGCTGGTTTTGTAGCTATCCATGGGCAGAGGGACGAGGAGGGCGCGATGCTAAAAGCGAGACGAGGACAACCTGCATCGAGTCGGCAGACGAAAGAGGACCGGCTGCAACTGCGCATGACGTCGGACCTCAAGCGCCAACTGGCGGATGTCGCGCACGCGCACGGCTTGTCCATGAGTGACTTCGCCACACTGGTGATTAGCGAGGCCGTCACAAAAGCGAACGATGAGCGTCATGTCATCGACATGTCGCGAGAGGAAAGCGCGTGGCTAGCCGACTTGCTGGTGAACTCGCCCGCCCCCAACGAGCGCATGGCCGACGATGTCGAGCGATACAAGCAGCTCATCAGACCCTAGGACGCGATACAAGCAGCTCATCAGACCCTAGGACGCGATGGACGCCCCATTCGTTATCAGGCCGCTCCGCGAGCAAGACCTCGCCGCGTTGATCATGCCCCCGGAGCATGGCAGCCACGCTGAGACCGCGTTCAAGCGATGGTTTAAAGCGCAGGGTGACGCTTTCTCCTGCGGAGACGCCACGCTCGATCGCTATCTTCGGACTCAGATCATGCAGAACCTGCGCCGGGACATCGCCAAGCTGTTTGTCGTGGTCGAGGCGGCAACAAGGAAAAGATTAGGTATGGAGAGCGATTACGCGCGGATCGACGAGGCCCGCCTGCACGAGTACACCGCAGCCATCTTGCGCGGCGTCGGGATGGACAGGCCGGGCGCCGATACCGTGGCAAGGGTCCTGGTTGCCAGCGACGCGCGCGGCATCGAGAGCCACGGCGTGGCGCGCCTGCCACAGTACGTCCGACTAATCGACGCGGGGGTGCTCGACCCGGCCGCGACGCCCGAGATCGAGCGGGAGAGCGTGACCACTGCGCTGATCGACGCGCATAACGGCATGGGCCACGTGGCCGGCGACTATGCGATGCGCCTGGCCATCGCCAAGGCGCTGACGCATCAGGTTGGCGTCGTCTCCGTGCGCAACTCCAACCACTTCGGCATCGCGGGCTACTACGCCATGCTGGCCCTGGAGCACGGCCTGATCGGCCTTGCCCTCACCAACTCCTCGCCCCTCGTCGCGCCGACCGGCGGGCGCCAGGCCATGGTGGGGACCAACCCCATCGCCGTGGCCGTCCCCAGCGGCGACGAGCGGCCCTTCGTGCTGGACATGGCCACCAGCACCGTCCCGGTCGGCCGGCTCGAGGTCTATGCCCGCAAGGGGCTACCGCTGCTGCCGGGTTGGGCCATCGACCAGGACGGCAACGAGACCCTGGACGCCACGGCCGGCCGCGCCGGCGCGCTGCTGCCGCTGGGCGGCACGGCCGAGACGGGCGGCTACAAGGGCTACGGTCTGGGCGTGCTGGTGGACCTGCTGACGGGCGTGCTTGCCGGTGGGCTCTACGGCCCTCTGATCGGCGGCCTGTGGGACGCCACCGCGCCCAGCGACCTGGGGCACTTCTTCCTGGCGCTCGATCCCGCCGCGTTCGGCCCCGTGGATAGGTTCCAGGCCCGCGCGCGCGACCTGCTGGACCGGCTGCAAGCGGGCGAGCGCGCCGCCAGCGTCCCCGAAATCCTGGTCGCCGGTGAGAAGGAGCGCCGCGCCCACGACGACGCCCGCGCGCACGGTGTGCGCCTCTACCGCAGCGTCGCCGAGGCGCTCGACGCACTGGGCCAACGCCTTGGCCTGGGCGCCCTCCCCGCTCGCGCCGAAGGGTCTTGACGGTGAGGGCCTGCGACTGCCTGGCTGGCCTGCATTATTCATGAGAAGAACTCCTGGGAGCGCCGGCTTCCAGCCGGCAGACCTCCGCGGCAACTCGTTCGCCGTTCGCCGTTCGCCAGCGCGTCAAGCGACCAGGGCCGGCTGGAAGCCGGCGCTCCCAGGGGGACGGTCACAGCCACCGCACTCGTCATGAATAATCCAGGCTAAGCACCTGACCATAAGTTCGGCACGGTTTCTCAGGCGAATCACGCCTAACAAAAGCGCGCCAGATTTCTGAGCACATGCTTAGACCGGCAGGCCCGTCGCGTTCAGACCATCACAATGCCCAGGGGTACTCAGCATGGCGATCTTTGTCACCAGCGGTACAATCCAACGAGAGGACATACGTCGATGCAATGCGAGATTCGGCCCATCGTACCCGACGAGTTCGCCCAGTTCAGGCGCGTAGACAACGCCGCGTTCGGCGCGGTTCCGGGCGACGACACATTGGACGAGGCGCGGCGCGGCTTCGAGATTGATTGCAGCCTTGCCGCCTTCGACGCGGGGCGCATCGTGGGCACGGCCGGGGCCTATTCGTTCGACCTGACGCTGCCAGGTCTGGCCACCCTGCCAGTAGCCGGTGTAAGTTGGGTCGGCGTACTGCCCACGCACCGGCGGCGCGGCATCCTGCGCCAGTTGATGCGCCGCCAACTCGACGACGTGCGCGCGCGCGGCGAGGCCGTGGCCATCCTGACCGCCTCCGAGGCCAGCATCTACGGGCGCTTCGGCTACGGGCTTGGTACCAGCCAGATGAGCTTCGAGCTCGACTGCCGCCACGGCGCGCTGGTCCACGCGTCAGAGGGCTTGGGCCGGCTGGCCCTCATCGACCACGACGCGGCGCTCGACCTGCTGCCGCGCCTCTACGACCAGGCGCGCCGGCGGCAGCCCGGCGCGCTCAATCGCAACGAGGCGCGCTGGGCCGGCATTATGGCTCAGCCCAACGCGAGCATGGGCGACCTCGGCCCGCGCTTCTTCGTGACCTACGAGTCCGGGCCGGGTCAGGTCGACGGCATACTGGTCTACCGCGTGCGCACCCACTGGGACAATGGTATCGCCACGGGCACATTGGCGGTGCGCGAGCTGATCGCGCTGACCACGGAGGCGCGGGCCGCGCTGTGGCGCTACTGCCTATCCGTCGACCTCATCGCGACCGTACAAACGGAACGCTGGCCGGTCGACGAGCCGCTGCGCTGGATGCTGGCCGACCCGCGCCGCCTGCGCGTCGGCTACATCAACGACGATCTGTGGGTGCGCATGGTTGACATCCCCACGGCCCTCGCCGCCCGCGGCTATGGGACGGTCGATCGCCTTATCCTCGCCGTCGGTGATCCCTTCACCCCTTCGAACACGGGCCGCTACGCGCTGGACGCGGGGCCGGACGGCGCGGCCTGTCAGGTCACGACGTCGGAGCCCGACATCGCCCTCGACGTCGCCGACCTCGGCGCTGCCTACCTGGGCGGCGTGCGCGTCACCACGCTGGCGCGGGCCGGCCGCGTGGCCGAACTGACGCCGGGAGCGCTGCGCCGCGCCGACGCGCTCTTCGTCTCCGACCCGCCGCCCTACTGCGGCACGGGTTTTTAGCCTCCGGTGGTCGAACGCGGCCAGGGGGGATACCCTATGTCACCGTCACCATTAGGTGGAACGTGGCGTCCTGCTTGCCGCTCAGTTGCGAGTAGGCCAGGACGCTGTGCAGCGGCGCGACGACCGGCTCGACCCGTGTCCAATCGGCGGTCGGGATCGTGCCGGGCCGGGCGCTGTTGGCATAGGCGATCCAGCGGTCGACCAGCGAGAGCAGCCGCGTCACGTTGAGATACTCGACACCGCCGAGCGCCGCCGGGTGGGATACCCGGCCCATCACGGCCTTGTAGTCGGCGTCTCCCGCCAGGGTCGTGGCGCGCGGCGCGGCGTCGGCGGCCAGGTTGCTGGAGAAGATCAGCCAGTGGCCATGCAGCGCGTAGCCAACGCCAGGGATGCCCTGCACTGTATGCAGCACCGTCCCGTCCCGCAGGGTCGCGGCCGTCATGCGCAGCGAGGACGAGCCTGCCTGCCTGTTGGCGGCGGCAAGGATACGGTCGAGCGACCGCTGCACCTGGACAGGATTGTCCACGTGCCAGGCCATCTCCACCGCTCCGGGAGGCGGTGTCGCCGGCACTCTGGTCGAGGCCGTGCGGCTGCTGCTCCCGGTGAGGCCAGAGACCAGGCTGGGAGCGATGTTCTTGTCCGCGAGCAGTGGGCTGACGCTATCGTTGATGTCGACGATGTACTCGCCGTTCATCCAATCCAGCAGGTCCCGCTGCACGTCGATGCCCGTTTGTTGCTCCATCTGATGCAACTGACCGGGTGGGATCAGGCTCAGGTACGGCTTGAGAGCGGCGGCGAGATTGACCTGCGAGGCGTACAGGATCGCGTTGCCGCCGACGATCGTCGCGCCCAGGTTCGGCGTAGGCCGCGCCGCGTTCCCGGCCGTCGCGACGGGCAGCGCGCTGGTGTCCAGGCTCACGCTGTCGGCGCTGACCGCGATGTCCATACCGTACGGGCGCACGATGTTGGGCAGCAGTGCCCGCAGGTCGTGCAGTTGTTGCGTCGTCAGCGCTGAGGAGCTAGCGCCGTTCGCGAGGCTGTTGAAGCCCTCGTCGATCCCTCTCTGGGCGAGTGCGGCCACGCGCCTGGCCACGTAGACGGTGAGCAGCCGCGAGGACGGCAGGGCGGCTAGCGTGGCGCGGTAGTCCTTGTCGCCGGCCAGGGTCGCGGCCCGGGACTGGCTGGCGTCGACGATGCGCTCGATGGGCGCTTTGCTCTGGGCAAAGACGAGGTCGTTGGAGACCAGCGCGGCGTACCCGCCGCCGGCGCCGCTGCCGCACGCGCCCCTGGCGCTGACCTTGTAGATCTGTGTCCCACGGTAGGTCGCGTCGTTGCTGGTGGACGCGATGTCGCGCAACTGGGCGCTGCCACCGTTGGCCAGCAGGTTAAAGATCTTGAGCTGCGCCAGCAGGGCAACCTGCGGCTGGGCCTTGCTGCCGTCGGGCGGCAACCAGACCGCCATGCCAATCCCATCGCCGATGGAGTTGAGCAGCGAGGTCGCCTTGCGCTGCGCGTCGACACAGCTCTTATTGACGCCCGGCTCCTTGCCGTAGGCCGACTGCAGGCGCGCGATCGCCGCGGCCGTCCCCGCGTGCCGGTTGTACGTGTTCCACAACCCCGTCAGCGCCGCCTGCGCATCGCTACTATGATTGAAAGCGATGTAGACGTCGGTATTAGCGGGCAAGATAGAGTCGAGCGCGGCCGGCGCGATCGCGGCGCCCACCCGGTTCACGACGTAGTAGACGCCACCGACACCGCCGACGGTCAGCACCAGCAGCGCGGCGAAAACAAATCTAAGTCTGGCCACCATCATCCCTCCCGCCGATTATCGTCCCTGGCCCGGTTATCATCCCTGGCCAGCCCTGAGCCGGTTTCCGGCCCGCACTGCCATCTATAATACACGGTGGACGGTTTCGCCAATAGCACAAAGGGTAGTTCCAGGATAGTTTTTAGACGATGTCGCGACCACCAGTTCAACAACAACCGGACAACCATGGGGCGGCGTCCCACCACACGGGTCACAACGCGGTCCCGGACGGACAGGCTCCGCTGCCTGCTATGCGGGTGCTGGGCGTCCGCGTCGACGTGCTCACGCAGGAGAGTTTCCTCGCGCTGGCGGCGCGTTGGGTGGAGGAACGCGCGCCGCGTCAGGTGGTCACGGTCAATCCGGAGTTCGTGATGCGGGCGCGCGACGATGCCGCCTTCGCCGCCGTCCTGGAGGCCGCCGACGCGGCCACGCCCGACGGAGTGGGCGTGATCTGGGCGGGAAGGCGGCAGGGCGTACGCCTGCCCGAGCGCGTCGGCGGCGCCGATGTGGTCGTTCCCCTGGCGCGCCAGTGCGCGCGGCTGGGACACCGCCTCTACCTGCTCGGCGCGGCCGAGGGCGTGGCCGACCGGGCGGCGCGGCGACTACAGCAACTGGCGCCGGACCTGCGCATCGCCGGCGCCTATGCGGGCACGCCTCATCCCACGGCCGATGAGGAGACCGTGGCGCTGGTGCGCGCGGCGCGTCCCGACATCCTGCTGGTCGCCTACGGCTCGCCGGCGCAGGACTTCTGGATCGCCCGCAACCGGGAGCGCCTGGGCGTCCCGGTCAGCATCGGCGTGGGCGGGACGTTCGACTACCTAGCGGGGGTGCAGCGGCGCGCGCCCGCCTGGGTGCGGCGCATTTGGCTCGACTGGGCTTTCCGGCTGGTCACGCAACCCTGGCGCTGGCGGCGCATGCTGTCCATCCCCCGCTTCATCTGGGCCGTGCTGCGCAACGGATAGCCCCTCGACTGGATTATCCATGATGGGTGCGGTGGCTGTCACGTCCCTCCTGGGAGCGCCGTCTCTCGCTGCGCTGCCAGCCGGCCCCGGTCGCCTCACGCGCATCTGCGAACGACGAACGCGTCTGCTGCGGCCACCACCAATGCCACGAGTCTCCGATGTCTGATTTCCCGGCCCACGGCGTCTTACCTGTCGGATAGGATGCATACCCGCTGGACGTAGGAAAGAGGAGCAGAGGATGGAACGAACCAGGGACGCGATACCTGCCCGAGGGCGGCCGTGATGACGCTCACAGCGATGCGGCGACCCGACACAAATGGGTATGCGAACCACGATGACGCCGCGCTGGTCCGAGCGGCGCGCCACGATCGCGCGGCATTCGCGGCGCTATACGACCGCTACGTGGAGCACGTCTACGCGTACCTACGCGTCCACACGGCTCAGGAGGAGGACGCGGCGGACCTCTTGCAGCAGGTCTTCCTGCAGGCCCTCGCCGCCTTGCCAAAATATCGGGGAGACGGCGCAACCGTCGTTGCATGGCTGTTCCGCATCGCCCGCAACGCCGTGATCGACCACCATCGCCGGCGCCGACAACGCCGAACAGTGCCCTGGGACGCCGTCCCGGATGCGCTGCATCCGCTCTCTTCGTCCGATCCCGAAGCCGGCATGCTGAGCCAGGAAGAAAGTGACCGCTTGCAAGCGTTAATCGCCGCCCTCGACGAGGAACGGCGCGAGCTGCTGACGCTGCGCTTCACCGCCCGCCTCTCCATCGCGGATATCGCGTCCGTCGTCGGCAAGAGCGAGGCCGCCACGCAAAAGCGGCTCTATCGCACCATCCAGGCTCTGAAGGACCACTACCATGACCACTGATCGCTACCACGACCCTCTAACGGAGAGCGCCGACCCGGACACGCGGCGCTTTATCGACGCGCTCGCCGGCGCGCTCGCGCCTGCTCCACTGCCGGCGCACGTCCGGGCGTCCGTGACGCGGGCGCTGAGCGCGCCAACGAGCGCAACACCATCGCCGACATCTATGCGCCGGTCACGGCGGCGTCCCATCATCGCCATCGCCGCGCTGCTCGCCGCCCTTGTCGGCGTTGTCGGAGCGGCGGGCGCCGATCCGCCGACGCCCACGGCCCTGGTCGATCAGGCCATGGTCTATGCCGCGGGCGAGCAGCAGGTCATGCAACGCTACGGCCACGGCGTGACGGCCATCGCCCATGCCTGCGGGTACACCCTGCAGGTGCGCCGCGTCTATGCCGACGCCAATCGCCTCAGCGTCCTGTATACGATAACCGGGCCGGCCGGCCGGCACTTCCTCTCCGTCATGGATATGTGGCCCACGCTCACCGACGCGCGGCATAGCTTTTTGAGAAACCTCGATTTCGGCATGAGCCGCGATACCGCGGGCGGCATGGAAGGCCGCTATGCCGCGTACGATATCAGCCGCATCGCCTGGCGCGCCGGCACTCTGCGCGTGCGTCTAACGATCCCGGCGCTGACCATGGTAGAAGCCGTGAAGCCCCTTAGCCTGGGCGCCGCGACGGCCTCTTGCGAGACGTACCAGGATGGGCCAAACTACACGCTCGGGCCGTCCGCGCCCCTCATCGGCGGCATACCCGTACTCGCCGAGTGGTTCCCCGGCCTCTCCAACATCTATCACACCCGCGTGGTGACGGTGTATCGGCCGATGATGGTGGCCCTGACGGTCCCGGTCGATCCCAGGAGGCTTGTACTCACGCCGCATCGGACAATCGTCGCCGGAGGGGTTGCTCTCACCCTGGCCCGCCTGGTGATAACGCGCAGCGAGGCGCGCGTCTACCTGCAACGCGCCACGCCGGGGCACATCCTGGAAGGGGTGCGCCTCACGATGCTCGTGGGCGGACGCCAGTACGGTGATGGCATCCCGCTCTTCGGCGACTGGTGGCAAAATAAGGCTCCGGCCACGCGCCTGTACGACTTTTGGTTCGAGGGGCCGTCCCTTACGCATCATGGCGCGTGGCAACTCGACGTGCAATCGGACGTCTCGTTCCGCGGCAGTCCACGCGGGTTCCCCGGCGGCCCCTGGACATTCCGTTTCCATGTCCCCTGACGGGTGGAGACAGGTCCTGAACTGTACCCCACGATTGAGGCCGCCTGACCTTGAAAGGTCATGGCAGGGCACGGACCCTGAAGGGTCTCCACGAGCCCATCATCCTGAAGGGTCTCCACGAGCCCATCATCCTGAAGGGTCTCCACGAGCCCATCATCTGGCACGCACCCGGCGTGCGCGGGGCTCCCGGTCCGACCTTTTAAGGTCCGTCCCCTGCCATGACCTTTCAAGGTCAGGCTGTCGGCACGCACGATCGCAATCTCGGAGCGCGCCCTTGCGCCTCACCAGGGAAAGCGATGTAGCCGCCGGTACAGTACTATTAGTGGGTATGCGACGCCTGGACAACGTCAGGTGTGCGTGAGCAGAGGATCATGAACTAGTCTAAGGACTCGGGAGGTGCGGTGGTGGCAGGAGGGACGGCGGCGCGCGAGTTCCTGGCGGCGGTGCGCAGCGGCGAGATCGGGGCGGCCGTCTGGGGCTGCGGGCACATCGGGGCCAGCGCGCTCTTCCACCTGGCGGTGGCGGGCGTGCGCTGCGCCGGCTACGACCTCTCGCCCGCCCGCGTGCAGGACATCGCGCAGGGGCGCTTCCTGACCACCGCGGTGACGCACCCCGCGCCGCGCACCATCACCCCGGACACGGCGACCGCCCCCCTGCTGATCCGCGCCTCGACTGACTGGCGCGACATGATCGACCAGCGCATCGGCCTGCACCTGGTCTGCGTGCCCACCGATCATGGACGCGACCCTAGCTCGACCGCGCTGGACGATGTCCTGCCGCGCATCTGCGAGGTCATCCAGGACACTCCGCGCGGACCGTGGCCGGCCGTCATCGTCATCGAGAGCACCATCGTGCCCTCGTGGCTGGACGACATCGTGCTGCCGGCCATCGCTCAAGCAGGCCTGGAGTTGGGCCGCGATGTCCACGTCGGCGCCGCGCCGCGCCGCGACTGGTTCTCCGGCGAGGAGCATACCCTGCGCACCCTGCCGCGCGTGGTCGGGGGCACGACGCCCGAGGCCACGGACCTGATCGCCGCCTTCTACTCACTGATCTGCCAGACGGTCAAGCCGGCCAAAGACGCGCACCACGCCGCGCTGACCAAGGTCGTGGAGAACGCCCTGCGCTACCACGGCATCTCGTTCGCCAACGCCCTCGCCGTGGGGCTGCCGCGCTACGACACGGCCCATGTGCTCGAGCTGGCCTCCAGCAAGTGGAATATCCCCTACTACCATCCGTCGCTGGGCATCGGCGGCCACTGCATCCCGCTGGCCCCGCAGTACCTGATGGCCGAGGCCGGCGGTGGGGATAAGGTCGAGTTGATCCAGCAGACCGTCGACTTCAACGCCAGCTACTTCGAGCGCCTCTACACCACGCAACTGGCGCGCCTGCTGGAGGATTGCGCGCGCGTGGCCGTGCTGGGTCTGGCCTATACGCCGGACGCGCGCATGGAGAAGCTATCGCCCGCCTTTAGCGTGCTCAAGACCCTGGGCCGCGAGGGCCGCGTCGTCCGCCTGCACGACCCCTACTACAGCGCCGATGAGATCCGAGAGCTGGCCGGCGTGGAGACCCTGCGCTTCCCCGAGGACCTCAAGGACTACGACGCCGTGGTCCTGGTGACGGCGCACACGCCTTACCTGCAGGACGCTATCGAGCGGCGCGTCGCGTCCAACGCCGTGATCATCGACAACTTCGGCGCCTGGCGGGATCGCCCGTTCCCCGGCGGCGTGCGCTACCACGAGGTTGGAGCCAGCTAGTCCCGTGAACGACCTACGGACGCTGCTCGACGACGGCCTTGGCAAAGGCTCGATCGGCCTGCTGATCGCTTTTGTGCTCGCCGTCGGCCTGACTCCGCTGGGTATCCGCCTAGCCTGGCGGATTGGCGTGGTGGATCGCCCCGTGGGCGACAAGATCCACCGCCGCCCGACCCCTCTGATGGGCGGTGTCGCCATCGCCGGCGCCTTCCTGGTCACGGTGCTGCTGTGGCAGCGCGTGGATAACCACGAGTTGCTGGGGCTGTTGGTCGGCTGCGCCCTGGCCTCGCTGCTCGGCGTCTGCGACGAGGTGTTGAAGCTCAAGCCGCGCGCGCACTTTCTCGGCCAGATCGGCGTGGTGGCCGTCGCCTTGCTGGCCGGCTTCCCCATGGTGCAGCGCGTCAGCAATCCCTTCGTCAACTACCAACAACGCTTCGGCCCCGGCGGCCACACCGACAGCATCTATCTCTCGCAACTGCTCGGTGTGCATACAGGCCTGGGCGGACTCGACGGAGCGCCGCTGGCCACGGCGGTCATCGGGGTGGCCTTCACGCTGTTCTGGATCGTGGGCATGATGAACACGGTCAACTTCCTCGATGGGCTGGACGGGCTGGCGGGCGGCGTCACCGGCATAGCGGCGCTGTTCCTGGGCCTGTGGAGCCTGCTGTCGGTGCGCATCGGCTTCCCGCCCACGCACGACAACCAGAACGTGGTCTTGCCGTTGATCCTGTGCGGCGCCATCCTGGGCTTCCTGGTCTTTAACTGGGCGCCCGCGCGCGTCTTCATGGGCGACTCGGGGGCCATGTTCATCGGCTTCGCGCTTGGCGCCCTCTCCATCTTCGGGCCGGTCAAGCTCGGCACGGCGCTGCTGCTGCTGATCATCCCGATCGTTGACGTGGCCTGGGCCATCGTGCGCCGCCTCCTGGGGCGGCGCTCATTCGCCAGCGGCGACAAACACCATATCTACCACCGCATGCTCGAGCTTGGACTATCGCGCCGCGCCGTGGTGCTGGTCTTCTACGCGCTCTGTGTCGGACTCGGCCTGATCGATCTCACACTGGTCAAGCGGGACAAGCTGATCGCCTTTGCCATCGTGGCCCTCCTGGCGGCGGCCGGGGCGGCGGCTCTGGAGGCGCGCGGCCGCCGCGCCGCCGCCACGGCCGCCGCAGCGGTACACAAGGGCCGCTGACGAGTTGCCAGTTGTCAGTTGTCAGTTGCCAGTTATCAGAAAGAACGAGTGGGCAGTGGGCAGAGGACGTGCCTCGTACAACTGGCAACTGCCCACTTAGTCCGTGTGCTCCTGGATATAGTCGACGGCGTCGCCGACGGTGTGGATGCGCTCGACGTCCTCGTCGGGGATCTCGATCTTGAACTCCTCCTCGAGGGACATCACCATCTCGACCAGGTCCAGCGAGTCAGCATTGAGGTCGTCGACGAAGCTGGCATTGCGCGTCACTTTGCTCTCCTCGACGCCAAGCTGCTCGGCGATCAAAGGACGGATTCGCTGCTCGATTGCGTCGGCATCTGCCACGGTAGTCTCCTTCTCGGCCAGGGCCCGATTATCTCTAGACGTTGATGGTTAGTGGGTCCGCCGGGTCGCGCGCGCCGGCCATAGGGCCGACGGCCACTGCTTGTCGCGCTGATGGCACTGGGCGGTCAGGATCACACGTCCAGCAATCCGCATTGTCCGTCGCCACCTCACAAGGTACCAGACATTGCAAAGCATACCGTAAAGGGGGCGCAACATCCAGTCTCCCCCCACGATAGCCCTCATGACCCGTTCGCCGCGGGCGCAACGTGCCCCAGGACGCCATTGACAAAGCGGCCGGAGCTTTCATTGCCATACTCTTTGGCGATGTCCACCGCTTCGTTGATGGCCACCTTGGGCGGGACGCCCCGCCCGTGGCGCAGTTCGTAGACGGCCAGACGGAGCACCGCCCGATCCACCCCGGCAACCTGCGCCAGCGGGAACTGCGGCGCCTGCTCCTGGATCACCGCATCGATCTCAGGCAGGCGCTCCAGTGTCCCATGGACCAATTGCGAGGCGAACCGTACCACCTCCAAGGGGGCCTCGTGCTCCGCTCCAAGCGCCTCGATGCTGACGTCGGGCTCCGTCCCCACCGCGTCGATCTCATAGAGCGCCTGCATGGCGATGACGCGACCCAGGCGGCGTCGCACCGATCCCTTCCTCGCCCGCGCGTCCGCCGCCGGCTGTGTCTCCGCGGCTGCCCCGGTGTCCATACATTGTTGTCGGCGGGGACTCCGGCTTGCAAGCCGGAGGGGAAGCCGACCCCTCCTCTCTGCTACTCTCGTATGATATAATGAGGCTACTAGGGCCTTTGAGAACCACACATCCCTGGGGGGCTGCACGCGGGAACCTGACAAAGCCCGAAAGATCGTCGCGTGCGTAATGATGTGTACGTCGCCAGGTGAACTGCGCGGGGGCACCGCGTTCGAGCGTTAACGTAAGCGGATGCGCTATGCGTCGAGCTTGAGAAGCTTCCGGCTGTAGCCGGGAGAGTTGTCACCCCCATGCCTACCCTTGTCGTTCACGCGTAGCCGTGACCGGTTGAACCTATCGTCAGACCGCTTGCCATGATCGGTGTCGCCACATCAAGGATACACAAATGCCGCGCATCGCCGCGCGGCGGTTCCACAGTGCGGCGCTTGGTGATATGATTGCGACATGGAGATAGGACGAAGGAACGGGACGTGATCGAGTTGCTCGAGTCGGCGAGTCTGAGTATAGCGCCTGAGACGGCGACGGTTGCCGCGGGCAGCCGCGTGGCTCTCTCCGTCACCCTGCGCAACACGGGCGCCGCGGCCGACCGGTACACCCTGGCCGTCGAGGGCATCCCGGCCGACTGGTGCAGCGTCGATATGTTGAGCTTCCCCCTCGGAGCCGGCGCCACGCGGCACATCCCCTTGATTATCCATCCGCCGGCGCTCGCGCGGCCGGCCGTGGAGACGCCCGTCACGGTGCAAGCTCTGTCGCACGGTAGCCGCGCCGTCCATGCCACGACCCTGCTGCCGCTCACCGTCACGCCGTCTGATAGTGCAGGTGCAGGCATGGACGTGACGTCGAGGGCCGCCGGCGCCGGGGGTCGCCGGGCCACCTTCCACGTCATGGCGCCAGGGTTACGCCGCCTCCCCATACCGACCTCGGCGGCCATGTTTCTGGCGCTGCTCGCGCTGGTCGCCCTCGCGTTCGTCTATGCGCTGACCGTCCCGGAGCCGGTTGGGCGCCGCACCGCCGCAGGCTCACCCAGGTCCTTGCCCTATATCCAACAGTTCCAGGAGCGCTATGATCCGGACGCGCGTGCGATCCGGCTGACCTGGCGCGTGACCGCCGCCGACACGGTGACGCTCAATGGGCAAGCGGTAGCCGCGTCGGGGGCGCAGTCGCTGACACCGGCGGACGCGAACGCGACGTATGAGTTGCAGGCAACCAACCAGCAGGGCACAGTCACCAGCCAGGTGACCCCAACGGGGCCAGGTAACCCCGGCGATCCCACGGGTTCAATCGTGCCGCGCGGGCCGGTCCTCTCCATCGCGCTCCCTGGAGCAGCGGGTAGGGTTGGGGGAGGGCGTGCCGTTCAGCCTGGCGATACCGTGACCATTGTCGGCCGCGGCTATGCCCGCGGGGAGCCGGTCACCCTGGCCTTGAACGGCCGCGCCCTAGCCGCGGGCGCGTCTTCCCTCAGCGCCGATGCAACCGGGCGCTTCATGGCTCGCGTGGCGCTGCCTCCGGAGTTGCTCGCCGGCGCCAACACGCTGAGCGCGCTGGGCGCCGTGAGCCATGCCGCCGCGGTCGGGCCGCTCGTCGGCTATCCCCCCCCGGTCTCGCGGTTCTACTTTGCCGGGGGACAGAGCAGTCGAGGCACCCATCCGACGCTCCTGCTGCTGAACACGGGGACAGTCGGGGCCGACGCCACGCTGACCGCCTACTTCGATGATGGTACCATGGCCACGCGCGATGTCGGTGTGCCGCCGCGCACGCTGCAACACGTGGCCCTCGTCGGACTGATGGGGCGCCACGCCACGTTCGGCCTCGCCGTGAGCTCCCATTCGCCCGCCCTCACCGGCGGGCTCGCGCTGACGCGCTTCGGTCGGGATGACGATGCCATCCCCGCCGTGGCCGCGCCGGCGACGACCTGGTATCTGGCCGAGGGCTACAGCTTGCTGACGTTCTATGAGACGCTCTCCATCCTCAACCCGGACCCCACCCGGGCCGCGCACGTCACGCTGCATCTTTTCGGTCCCACCGTCCACGGCAACCACGCGATTGGCGTCCTGGTTCCTCCGCACAGCAGCTTCCTGGTCGACGTCAACCGCTTGTTGCGCCACCGCTCCGCGGGCTCCGTGAGCATGGTCGTCGGCGCCGACCACGGCATCGTGATCGAGCGCAGTTTGGCCTTCAGCCGACTGGCGCCGCGCGGCGGGTCGGGCTATGGTTTGACTATGACGGATGGGACCAGCGCCACGGCGACGTCCTGGCTCTTTCCGGGCGGCGCGTCGGGAAACCACGCCGAATCGTACCTCGCGGTGCTCAATCCCGGCTCGCGGCCGGCCCATCTCACCCTGCGCTTCTATGGGGCGGGCGGGCGGGTGCTGGAGAACAAGCCGCTTACGCTGATGGGCGGCGGCCGCACCGACGTTCGCCTCAGCGGACGTGAAAACGCCATCGGGACGGCCACCATCGTCAGCAGCGACGGGCCCGTAGCGGTGGAGCGATCCGATTACGCCGGCTCGCCCAACGGCGTGGGCATCGCCGGCGCGGCCATCTTCGGCCTGAACGGCCCGGCGGCGCGGTGGTCTTTCACCGGCGGCGGGACTAGCAGGACGCGCGAGACCCTGGCGCTCTACAACCCCCTGTCGACAACAGCCACGGTCACGGCCACGTTCTACGATGCCGCGGGACGCACGACCACGCGCTCGCTGTCCTTACCTTCCCACATTCCCGTCTCTCTCGACATCGCGCGTCTCGTGCCCGGCCTGGGACCGCTACACGGTGTCACGCTGCAATCCGCCGTGGGCCAGGGTATCGTGGCGTCCCAGACGGTCGCCTCGGCCGATCTCAAGACACTGCTCTCCATCCCGTAGTGTGACAGGGCCACCCTCACCCCCCAACCCCCTCTCCCGTGCGACGGGCGAGGGGGAGCGCGGCCCGCCTCGTCTCCCCTCTCCCGCGACCGGGAGAGCACGCTGGACCGTTGACCCGCGGCTAGGGTCAAGGGGCCAGTCGTCACGGGTCGGGGGTGAGGGTGGCCCGAACAATCGCGCAGCGACCCCGAACATATGCCATACTGTGCTGGACGCGCTAGTGTCGATTCCATGTACGCGCCAAGGGCAGGTGATGACACAAACACTCCCTATCCTGCGAGATGGCGTCCTCACCTATCGGTCTCAGGACGCCACGCAGACTATCACGGTGGGGACGCCCGCGTGGGAGCGGTGGCTGCGCGACGCCACGGCATTCGTGGTGGAGCAAGAGGGGGGCACGTTCACGGCGCGCAAGGAGCGGGCGGGCAATCGACGCGGCGGGTGGTATTGGCGCGCCTATCGTACACACGATGGCCTCCGCCAGCGCGCCTACCTGGGCAAGGCGGAGGATCTCACGCTCGCGCGACTGCACGACGTCGCCGCGCTGTTGGCCGGCCAGAATCAGTCCGACGCTGATCATGTCGCCCCTGCCGCCTCCGCACAGCGTCCCGCGCGTCGGCATCCGCCGGCCCTATCCGTCGGGCAACGCGCCGCGTCTGGCGGGCGGGCGCGGGACGTCTCCTCCTCTCGTCGCTATCACCCGGCGTTGCTGGCGACGAAACTGTCGGCCCCGCCCGTGCGCCCCTCCGCGGTCGCGCGCTATCGCCTCCAGGACCAGCTCCGTCAGGTGACGCGGCACAAGCTGGTCCTGGTCTCGGCCCCGGCCGGCTCCGGCAAGACGACCGCGCTGAGCGCCTGGGCGGCCACCTTTCCCGGCCGCGGCGTCGGCGACGGCCGCGCCCCGGCGGCAACCCCGGCCCCGGCCCCGCCCCCCGTCGCCTGGCTCTCGTTGGACGACGGCGACAACGATCCCACCTCCTTCTGGACCTACTGCGTCGCCGCCCTGGACACCCTGTGGCCGGGGATCGGCAACGCCGCCCGCGCGCTCCTCTCGTCCGCGCAGCCCGCTTCGTCGCACACCGTGCTGACCGTGCTCATTAATGCACTGAGCGCGCTGCCCGACGACGTTGTCCTGGTGCTGGACGACTATCACCTGATCGAGACGCCCGCCGTCCACGAGGCGCTGGCCTTCCTGCTCGATCACCTGCCCCCGCGCCTGCACCTCCTGCTCGCCACGCGCGTGGACCCCGCCCTGCCGCTGGCCCGCTGGCGCGCCCGCGGCGACCTGCTCGAGCTGCGCGCGGCGGACCTGCGCTTCACCGCGGAGGAGACGGCCGACTTCCTGGGGCGGACAATGGGGCTCGCGCTTCCAGCGGGGGACATCGCCGCGCTGGCGGCGCGGACGGAAGGGTGGGTCGCCGGGTTGCAACTGGCCGCCCTCTCCCTGCAGGGACAGGGGCGCGAGGAGAGCGCCGCTTTCATCGCTGCCTTCGCCGGGGACGACCGGCACATCCTCGACTATCTCGCCGAGGAGGTCCTGGCGCGCCAGCCCGACGGGGTCCGCGCCTTCCTGCTGCGTACCTGCATCCTGGGTCGCCTGACCGGCCCGCTCTGCGACGCGCTCACGGGACAATCCGATAGCCAGGAGACGCTCGCGACGCTGGAGCGAGGGAACCTCTTCATCGCGCCCCTCGACCATCAGCGGACGTGGTATCGCTATCATCACCTCTTCGCCGAGGCGTTACGCGCCGTGGCGCGCCAGGCGTTGCCCGACGGGCTCCCGGCCTTGCATCACCGGGCCAGCCGCTGGTACGAGGACAACGGGCTGACCCGCGAGGCCATCGAGCAAGCCGTCGCCGCCGGCGACACCGAGCGGGTTGCCGCGTTGGTCGAGGGGCTGGCCGACGCGACGATCTGGGCCTACGGCGAGGTGGAGACGTTGCGGCGCTGGCTCGCTCCCTTACCGGAGCCCGTAGTACGGTCCCGGCCGCAGCTCTGCATCCTGCACGCCTGGACGCTCCACTATGCTCTCTGGACCGGGGCCGTCGACCCCGAGGCCGCGGACGCGACGCGGCGTCTGATCGACGCGCGCTTACGCGACGCGCAGCGGTGGCTGACTCCCGAGGATGAGAGCGCGCACACGCGCGTGATGCGCGGCGAAGTGGCCGCTCTCTCCGCGATCCTCTCCTTCTACACAGGCGAGATCCCGCGCGTGAAAGAGCCGGCGTGCCTGGCCCTCGACCTGCTCCCGCGCGAGAACACGACGTTGCGCCTCCTCGCCGCGCGCATGCTCTGCAATCTCTACAGCATGCACGGCGACGCGACGATGATCGAGCGCGCGGTGAGGGAGCTCACGACCATCAGCCGGACGGCGCACGATGCGCTCGGCGTGATCAATGCACTCCTGAACGTCGCGTACGTCCAGACGATGCGCGGGGAGTTGCGTCAGGCGGCCGCCTCCCACCGCCGGGCGCTGCGCCACGCCGAGCGAGAGTTGAAGACGGTCGCGCCCGCGTCGCCGCATCGCATCGGGCTGGGCGCCATTTTGCTGGAGTGGGGCGACCTCGCGGGCGCGGAGGATCAGTTCACACAGGGGATCGAGAGCCTGGAGAAGCGGGGGGATCCCCTTGTCCTGGCGGAGGCCTACCGCTCCCTGGCGTCGTTGCGCCAGGCGCAGGGCGACGACGCGGGCGCGCTGGCCGCCCTCGCGGGGGAAGAACGGGTTATCGCGCGCGCTCCGCAGTTTGCGCCACACCTGGTCGGCGACCTGTCGGCGGCGTGGCGCGCCTGGCTCGCCCTGCTGCGCGGCGACGCGCCCGACGCGCGGCGCTGGGCGGAGACCCGCGTGTGGGGGGAGGAGGAACAGATCACGCCCTCCCGCGGCATCGAACTGACTATCGCGGCACGGATCTATCTGGCTCACGGCGAGATCGCGGTGGCCCGGTCACTCGTGGCACGCCTCCTTGGGATCGCGGAAGACGCGCGGCGCACCGACCGGGTGATCGACCTCCTGGCGCTGCAGGCCCTGGTCCAGGCGGCGGAGGGGGACGAGGAAGGGGCGATCGGGACGCTGGCGCGCGCGCTGGCGCTGGCCGAGCCCGGTGGCTATGTCCGCACCTTCACGCGCGAGGGCGCGCCCATGGCGCGGCTGCTCGCGCGCGTGCTGGAGGCTGTCCCGACGGGAGGAAACCGAGCGCCCGCGACGCCCGCGGCACCCCCCAACGCGTCCGCCGCCTATGTCGGCGCCCTCCTGGACGCGCTCGGCTGGCCCGTTCCCGCACCGGGACAGCCCGCGCGCGCGCCGGCGCTGAGCGAGCGGGAGCGCGACATCGTGCGCCTCATGGCGCAGGGGCACTCGGACCGGGAGATCGCGCGCCACCTGATGCTCGCGGAGAGCACCGTTAAGACCTACGCCAAGCGCCTCTATGGCAAGCTCGACGTGCGGAATCGGATGCAGGCCGTGATGCGCGCGGGAGAGCTGCGCCTCTTGTAACGAATAAAGGAATAAAGGCGCTGGTCCCTTTTTGTCCTCTTTCGAAGGACACCTCCCCCCGCCTCCCCCTGTTATGGTGATCTCACGACCTACTGTGTCGCACGTCCGCTTATACAGGGGAAGCCTCATGTCATCACTACCCAGTCGCACCGTATCCGTGTTTGCATCCGTACTCGCGGGCGCCGCGTTCCTCGCAGGCTGCGTCCTCGTCGTCCTCGGCAGTCTTGGCAGTACCACCACCACAAACGCCCTCGGCGGGCGTCATACCACGCTCATGAATGCCCCGCTCTTCGTGCTTGGCTTCGTGGTGATCGCCGTGGCGTGTCTTGTCCTGGTCCTCATCTGGGGGAGGCCGGTCGCACGGTGGGCGACCAACCGTCGGTAAACCGACACAGACAGCGCCTGCGCGCATGGCGTTGTCTGTGTCCTGAACAGGTAAGGAATGACGCCAATGCTCACCATCTCACGCGCACGCGTGTCTCGCCCCCGCGTCCTGTTAGCAGGGGTGACCTGTCTCACCCTCGTCGCCGTCGCCGCCCCGCTGGCGCACGCCGCCGCGACCACCAACCCATCATCCGCCCGCGCCTCCGTTCGGCGCGCGCTCACCACGGGGTTGCCGCGTTTCGTTCCCGGCGGCTGCGTCTATACCTTCAGCGCCACCGTCGTCGAGGGGCAAACCGTACATTGCGGCACGGTGATCGTGCCGGAGTCCCATGCCCATCCGACGAACGGCCGGACCATCGCGCTGCCCATCGCCGTCTACACGGCGCTGGATGCCCACCCCGCGCCGGAGCCGATCGTGTTCCTCACGGGCGGGCCGGGGCAGAGCGGCGAGGCCTACGCGCGGTTGTTGACCGACCAATTCTACCACGCCTACGCCGCCCACAACGACCTGATCATCTTCGACGAGCGCGGCACGGGCGCGTCCGTCCCCTCGCTGAAATGCCCTCCGGCTTCCCAAACGACCGATCCCCTCGCGGCGTTGCTCACCTGCCGCGACACGCTAACGGGGCGGGGCATCGATCTGCGCGCCTACACCGACACGGAGAACGCGGCCGATGTCAACGACATCCGAGCCGCCCTGGGCTACGCGCGCATCAACCTGGAGGGCGGCTCCTATGGCTCGGAACTGGGCCTCGCCGTCTTGCGCGACTATGCGCCCACCGTCCGTAGCGCCGTCCTCGAGTCCATCGTCCCCCCCACGCAGGATGCGTTCGGCGAAGGGGTCCTCAGCTACGACCGCGCGATCACGGCGATCGGCGCGCAGTGCGCCGCGGACCCCACCTGCCACGCGCTCAACCCCGATGTGCGCGGCAGCCTGCAGCGCGCGACGGACTATCTGACCGCGCACCCCCTGACGCTCCGGACGAGCGCCGGGACGCAACAATGGGATGGCGCGACCTTCAGCGGGCACCTCTTCCACTACCTGTATCAGGCCGCGCTCATCCCGTATCTCCCCGACCTGCTGGCCAGGATGGCGGCGGGCAAGACGGACGCGCTGGAGCGTCTCTTCCGCGCCTTCACGGGCGGTGGGCAGGGCAGCGGCGGCGTCCGCGGGAGCAAGGCCCAGCTTGAGGACAGCGGCGAGGTGAGCGCCGATGGGATGAACTACTCCATCATCTGCTCCAAGGCGTACTGGACGCCGGCCGAACACGCCCACGTCCTGGCGGCGGAACGCCACGTCCTGCCGGCTGAACGGGCGGGCGAAGGGCAGGACGCATTGCTCGGGTTTACCCTGTGTCCGCGCTGGCCATCACACGGCGCCGACCCGCACGGCGAGGGCGCCGTTACGAGTAGCGTGCCCACGTTGCTCGTCAACGGACAGTTCGACCCGGTCACGCCGCCGAGCTACGGCCGGATCGTCGCCCGCACGCTGCGCCACAATTTCTTCGTCGTGTTGCCCGGCGGCAGCCATGTGAACACGGTCAAGCCCGGCCCGGCCGGGACGTGCGCCGCGGCGATCGTCGTCGCGTTCTACGCCAACCCTGGCGCGCCGCCCGACACCAGTTGCACCACACGGCTACACGTCGCGTTCCGCGCGATCCCGTGAACCGACGACCGTCGCCCCTCGATGCGATGATCGGGCGTGATTCGCCGCCCGTTGGCCGTGGACGGTCAACGGGTCACGGCCAGCGATCTGGTGCGGGATGGGTCTGTCGTACGAGGGGGTAGGACGCGGACGCCGGTCACCCACTGGGCAGCGGAGCGAGCCGCCGCAGTCCCTGCGGCAAGCCATCACTGCCCAGTGGAAACACCAATCGTCGACTTTTCACGAACCCTGGGCGCGCTGCATCCGCCGCCAGGCGAGCCAGACGTTCCCGCTCAGCAGGCCGAGCAGCAGGAACGTGAGGCCTGGGAGCGCCAGAAAGGCGCCGTACGTGACCAGGCCGACCACGAAGCCGAACGCGATTTGCTCGTCCGTCCGGTTGGGCGAGGTCGGCGGATCGGTGAGCATGAAGAAGGCCAGGAACAGCGCCGCGTTGACGAATGGCGTCCGGTAGAGCTCCGCCAGGCGCGGCGACGCGCCGTGCATAAGCAGGGCCGCGAAAGAGAGGACCTGCGGGAGCTTGTTCACGCGATCGGCGATGTAGTAGCCCGCGGCCAGCAGCGGCAGGAGCGCGGGCGCGGGCAACTCCGGGAGTGCGCCCCACCAGCTCTCCGCGCTCGAGAAGAGGAGCGCACAGGCCAGTAACGCGAAGGCGGCCGGATTGAAGACGTGCGGGCGGCCGAGGCGCGGCGTGCGAATGAGGTGCTTGGAGGCCACGGCCAGGGCGCCCCACGACCGGGACGTACCAGGGCTCGCGTGGGCTGAGCACGAGCGCCACGATCAGTCCCGATAGCGCCGCGCCATCGGGGAGCATCCAACTGCCGCGTCGCAGCCGTGTCAGGCCGAGATCGAGCAGCGTGGCGGCCAGCACCGCCCCGACGACCGTTGGGGTGACGAGCTCCGTCCCCGTGGCCGGGGTCGCCAGGGCCGTGAGCCCCAGCAGCAGCAGCAGCAGGCCTTTGGGGGACCGCAGTGAGCGGCGCAGCCGCCGCGAGCCCAGGTCTTGTCTCGCCGTCATCGCACGCGCCGCCGTGCGAAACCGGGGGTGGCGTGGCGTCCAAGGCCCGGCGAGACGATGAGCCCGTCGACACCGTGGCGCGCGAGCAACCGCAGCCCGCGCCGCGGCCCCAGCACGACCGCTGCGGTCGCCAGGGCATCGGCCAGCGCGGCCGACGGCGCGATCACAGTGGCGCTGGCCGCGCAATGCGGCGACCGTCCCATGCGCGGGTCGAGCAGGTCGTGCTCGCCGTCCGCGACGCCAGGACGCGCATACCCGCCCGACGTACACACGGCGCCGCGGGACAGTTCGATAACGTCGCTCACGGCGTGCGCGTCGCGCGCGTGCCGGACGCCGATGCGCCAGGGCGCGCCATGCGGGGCGCGACCGGCGACGTAGAGGTCGCCGCCGGCCTCGATGGCGTAGCCGTCCATCCCGTCCAACTCGCGCGCCGCCAGGTCGATGGCCAGGCCTTTGGCGACCCCGCCGAAGTCGAACAGCAGGGGCCGGCGCAGGGTCACCGTGCCGCGCGCGGCGTCGAGGCGGATATCGCGATAGGTGGCCTCGTCCAGGGGCAAGGCGGAGGAGGGGGCCACGCGCTGTCCCGTGCGGTACGCGCGATAAGCCGCGGCGCTCCTGGACCAGACCCAGCGTGGGGTCGAACGCGCCGCCGCTCCCGCGAGCGACCGCGAGCGCGACGCGCAAGGCCGCGCGGAGCACCGGGCTGACCGCGACCGGCGTCCCGACCCGCGAGCGGAGGAGACACACCTCGCTGCGGTCGTCGAACCTGCTGCAGACCGCCTCAACATGCCGGAACCAGCCGAGGGCGCGGTCGACGCGCGCCTCGACCCCTGTGTGCGGCGACGGGGCGGCGACCTGGATAGAGATGACGGTATCCATGTAGACGGCGAAGCGGCGGTAGACCACATCCCCCCTCCGCGGTCGCGCGCTCTCGCCTCCATGACCAGTTGCGTCAGGTGACGCGGCACAAGCTGGTCCTGGTCTCGGCCCCGGCAAGACGACCGCGCTGAGCGCCTGGGCGACGACCCTTCCCGGTCGCCGCGCCGTCGGGGCCGACGACGGCCGCGCCGCGCGCTCCTCGCGTCCACGCAGCCCGCCTCGCCGCACACCGTGCTGACCGTGCTGATCAACGCGCTGGGCGCGCTCCCTACCGACGTTGTCCTGGTGCTGGACGACTATCACCTGATCGAGACGCAGGCGATCCACGAGGCGCTGGCCTTCCTGCTCGATCACCTGCCGCCGCGCCTGCACCTGCTGATCGCCACGCGCGCGGACCCCGCCCTGCCCCTTGCCCGTCCCCGCGCACAACCAGGGACGGGCAAGCTGCCCGCGCCCCCAGGACTTCTGCGCGCCTACATATTTTCGGAGATGGCCACGGCGCGGCCCTCGGTGTCAAACGTGGTGGTGACGGGGGTGGTCCCATCCACGATGGTGTGGGTGCGCTGCTGCCCCGCGGCGTCGTAACCGTAGCGCGTCACAAGCCCGTTGTCGGTGCTGCTGGTCTGAGCTAGACTTTGGCCATTTGAGGGGGAGAAACAGGCAGACTAAGCAAACGACCACTCGTGAGAAAAGAGGTACGCCATGCTTCGCCTGCCCGCTTCCATTATGGACCGCCTTGAGCCCTTCGCGCCACTCTTCTCGCGCCGCGTGTGGCGGCAC
>JAABUQ010003762.1_pt1 | contig 26991 bp, 23 predicted proteins | sample 5560001 | NCBI WGS metagenome assembly JAABUQ01 (sample SAMN10711888, study PRJNA513371) | rock metagenome | isolation source: Antarctica rocks | place: Antarctica: Victoria Land, Finger Mt nord | collected 2015-12-18 | reverse complement strand
AATGAAGCCCAGGATCTTTGAAGGGAATTGAATGCTTTTTGAACAGTGCTTGAGTTGTTGCATTGGAGTGCTATCGCCCTGGCCAAGTTTTTCCACTTGCCTAACCCCTTCTGTCCCCAGTCAATACCCAGCAGGCAACCACAAACACAAGCACCAATAGAGGCACAGGCTTTCCAACCTCGTCAGAGCCGCAATATTGGAGGCTGAATTCCTTGGGCTTGAGATTCATGGCCAGCAGCGATTCTATCGAATGCCCACGGAATTCGTTCAGAGCAACGAGGACGAAAGCGGCAGCATTCCAGTCTACTGGGGAGGGCTGGAGCGCTGTGCTGCTGTGAGCGGCAGCATGTCGTCGACATACCCACTATTGGGGCCGGTAGGAGAATTGGTGGGCGTGTTGTTGCTATGTACAGTAGGTTGTCAGCCTGCTGATGCCGAAAATAAAGGGGCAAAGGCCCAGGGCGTTCAATATGCAAGATGGGTATCGAGAAGAACAATGACTTACGGAGGTGGAGGAGCAACACTGCTGGCATTGGCTGGCGTGGGATATTCCCGTCTCAATCTCCAGTAATGTAGCCTAGGACTGTCAGCGCGTGAAACTCGTGGGCTCGTGACCATAGCACAAAGCTATCTATGATAGATGAGGATATAGCGCGATTGATATATCAAGGGACACTGGTTACCTATCCTTTTCTGCGGTATGGCCGGGGCCCATCATCTCAGCGACCAGATCGTAGCGAATTCTATCATTGATTTTGTTGAGAGAGATGACGAGCAGGAGTTTCATACCCAAGGCGGTATCCCACTCGAGGCTAGTTGCCATGGCTTGGGCGGAGGCCGATGATGTACTTGGATGGTGCTGTACCGGTGTAGACTTGAAAGTAGAGTCTGTCAGCAAGGTCCAATTGAGCGTGTCGTTGCAGGGGCGTTGCACGCTCTGATTAGAACAACACTGAAGACTTGGCGAGTATACTGAACGCAGACTAGGCAATATCACGTATTAGCTCAAGAAATGTGAAAATATCTCGTTCTCCATGGCGATACCTTATGACAGCACTTTGCCATTACAAGGTACTTCTACCAGATCTTTGACCTTCAATCAGATCTGCCCAGAAAGGCAGCTGGTTCACGTCATCTTCCTCTTCCTTCTGGTGTCATCCACACTGTGGAGACCCTCTCCATTGATGTAGCGTAGCAGCTCTTCGTTCCAACGGCTCAAACCCAATTCCCTTTTGCATACATTTAGTCTTCATCGCACAGGGAGCAGAAGCACCTAGAAGGAAATCCCATGCATGCAGATACCCACTAGACAAAGCCCCAGCGCATATGCACAGAACCAGATAGTATCCCTTTCAGGAAAAGACAATAAATCGGGAACTTACTATTACAGAGGTATGATCACTCCCCTTCACTCATCAAATATCCACCTTCCTTTTCCACCTTACTCACACACCCGTCAGCTGTGAAACCATTCTTGCTCTTCAATACTGGAAGAGAAGGCCACTCACAGCTATTGTACACCTCTTCAACCCTCGCAAGCCCCTCGTCCAAAACACCATCCAACATGGCAAGCCTACGAAGAAGCCGCACACTGCCTACGGACGCCGCCATCGCCAAATTTCTCTACACCCTCCTGAAGCAGCTTGACCTCAAATCGGTAAGAAATCCGTGCACCTACTTAATGCGACGAAGCTGACCAAGTCAGATCGACTGGCAAGTTGTGGCCAACCAGCTGGACATCACCAACGGCCACGCTGCCCGAATGCGCTTCTCCCGCTTCAAGCAGCAGATGGAGGGTATAACATCGACCCCTCGCAAGCCACGTGCAATCAATCCACGTCCAAAGAAGACTCGACAGGAAAAAGCATCTACACGAGACACCTCTACAAACGGAGAAGTACAGCGGCAGCTACCACCATTCAAGCCCGAGTCCGGAGAAGCGACAAACCCTATGGAGGATATTGAGCCTTCTATCAAGGCTGAGGCCGGCGTCAAGCTCGAAATGCCTATAGGGATCGAGCCGACAATCAAGCCCGAGCCAGTGGTCAAGAGCGAACCACGAGAGGAAAGCGGTGGAGTTGTGTGAACAGGTTGCACTATGGCACAGTGGTTTGGGTCTGACTCGGGTCCGTCGGAAGGATTCGGGAATCTGGGAGCACCATACGTACAGGTCGAAGAGTCTCGCCCAGCTTCCCCTGGTACTGCTCCAGTCAAGGCAGAGCCAGTCTTCAAGACGGAGCCTCGTTGGGATGTGTGAAGGGGCAATGCGCTTATGTTGAGTAGTGCTGAGGGGGAGCTGTCAAGGTCGTCGTCTTCGAAGAGATTAGCCAAACCAGTCAGAACAGTATCATAATCTGTTGAGCATTCAATAAAGCTCGTACCTTTTAGTATATATTTAAGGCCTTTGGTCAATAATCCTCCTTGCAGGTCTCCCCCTAACGTGTATCAACAGACGCTGATGCCATATCTTCTCTGCGAAAGCCCTTTCTCACCCAATATGCATGGCTTAGGATAGAATGAGAAGTGTCTCTCCAACAGGGGCACTCTACTAAACGTAAGTATGCCTGACGATATTTGATCCCCTTTCGGTAGTCCAAAGTACTTCGAAGCACAGACTAGTGCTTAGTCGTTAATCTCATTCACAGATCTAGATCCTCAGCCATAGTATCACTCACTTTCCTCCAACACCGGACTACTTTTCCCTCAAGTCCAGTACCAACAACAACTCTCGTGCTGAGTCCCAAGCACTATCGCGTCATCGATCTCTCTTTGATCACGATGAAGACAGCCAGATTGAGAGGATTGGGCACTGCCTAGAATGGGGTGGCCCCACTTTTGCGTACCCAACACCGATCAACGCGGGTTTGGAACTGGCCCTCAGACTCTCTGCCTTCGATAAGCTGCCCAGCCGCAGGGTAACCCGCGTAATAGCGAGCTACGAAAATAACCACAAGACAAAATCGACGACTGATATTCTGAGGAGAAGTCCTGCGAATATGGTACAAAAGCAGAACAGCCTTGTTTATATCACCCTCCGTTGTAAGAAGGTCTCATAGACGCGTCGGCTTCATAGACTGACTGCAAAGCGACTTAGGTTTTAGACCCACGGCGTTGCTGAAGAAGCGATAAGAATTAGGCAACTCGGAATATGACCATTAAGGGGCACATGCCTTTGCGTCTCTTGTCAAGGCCCTACTGCCTGATCATAAGTATCGAAGACCAAGATCACCGTTAAGACATTGACAAGGACGTACATTTCGATCTGTAACAAACGACGCTCTGAAATGCTGTGATATCCACTCCACCTTCTTACCACATCCAGCTACGGGGTGGCACCTGCCATCAGGCATCGAGAGTCTGGCCGCAAACAGCACGTCATTCATGCCAGACGAGCTTTCATGAGGCTACCCAACTTCGATCGTCGGGTCCTATCTTGACCAGCAACGAGCACACAGCGCCTCCACCTATCCACGCCCACCTCGCTTCTGAGTTGACCGCAGGACAGTTGGGCGAGCAACAGATGAAGATTCCCGTCTTGGCAAGACGTCAACGTGAACAACGCCAACCAGGAAGCAAAAGACCGCTTCTTTCTCGAGTCCAAAGTCCTGCATCCGTCTGACCCGAATCACCCATGCCAAGCAATGGACCAGGCATCGGAAATTTCGAGTTTCAAGATCACATAGTAGAGCGTACACAGTCTGGTCAGCCAGAACAGCCGGCACGAAAACCACATCAACCACAGTCAGAACACTTGCTCAACCTTCTCAACAGGGTTAGCCTGAAAACTCTCTTGTGGCTCTCCAGAAGAAGGCCTGGTCGATTTTCGTATGTGCCCCTGCAAGCGCCTAGTGTGAACCAGGTTCATGTAATGAACCTTCCAGAATTAGAGGCTGTTAGTCGTCCTCGCAGTGGCAGTCAGAACGAGCAGTCACCGTGATCTGTACAGCCATTACAGGCAGAAAAGCCAGAAGAGCTGGACCAACTTGATGCTTTCGTGCCTCTTCGGGAACAAGGCCGATTCGGCATTCAAGTAGCTCGTTAGCAAGGGTGTATCATGGGCCAAGATCATACCGAGGGATTCCAATCACAAAACCTCTTGCCAGCACCTCGACGACGGCGATGGCACCACTGGCACCTGCCCGCTTCTGGCTTCTGGCAGATACCCACACAATAGTACAGAGCGGCAAGACGACTCTATACCGAGTCCCCTTCTCAATCGAATTGAAATAAATATATACCTTACTCTGTCTTTCGACCAAATGAGGCTCCTGTGCATCGCCAAGAAGCCATAATGGACAGTAAAGCCAGACAAAGTCGGAGAGATAATCCTAGATGGTGATGACGCTAGCTTCGTAGCCGATGTTCACTACGAGTAGCTGACAATCTTCTACCAGAGGGCGAACAAGGACGACAATGTCCAGAACTAGTAACTGCCATTCCTCCATTGTAGGGCGAATGAGGATGACGACGATAAAGTCACAGCATCCACTGCTGAGGCGGAGTGGTGGCTACTTGAAGCTTCTGGAAGCCTCAATCCCGATATTACCACGATGGATATAAGGGCCAGGATGCCAGCCCTAGAGGCGAAGATAGTAATTCAGCGTAGCCACCAGCATCTTCTCTATGTCCTGCCGGGTCCGTCCGAGAGATTCAAACATTCCTTCCCTTCCGCTCACCTCAATGGCTTTGGGCACACAGGCAGGCAGCCGGTATAGTGACAGAGGATCGACTGGCGATTGGGTCAGGCCTTGTGGCATTCATTTTTGACGTCGCGTTATTGGTCGCAAAACCAGCTGCAATCTGCGGAACGAGAGACAGTGCCGTCGGTTTCGGTATGATTTTGCCCATCCTCGCTCTGCCACCTACTTCTTAGACCCCGAAGTTTGTATTCAGTACATTTTTTGAAGATAGTAGAGCGCCGCTCTTTCATCGAATGCCTGTTTAAACAGCCTATTAGATAGCGCCCCTAAATGAAGATCATGTGCTTTCCATTGAAAACGCAATAAATCAGTAGACATGCAACAACAACCCGCAAAGTAGAACATCAATGTGAAATTAATTTACACAAAGGCATTGCTCAAAGAGTCATCGATGTTCAAACCTGAAAGCGTTGGATCTGCAGCCGCCCACTAGCCCTTTAGAATCCTCAAAGCAGATCTACCTTACATATACTCAAGCGTAGGGCTTCCGAAGACTTGCGGCACTAAGAAATCCGCAGCAGCCAGCCGAAGGCTTTAACACCTTTGTTTCTACGGAAATACGGAAATCATTCACAAGACGTACCATCTTTTCTGAAAGACTGTTCTTGACAGAAGGTACCTTCCCGCTTTTCCAGAATCAAGCTCGTGAGAAGTTCCAGACAGGCCCGCAAATATTGGTGTTATTTCTGAGTCATCTTACGCACAGTACTCTTGACTGAAGGAGATTTTCTTTCTCAAATCTGTCAACACCTGCCCACACGCTGTCATCTACACCACCACAGCCACAATCACTTCAACAGCTACTCACCTCGTGATTGTACCAATCATGCCTTCTGCCGAGGAGCAGTTGAAGTTCCTCATGAGCTGTGTCCGCTACAGCAACAACGGCAAGGTGAGGGTGACTGCCTTCACTCCAGTGAAATGTGCTTACACTTTTCAGATCGAATTTCAGGACGTTGCGAATGAATGCGGCATCGTCAGCAAAGGGGCAGCGTGAGTTCTCAACTCCCAATCCTTCGCTCTACCATATATCCCACATCTCAGAATCACCTACTGATGCGTCTCACCAGAGCCAAACGCTACGAGCGCATGATGAAAGCCAACGGCATTAATCATTACCAGACTGGGTCCACAATCCTTCGTGACTCGCCAGTCCTATCGGTTCGCCGCAAGACCTCGTCAACCCCAAAGCCTGTCAAGAGCAAGAAGCGTAAGCTTGACCAATTCGCAGGCGAGGAGTCCAACAATGTAGCCGATGACGATGAGGGTGCTCCAGTTGTAAAGCGTAAGCGTTCGAAGGGTATCAAGACTGAGGACATCAAGATGGAGCCTGGCGTCAAGTTGACGGCGCCTATGCCTCCTATCAAGAAAGAGGGTGCCATTGACCTCAATATCAACACAGCCATGACTCCCAGCGACTTCGCTGGCCAGATTGATGGCGCTCAAGACCACCTTAATAACTTCGCTCAGCATCATCTTCACGGTCTTGAAAGCGCATCCGGTGCCCCGAAAGACAAGGCTCAGGAGGCACAGGGAAGCATAGTGATTGCAGATTGAAGGTGGCGAGGATGCGGACTGGTCATCGGGACGGATGGGCTGGTAAAGTGAAATGGGTCAGCATGAAACCTCTCTCCGCCTACTCAACCCAAGCAAAGTACAATCCAGCTAAAAGCTTGCAGACTGAGTGACTATGCATGCATTGTCTTTCATGGCTTCCAAGGAAGCTTTGATACGTGGGTGGAAGGTTCTCGGTACGTTAGCAACAGCGGACGTGAAAGCAGCAGATAGCAACGAAGGGCAATGAAGAAATTCTTTCAAAGATTCAAACATTTCCCTTGCTCTTTGCCGTCCTCTCTCGATGCCTTCCTGCGAAAGTGTTTTCTTTATTGTGTACAGTGGAAGTCTTATTTGAGTTGCAGCATGCGATACTTTCTCCTTTTGCAATAGAAAAACACCCGAGTCACTATGTTGCATGGATTACCAGACAATGGGGAAAGGCTATAGGGCAGGAGGTGCTTTACTGTCAGATGAGGCTCTGTGAGATTGCTTACTAGTCTCTGTGCTTTGCTCGTCTGCACCACCTGGAGTGAGACTTTGAATATGAGCCGCCCCATTCATCGTGAGCGGCGCAGACTGTGGGACAGACATATGTGTGGCTATAGCTCCGACTCCTTTGGTCCCTCCAATGGACCGAGAGCTGTCGGTTGGGGCGTAGATGGTGTGGCTGTTTCAATCGGCAGCGAGTGACTTAGGGTAATGAGTGCCATTTCTCGAAATATTTATATCATCACGGTATGACTCCAGGTCCGGAGTGGCTCTTCCTCTTCCTTCCCATTGATCTCTTCATTCCAGAGCCATGGTGCCCTCTTCTGCACATACAGGATCTCTTCTTTCTGGGGTGAACGAGATGTGTGTTTTGTTGCATCACATGGGTCGAAATTGCCGAACGAGATTCACGAACTTCCATCGTTTGTACCTCGGTAGTCGGCCCTAGCGCTTGAAAGCCGAGGCGCAATCATTAGCGCCTACAACATCTACCCCTTTTGTGCTGACTCTACACCAAATTTGGCTGGGAGATCCGCAATCTTTCGGCAATGTTCGTGAAAACTTTGCCTCTGCGCACCGGCACTTTGCTGCTCTTACATAAGGTATCGGTGTGACCACTCGGTTGAACAATTTTCCGGTGCGAAGATCACTCTGGTCTTCGGCTTCACTCATGTCGACCCGCCCTAGGAACAGCTTCGCCCGCAATCAGCCTCCTGCCTTAACAAGCAATAGCTCTTGCCTTGAACCCTATCTAGTTCATTTGTATCATTTCTTGCACCTTTCGTCGTCCTTACCAGTGATACTATCCAACTTCCTCCTCCATCTCCTGCTCCTCTCAATGTTGGAACAATCAACCTTCTCCTCGCTGACCTTTCCACCAGCTCATCCTTGGGAGTCGAGATTCTGTCAGGTCTCCGTCCTACACCTGTCAAAGCTCTAGTATACTCGATCTTCCCCATTTGTTCACTACCTTCTTTTGTACTAACGTCATTTCCCCTTGTACCCTGATGACGCTCAACGCTGTACATCCCTTAGAACCTTCTAGTATACTCCTGTCACCTCCAGTAGCCACCTATCAACATACTTCTCTCCGCTACTTCTACGTATCACAACACTCTACCATTTCCAGTCATGTTCAGGAACTAGCATCTTCTGAGAGACTTCTCCTTAATCAAAATACTCCTATGAACACTCTAGGCTTCAAGCCAAGTACATCTCTAAGAATACTAAAAGCGATTCTTTTAAGCACTTTCAAAAGCAACTAAGCTCTGCTTTTAGAACAAGACAAGCAGAGGCCCCTGCTGCAGATCCAACAAGCCAAATACCAACAAAATGGCATTGGGACCAAAGCGCCAGACTTGGAATGGCAAGCTAGTATTCAGCCTCCTTGCTGTCGTCCCACCGATTGTAGAGCAAACCTTACACCTTCCTCTCTTGACAAAATGCCAAGATCGTGTCTCTCTACTTGAGCAAATCCTCGCCCCTCTTTCTCTACTACGTCTTCGCTGTACCTTCTACGTATCTGAGAAATTAAGTGGCATTGTACAGTCAAGCTGGCTACTGTGGCAAAAATCCTTGACCCGAGCAACGCTGCTGTAAAGCACACAATGAATTTCCCCGGTTTTGCATACTTCATAAGGGCAACCCTCCCAAAATCACCGTAATCACAAGAACGGATGATTTTGTGAACCGTGTCTCTGAGGATTGTGCTACAACCGAGGAAGGGAATGTACTGGTACTCGCTGTATTGCATACCTATTGGCGAATACAAATCGAGTGGGATACAGTGCGGGAATACGTTACTACATCCATCATCAACCCCCACTTCAAGCCTCAAATTCTAACAGTGTGTGCTAGTTGGGCTGTACCGGTCCAGGGGCCAAAAAGCAGATGAAGCCTCTAACTTCCCAAGCCCAGACGGATTCCCACAAGTCAGAGACAGCACCCGCCACCTCAGGAGTCCAAATACGAGTCTACTCCCAAAGCCAAGCGCCCCATGCCAAAATACGTAGGGCATCAACAAAAAGCCTAAGACCGTTAGGCAGCAGAGGGAGAACAACCGAAGGAGGCACCCCACGACCGTCAGGCTTGAAGCTGACATTGCGGCTGGGAATATCAACGCCGAAAGCGGAAGTATAGACTCGCAAGGCAATGTTTACGCGCCCGGACAAGCAGCACCACCAACCAACCGACACAATACCGCTAAGCCAGAGCCGCAGCAGGAGATCAGGTCAAAAACAATCCGGCTCCGACAAGGAGAACAAGGAGGTGGATCAGGTGGATAAGGAGGAGGGTAACCAGGCTAATGGGAAAGTAGAGGTTGGGGATACCTTCGAAGTTCCTGAGGAGTTCCCAATCTTGTTCATCCCGGCTCTAAGCTTCAGACCCAATATTCATGTGGCAAACAACCAGCGAAGAAGGATCATTGACCCCAACTTCCCCCCTGGCTCTGAAAGGAGCTTGAGTAGTATGACGGCGATTCTAACATCCGGCCAGGCATCTGGCAGAGGGTCACTGCACAGGGACACCCGGAAGGGTACAAGGTGGAGGTTTTGCTGGGGAGGATCGCACGGTCATGGCAGCAAGATGGCGTTTATGTCTGGACAGCTTCTGATCGGCAATCAGGCGGGGCGGCGTTGGGGGGGGTTATTGCATTTCCAAGGCGATAGCATGGACAGAGGCCCAAATGATATTCATAGGTCACCCTCCAATTCATCTCCTATCGCCTACGTTTTGATTGCCGCTCAAGGGTTTTCTTTCTGAGCTGCCCTCTTCATTGCGTTCATCGGTCTTGCTTTGGACGCTTTTTGCCCTTGCCAGAATAGTGGGTTTCCTGCAAGATAGTATCTCGACAGCAAGTTGCAATCGCTTTTGCCATTGCAGAGCAGCTTTCCTGAACCTCTGTTGGCAACGCAGGATACCATGTGTCCCCTAATCCCCCTTCCTCAAAGTCATCTTAGGAGGAACTTTGGAACACCACATCCACATTCTCTTTGCCCAAGTTCACCAATGCAACAGCCTTCACAAAAATGACGATAGCCTTCCCACAATAATGATGTTAGCCTTTCCCACAACAGTCTCCCCAATTACGCTGTCTCCAAAGTGCGATCTCCCCTAGCCTCTCAGATCTCCCCGGCCCAATCCCGCCGTGAAAGAAATGGTTCCTCCATTTCCGAGCGCTGTGATTCGCCATTGCAGCCACAAGGCTGGTGAATAAGGCTGGTATTGAGGGGAAACATCACTCATTCACACCATCCCCACAGAACAGCTCTCACCGCAAAGGACTTCACTGTCGAAACAGTGAATGAGCGTTTCGTCCCATCCTGTTTTCCTTATCATCCCCTCTTCCTGAATCTCCAACCATCCAACCTCCACATCACGTGCTTTCGCGACTACTTCCTGCCATCCCAAGTCTCGATCATGATGCTGTAGCTCAACATGCGATCCTCTTGCAATTGCATATTGCTCTTGCTCTCTCACTCTTCTTGACCCTCATTGTCTCAGTGCAGAATTGGATACCACAGCTCACTTCAATCCTCACTTCTTGCACTCGCCCCCACATTTGCAACACCCAGCCAAGCTCGCTAGCCGGAAGTTCACTGGTAAGTCCTCATTTGTATAGCTTCTTCTCTGTTCGGAATCTCGGACATTGCCATCCGAATATGCGAGGTCGTCATCACAGTCTCATGCAATTTTGGGCTTAAAGCAGCCATGTTGTTGATGTCGCCCCCCACAATCAAGATCCAAGATCACCACATCGCCCTTCCATAAATCTTCCTTCGCAGCTATACCCCCATCCAAAGCTCCACCCCACCCTCTTGCATTATGAAGCAAGAGACGGGCACATTCGACAGTGGTCAAAAAACTGTAACTATGTTTGCCCAGGTCTTGCAGCCCCTTGTTTTCATTGCAGTTCGCGGGAAAAGCCTTGTGTGTAGTATGCTGACTGGACCAGAAGACCCCGGGTTCCGAACAGCAACCCGTGACAGCCAAAAAAATTAAGCAAGAAGAACCAGCAGCTGTAGGCTTTGCAGCTTTATACTCCGCTTGTTTATCTTGCTCACTTGTGAAGCAGAAGACTTTACACCAGGGCCCGCAGACTCCGACGCAGGAGCCGGAATTGCTTCAGACACCAACCCACAAAGGCAACGGTCAAGCGGTGTGTTTTCCAAATCCATTACTTTGGTTGTTGATCTTGCTGACGTGCAGAGCAACAGGAACCACCAGGTACTCCAAAGACTCCGGAGAACGACTTCGATAGCACACCGAAGGCCAATCCTAAGACACCATCCTCAGCCCTTCGAGCCATCAAGCTTGAAGATACTCCAACTTCTCAATTCTCAGCATCCAATAGTCCATCAACAAGGATGTCAAGACCTAGAGCCCCTCGTCCTGGCAAGCGTCACCTCGTACGCTGGAACGGTAAGCCGCCTCCATAAGGAAACGTATAGAAGTTTTACTTACTCGATCCTTTCGTAGACGATCTCGACATCCGTTTACTCCTGACGGTCCAATCAGAATGCAACGTGCAAGGTGTCAACCTTCCTTGGGACGCAATTGCCCGTACGCTAAACATCGGCACCACTGGTGGAGCAGTGGTCCAGCATTTGGCGAAATTGCGTATTCGTCGTGTCGATGCCGGCCTTGCAGTCCCGCCCGCTCTTCGTCGCGGAGGCGGAGGTACCAATCGCGTTGCTTCAAGGTCCGCAGGTCCACTTTCCAGTACTAGGATTGTTACGCCCAAAGTCATCTCAAAGCGTACCGTTCGCAAGTCTAGCAAAGCTCGCAAGACGGACATGTCCGACAGTGACGGCGACGAGACCGATGATGGAGACTGGAAATCTGATGAAGACGCCACATATATGAGGGCTCGTTCCAAACGTGCTCGCAAGCGCTCTGCAGGTAAAGGCCCGAGTCGCAAGATCAACGAAGAAACTTCTGATGAAGAGATTGATAAAGACCTGTCGCCTACCAAAGCAGGCGAGAAGCGTAAGCGCTCCGATGTGAAGGCTAGCAAGACGAAGGGTGATGAGACTACCTCGCCCACATCTCGTGGTCGCAAACACCCAATGAAGGTGGAATCTAATGCCGGCGGCGATTCCGATGATTCCGATCACGATTCTAGCGGAGCAGATATGGTTGCCGCAGGGGCTCCATTTCTGGCTCTTGAAGATGACCACGACGTTCGCGCCAATATTGAAAAGAAGCCGAGCCTCATTGCCAAGTTTCCATATCGCGGAAATTTCACAATGGATCGTCTCCAAGATATAGGCATTGTCAATGAGGAGAACACCAACGCAGCCAACGTTCCGGATAACGATGTAGCATCCAGCGTTGCTGATACAGAGGACCATGCGAGCGCCACTGAAGAAGGCGCGAAGTATGAAGACGAGATGTACCCAACCGAAATGAAAAATGAGCAGGATGATTCCTCTCTTCTCAGCTACGCGCACAACACATCCACGGACATCCAGCCAACTTCAACCCAGCCTGCTACAGGCTCCAAGCAAACAAAGCCAGCTTGTAACACGATGTCCTCCGACTTCCAGTGTTTTGAGACCGAGGATGCTTCCACTTTCCAACCCTTTCAGCCATACGGCGCGGCAAATTCCAAATTTCCAAGCGGATCTTCGAGTACGCCAAATCTTGACAGCCAGTTCGATTTCTTGGACCGATCTCATCACAATCAGGGCTTTGGCAGAGATTTCCGAGTGAATAATCTATCTCATACGAATACCCACTTCATGGGCAGTATGAACGGCAAATCTGGCCAATCCGTCAATCAATCTCAAAAGAGCAACACCTTTATGAGCGATTATGATAGCAATCATAGCCATAATGGGTACGGAAATGGAAGTGGCCAGCAGAATTTCTTCGGTCAAAATCAGTTCCAGCCTTCGATGTTCAACAACGGGCCGGTTGAGTCTAACGGCTCGAACTTAGGATCCAACCCTTTCGACGTGGCCGACGCCGACGCGGCAGCGGTTAGTGCAGGTGCATTTGGAGGCGACGGAATGAATATCAATCCCAACAAGATCGGATACCATCAGGATTGGCCCTCAGACCTTGGCAGCGATGACCAGTACGGATCATCGGGGTACAACAACAACACAGGCCAATATGACTCCTTTGGTTTCGGATCGACCAAAGGTCTTCCACTCGCCGAGCCTCAGCACTCCCACACAGTCAAGCAGGCTGTCAGGCCATCTATCTGCACAAACATCTCTACCGATCCGTCCGCGCCATCGACCACCTTCCCTACCCCTGGTGGTCCCTCCTTGTTCGAGGAAACAGACCTTATGTCCCCAGATGAGGACTGGGCCAAATGGTTCAACGAGTAGACCACTCTTTTACCACATGAAAATGGTTGGACAACGGCGATGGTGGAGAACTGCATGTGGGCGGAGGAACTAGCAATTGCACCAATCATTTCAACAGCACTTTCGAGGGGGCACAAATGCACTGACCATCGAAGGGAGTGTCGTCCTCTTTGTCAAGCACACACGAGAGTTCATCTTCAGCAATCCTGTGGTTTGCCCCCTCGGACATTTTTCACTACTTTTCCTTGGCGCCTTTATCTTGCAAGCAACTGTCTTGTCATGCGAGTTTGTAGTGGAGCGTTCGAATGCTCGACTCCGGTCTTTCATTCATAGCGTGTTCCATCACCTAGCTCACGATGAAGTATCCCTCCGATCGGCCTCGGCCTTTTCGTATGCGGATTGCGGAATCTCCGGTCATGACACTCGGCCTTTCGAAAATTCTCATGCTGACCTCGGTCGTCAACATGGGAATATTGGGATAGTCCAACACACAACACGCGATCTTGAATGTATCATTTGCGAGCTATGGTCGGCCATGTCCAAGGAGATCTATCAGCAAACGATGATGGGACCAAGCAATGTCTTAATGACCCCAAAATGGACCTTCAAATAGCGCGCATAACCATGAAACATCATTAGCCAGAATCAAATAGCTTGTCCCCCAATCCTCACTGTACTTATGCACAATGATTGGCTCGCTTGTTTGGAATGTTTGAAGGCAAGCTACTGACGTGGTGCTGATTAGTTAGCAAGGTGTTCCGACCCGAAGAGAGACGGGAAAACTCATCAAGGGTGAGCCCACTATCAACGCAGTCTCCAAATCCCACGCTGCACGTCTCAGTGGGCTGGCTTCCAGTGGGCAGCAAGTCGGATGTTTCAGTCGAGAGTGTTTCTCTTTCCGTCAACCGGGTGGCGGAGCGGTCATTGGGAAGCCTAAGGTAGGTTTGCCAGGGTAAGACTGTAGGCCGGTTATCTGAAAAGGCTCTATGCAAAATCAAATGACTTTTTTAGGAATACTGTTCATACCAGCTACCGTTTACGTGTCGAATCAGCGTGTGGGAACGCAAGACTGAGGTGTCGATGGTTTCAAACCCGAGGTGGAAAGCATGCTTGGGCCGACCTCATGGCAGACTTGTATGCGCTTGCTTGAAGTTGTCCTCAAGCAAACCGCACCGGGCTTTCAGATGCAGATTTGTGGGAAGAACGAGGTTTCATGCTGATTGAGAAATTGCACGCCGAGTGACCTTAAAACACTCCGCCAATACCGTCCTATATTTCACATCTGACGACTTCACTGAAGCTCGGCGCTTCAGTGACATGTCTCAAGTACTTTCCAACGAATCATATCCCAAGCTCAGGCTCCTTTGCGATATAGGTGAAGTACCTTGGTGTGTTGATGCTCAGGTAAAGATGTGGAAAGCAGCATTTATTCCCACACACACGTGAGCCTACCTCAGGTAAAGTGACAACAGATCAGAATCAAACCATCAATGTACATGCCAGATTGCCAGCTATACGACTACGTGAGCAATATATTCAACAACGACCTATTTCTCTTTCTCTTCTGGCTTTGTGCGGGGACTAGACGGTCGTGCAATGCTGACTGAATAGTATCACACCAAAGGTGCGTTTTGCACATTCGCCGACAGAGCAAGGGATTTGAACGGCTGGGAACGATTCAATATTGCACGCTTGCTTTCTCCATGCCCATGGATCATCGAGTCAATTGAGAAATCCTTAGCGCGGTCGCCATTCCTTCCAATAAGAGGACCTAGCTTATCCCCCTTAGAGCTAGTACTTCCATCTATCTTGCCACGTAATGTGTTTTGGCAAAGGATAGGTATGGTGAAAGTGCGTATGTACGCTATGATTTATAACGATGAAGAACAAGCCGTCGTGGCAGTGTAAGCCAAACCCCGAACGAAGGGAAAGAGGCGAAACTTCTGGCTGCCGAGGAAACTCCGACACTAAACCATTTTGGACCCGCATCTAGAAATTTCTTTAGAATCTCTTCTGCTTTTCGAACCACCACTGATCCTCCCGATTTGAAGAAGTCTCGATCTCCCTACTACCTTTATTCTTGTGTATTCCTCCGAACAATGCAGCGAGCACTGACTTCGAGAACGCGGGCCTCGATCCTGCCGTCCGCATCCTCGCATGTCAGCTCTCTCTCAAGGTCAAAAACAGGTGCAGCTACTGGTATAAACATACAGCAACAGAGGTTCGCACATAAGGTATGTAAGATCTTGCGCACAGAGTATCTCCAGTCTTCTCCATAGAGGATGTCATTTTGCAGCCTCCAGATCACCTCTTGTCCAACCGCTAAATAATCTGCGTAGGATCTCAAATTTGGCGTCGAGGCCCGAGCTTCTTTATTGAAGGGAGTCGACACACTCTCCAAAGCCGTTGCAACCACACTTGGTCCCAAAGGCCGGAATGTGCTTATCGAGTCAAGCTATGGCTCTCCCAAGATCACCAAAGGCAAAACCATCCGCAGTGCTCTTGTCTTGGCCCTCTTACTAACTAAGATTTTGCAGATGGCGTTACCGTTGCAAAGGCTATAACCTTACAAGATAAGTTCGAAAATCTAGGTGCCCGCCTCCTTCAAGACGTTGCGTCAAAAACAAACGAAGTGGCCGGTGATGGAACTACAACAGCAACAGTCCTCGCCCGTGCTATCTTTTCAGAGACCGTCAAGAATGTTGCGGCCGGGTGCAACCCCATGGATTTGCGGAGAGGGACACAAGCTGCGGTCGATGCAGTTGTTCAATACCTACAAAAGAACAAGCGGGACATAACGACTGGTGCAGAGATTGCCCAGGTAGCTACGATCAGTGCGAACGGCGACACACACGTTGGAAAGCTCATCTCCAACGCCATGGAGAAGGTTGGCAAGGAGGGTGTCATCACTGTCAAGGAGGGGAAGACCATTGAGGATGAGCTCGAGGTCACAGAGGGCATGAGATTCGACCGCGGTTACACATCACCATACTTCATCACAGATACCAAGTCGCAGAAGGTCGAATTCGAGAAGCCTCTAATACTCCTCTCAGAGAAGAAGATCTCTGCAGTTCAAGACATCATTCCCGCCCTCGAAGCCTCCACCCAAATGCGACGTCCTCTTGTCATTATCGCCGAAGATGTCGATGGCGAGGCTTTGGCAGTCTGCATCCTCAACAAGCTTCGCGGTCAGCTTCAGGTCGCTGCAGTCAAAGCACCTGGCTTTGGCGACAACCGCAAATCTATTCTCGGTGATCTTGGCATTCTTACTGGTGCAACCGTCTTCACGGACGAGCTTGACATCAAGCTTGAGAAAGCCACACCTGAAAACCTCGGCACTACTGGCTCGATCACGATCACAAAGGAAGATACCATTCTATTGAACGGTGATGGAAGCAAGGATGCGATCGCTCAGCGCTGTGAACAAATTCGCGCCGTCATGAACGATCCGGCGACCTCCGACTACGAAAAGGAGAAGCTACAAGAGCGTCTCGCCAAACTTTCTGGGGGTGTTGCTGTCATCAAGGTGGGAGGTTCTTCGGAGATCGAAGTTAGCGAGAAGAAGGACCGAGTCGTTGATGCTTTGAATGCAACACGCGCGGCTGTTGAAGAGGGTATTCTGCCCGGAGGCGGCACTGCTCTTCTTAAGGCAGCAGCTAACGCGCTTGGTGCTGTCAAGCCGACCAACTTCGATCAGCAACTCGGTGTCACTATCGTCAAGAATGCCATCACACGCCCCGCCAAGACTATCGTCGAGAACGCTGGTACCGAAGGCAGTGTGGTTGTGGGTAAACTCATGGACGAATTCGGATCGGACTTCAATAAGGGCTTCGACAGTGCAAATGGTGAATATGTGGACATGATCGCTACTGGTATCGTCGACCCCTTGAAGGTCGTTCGCACTGCTCTGGTCGATGCCAGCGGTGTAGCATCACTGCTGGGTACTACAGAGGTTGCTATAACGGAGGCTCCAGAAGAGAAAGCCCCACCGGGTGGTGGGATGGGTGGAGGAGGCATGGGTGGGATGGGCGGGATGGGAGGAATGGGCGGATTCTAAGCGTTCCTACCATCCTTGCCTGTCATCTTCAGCCGGCGCATTGGATGTGGATATTCGTTTCGAGCAGGTGTCGTTATCTTCACTCCACTCAGGCTGTTTCCTATTTCGTCCATAGCATTGCAAAAGCGGTACTTCTGTTGTAACATACACATGTACAATCAGGTAGCTTTGATCATAATCAAGAACGTTTAAAACACCATCCCAAGTTCTTCTTTACTTGCTATCATGACGGATAAGGTATGTATAACCACAGACAGCCCTTTTGACAGCCGTTTTTTGTGTTGGGCGCTAGCCAGGACCCCACCAAGCGATTGCATGGAATCGTCGTCTCTCCTTCAAACACAACAAAGCTGCTCAACATCCCTCCTCTTCAAAACAATAAACTTCTCCACGATCGTTGAAACTCCCGCACAGCCCATTGCGAGCTCTTGTTATGTACGTAAACCAGATCCAGGCAGCAAATCAAATATCCCTGTACTGTCGTCGTCGTCATGTGCCCCAGGCTGCAAAGTTGTTCCTGTTCATGTTGATGCTGATGCTGACATCTGCCAAGAGCACAGCTTCGCCGACCCCCCACTGCATTCTTTCAATTATCTCATCGAACACAAGAAGCCATGGTAAGTCCCCAGCCCTTTGAAGCCGCCTGTCACCTCTCACGTGCTGACCATTAACATTCAGAGCCAATCCGGGTACGCAAATGGATATCCATCCCCCTCGTCAATACAGAGTCATTCCACAAGAGGCCAGACGAAAAGAATACTTCCTCAAGCACGGGATCGAGCTAATGCCAAGCCAATCTCTCAGAGTCGTAGTCGCACCCGAGTGCGTAACCAAGTACAACGAGCTCAAACTTGGCAAATCGCTCAAATACATCATCTACAAGCTATCGGACGACTACAAACAGATTGTTGTCGAAGATGCCTCCACCGATGGCAACTGGGACCATTTCCAGAGCAAGCTCATGAATGCGAAAGCCGGGCATAGGGGCAAGGAGGGCAAGGGGCCAAGGTATGCTGTGTACGACTTCCAATACGAGCTTGAGGGTGGCGAGGGAACGAGGTTTGTGTTCCTTACCTACCGGAGATGTGGGAGTGCGACATGATCTAAAAGCACGCAGGAACAAAATCGTCTTCATTTCGTGGTCACCGGATGAGGGAACTCTAGTCTTCGTGAGCCAGAAGTGCCTCAACACGCAAGATTAGCTGCTAATGAAAGCCCATCTGCAGCCAAAAATGACATACGCATCATCGAAAGAGTCCCTGAAGAACGCCCTCAACGGTCTCGCTGGAGAAGTACAGGCCAACCGGGACGATGAGATTGAATACCAGACGATCCTGAAGGATATTACCAAGGGCAAGCGCTAAAAACAACACTCCTTGGGAACGAAAAGGGTGGAATCCATGAATGACGTGCGAATGTTATCAACGAAACCTGGAGTGGAAGGGTGTGGAGGCGAGGAACGTATTCCATAGACCTCAAGCGTTGCAGGATTGTAGAAGAATATCCATATGCAGATCTACAGAACCAACGTCACAGAGCCGCCTCAAACCCTAGGTATATCGAATAAACAGCCCTACCCTTTTCCTACCTCCCCTTCCAACTCTGCACAAAGGCCCTAAAGACCTCCTTCGCGACCTCCTCATCCCTAATCCTCTGCACCAAAAACCCCTTCAAATCCCCCCAAAACTCCTCCTTTTCCAGGACCTCCTTCCCACTCTCCCCCTGCGCAACATTTCCTTCTCCTGCCACCTCTTTCTCCCCAGCCTCGGCCTTCGCATCTCCCTGGACCTCATCCCTTAAATTACTAGCAACATACCCCATAACCATAACGCCAAACTCCACCTCCGCCTTCTCCCCCAGATCGTCCCCGACAACCTCTTTCACAGTCTTTACATCCGCCACAGGCTTCTTAGCCCACAACATTCTAACTTTCTCCACCTCCACCCTTGCCTCCTTCGCCACCTTCTCCTTCAGCTCTAGCACTGTTGTGCCAGTGTCCATACCCGGTAGTATCAGAGAAAGTGTGGGATTACGGGATGATTTGAGCGCTATGGTGCAGATGGTCGGGGCGGAGGGTGTGGAGGATGACGAGGTTTTTTTCATGGGTTGCGGCATCCGAGGGAGGGTGTACGCGTGGTCGAGCTCGAGGGTTTTGGGATTGGAGGTGTGGTCTGGTTGGAGTTTTAAGGGACGGGCGTCGAGGGTTGAGAGGAAGGATTTGGTGAAGGTTAGTTCGGTCATGATGGCGGTGGACGTAGAGAGGGAGGGTGAGGGTGAGAGTGGGGATACGTGGGTAGAGTATGACGGTGTCAGAGGTGGGTGAGAGGGGTGTAGGTGATCCGAGAATGTACAGGGTGACAATATTGTTGGTGTATTTTATGCTCGAAAGTGAAGAGTGACAATATCTAAGGACCGCCTCGGACAAGATCTTGATATTCGGGGTTGCGCTAAGATAAAGCTTGCGCTATCGACCACCACAGTTCCTCAAACTTCTGATTTTCCTGCCTGCTACACTCCTCTCCACATTGTACATAGTGATGATCCCAGAAAAAGTGTATCCGAGTGCTTACGTTGCTCTACGATTACCATCAGATACACTGACTGTCGTCCAAGTTCTGCCAAATACGTATGTGAAGTAGCCTGTGAGCAGTCTTGCCCTTCCAAAATGTTAGGTGGTCTGGAAACTGACGATCGAACTCAGTACCATCTCAATAGGCAAATATGGAGCTTTCCAGGCCAATCAAATCATTGGCAGGCCATACCATCTTACTTTCGAAATCCTCGACAAAAGCAGCAATGAACAATTTTCCCAGCCAGGTCTTCGTGTAGTACCGCCAGCAGAGCTCTACGCCGATATCGAGGATGAAGAATCCGCCACGCCGACAGACGCCGTGGATGGCATAACGAAGACTAATGACGGGGTGGAATATGAAGTGGTCGGTCAGGATGGCAAAGTGGTCATGCGGACCAATCGCCAAATCATCGACGATCCCAGCAGTCAAGTCATGACTATGGACCAGATCGAAGCGCTGAAAGCAGGGAGTACAGGATCCGGGAAAGAGATCATTGCAAAGTTACTGGAATCGCATTCGGCCCTTGATCAGAAGACCGCTTTTGCCCTGGCTAAATACACCCTACGAAAGACGAAGAAATATCTAAGGAGATTCATAATATTACCGTTGGATGTTCCAACACTCGCACGATGGACGCTGACGGAGAAGGAGCCATTGAAGATAATGAGTTTGAGGGAAGAGATACTGTCGTTGATTGGTAGCTGGTCAAATATACATTACACACCGTCTGACCCTGTTCAGCGTGCGGACATCTCGTTAGGAAACACGAGCCATGGGAGATGGCTCGTGGTAGACGAAACAGCTGGCTTGTTTGTCGCTTACATGGCGGAGAAGATGGGGATACTATATCCGCCCAGGAATGACGGTCAAGGAGACAGACAAGGACAAACTACTGTTCAACATGATCGTTCACTGAATGGAGAGCATGTGCAGGGAGAACATCTAGCGCAGAGACCCGATCCGAAGGACGAGAATGGCGAGTTCAAAGAAGAGCAAGATGTTGAAAATGGCCAGGAAGTCGAAACAGCCCTTAAAACACCTTCTACGGAGCGCCATAAACACACCAGCCCTGTGTCCACTTCAAACACAATAACCCTCCTCCACGCAGCTGCGCAACCAAACCTCTCTCTCCTCCAATACTTTCACTTTGATCCATTTAGCCCTCCACCTAAGCACCCCCTGACTCACCATCTCAAGACTCTTTCCTGGCTCCAATTACTGCACCCCGAGGATGACGCTGGCTATGAAGAACCCGCGATTGCAACACCAGAGATGCTGTCTGGCTGGAAAAGCGGCAAAAGGAGTTCCTACTTCCGGAAACGGCGGCGATGGGAGCGGATAAAGAGCACTGTGGACGAGGCTCGTGCTGGAGGGTTTGATGGACTGATCGTAGCCTCCGTAATGCAACCCGTCACTATATTACGACATGCGGCACCACTCCTGCGTGGCGGCGCGCAAGTAATCGTCTATGCTCCGAATCTCGAGCCGTTGGCTGAATTGGCCGACTATTACTCCACGGCTCGCAGAAAGGCATTTCTCAACGATTCACCAGAGGATACTTTGGCCTCGGAGGATTTCCCAGTCAATCCAACCCTGTTGCTAGCGCCGACGATCCAAACGGCACGGTGTAGGAGCTGGCAGGTCTTACCTGGAAGAACGCATCCACTGATGACGGGGAAAGGGGGTGCGGAAGGGTATGTCCTTACGGCAACGAGGGTTTTGCCTGCGGAGGGAAAGGTGGAAGCGCGGGGAAAGGGGCATAAGAAGAGGAAGGTTGAAGGAGGGAGTGCACAATCTCCCTCGCAAGCAGAGACACCAGAAGCAGTGGAGAAGAGCTCCGCTGTAGCTATAGTGGAGGGCTGACCCCAGCTTTTCCAACATCGGGCAATCAAAGAACCTAACAATTTCCAAGGTCTCATAACTCGGCGGTGAAGCTGCAGGCGTCCGTTGTCGTTCAAGACCCCAAGTAGTCGATAGGTATACTAAACGCTCCAAGAATCATCTGCAGTCTCAATGCCAAGCGCAATGCCTCAATGATATACACTCCTATGTTAGGTAGCAATTGCAGCCTGTCGGCCTGGACGAGGCGGAGTATAATTTCAATAGATGGCGTGGGGGGGGCAATGCGATTTGAGCCCCGCGGCCCCACATGGTTTCGGGGGCTAGCCATGTTAGCAAACCGCCAAACCCCACCAAAACAGTCCCTGTAGTGCCCGAAAGAGCTAGGCTTGGTTCATGGTGAGGATACCTTTAGCTGTGAATCACCGTTGCCTCCTCCATCCACTGCAGCCTTGTCTGGAGGATATCTTTCTATACTTTCCAGCTGAATATTTCTCTCTATACTAAAATTCCTACCGTCAACACTCATTGCATCAGCACCTTGCTCATATCCTTACAATGCTCCAATAACAGCTTCTACCAATATAGATTTATGGTTCCTTCACTGTACGACCTCCCTTGATATCCTTCTACGGCTAAGGCCGAGCTACACCATGAATGTGGCACCTGCCATTGGTACGGAGGCTCCCCGCTCGCCTCACGAAACACAACCTCCCGATCCCCAAGACTCCAACCGACGAAGACAACTCCGCTACGCCAGCCCGGACACCTCAGCTCCCCCACCCGGACCCCCCCCTCCACAAGTCATTATCAACACCCGCCGACATCATTCCTCAAACGCTCAACGAGTCCATGCCGCCATGAGTGCTTCACAACCTCCAGCAGTAGCCTCATCAAGCCGAGTGCCTGGAGCCTCCACAAGTCGAACACGAGAGCCACCCCCACAACCCACAGCAGATGGGCAAAATCATGACAGAATGGAGACTGATGAGGAGAGCGAGAATGACCCTTCCGACTCTGAATCAGACGGCGATGACTCCGAGCATGAGCCCGAACCTGAGCCAGACCAAGCAGCTGCGCAGACAGCCGAACCTATGCATCCACAGGAAGAGGAAGCCATGGACACCTCACCCGATGGTCCTCCAGCTCCCGACCCCGGGCCCCCTCCCATCGTATCTGCAGATGATCAAAGTGCCGAAATCTTGCGAATCGGTGTAACCGCCACAGCTGGAGGAGGGACCTTACCAGAACAGCCCCTGCCCCCCTTAGAGCCTTCAATGCAGATCAATCTTGGGGATCCGACACAGCCAGCAGCTCAAATACAAGTAGCAATCCAAAACGCTGCGCTCGACAGGGTCACAATGAGGGAAGAGCTGGCCGAAGAGAATCGACAGGCACGACGTGCGGCTAGAGAACGAGCCAGAGAACAGCAACGTGAAGATGAAGGTGATGGAGATGATGATAGTGATGACTCCAGTGATGAAGAGGATCATCCTTATTGGGCAAATTACAAAGAAGATACGTCTGCTCCAGATGAACGAGAGCTTGCCTCTATTGAGGACTCGATGGATGAAGTCAGCGCACTTGACCACGAGCACTGGGAGAAGAGCATTTTCGCAGCTCTTGACGATCCAGAGTACATTCCAGACGAGTCGGGACGTATCACCTGGACAATCAAAGGCGTCCGAGGCACTCCCGAGAAGCCAAATAGAGAAAGGATCATGAGATCGCCGTCTGTTCTTATTGGTGGTCTTTATTGGAATATCAAGTTCTTCCCGCGAGGTAATGACGGGACGGAGCAATTAAGTATCTACATCGAATGCTCTCCCACTCCTTACGAGCAGGCAGAGGCTAAGGAGACGGGGAAAGGGACAGAGAAAGAGTCTGCCCCGCTAGAGCAGGAAGCAACCTTGAGCAACGAAGCAAACTGGGGCAATGATGAAGAAATCGAGCTTCAAGGCACCGGTGAGAATGTTCGTCCTGAAAGCAATGACACCATTCTGGATTCTGCAGCCCCAACGGAGGTGAAACCGCCAGCTCAATCCTCACCAACATTCCCCAAAGACCAGCCTGAACCTCAGGCCGAGAAATCTTGGCGAGTGGCTGCCGAAATAGGCTGTGTCATTTACAATCCTAATGAGCCTCGTGTCTACGCTAGCCAAAAGAGCTGCCATAGCTACTACAATGAAAATCCTGACTGGGGCTGGACTCGATTCCACGGGCCATGGGATGACATCCACACACGCAAACGCTTCCAACGGCAAGCGCTCTTGCGAAACGACACTCTGTCCTTTACGGCCTACATTCGCATAGTGAAGGATGAGACCCACGCACTCTGGTGGCATCCTCCCAAAGACAAGCCTCAATGGAGCAGTCTCGAAATGACGGGCGTGAGAGGCTTTGACTGTAAAGGGCATCAGCTTAGCGCTGTGCTGGCTGCGCTATCCACTTGGATGCATCTCAATCCAATTTTGCAGGCAATCGAAAACACCCCCCCTCCTGATCCATTGACTGAACCAGAGAACCCACCAAGGCCTACATTTGGGGAGCTACAGGCTATTCTCAACGAGAAGTACAACAGGGATGGAGTATGGACTCAAGATAATGACTTACCTCTGATTCCCCTCGCAATCATGATGAACCAAAATGGTTTAGATGAGATAAAAGGCATGGACGTCGTAATGGCATGGGAGAATCTACGGCAGACTCTGAACATTGAGGCCAACGGTGCCGAAGAGAATGTAGAGCACGATCTCTTTCGCGATATCCTCATGCTCAGGCAACCAGACCCTTTTGATCATACAAAGGCAGCTACCAAGGTCCCAATCCAACGCAGAAACGGCCCCGAGCTTTCCAGTGACTACGAGCCGATGAGTGTTTCTGAGACTCTAGACTTAGCATCTCAACATCCAGAAAAGGCGTTTAGGACGTGGGATTCTGCTCCCGCGGAGAATCAGAAGATCAACGAACATCCACTTGTATTGCAAATAGAATTGCACCGACAAGGCTACAATCAAAATACAAGGAAATGGACTAAACTCACGCATCATATTGAAACGGACGAAGAAATCGAGTTCAATGGTCACCGATATAGCCTCTATGGGATGATCGTCCACTCTGGCGACCTTGAATCTCAAGAATACTACTCGGTGATACGGCCTGGAGGCCCAGGTAGTCGATGGCTCAAATACGCTGGAACCAATTGTCCTAGAAAAGTGACCGTCTTGACGACCACACAAGCTTTGGCTGACCACGAGGGTGGAAAAGGCTCTGACACGGCGATCGGGTATTTAGTGCTGTATGTCCGGACTGACGCAATTTCCTCCACGCTCACAACTCCCTTTGATCAAGAAAAGATCGCTTTGCGCTCGGCCCAAGGCTCGCCGAACTCTTCGGATGAAACGGTCAAGTCAATCCCTATCTCGATCTACTTCTACGGAGCCGGAGCGTTTGTCGGATGCTCCCACTACGGCATTTGTGATCCATGGTCACCAAAAACGTTGCAAGATTCTGACAATGTTTGGCGCCTCGAGGTACCACGTTCGACCAAGACGGGTCAAATCAAGGAAGCGTTGGAGACGGCAATAGCGGAAGAGGACCAGCATAGGTCTGAAGAGCCGCTTAGGATCAAGATTCTCCATGTAAACACAGCAAACGACCGCACAAGTACCGGTCTCTTCGAGATGGAAGCTGACGAGCGGCTGTACGACACAGAATTCTACCAAGGGTGCCGGTTCTGGTTGGCTGGCAGTTCACCAGATGCTATCAGATCTTTGATGCGGCGGCTGACCACCGGCAATCCTACAACTTTGTCGGGTCTCATCGAATCTTTACAACAGAAATCATCTGTAGCAGAGATGAGCGAGCCGACTGTTGATGACGCAACCCCGAAGCCCGACCCAGAGATCCAACCTTCCTCCAATTCCGACGACGCTAATGCTGACAGTGACCATGTTGGAGATGCTCAGCCGGGTGATGGTGATACGGTCATGGCCGAAGGCCATGAGACCAATGCGGACCACCAGCAAATAAGACACGTGACAGATGATGTTGAGCCTCCCAGTAGGGGCAACCCCAATGAGCCGGAAGTGATTGAAGTTGTTGGCCAATCTCAAGAAATCATCTGTTTTGTGAAGATATTCGATTTCGATACCCAGACACTGCGTGGCGTCGACAGTTTCCCCGCCAAACTTGAGACCAAAATCCATGAGCGAGCTCGATTGGTATTGGAGAAGGTGTTAGGAATTGCTCCGGCTGAGGAATGGAAAGTGTACGCTGAGCACCCAGTCCTCACCAAATGCAACAAAGAAATCGGCAAAGACACATCATTTGCCAGCTTGTGCAGCCACGCAGACGTGCTCCCCAGCATTGTCCTCGTTGCTCAGCGCAAGCCCACACCAGCGCAGTAAGTTCTCCCATCCACTTTCTCCTCATCAACCCCCTCATCCAGTCTCTTTAATCACACACCTGCCATCCCCATCTAACTCACCATCCTCTTCCAGACTCGCCACCCTCGAAGCCACAGGCAAATGCGCCAACCCAATCGAATACTACAACTACCTCAGTAACCCCCACGCGCACTCCTCAACCCTCACAACCAGCTACTTCGCCCACCCCTACACCTCCGTCCCCCTCGCCTACGGCCGCCTCCACGGCACCGGCATCCTCGTCACCCTCGCCGGCGACGCCTACACCGGCAACTTCACCTCGGGCAAAAAAGCCGGTCAGGGCACAATGAACTACTCCAACGGCGACACCTACACAGGGGAATGGTCCGACAACGAGCCCAACGGGCAGGGGCGAATGGTGTACGCCACATACGGGAACGTATACACGGGGGGCTTCAAGAAACGGAAGCGCCACGGCAAGGGGACGATGGTATTTGAGAAGGCGGACGAGGAGATGATGCTGTGTCGGATCTGCTACGAGAACGAGATGGATGCGCTGTTCTATAGCTGCGGGCACGTGGTTGCGTGTGAGGAGTGTGCGCGCTGCCTGGATATTTGTCCCGTGTGCAGGGCTACTGTGCGGGCGGTGGTGAGGTGGCGGTTGACTATTTGAAAGTTACTGGGGGAAGGTAGGGGGTAGATTGCCTGGCCCGAGGGAGATCAGCGTGCATTTGACATTTACCCGGTCTTTACAATCCCCCATCGAGCGAGCGTGCGAATGGTGTCAGGGACCGGCCCCTTCCTTTTTTTTCTTTCACTTTCCCTTTCATGAACACGGAAAGACTTAGATACGGCAGATATGGTGTACATTACCCCCCCCTTTAAACGAGTACTCTTGACCAACGGGAAACATATTCATCCCCAAGCATGCCGGCCTCCAAAAGAACGGACCGGGCCTCTCTCCTTTTTTCCCCCCTGGTTTACCTGGATTTTCTTCACGATATGAACATGGAGAAAAGCAAAGAAATGATGCTGGAGATGAAGATGGATGTGGTCTACACTTAGCCC